>Ga0182015_10001069_pt1 | contig 37559 bp, 27 predicted proteins | sample 712P3MmetaG_FD_120478 | JGI IMG/M metagenome (GOLD analysis project Ga0182015, IMG submission 120478) | Permafrost microbial communities from Stordalen Mire, Sweden - 712P3M metaG | ecosystem: Environmental > Terrestrial > Soil > Wetlands > Permafrost | place: Sweden: Stordalen | collected...
CAATCACTTGCGGGCCGGCTTGGACATCATTCAGCGCGGCGGGACCGCCGTGCCTGTTCGTGGAGGCCCGCCCAAGCGCGGCCGTCGAAGCGAATACCTGCCCGGACGGCGCACTACATCCATTGCGCTGCCGGACTCGGGAATCCCGGTCAAAATCGCGAATGCGATTTAGACCGGGAGGACGTCAATCCGTCTCGGTGTTCTGCGACGAATTCAACACCATGGCGCGCAGGTCGGCGGCTGCCAAACCGCCGGCCGACCCGGCGCCCGCGGCCGCCCCGAATCCAGACCCGGAACATCCCCCGCACCCCAACCCATGAATCGCCGCGAATTCCTTTCCTCAACGTTTGCCACGGTGGCTGCGGGCGCCCTGGTCCCCCGGGCGCTGTCCGCCGACCCCGTGCAGAGATCCGACGGCATGAACTACGCCCCGCAGGGCAAGCCCAACCCGGTCGTGAAGCCGGGAGAGTTCGTCTTTGCCGCGGCCCGTCTCGACCACGGGCACATCTACGGCATGTGCAACGGCCTGCTGGAGGCCGGCGCGACGCTCGGTTGGGTCTACGACCCCGACCCCAGGAAAACGGACGCCTTCGTAGCCAAGTATCCCCAGGCCAAGGTCGCGAGCTCCCTGGGCGACATCCTGGCCAATCCAGGGGTCCGCCTGGTCGCCGCGGCGGCCGTGACCTCGGAGCGGGGCCCCCTGGGATGCGAGGTCATGGAGGCGGGAAAGGACTACTTTACCGACAAGGCCCCGTTCACGACGATGGCGCAGCTTGACCAGGCCAAGGCCGTCGTCGCGCGAACGGGCCGCAAGTACATGGTCTATTACAGCGAGCGGCTGCACAACGAGTCGGCCATGTTTGCGACCGACCTCGTGCAGGAGGGCGCCCTAGGCCGCGTCATCCACGTGCTCAGCATCGCGCCCCACCGCCTGAGCAAGGCCTCCCGCCCGGACTGGTTCTTCCAGCGGGACAAGTTTGGCGGCATCCTTTGCGATCTCGGCAGCCACCAGTTTGAGCAGTTCCTCGCCTATACCGGGTCGAACGACGCCACGGTCAGCCACGCCGCGATCGGGAATTTCGCGAACCTCGACCATCCGGAGTTCGAGGACTTCGGGGAGGCCTGCCTCCAGGGCGATTCCGGCGCGCTGAACTACGTGCGCGTCGACTGGTTCACGCCGGATGGGTTGAGCGTCTGGGGCGACGGCCGCACGTTCATCCTTGGGACCAAGGGCACGATCGAGCTTCGCAAGTACGTCGACGTCGCCCGCGACCCCGCTGGCGACCAGGTGTACATCGTCGACGGCAAGGGCGAGCGCCACCTGAGCGTCGCGGGAAAGGTGGGATACCGGTTCTTCGGCGAATTCATACTGGACTGCATCAATCGCACGGAGAAAGCCATGACCCAGGCCCATGCCTTCAAGGCCGCCGAGATCTGCCTCCGCGCCCAGTCGGCGGCGGTCCGGGTGACGTAGCCGCTGCAAAGCCCGGCTACCGCGGCGCGGGAGCCCCCTGATTCGGCAGGGCAAATGCGACGTATGCGTCGCCGGTCGGGCCGCCGACCTTGCCGCCTCCGGTCGCCGTGATGACGACGAACTCCCTTCCCCCCGCCTCGTAGACGGCGGGCGCGGCGTAGCCGCCCCAAGGCAACTGAGCCTTCCAAAGCTCGGCCCCCGTGTCGGCGTCAAAGGCCCGGATCATCCTGTCGGCGGTGCCGGCGCAGAACACCAGGCCCCCGGCGGTCACCGTGGCTCCCCCGAGGTTCTGCGTCCCCGTCCTCGGGATGCCCCGCCGGGTGAGCTCCGGATACTCGCCCAAGGGCACCCGCCAGAGGATCTTCCCGGTGTTGAGGTCGTAGCAGTTCAGCAGGCCCCAGGGCGGATTGACCCCCGGGTATCCTTCCTGGTCCTCAAGGAACCCGAAGCCGTCGAAGGTGTAGCTGGACCGGGCGGACGAGCCGTTCGCATTCACCCTCGATGGCGGCTGGTTTCGCCGGAAGAGAAAATCAAGCAGGGCGTTCCGTTGCGCTTCGGTCATGGGCGGCGCCGGCGGCATCGCGTTTCGCCCGGTCCGGAGAAGCGCGGCCACCTGCCCGTCGCTCATGCGGTGGCGGAGGCCGATGAGCGGGGGAATCATGCCATTGCCGGCCCGGCCCGGTCCGTGGCATGCGGCGCATGACTGCAGGTAGATCCCTTCGCCCGGAGCCGCCGGAAACGCCGGGTCCCGCTCGCCCTCGTCGCTCGAAAGAACCGTGACCTTTGAAACCACCCGGTTGGAGCTCAGGTAGAGTCGGCCGGTAGGCAGGTCGACCGCGGCGCCCGACCACTCCCCCCCACCCCGGGTTCCCATGAAGAGATTTGGCCTGCCCTCGGCAAAAGGCTCGAACCAGCCGTAGGTGGAGCGCTGAACCTGCCCGAGGACAAAGTCGTGCGCGGCCGGGCTCAGCGTCGTCACCTCCGCCAGCCGGAATTCCGGGCTCGAGATCAGCTCCGGCAGTTCCGGATCGGGCTGGTAGGCGGCGGTCCTTTCGCCCGGCAATCGCGAAACGGGGGCCTTGCGCAGCCGGAACGGATAGATCGGCTTTCCGCTCGTGCGGTCGAGCAGGAGGAGCACCCCGGCCTTGGACACGCAGGTCACGGCGTCGACGCGCCGGCCTTCCCGGGTCACCGTCACCAGCGCCGGCGGGGCCGCGTTGTCGAGGTCCCAGATGTCGTGGCGCACGTTCTGGAAGTACCAGAGGCGCCGGCCGGTGAGGGCATCGAGGGCGAGGACGCAGTCGCCATAGAGATTGTCGCCGACGCGGCCCACGCCGATGAAATTGGGCTGAGCCGCGCCGATGGCGGCAAACACGATGCCTCGGCCCTCGTCGAGCGAAAGCCCCCCCCAGCAGTTGGCCTGTCCCGGGTCCGGTCCTCCCCATGTACCGGCCCCGAATTCGTCGCCGTGCGGCACGGTATGGAATCGCCAGCGCGGCTCGCCGGTCCGCGCATCATAGCCGTAGAGGTCGCCATACAGGCCGGCGGTGACAAACACCCCGCGGTAGATGACGCCGCTCACCGTGGCCCCGGTCGGGATCGGAACGCGGCCCCGCTTCCCGAAATCCTCCAGCGGCGCGCCCGCCTTCGGATCGAGGGCGTAGATCCAATTCCCGCTCCCAAACAGGATCCTCGGCGCGGCGTCCGGGCCGCCGGGCCAGAAGACCATGCCCCTGCGCGCCGGCTCGTCCTCCAGCGCGGGCTGGGCCGGCTGCTCGACCCTGAAACGCCAGCGCTCCTCGCCCGTGGCCGCGTCCAGGGCGACGATGCTTCGGCCGGCGGTGGGGGCGTACATCGTCCCGTCCACGATGATGGGCGTGCACTGGATGTTGCGGGCGCCGTCGCGCGAGTGATAGGTCCACGCCGCGGCCAGGCTTCCCACGTTGGCCCGGTTGATCTGAGTCAGGGCCGAGTAGCGGCGCGCCCCGGCGTCGCCCTGGGACCGGGACCATGTGGTGAAGCCTTCCGGGCGGATCGGCGCCGCGGGGGTGAGCTCCCCTCCTGTGGCGGCCGCGATCGTCCGGAATTCGGGCAAAGCCGAGCGCGCCGCGGCATCCTCCAGTCCCGGCTCGGCCGCCAGGGGAAGCGAATGCAGAAGAAGGCCGGCGCCGAGCCCGCGCCAGATCGCCCCGGACGAAGGGAGCGCGGAATTGCGCGGCATCAGCGGGAAACGGGCGCGGGAGTCTTGGACGAACGTCACCTCGGATCGATCCTCCGCCCAATCCCGTTCCAAACCAAGCCGAATGCCGAAGTGGGATTCGATCCCTTCCGCCGCATCGAATCCAAGACATTCCCGGTTGTTGGCTCACCGCATCTAATCGAAGGCCCTACGGCGACCGGAAACGGGTGCTGGCAACCATTCGCATCGTGGGTATGAAATGCCGGCAGGTTTGTTAGTCTCATTCCTTTAACGTGTTATCATTTGACTGCGCCAGATGGCACGGCGCCTGCGAATCGATCGACGGCCATTCCTGGCGGCGCCCAGTTCACTCCGAGGGCATTCCCGGGCGTGTCGGCTCGGAAATCCAGAAAAATGATTTCTTGCCCGCATATGATTCAATTGATGTCCGCACCAGGCAATAGGCCGGTGCCGGCTTGGCGGTCACACGCTCCCTAGCCGCCCTGTGACGACGCTGCAAATTGCCGAGATGCAGCGCCAAAGCGCGTCTCCAGCCACACGCGCCAGCAATGGGTGGACTGCGGCGCTGATCCTGGGGCTGACGTTTGCATGCTACTGGCCGGCCCTCAACGGAGGGTTGGTCTGGGATGACAGCGCCCATGTCACCCGGGCCGAGCTGCAGTCCGGCGCGGGATTGTGGCGGATCTGGTCCGACCCCCATGCCACCCAGCAATACTACCCGCTGCTTCACTCCGCGTTCTGGATCGAGCACAGGTTGTGGGGCGACGCAACGCTCGGCTATCATCTCGCCAATGTTCTGCAGCACGCCACCGCGGCATGCCTGCTGGTACTGATCCTCCGGCGCCTCAATGTCCCGGGGGCCCGCGTTGCCGGGCTGCTTTTTGCCGTCCACCCGGTCTGCGTGGAGTCGGTCGCCTGGATCTCGGAGCAGAAGAACACGCTGTCGCTGGTCTTCTACCTGACGGCGGCGCTGGCGTACCTGCGATTCGACAGGGACCGGCGACATCCTTCGGCCCATCGCGCCTACCTCTTGGCGTCCCTGTTGTTCATCCTGGCCCTCCTGACGAAGACCGTGACCGCGACGCTGCCGGCCGCCCTGCTGGTTGTCTTCTGGTGGCGGCGCGGCCGCATTTCCTGGCGCCGCGACGTAGTGCCACTAGTGCCCTGGTTCGTTCTCGCAATCGCGAGCGGGCTGTTCACCGCGTGGGTCGAGCGCAGGCTCATCGGGGCGGAAGGCGCTGCATTCGACCTGACGCTTGCGCAACGCTGCCTGCTGGCCGGCCGCGCCATTTGGTTTTACCTGGGCAAGCTCCTCTGGCCGGTGCACCTCGTCTTCGTGTACCCGCGATGGGATGTGAAAACCGCGGCCGCCGGATGGACGGGATATCTCGCGCTATCGGTGCTGGTGACCGCGGCCCTGTGGATCCTGCGCCGGCGCATGCGGGGCCCGCTGGCCGCATGGCTGTTCTTTGTCGGGTCGCTGTTCCCGGCCCTGGGCTTCCTCAACGTCTATCCCTTCCTCTTCTCCTACGTGGCGGACCATTTCCAATACCTGGCCAGCATGGGAATCATCGCCGCCGTGTCGGCAGGCGCCGTCCGGCTCCTCACGCGGGCCGGCCCCGCTCTCCTGAGGTCCGGGTGGGGCCTCCTCGCCGTGCTGGTCGCCGCGCTCTGCATCCTGAGCAATGCGCAAAGCCGGACCTACGCGGACGAGCTAGCGCTGTACCACGCCACGCTTGAACGGAACCCGGGGTGCTGGCTGGCCCATAATAATCTCGGCGTATACTACGAAGTTCGAGGCGATCCTGAAAAGGCGATCGCCCATTTCCAGGAGGCCATCCGCCTGAAGGAAGACTACGCCGACGCGCAAAGAAACCTGGGCAACATCCTGCTGAAGACCCCCGGCCGCTCGAGCGAGGCGATCCCGCATTTCCAGGAGGCACTGCGTCTCCAGCCGGAAAGGGCCGACGGGCATGACAATCTCGGGAACGCCCTGCTCAACACACCGGGGCGGTTGGATGATGCGGTCGCAGAGTACCTGGAGGCCCTGCGCATCAGGCCGGGCTTTGCCGAAGCGCACAACAACCTCGGGAATGCCTGGTCCAGGATGCCCGGCCGATTGAACCTTGCGATCGCGCAGTTTGAGGAGGCGCTTCGCCTGCGACCGAATTATGCCGAGGCCCATAACAACCTGGGGGCTGCCCTGACCGCGCAGGGGCGCCCTGCGGAGGCGGTGGCCCAATATGAGGAAGCTCTTCGGCTGATGCCGGACTACGCGGAGATCCGCTTCAACATCGCTATGGCGCTGCTCAGGATCCCGGGCCGTTCAAGCGAGGCCGCGGAGCAGCTCGAGGCCTTCCTAAGGGCCAGGCCCGGCAATGAGGCGGCCCGGCGAATCCTTGGCCAGATTCGCGCCACCCCGCCGTAGAAAGCCGGCGGGGCATGTGCCGCGGCGGCTAGGAGGCGACCGGCGTCGGCGGCCGCGCAGCGGCTCGCATCGAATCAGAAGGGTTGTAGTTTTCTGTGACGACCTGCGGGCAGCGACGGCACGCCGCCACCCCTTCCTGCCGCCACCACCGGCACGATGCGCGGATCGCGCATCGCGGGAGCCGATCCATCACTTCCGGCAGCAGCTTCACGACCCTTGAGGCCAGCGTGCAGGCGTCTCCCTTGAAGTGCACGCAGCCGGAATTGAGGCAGGAGGCCGCGAACCGGAACACCTCGGGCGGCGTCGCCGGCTTTGCCAGGTCGAGCAGCGCTTCGGTGACCGGCAGGGCCGCCGGCAGATATTTGGCCAGCGGCTCGGCCGGACTGCCTCCGATTATGCCGAAGGCGACCGCGCCGCGCCAACTCGGCTCGGCGCTCGGGCAAAGACTGTCGCTCCCCTCCCTCATTCCCGGTGTCGCCTAGGGAGGAAGCGGCTGCGGATTCAAGAATTGCGGGCCCCGGATTCCCCCGGCCCGGATGTAGACATCGACGGTGAATCCGCTTTTTACCAGCTCCGCCGCTCCTACATTGCGGGCGCCCAGCGCGCGGATGGCCCCTTCTGCAGTGGCGGCGATGATATCCTGCAATGCGATGTTTGGGGTGGCTTTGATTTCGTCAGGCATTTCGACCTCCTATTTGATGTTGAATCTCTCTCGGTTCCCTTCGATCCCAGCTAGTGACAGGTCCAAACGCTGGCGCGGCGAGTCGCGCCGTCCACGGCCGGTTTTACGTTGAATTATGCGGTTTCGGACACCGCGCCGCTGTCGACCCAGGCCATCCACGGGAGCTATCCTGTCGTAAATATCAAAGCGACAAGATCTTGTGCCTCGTCTTGTCGCGACCGCACGCAGGATCGACCGACCGCCCGCCAGGCCGTTGCCCTCGCGTTCGGGTCAACCGATCCGCGAGATCAGAAATGCCAGCCCACGCTCGCCATCGGGCCCACGGCGTTCACCCCCGGGTTCACGCTGTTCATGCCATGATTCGAGATATGCTGAAAATAGGCGCCGACGGAGCCGCTCAGCCTTTTCTTGGTGAGGATTCGGACGCCCGTGTAGGCCAGCCAGTTGAGATTGTAGTCCTCGCCCTGCGCCCCCTTGATCTCGTGGCCCTTGCTGTCCAGCCACCCGATTCCCCCGCCGGCTGCGAAGAACAGCGAGCGGGTTCTCCGCTTGTCCCACCATTCCATGATGCCTGAGGCCGAGGTGCCGATGAAATGGTGCTCGGGTCCCATCGATATGGGCTCCCCCAGGAGGCTGAAGCGGTTTCGAATCACCAGGTCCCCGCCGAAAAAGGGACGCACGGTGCCGACCAAGGGGCTCTTCACGGTCAGGATTTGGGGCAGGATGGTGTATCCCAATGGCGTGGCATCGCCGCTGAATCGCCAGATGACGCCGGTCTCATAGTCGATCTCCCAATGCTGAACCGGGTCGTACGGCGCCGCCAACGTCTCGGTTTCGTCCGCATATGCGAGCGAGGCACAAGACAGGGCGATGCCGAGGGACACGAGCCGCGCCAGATTCATAAGGAAGTATCCTGAGCGGCAAAATCGGGGAACAGCAAGGAACTCACGCGCCCCATTACGATGAAATTGGGGGTTACAGCGTCGGGCCGCCTCGAATCACCGCGGCAGGGTTGGCGCGCCGGCCGAGCCGCCGCGGGCGAAACTCGACTTGATGCGTTCCCCCAGGTCAAGCAGTGGACCGGTCAGAAAGGTCGTTGTCAGGGCCATCAGAACCAGCATGGCGAAAATCGGCGGCGGAAGCACGCCCAGGTCGTACCCGATGTTGAGCGCGATCAGCTCCATCAGGCCACGGGTGTTCATGAGCGCGCCAAATGAGAACGCATCGCTCCAAGTCATCCCGCCCAACCTTGCGCCGAGCATGCTGCTGCCAAGCTTGCCCGCCGTCGCCACGACCACGATCGCCAGGCAGACCAGCGCGCCTTCCGCGTCGTTCAGCAGCCCCACGTGGGTGCGCAATCCGCTGAAGGCGAAAAAAAGCGGCAGGAGCAGCGTGCCGGTGAACCGCTCCAGCCGGGGGATCAAGCAGCGCCGGAAGGCCTCCCGCCTGGGCATGATCGCCCCCGCCAGGAATGCCCCGAAAAGCGCGTGGATCCCGAGCGACTCGGTGACCAGCGCCGAGCCGGCCGTGAGCAGCGCCACGACGGCCAGAGATCCAGGGCCGGGCGCACCGCCTGCCGGCTCGTTCGCGCCCAGCCGGCGAGCCACGAATCGCCGCACGGGCACCAGCATGACCACGACAAAGCTTCCCAACAGGCCGAGATTGATGAGCATGACCGCCACCCCCTCCGCCTTGGCGAAGGCGACCACAAGCGCGAGGATGGCCCACGCGCTCGCGTCCCCCACGGCGGCGCAGGTGATGGCGGCGGCGCCCACGGGCGTCTTGGCCATGCCGCGCTCCTCCAGGATTCGCACCAGCACGGGGAACGCCGTGATGCTCATCGCGATCCCCATGAAGAGCGCGAACGCCGTGAAGTCCGTGCCGGGCGACGCGTACGCGGGGTACAGCGCGAGCGCGGAAACGACGCCAAGGAAGAACGGCACCAGGATGCCGGTTTGACTGACGAGGAACGCGAAGCGGGCCCTTGGCCCAAGCTCCCCGACCTCCAGCTCCATGCCCACCGCGAACATGAACACGGCCACACCGACCTGGCTGAGCAGCCGAAGCACGTCGAGCGACGCCCCGGAAAAGATGAAGTTGAAACCGCGGGGCCAAAGCCACCCGAGCAGCGACGGCCCCAGCAGGATGCCCGCCGTGATCTCACCCACGACCACCGGCAGCCCGAGCTTGCGGAAGATCGAGCCGACGGCGCGCGTGGCCGAGAGGATCACGGCGACCTGCAGCAGCAGGCGGACCAACGATCCGCCCGGGTTGCGCAGCAAGACCGACCATGGGATGGCGTTGAAACCGGCGCGCGCCTGCGGGGCGGGGACGGCGTGGTGCGCCGCCGGAGCGCCTGCCATCCGCAGGGGCGGCGTCAGGTTGCGTCCGGCATGAAGGGCCGCGGCGATGCCCAGGATGCACACCGCCCAGATCAGGCCGTAGACCAGGAGCCGCCGCTGGCGCGAGCCGTCCATCGGTGCCCGGGACATTCCTCTAGGCGCCTTTCACCGCGCCGGCGTGGGGCAAGCCCCGACGCCCCGGCCACGTCTCGGGCCGCGTCCAGAAGGCGTCGGTGCGCCCCCCGTAATATCCCTCGAGCACCCGGTCCATCGCGCCGGAGGTGCGACGCGCCGATTCCCCCGTGCTCGGGCAGGCGCCCCGGCCCAGGAGATCGTCCACCACGCTTTGGATGAGCGGCTGGGCCACGTGCGGCGGGTACGGCAGGTCGAAAGCCTGGACGCCCGAGGCGCTTTCCCATCTCAGCGGTTCCGACCTGAACACGGGGAATGCGATCTCGCCCTCCGTGCCCGAGAGGCGCATGGTGTCGTCGCGAACGGCGCTCGCGAAATCGCATGACATCGAGCCGGGCGCCCCCTCGGCTGTGCGGAAACTGAGCGCCACCGTGTCCTCCACCAGGCAGGCGGAGGCCCTGTTCGCCGCCGTGCCGGAGACATTCGTGAGGGGCCCGAGGAGGTAGTCGAGCAGGTCGAGCGCGTGCGAGCCGACATCGAGGAAATGACCGGCGCCGGCCAGCGCGGCATCGGTGCGCCACTGGTCACCCCTCTGGTGATGCGCCTCCGCGAGCCTGTAGGAAACCCCCGTTATCCGCCCCAGGGCGCCCGACTTGAGCAGTTCCTCGACCTTGAGAAAGCAGGGCAGCCTGCGGCGGTAGTAGGCCACGAAGAGCGGCAGCTCCGCGCGCGCAAAAGCCCGCACCATGGAGTCGCATTCGGCGACGCTCCGGGCCATCGGCTTCTCGACATAGGCCGGCTTTCCCGCCGCGGCGACCGCGTGGGAATAGGCGGCATGCGACCCGGGAGGGGTGGCGATGTACACGGCGTCGACCTCGGGGTCGGCAATGAGCGCATCGGCGTCGTCGTACCAGCGGGCCACCCCATGGCGCCGCGCATAGTCGGCCGCAAGCGCGCCGTCCCGGCGCATGACGGCAACGAGCTGCGAGCCGCCCGCTTTCTGGAAGCCGGGGCCGCTCTTGACCTCGGTCACGTCGCCGCAGCCGATGATTCCCCAGCGCACCGTGGCGCGGCCCGCGAAGTGTCCGGATACAGCCATTCCGATGAAGCTCTGCTAACGGGGCCCCGGGGCGCAACCTCGGTTTTCGCCGGGGGCGCCGGCTGGGAGGGCGCGGCTCAAGCTGGGCGCAGGCACTCGATGACGATGCGCTTGAGCTCGGTGGCGCCAAACGGCTTCTGCAGGAAGAAATTGGCGGAAGTCCGCACGAAGTCGTGGCCCAGGAGATCCGAGCTGTAGCCGCTCGTGAAGAGCGCCTTCAATTCGGGGCGGTCGCGGCGCAGGATCTCCACGAGGTCGCGGCCGGTCATCCCGCCGGGCATGACGACATCGGTGAAGACAAGGTCGATCTTGTCGCGGCTGACGGCCCACATCTCGAGGGCGGCCCGCGGTGAGGCCGCCTCGAGCACCTTGTAGCCGCAGCGCTGGAGGATGGTGCAGCTGGTCAGACGCACGAGTGCCTCATCCTCCACGACGAGGATCGTCTCGGCGCCGGCGACGCGAGAATCGTCGGCGACGGCCTGGGCCGGCGCCGCGGCGCCCTCGGCGATGCACGGGAAGTGGACGCGGAACTCCGTGCCCACCCCCACGGTGGAGTCCAGCTCGATCCAGCCCTGGTGCTGCTGGACGATTCCGTACACCGTGGCCAGGCCGAGACCCGTTCCCTTGCCGACCTCCTTGGTGGTGAAGAACGGGTCGAAAATCCTCGGCAAGATCTCGGCGGGGATCCCGGAGCCGGTGTCGGACACGGCGATGCAGATGTAGCGGCCGCCCAGCGCCTGCGGCACCCGCCGACGGTACGCCTCGTCCCGCTCGACGAGGCCCGCCTTGATCGTGAGGCGGCCTCCCCGGGGCATGGCGTCCCGGGAGTTGACCACGAGGTTGAGGAGCACCTGCTCGATCATGCCGTTGTCCGCGAAGATCGCGGGGAGGTTGGCGGCGGGCTGCACCTCGAGCGTGATGTCCTCGCCTATCACCCGTCGCAGCAAGCGCGAGGTCTGCTGGATCACCGCGTTGACGTCGAGTCCCGTGCGCTGGATCATCTGCTTGCGGCTGAAGACGAGCAGCTGGCGCGTGAGGCCCGCGGCGAAGGTGCTGCTCTGGGCGATCTGCTGGACGGCCTCGTTGTAGGCCTGGGGGAAATGCTCGTCGGCGAGGAGCAGCGAGGCGTTGCCCTGTATGACGGTGAGGATGTTGTTGAAGTCGTGGGCGATGCCGCCCGCGAGCTGCCCGATCGACTCCATGCGCTGGGCCTGCCCGAGCTGCTCCTCGAGGCGCTTGCGGTCACTGATGTCCGTGAGGGAGCCGCGCACCAGGTTCCGTCCGGCCGCGGGCAGCCGGACGAGCCTTAGCTCGACCGCGATCGGCCGGCCGCGCAGGCTGAGCGCCATCCACTCCACCGCGGGTGTCTCGCCGGCAAGCGTGCGGCGGATCAACTCGCGGACGGCCTTGTCCGAGGCCCGCCCATCGGCCTGCAGCGCCGGCGAGAGACGGTCGATGTCGGCGGCCAGCAGCTCGTCGCGCGTCGTCTCGAACATCCGCAACGCGTTCTCGTTCGCGTCGGTCACCAGCCGGTTGTCGGGATCGAAGACGATGATCGCCTCGGGCGCCGACTCCACCAGGGTCCTGAAGCGGGCCTCGCTCTCGCGCAGCGCCGCGGCGGCGCGCTCGCTCTCGGTGATGTCGCGGATGACGGCGACCGTGCAGTCGCTGTCGCCGATCTTTATGAGCTCCATCGAGACCGAGCACGTGCGCATCCCTCCGGCCTTCCTGCGCAGAAGGAGGGAGACGTTCTGCACCCGGCCGTCGTTCCGGAGGCCCTCCTGCACCCGCTCGCGGTCCCTGCTCGAGTTCCACAGGTCGATGCCGTCGGCGGTGTGCCCCAGGACCTCGGAGCGGTCGTACCCGAAGAGCCGGGTGAACCCCTCGTTGATGTCGATGAAGACCCCGTCGGAGTTCTGGGTGATCGTGATGGCGTCCGGGCTGGCCCGGAACGCCTTCGAGAACTTCTCCTCGGAATGGCGAAGCTGGCGATTCGCGGCCGCGAGCTCGCCCGTGCGCGCCTCGACAAGCCGGGCGATCTCCTCGGTGCGCCGGTGGGCGCTCCGGAGGCTGTAGCGGACGCGCCCCCAGCTGAGCAGCGCGATCAGCACCACGAGGCCCAGCCCCAGAAGGAGCCATTTCTTGACGTACTGCTGGAGCAGCCCCGACGTCTCGAAGCCCTGGAACCACTTCTCGTAGTTGCGCTGAAGGTCGCCGCGCTGCCCCGCGATGAACAGACCCTCGTTCAGCTGCGCGAGCAGTTCGCCGTCGGTCGGCCGCACCACCATGCAGAATTCCGTCAGAGAATCGGGCAGCGTCATCGCGATCCTCAGCCGCTTCTTGAGGCCCAGCCGGTCGATCATGCTGATCGCGGAGAACTCGTTCAGGATCGCGACATCCGCAGACCCGTCCGCGACCGCCTCGAGTTCCATCCCGCTGCTTCCCGAGTTCAGCACCATCGCGTTCCCGAGCCAGCCCCTCTTCCTGGCGTAGGTGTACTGGAGCGTGTCGGCGGCGAGCGCGATGGACTTGCCCCTCAGGTCCGCGATCGAGGCGGGCGGAGTCTCGCCGGACCTTGTCACCGCGACGAGCGCCCCGCGGACGTGCGGCACCGAGAAGAGCATCGAGCCCGAGCGCTCGGGGATCCGCGCGACCATCGGCATCACGTCGATCTCGCCGCTCGCCAGGGCCGCGACGAGCTCGTTCCACGAATCCTTCTCCACGATGCGGGCCTTGAGACCCGCCGCCTTCGCCACGATGGCGATGAGATCCTGCGAGTAGGCCTCCTGGTCCAGCTCCGTGATCGGCGCCCCCTTGGGAATTATCCGATGGAGGGTGCCAAAGACGATGACCCGCGGCTCATCCGCCCAAACGCCGCCGATGCCGCCTGCGCACAGGAGGCCGAGGAAGAGCCATCGGCGTAGCAACCTGCTTTTCAATCGGATGGTGCTGGAGAACAAACAGTTCAGCGCCATCATTGCCCTTCCCGATGCGCTGTCAGCGGAAATCCGCTGCGCGGCCGCGGGCAGCTGCTAACCCAACCGGTTGGCGCACCATGGATTATCGGTACCGGGCCATGGTACCGGCCGGCGGCGCCCCCCTTAACCCGGGCTTCCGGATGTGAGCGTCAGGCCCGGCGGATACACCCGGCCCAGCTTTGCCGCGAGGAAGGCCTTGATGTCGCCGACGGTGCGGAAAGGGCGCAGCTCATCATTGTCGATCGAGATCTGGAGGACGTCCTCCGCGACGAACACGATTTCGAGCATGGTGAGCGAATCTATGGCCAGGTCCTCGATCAGCCGGAGGCCGTCATCGGCACGGGTAAGCTTGGCCCGAGCGTCGGGTTCCACGTAGTGCTCGATGAGCCCGTTCACGATCGCGGGGACAAACGCGGGGCTGCCGGTCTTCCGGAACTCGCGCGCCGCCTCGCGGGTCGAGGGGGAGCATCTCTTGAGGGCGTCGCAGAGGCGCGCGTCGTCCTCGGGCGTGAATGCCTTCGCGGGCACCGGGGCAATATGCCCGGATCCCATGTTGCAGTCGGTCACTTGGCTCATAGGGCAGGTGGGGGTCATTGACCCCCTTTGCGCCGCATTGTTCTGCAGGCGTTTTCGAATATTTGCAACTGATTGTCAGAGCCTATCCTTGCGCCAGCCATGAGCTTATGCCCCCATGAGGCGCAAGGCCGCTTGAAGGTTTCGGTTCCGGCCATGGATGATTGACGTTCCAAAGGGTTGGTGGGTTTCCGGCCCCGGTTCAACTGAGCTGAGGGAGGCTACCCGGTACGACAACCCTGCGGATCAAACCCGCTATCGGAATGCGCCCGGCCCGATCAAAACGTGAGCGTCACCGAGAGCGAATAGACTCGGCCGCGCCAGTCGCCGTACGACTGGACCCCGGCGCCCGACGGATCGTCGGCATACTTGGGCGGACCGGCGTCGAAAAGGTTGTCGACGCGAATCTGGCCGCGGATGCTGTAGCGGGTGCTCTTCCACGGCAGCCATCGGCCCAGGTCGCTCTGCACGAACCCGTCAAACTGCCAGTAGGGATTGACCTGGTCGCTGCCCTGGCTGGGCCATTCGACCTCCGGCAGGATCCGCGAGTGGAAGTAGTGCCCGTCCAGGCCGAAGCCGAACCCATGGTTGGACCAGTTGGCGCCAAAGTTCATGCGCTGCCTGAGCAGGCCCGGGGTCGACCCGTCGGGGTTGCGCAGCTCGTCCACCGGCGGCGAATTGGGAAGCTCCTGCAGCTCGTAGCTCTGGTAGTAGACCCACCGGCAATACGCCTCGAGCACGCCTCCGATGCACTCCGTCCATGCGTAGTCGAGGGAGGTGTTCCAGTTCTCCGAGTGGCGCCACGCGGTGTTGAACGTGCCGGTCAGGACCGACGTGATCATCCCCTCGCTGTGGGTGTCGCCCGGCGCAAGCGGCGCGCGGATGATCCGCTGGGGAAAGAGGTCTTCCAGATCCACGACCTGCTGGGCATCCAGATAGCTCTCCTCCCCCGATGTCACCGTGTCCACGAAGTCGACGGACAGGCGGAAGCGGTGAATGCTGCCTCGCTGGTAGATCATGCCCGCCGTCTGGGTTACGGCCGCCTCCGGCACCAGGTCGGAGTTGATCGCGTTGCTGGCCTGTATGTCGTAGCTCTGCTGGCGAACCGGGTCGAATATGTTGTCGGTGGCCACCGCCCCCGCCCCTCCCGGGCTTATTGTCGAAGGCACCTCGAGGCTGCTGAAGACCGGCGGGGGAAACCGGTTGGAGGTGGCGTAGGTCGCGCGAAGCGAAAGGCCTCCCTCCAAGTCGACCTTCAGCGCGCCGGTGGGGGCGAGATTGGCCTCGTGGGCGATGTCGGATGCCGTGTAGCGCGCGGCAAGGTCCGTCTCGACGCCTTTTATCCACTTCGGGAGCCACCGCGTCGGAAGCAGCGGCGACTGGAGCTCCCCGAAGGCGCTAATACGCTGGAGCGAGCGCCCCACCCAGGTGTCGGGAGGCGCCACGAGCGAGCCGTCGCCGTAGGTCAGTTCGTTGACGTAGTTCGCCAGCCGCGCGAACCGGAAGTCGCCCCCGAAGATCAGCGTGGCGCTGCCGGTCGGCAGGCGCAGCGATGCATTCGTGATCCGCAGCGACGAGTCGAAGGTGTCGTAGTCGCCCAGCGTGACGAAGCTTCCCTCGGTTCCGTAGAAGATCAGCGCCTGGTCGTAGAACTGCTGCGGCGGCCCGAACGCCTGCGTGTCCCGCAGGGGATTGTAGATTCCCTCGGCCACCAGCTGCTGCCATCGGCTGTTGTCCACCCCTTCCAGGCCGCGATAGCGCGTGATGCTCAGGCCGTACTGGGCGTCCAGCGACGCCTGCCAGCTGTCCCGCATCTTGAAGAGCATGCCGAACACGGCCGAGTAGTAGTCGACGTGCGCCTCGTCGTAATCCTCGCCGAGCCGCGGCGCGGTCTCGTTGAGCGTGACGTCCACGGCCTGGTTGAAGGGATTGAAGGGGGAGTTCGCGGGAAGGACCAGGTTGCCCTCGAACACGCTGTAGCCGGTGTTGTTCACCATCCTGCCCGCCATGGCGTCGATGCCCACCTGGAGCCAGGGGAACACGTCGTAGATCGCGGATCCAAACAGCGAGATGCTCTGCTCCTTCCTGCCGTAGGGATAGTCGAGGCTGTTGGGCGTGTCGGCGAGCCCCCCGCCGGGCGGCTGGTAAAGCGCGAGGCTCTGGACGCCCTGGCGGTCCGCGAAGGCGGCAAGCCCCCCGGTGCCGTCCGCGCCGACCGCCACCGACGTCGTGGAGGGGGTCCCCGGCCCGAAAAGGGGCGAGGCATCCGCGCTGCTGACGTTCGGGGTCGCCCGGTAGAGCTGGTCCTCCGGCTCGGGGTGCGCCAGGAGGTTCGCCCGGATATAGCCCAGGTTCGACTCCGTGGGCGGCGTCACCTGCGTGAAGGTGGCGTTGAACCTCACACGGAGCTTCCCGCCGAGCAGGGTCTCGCCATGGAGGAGCGCCGACGTCGATTGCGGCGCGTCGAACTTTCCCAGCGCGTTGGTGTACGTGGTCGTCAATTCCGTCGTGTTCACGTCCGGGCGCAGCACGATGTTGATGACGCCGCCCACGGGACTGCCGCTGTAGATGGCCGACGCGGACACCGGAAGCACCTCCACCCGCTCGATCATGTTGATCGGGATCACATTCACGTCGGGCTGGGGCGCGACCGGCGTCGAGAGGTCGCCGGGAAGCGCTGTCACGATCTCGGGGAGGCGCCGGCCGTCGACCAGCACGATGGTCGCATCCTGGCTGGCCGTGAAGCCCCCGAGGTTGAGATTGCTGCTCGCCGAGACAAAGCTGTTGACGCTTCCGTTCTGGTCGGGGGGAAGCGTCGTCGCGTCGCTCTGCAGGAGCTCGGACCGGAGAAACTCGTTCAGGTTGGTCACGCCGCTCCGAGCGATCTGGTCGCGGGTGAAGATGGTGTAGTCGAGGGCCTCGTTCTCGCTGCGCTCCTGGTCGATGTCGCCGATGGCCACCCGCGGCGCGGGCGGCGGCCCGCTGTCGTCCATGAATCCCGAGCGCGCCGGCTTTCCCTCGACGACAAAGGGCTCGAGGCGCGCCGGGTCGGTGGCCGTCTGCATCGTCAGCGTCTCGAGGTTCACCAGGCCGGCGGCGGCCACCCGCACGCCGTCGATCTGAAGCGTCTGGAAGCCCTGGCCGGCCGCGAAAAGCTGGTAGGTTCCGGGCGGCAGCGCCGGGAAGTCGAAGGCGCCGTTGACGTCGGTCAGGATCCCCGCGCGTATCGACGGTATCACCACATGGACCCCCCGCGCCGAAGTCCCCGCCGGGGTGAGCAGCCGGCCCCTGATCTCCCCCTTCGGCTCCGCGACCGGCGTCACCACGTACCTGCCCCTGCCATTGCGCCGCGCCTCGAATCCCGTGCCCTTCAGCAGGCGCTCAAGCGCCTCGTCGGGCTCCAGGCTGCCGACAACCTCGGAGGAGGTCGCCTTGTGCAGCTCGTCGTACGAGAAAAGCATCTCCACCTTCGCCTGCTTGCAAAAAGCCATCAACGCCCCGTCGGCCGGCTGGGCCGGAAGGTTGAACTCGACCGGCCCGGCCAGGAGCACCGCGGGAATCATCCCTGAGATTCCCAACAGCAGAAAGCGGAGGATTACGGTAACTGCGCTGGTGTTTGGGGAATATCGGCTGGTCAACGAAGGCCGGGGCCCGCGCGCTCCGTGCGCAGGCTCACCCGAACCGAGCCGCTCGGATCGGGCACCACGCGCACCGGGAACGACTGTTCGAGCTCCGCAAAGAATTCGTCGAGGTCGTCGAGGCTGTGCCGCCCGCTGACGCGCAGGCCCCCCGCGGCAGCCGTCGCCGTGATCTGGCGCCCGTGGTAGCGGGAGTACCGGGCAAGGGCCTCATCGAGCGGAACGCCGTCGAAGACGATCTGCCCCCGCCTCCAGGCCAGCGCGTCGTCAAGCGAGTCGGCGGACAGCGCCCGGATGGACAGGCCCGCCTTGCCGGCGGACAGGCTGTCGCCCGCGCCGATGTCCACCGGGCCGGACGGCTGGGAGCCGTTCATCTCGCCGGGGCGCACCTGCACCGATCCCTCGACGACCGTCACGTCGAGCTCCGTCGCCGCCTCGGTGCGGACGTTGAAAATGGTCCCCGTCACGCGCACGGACCCCGCCGGCGTCTCCACGATGAACGGACGCGCCTTGTCCTTGCTCACGACGAAATAGGCCTCGCCGTTGGCAAGGCGCACCCGCCGCTCCGCCCGGCCGTTCTCGATGACCATGGTGGTGTTGGCGTTGAGCTCGACCCGCGTCCCGTCGGCAAGGGTGAACTGCTTGCGCTGGGCGACGGATGTTGCGATGGAATCGGGCCGCTGCCTTGGAATGACGACCCAGACCGCCGCGACGGCGACTGCGGCCGCAAGCAGCCCCGCGGTCGCCGCCATCCAGGGGTTCCAGCCCCTGCGAGCCGGCGCGGCCTGAGGGATTTCAATCGCGCCGGTGGCCACCAGCATCGGCAGAAGCTGGTCGAGGTCGGAGGAGAACTGGCAGTACTGCGACAGCAGAGCGCGGCGGGCGGCGTCCCCGCCCAGCCACGCATCGAGCGCGGCGCGGTCGGCGGCGTTTAGCGAGGAGCCCTCGAGCCGGGCGGCCCAGAGGGCTGCCTGTTCCTCGGCGTCCGATTCGGAGACGTGGGGGGACCGGTTCATGAATCTAGCTTCCTTTCCAAGGCCGCGCGAAGCAGCCGCAGGGCGCGCGCGTGTTGTTTTTCGACGGTGCTGATGGCGATGCCGAGACGGTCGGCAATCTCGCGGTGCGAGAGCAATTCGATCTTGCGAAGGAGGAGCACGACCCGGCAGCCCTCGGGAAGCTGCGCGATCGCCTCCTCGAGGAGGCCCAGCTCCTGGCGGGCCATCACCTGCTGGGCGACCCCCGGCGCGGACGAGGCCGCCGTCTCGGGGCTGAAGGCCTCGCGCGCCAGCGGTGAAATGCTGCGGCGCTTGAGCCGGTTTATCGCGAGCCGGCGGGCGGCGGTATAGAGCAGCGCCGCAGGCCGATCCGGCGGCTGCTCGGTCATCGCCGGATACACCCGGATATAGGCATCATGGGCGACGTCCTGCGCCTCGCTGGCATTTCCCAGGAGGCGGGTTAGGTAACGCCGCAGCGGGGCGAGGGTTGCGCGATAAAGGACCGCGAAGTCGCGCTGGCCGCTGGGCTCGTCAGGCATCGGATTCACAAGCCGGGATAGTGGAGATATTAAGGTCGGTTTCACACCTGCCCCCAATGACAAGCGACCGTCCCGAATCCGCTATTCCCTCGGATGAAATTAGCCGTGCGGGGTTCATTGGGATGACGGAAGCTTGCCCTTACTAGGATGTTGCCCGAAAGCAACCCCCGCATGATTGTGGTTCGGCAGGGCCACGGCGAACATCAAATTGACCTCCATGAACGAAAAAATCGGATTTGTAGGCGTCGGGCGGATGGGAGCAAACATGGCGCGCAGGCTCAGCGACTGCGGCTACCGGATCGCCTCCATCTACGACTCCCATCCGCCGGCGGCCGCCTCCCTGGCCCGCGAGCTCGGTGCCCGCCATGCGCGCACGCTCGCCGCGGTGACCTCGGCCGCCGATGTCATCTTCACCGTGGTCACCGACGACGCGGCCCAGCTCAGCGTGTTCGCGGACGACGGGGACTCGCTCCTCGTCCGCGCTCGGGGAAAAGTCTTCGTCAATTGCGCTACGGTCACCCCGAAGACGCATGTCGAGATCGGCCGCCGCGCGAAAAGGCGGGGAGCCATGACGCTCGAGGGGTGCATGGCGTCGTCCATTCCGCAGGCGCGCCAGGGCACCCTGTATCTCATGTGCGGCGGGGACAGGAAATGCTTCGAGCGGGTGAAGCCCATCCTTGAGAGGCTCAGCACCGCGCTGCGCTTCGTCGGGAAGGCCGGGCAGGCGGCTCAGGTCAAGGCGCTCGTGAACATGGTGATGAACGCGAACACGGCGGCGCTCGCGGAGGGCCTAGGGCTGGGCTCGGCGCTCGGCCTCGACCTTGACATGCTCCGAGAGATCTTCGCGCAGACCGGCGCCCAGTCGCAGGTCCTCAAGACCGACGGGGAGGACATGCAGAACCGGGCGCATGAATGCTATTTTTCCGCGGCGCACGCCGCCAAGGACAGCACGATCGCCTGGGTGCTCGGGTGCGAGGCCGGGCTCCGGCTGCCCGTCGCCTCCGCCACGCGCCTGCAGTTCGAGAGGCTCGTGAGCCTTGGACTTGGCGGCCTCGACAAGAGCGGCGTGGCCGAGCTCACCTTCAAGGGCCGCCACGGCTGAGCCTTATGTGGATTCCCGGGCGCAAACGGAGGCGGCATGGCGGGCTTGTCCGGGGCAGAGGCGATTCAGATTGTCCCATCCGCCGGGTTTGCCCAGTCGTAATGAAGTCCATGTTATTCTCTCTCCGGCGTTTCGGCGCGTTGGCGGTCATTTGCCTTACACTCGGGCAGATGACCGGCGTGGCCGCGGACCCTCCCGGCGCGATCCGCGACGCCCAGGCATTCCGGACGCCCCTCACGGAGCGCCAGCCCCTCGCCGCCGGCGTGTTCTCGGACGCCTATCCCTATTCCTACCTCGACTCGGAGGGACAGCCGGCCGGGTTCACCTTCGAGATTCTCGATGCCGTGGCCAAGGCGGTCAACCTCAGGGTCGAGCGTACGACGGGACCGGCGGACCAGATCCGCGCGCGATTCCAGCACGGCGAGTTCGACCTGCTTCAGTACCACGGGATCACGCCGGCCAGGCAGAATTACGCCCAGTACAGCACGCCTTTCCTGAGCCTGCAGGGTTGCGTGTACGTGCAGTCCGGCAGCCCGATCCACAGTCTGGGCGACCTGACGGGCCGCTCGTTCGGGGTGATCGGGACAACCGGTCTCGGCGAGCGGCTCCTCGGCGACAACCACGTCAGGGCGCTCATCGTCTCCGTCCCGTCCCAGGAGGAGCTGCTGCAGAAGATCTCGACCGGCGAGATCGAGGCCGGCTTCCTGTCGCAGCTCACCGAGCTGACCGTCACGCGCAGGCTTCACCTGAGCAACATCCGGATACTCGGGAAGCCCTATGAGGGCTATGACATCCAGCAGGCCTTCGCCGTCCACCCGGGGGACGCCGAGCTGCTGGCGCGCCTGAACGAGGGCCTCGCGATCATCCACCACACCGGGGAATACGACCGGATCTACAACAAGAACTTCGGGCAGTTCGGCTCGTACTTCCTGAGCGTGGAGGAGCTCAAGCTCGGCGCATCCATCGCGCTGGAGATCGGGTTCATCATAGCTCTGTGGGGCTACTTCCGCCAGAGAAAGCTGAGGAAGGAGCTCTCGCTGCAGGCTTCCACGCTCGCCGAGCAGCGCGCGCTCCTGCAGGCGCTCTACGACAACATCCCGATGGCGATGACCGTCATCGAGACCGGCCCGCTGGGCGCCCGCATCCTGTCGATGAACCGTCAGGCGTGCGCCCTCTACTTTGTCGATGCCGCCGACGCCACGGGCCAGCCGCTGGATTCCCTGCCGGTCTCCGACGACATCCGCCGGCACCTGAGCGAGGCGACGACCCATCCCATGGCCGACGGCCACGTCTACACGAGCGAGGCCTCGCTCAAGATCGGAAAGAGGATCCTCGAGGTGACGGCGATCCCCCTCGCCTCGCCCGACGGCCCGGCGACCCCCAGGATCTGCGTCCTGGTCGAGGACATCACGAAGCGCAGGCAGCAGGACGCCGAGGTCGCCCAGTCGAGGCGGCTGCGCGCGGTCGGGGAGCTGGTGGGCGGCATCGCGCACGAGTTCAACAACCTGCTCACCCCGGTCATGCTGAAGGCGGGAGAGATCCAGCTGTCGCGGCCGGAGGACCTTCCCCTGCAGCAGGACATTGACGTGATCGCGCAGGCCGTGCAGCGGACGGCCGAGCTCACGCGCCGGCTGCTCACGTTCGGACGCAAGGTCGACCACAAGCCGGAATCGGTCCGGGTCGAGGCCATCGCGAGGGGCTGCTTCGACCTGCTCAAGAACACGATCGACCGGCGGATCTCGTGGGAGAATTCGATCCCGTCTGACATGCTCCCGCTGCACTTGAACGCGACGGACCTCAACCAGGTCCTGCTCAACCTGCTGCTCAACGCCCGCGATGCCCTCCTCGAGCGCCTGTCCGGCCGCAATCCGGCGGCGTGGTCGCCCAAGATCACCGTCGAGGCGGAGCAGCTTGCGCCGGCCGCGTTCGAGGCGCCGAGGGGCCACGGCGGCAAGACGCTCCTGGGCTGGCAGCGCCTCACGGTCCGGGACAACGGCCTCGGGATGCCGCCCGAGATCATCGAGCGCATCTTCGAGCCGTTTTTCACGACGAAGGGCGCGGGAAAGGGAACGGGCCTCGGCCTGGCGACCGCGTGGCACCTGGTGACCGACGCCGGGGGACGGCTGGAAGTCGAGTCGACCCTGGGGGTTGGAAGCGCGTTCAACGTCTTCCTGCCGATCTGGCCGACGGCCGAGCTATCCAAGCCCGCGGCCGTGCCGCCGCAGCCGGTCAAGCCCGCGCGGATCCTGCTGGTCGAGGACGAGGCGCTCGTCGCCGAGCCGGTCCTCGAGATCCTCAAGCGATGCGGCCACACGGTCCGGCACATCGTGGACGGCTCGGAGGCGTGGAAGCACCTCGAGGAGAACCTCGCGAGCTACGATCTGCTCATCATCGACGTGAACCTGCCCGGACTGAACGGCGTCGACATCGTGTCGCGGCTGCGCGAGCGCGAATTCCCCGGACGGATACTGATGGTGAGCGGCCGCTTCACGTCGTCGGACATGAGCGCGCTCACCCGGCTCGGCATCGACCACTCGCTGACGAAGCCCTTCAACGTGCAGCAGTTCCTGGAGGCCGTGAGCGAGAGCCTCGAGGCCAGCCGAGTGTAGGGGAACCCCGGGTTCGCCCGGCCACCCTTGACGCGCGTTGGGGTCCGGATACCTGTGTCTTTCCACCATGTCGTCGGACCTTTCCGACCTGTACCAGCAGGTCATCCTCGACCACAACCGGCGCCCGCGAAACCGGGGCAGGATTCCCGCGGCCAACCGCTCGGCACACGGGGACAACCCGTCGTGCGGAGACCAGTGCGACGTGTTCCTCCGGCTGGACGGCGACAGGATCGCGGACATCTCCTTCGAGGGCTCGGGATGCGCGATATCCATGGCGAGCGCGTCGCTCATGACGACCCAGCTGAAGGGCAAGAGCGCGCAGGAGGCCGCCGGCCTCTATGAGCAGTTCCACAGGATCGTCACCGAGGGGAAGGAACCCGAGGAGATGAGCGACCTCGGGGCCTTCGCGGGGGTCCACGCCTTTCCCGCCCGGATCAAGTGCGCCACGCTTTCATGGCACGCCGCTCTGAACGCCCTGCGCGGGGACACGGCGCCCGCGACGACGGAGAGCCACACGGATTGAGCGCGATGCCCTCCACGTGGGACCGCATCCGCGACCAATTCCCGACGCTGCATCAGCAGGTGAACGGGCATCCGCTCGTCTACCTCGACAACGCGGCGACGACCCAGAAGCCGCGGTCCGTGATCAGCGCGCTGGACCGGTTCTACGAGAAGGACAATTCGAACGTGCACCGCGGGCTTCACGCCCTGTCGATGCGCGCGACCGATGACTACGAGGGCGCGCGCGCCCGCGTCGCGACGTTCGTCAACGCGGCCGCGCCCGAGGAGATCATCTTCACGCGCGGCACGACGGAGTCGATCAACCTGGTCGCCGCGAGCTGGGGCGGGGCAAACCTGGGGAAGGGCGACGTCATCCTGCTCACCGAGATGGAGCACCACAGCAACCTGGTGCCCTGGCAGCTTGTCGCAAAGCGGACCGGCGCGACCCTGAGGTACCTGCCGGTGACAGGCGACGAGGGGCTCCTCGACCTTTCGGCGCTCGACCGGCTCCTGACGCCCGAGGTCAAGGTGTTCGCGTTCACCCACGTCTCCAACACGCTCGGGACGATCAACCCGGTCGGCGATCTCTGCGCCCGCGCCCGCAAGGCGGGCGCCATCACCGTGATCGACGCCGCGCAGTCCATAGGCCACATGCCGGTGGACGTGCGGGAGATCGGTTGCGACTTCCTGGCCTTCTCGGGGCACAAGATGGCCGGCGTCACGGGCATCGGGGCGCTCTACGGAAGGCGCGCCCTGCTCGAGTCCATGCCCCCGTGGCAGGGGGGAGGCGGCATGATTTCAAACGTGGATTTCTTCGAGAGCCGCTGGAAGCCGCCGCCCGAGCGGTTCGAGGCCGGGACGCCCAACTTCGGCGACGCGGTCGCGCTCGGCGCCGCGTGCGATTTCCTGGACTCGCTGGGCCGCGACGCGATCCGCCAGCACGACGGCGCGCTGGCGCGGATGGCCTACGAGCGGCTGGCCGAGCTTCCCGGCATCCGCATCCTCGGGCCCCGGGGGGAGCGCGGGGGCCTGGTCAGCTTTGCCTTCCGCGACATCCACGCCCATGACGTGGTGACGTTTGCGGACGAGGACGGGATCGCCCTTCGCGGTGGCCACCACTGCAACCAGCCCCTCATGAAAAAGCTGGGGCTGACGAGCACGGCGCGCGCGAGCTTCTACGTCTACAACGAGGAGAAGGAGATCGACGCCCTCGTGGCCTCGATGCGCCGGACCATCAAATTCTTCGGGCCGCCTGACTGAGCCTTGTCTTTGGTCGCGCCGTGCCTTACGAAAGCTTATATATGAAACTTACCCCTGGTGCCCTGGCAGTCCTCGTCATTGCCTTCATCGCGCCCGCCCGGGCGGACGAGGGCATGTGGCTCTTTTCCGCCCCACCCCGCGAAAAGCTCCAGGCTGCCTACGGCTTTCAGCTCGACGACGCGTGGCTCAACCACCTCATGAAGGCCTCCGTGCGCTTCAACAACGGCGGCTCGGGCTCGTTCGTGAGCGGCGACGGGCTGGTCATCACCAACCATCATGTCGGCCTCGACTCGCTCCAGAAGATGAGCGACGCCAGCCACAACTACCCCAGGGACGGCTTCTACGCGGCGACTGCCGCCGACGAGGTCAAGTGCCTCGACCTGGAGCTCAACGTCCTCGAGTCGACCGAGGACGTGACCAACCGCGTGAACGCCGCCGTGCCGGCCAGCGCCCTCGGCGACGACGCCGCGGCGGCGCGCAGGAAGGTCTTTGCGGAGATCGAGAAGGAGTCCCATGACAAGACGGGGCTGCGCAGCGACGTCGTGACCCTTTACCAGGGCGGCGCCTACCACCTCTACCGGTACAAGCGCTATACCGACATCCGCCTCGTGTTCGCGCCCGAGCAGCAGGCCGCCTTCTTTGGCGGCGACCCCGACAACTTCGAGTACCCCCGCTATGACCTCGATATCTGCATCTTCCGGGTCTACGACAACGGACAGGTCGTCCATCCCGAGCATTTCCTGAAGTGGTCGGTCCAAGGCGCCCGTGACGGCGACCTGGTCTTCGTCTCGGGGAATCCCGGGCGCACGGAGCGCCTCTTCACCGTGGCGGAGCTCGAGTTCCTGCGCGACACGGCGTATCCCCAGATTTCGGGCCTGCTCAAGCGGCGCGAGGTGCTGGAAATGGCCTGGAGCGCGCGTAGCGATGAGAACGCACGGCGCTCCAGGGACGACTTCTTCGGGATCCAGAATTCGCGCAAGGCATATGACGGGCTGATCGCGGGCCTGCAGACCCCGTCGTTCATGGACGCCAAGCAGGATGCCGAGGACGGCCTCAAGCACCGGTTCTCGGCGATGCCCGACGGCCAGGGGGTCCTCGGCGCCTACCGCAGGATCGCCGCGGCGCAGAGGGTGATCGCCCGCGACTACCTCCGCTTCCGCATGCTCTCGGCCACCCGGGGACTCCCCCATGGCTTTTATGCCGACTCGTTCGACATAGCCCGCAAGCTCCTGCGCTCGGGCGACGAGCGGCTTAAGCCCAACGGCGAGCGGCTACCGGAGTACGCCGACCAGAAGCGGGACACCTTTGAGCTCGACCTGTTCTCCGACAAGCCGATCTACGAGGACTTCGAGATCCTCACCCTGTCCGACTCGCTCACCGATTTCACGGAGCAGCTGGGCTACGACGACCCGACGGTGCAGGCCGTCCTTGCGGGCAAGTCGCCGCGGGCCCGGGCCGCCGAGCTGATCCACGGCACCAAGGTACGGGACGTGGCGTTCCGGCACCAGCTCTACGACGGGGGAGCGGCCGCGGTAACGGCCGCGCACGACCCCATGGTCGAGCTCGCCCGCCTGATCGACGACGAGAGCCGCGCCCTGCGCAAGACCTACGAGGGGCAGAACGAGATCAAGCAGGAGGCCCACGCGATCATCGGGAAGGCCCAGTTCGCGCTCGAGGGCACCAGCACCTACCCCGATGCCACCTTCACGCTCCGGCTGAGCTACGGGGCGGTCAAGGGTTACAGCGAGGACGGAACCCCCGTCCCCTCCATGACGACGATCGCCGGCCTCTACCAGCGCTCGGCGGACCACCACGACCAGGTGCCGTTCGACCTTCCCAGGCGCTGGGTCGACAAGAAGCAGGCCCTAAACCTGGACACCCCGTTCAACTTTGTGAACACCTGCGACATCATCGGCGGCAACTCCGGGAGCCCGACCGTCGACCGGAAGGGCGAGTTTGTCGGCATCATCTTCGACGGGAACATCGAGTCGCTGCCGGGCGACTTCGCCTACGATGAGGTGGTGGCGCGCGCCGTCAGCGTGCACAGCGCCGGCATCCTTGAGGCCATGCGCAAGGTCTACGGCGTGAATACCCTCGCCGACGAGCTCGTCAACGGCCACCGCTGACCCACGCCATGGCCTTCGTGGCCAGGCGGTCGAACGCCCTGACGCAAAGCTCGAGGTGCTCCTCCCGGGTGTCCTCGATCTTGTTGTGGCTGATCCCTCGCAGGCTCTGGACGAACATCATCACGGTGGGAACGCCGGCGCGGCTCACCTCGGCCGCGTCGTGGAGCGGCCCGGACGGCAGCCGGTGCGAGGTGCCGCAGGTTTCCCGGACCGACTCCTCGCACAGCCCGATCAGGGCGCCGTTGAACGGGATGGGCTCGATGTGCCAGATCCTGTCCCACTGCACGGAGACGCCGCCCTCGGCGGCAAACCGGTCGGCCGCCTCGCGGGCCTCGTGGAGCATCCTCGCGAGCGCCGCCGGGTCGAGGTGGCGCTGGTCTAGGGTGATCCGGCATTCCTCCACCACGCTCGTGACGATGCCGGGCTTCGTCGTGCAGGATCCGATCGTGCAGACTCCGCCGCATCGCTCCGCGATCGCGTAGATCTCGGGGCTCATCCTTGCGGCGGCGAGGAACGCGTCCCTGCGCCGGTTCATCGGCGTGCTCCCCGAATGGGCCGCCTGGCCAAGGAACGTGACCGCGTGCCTCTCGACGCCGTACGTGCCGAGAACGGCGCCCAGAGGCAGCCCGAGGTCGAGAAGCACGGGCCCCTGCTCGATGTGCAGCTCGATGTACGCCGCGGCGCCGGCGAGCTCCGCGCCGCTGTTCTTCACGCTCTCGAAATCGATGCCGACCTCCCTGAGGGCCTCCGGGAGCCCCAGCCCCCCCTTGTCCCGGAGCGCCCGCGCCTCGCCCATATCAAGGGTTCCCGCGCAGGCGGAGGAGCCAAACAGGCTCTTCCCGAAACGGGCGCCCTCCTCGTCCGCCCAGTCCACCAGCCGCACCGTGACCGGGGGAAGGCCGCCGAACTCGGCGCTGATCCGCCTGAGGATCTCCACGCCCGCAAGGACGTTGAGGCAGCCGTCGAGCCAGCCGCCGTTCGGCACCGAGTCCATGTGGCCCCCTATGAGGAGGGCCCTGTCGCTCGATCCCTTGAGCGTCGACCAGAGGTTGCCGGCCGCGTCCACGTGGGTTTCGACCGGAAGGGCCTCGAGTTTTTTCCGCAGCCACGCCCTGGCCTCCACCCAGGTCCCCGTGAACGCGACGCGCTGGGCGCCGTTCTCGTCCGACGTCAGCCGCCGGAGCTCCCTCAGTTCTGCGACCGTGCGCTTTGGATCGAGATGCGCGTTCATCTTGGATTGCGGGAGCGCAGAGGCTGCCCCAGTTACTGCTTGGAAACGAGCGTATTCTGGGCGAGATTGGCCGCAGCTCCGATCGCCCATGCCGACCCTAGCAACCACCGTCGACGGCCTCAGGCTGGCCAATCCGTTTGTGATCGGCTCCGGCCCTCCCGGGACAAACCTGAGCGTGATAAACCGCGCCTTCCGCGAGGGATGGGGCGCGGTGATCGCAAAGACGATCAGCCTCGACTCGTCGAAGGTCGTGAATGTGACGCCCCGCTATGCCAAGCTTCACTCGAAGGACGGCAAGGAGGTCATCGGGTGGGAGAATATCGAGCTCATCAGCGACCGGCCGTTCGCGATCTGGCTCGACGAGTTCAGGAAATGCAAGGACGCCCACCCCGGGGGCGTCCTGATCGCGTCGATCATGGAGGAGTACAGGAAGGATTCCTGGGTCGAGATCGTGGAGCGCTGCGAGGCGGCGGGCGTCGACGCGTTCGAGCTAAATTTCTCATGCCCGCACGGGCTGCCCGAGCGCAAGATGGGCGCGGCCATGGGGCAGGATCCCGACATCCTCGAGGAGGTGTGCGGCTGGGTCATGGCCGCGGCAAAGCGCCCGGTCTGGGCGAAGATGACCCCGAACATCACCCACATCGAGGAACCGAGCCGGGCCGCGCTCAGGGCGGGATGCCAGGGGCTGAGCGCGATCAACACGATCCGCAGCGTGATGGGGGTCAACCTAGACACGCTTCGCCCGGAGCCCTCGGTCGAAGGATGGACGACGCCCGGCGGCTATTCGTCCAAGGCGGTCAAGCCGATCGCGCTGCGCATGGTCATGGAGATCGCGGCGATGATCCGCGCCGAGTTCCCCGGCCGCTCGCTCTCGGGCCTCGGAGGGATCGAGAGCGGCGACGACGCGGCGCAGTTCATCCTGCTCGGCTCCGACACGGTCCAGGTCTGCACCGGGGTGATGAAGTTCGGCTACGAGTGCGTTAAGCCGATGTGCGACGAGCTCCTCGCGTTCATGGACAGGCACAAGTTCGGCACGCTCGCCGATTTCAAGGGAAAGAGCCTCGACTATTTCACCACGCACGCGGACCTCGTGAGGCGGCAGGCCGAGCGCAAGGCCGCGCAGAAGGCGGCGACCGTGAGGAAGGTCGTCGGGTCCGACGGCGAATGGAGCGGGGATGAGTTCGTGAAGCAATCCGACGCCCTGGCCCGGCAATAGCCGCGCCCAAGAGATGATTCGACTGGCAACCCCCGCCGATGCCCCGCAGATCGCAGCCATCTACCGCCCGTTCTGCGATGACTCCCACATCTCCTTCGAGACATCAGCCCCGGACGCCGCCGAGATGGCCTCCCGGATCGAGAAGATCAACCAGCGCTTTCCGTGGCTCGTCGATGAGATCGACGGGGCCATCGCGGGCTACGCGTATGCCTCGCCGCACCGGGAGCGCGCGGCCTACCGCTGGGCGGTCGAGGTGACGGTGTACATCCACGAGCAGTTTCGCGGGCGGGGCCTCGGCCGGGCGCTGTACACGGAGCTATTCAAGCGCCTGCGGGGCCAGGGTTTCTTCAAGGCTTACGCGGGGATCACGCAGCCCAATCCCGCCAGCGCGGCGTTCCACGAATCCATGGGCTTCGCCCCTGTCGGAACCTATCGCAAGATCGGCTACAAGCTCGGATCATGGTGGGACACCAGCTGGTGGCAGATCGCCCTCCAGCCCGAGGTCGAATCGCCCGCCGAGCCGCGGCCACCGCCCCCCGTCCCCTGCGCCCCATGACAAGATCCGACCGGCTCATCCCATGCCCCATGTTCATCGGCGGCGAATGGATCCGGCCCAAGCTGGCAGGCTCTCCGGTCTACAATCCCTCGATCGGGGACGTGATCTCGGAGTGCCCCATGGGCGGCGCGCCCGAGGTGAATGCGGCCGTGGAGGCGGCCGCCGCGGCATTTCCGGAGTGGAGGGACACGCCGGTGATCGAGCGGGCGCGGCTCTTCTTCCGCTACCGGCACCTCGTCGAGGAGAACTTCGACCGGCTCTGCGCGAGCATCACGCGGGAGCATGGCAAGACCATGGTGGAGGCCCGCGGCAGTGTCTACCGCGGCATCGAGAACATCGAGTACGCCTGCGGCGTCCCCTCGCTCCTTTTCGGGGATACGCTCGAGAACGTGGCCCGGAACGTGGACTGCGAGACCTACCTCCAGCCGCTCGGGGTGTGCGCCGGGATCACGCCGTTCAACTTCCCCGCCATGGTCCCGCTGTGGATGTTCCCGCTGGCCATCGCCTGCGGAAACACGTTCGTCCTGAAGCCCAGTGAGAAGGTCCCGCTCACGGCCCTTGTCCTCGCGGAACTCCTTGAGAAGGCGGGGCTTCCCAAGGGCGTGATGAACGTCGTCCACGGCGGCCGCGAGTGCGTCGACGCCCTGCTCACCCACCCCAAGGTGAGGGCGGTCTCCTTCGTCGGCTCCTCGCCGGTGGCAAGGCACATCCACGAGACGGGCACCCGGAACGGGAAGCGCGTTCAGGCCAACGGCGGCGCCAAGAATTACATCGTCATCATGCCCGATGCCGACGTCTCAAGGACGGTCGAGGCCATCTCCACAGCGGCCTTCGGGTGCGCCGGGGAGCGGTGCATGGCCGGATCGACTGCCATCGCGGTCGGCAAGTCCGGCGACGTCATCCTGCCGCAGCTGGTCGATGCCGCGCGGTCGATCAAGGTCGGGAGGACGGACTCGACGATGTCGCAGCCCGACATGGGCCCGCTCATCACGGGAGCCCACCGCGACCGGGTCGAGGGGCTCGTCGAGGGCGGAAAGGACGAGGGGGCGACCCTCGCGTGCGACGGCCGGGGCGTGAAGGTCCCCGGAGCCCCCAACGGCTTCTACCTGGGCGCCACGGTGGTCGACAACGTGCATGAGACCATGGCCATCGCCCGCGAGGAGGTCTTCGGCCCCGTGCTGAACGTCATGCGCATGGAGGACCTCGGCATGGCGATCGAGACGACCAACCGGTCGGCGTACGGCAACGGCGCATCGATATTCACGTCGTCGGGGGCCGCGGCCCGCGAGTTCAAGCACCGCGTCAAGGCTGGCATGGTGGGGATCAATGTCGGCGTGCCCGCCACGATGGCGATGTTCCCCTTCACCGGCTGGGACGCCTCGTTCTACGGGGATCTCCACATCCAGGGGCGCGAGGCCGTCCAGTTCTACACCCAGCAGAAGGTCGTCACGGCGCGCTGGTTTGGAGGCGCCGTCGGCGACGTCTGGCGGCAGTGAGCACGCGATGCCCCTCCTCATAAAGAACGGGGAAATCGTGACCGCGGACTCGCGGGCGAGGGCCGACATCTTCTGCGAGGGCGAGACGATCACGCGGATCGGCGCGGGCCTCGAGGCGCCGCCCGGGACCCGGGTGATCGACGCCTCCGGCAAGTACGTGTTCCCCGGCTTCATCGATCCGCACGTCCACATCACGCTCCCCTTCATGGGCACGCTGGCCAAGGACACGTACGAGACGGGCAGCAGGGCCGCGCTCGTCGGGGGGACCACGACCCTCATCGAGATGTGCTGCCCCTCCCGCAGCGAGGATGCCCTCGCGGGCTTTGAGCACTGGATGGCGCAGGCCGCCGGCAGGTCCGCGTGCGACTTCACGTTCCACATGGGCGCGACCCGCTTCGACGCCAAGGCGGAGTCCGAGCTCCGCGAGATCGTCCGGCGCGGCATCAGCTCCTTCAAGGTCTTCCTCGCGTACAAGGGCGCGTTCGGGATCGACGACACGGAGCTCTACCGGACCCTCGCGCTCGCGCGCGAGCTCGGCGTCGTCGTGACCGCCCATTGCGAGAATGAGACCCTTGTGGCGGAGCGCCAGAAGGAGCTCCTCGCCGCGGGGAAGACCGACCCGGGCCAGCACCACGAGAGCCGGCCGCCGGCCGTGGAGGCCGAGGGCGTCCACCACCTGATGACATTCGCGGAGATGACCGGCGCGCACGCCTACATCGTTCACCTGAGCTGCAAGCGCGCGCTCGACGAGGCGCTCGCCGCGCGACGGCGCGGCGTCCGCGTGAGCATCGAGACGCTGATCCAGTACCTCGTTCTCGACAAGACCTTCGCCGAGCGTCCCGGCTTCGAGGGCGCCAAGTACGTCATGTCGCCCCCGCTGCGCGACAAGAGCAACCAGGCCGTCCTTTGGAACGGCCTCAGGGACGGGTTCATACAGACCGTCGCCACGGACCACGCCCCCTTCGACTTCGAGGGCCAGAAGCGGATGGGGGAGGCCGATTTCACGAGGATACCGAACGGCATCCCCTCGCTCGAGGAGCGGATCAACCTGATGTACACCTGCGGCGTCCTGGCGGGCAGGATCGACCTGCACACCCTCGTGAATGTCGCGAGCACCCAGGTCGCCAAGACATTCGACCTGTTCCCGCGAAAGGGGGCGATCCAGCCCGGGGCCGACGCCGACCTGGTCGTCTTTGACCCGGACTACCGCGGCTTCATCTCGTCAAAGACCCACCACATGAACGTCGACTACAGCGCGTTCGAAGGCTGGAAGATCATGGGAAGGCCCAGCGCCGTCACGGTGCGCGGCGAGCTCGCCGTGCTCGATGGAAGATTTGTGGGCGCCCCCGACAGGGGCCGGTTCCTCAAGCGGGCCCCGAGCCGCGCCTGAGGGCCCGTCCGCTAGGCCGGGTCCTTGCGCGAGGCGACGACGATGTCGCCGCCGCTCGAATGCAGCTTCAGGACGGGGCCGCCGCCGTTCACGGCCCCCGAAAGCGTGCTCTTGCCCATTCCCCCTCGGTCGATCGTGATCGTTAGCCCGGCGGCGTTCACCTCGCCGCCGCTGGTCGACGCGTCGAGCTGGAAGCCCGCGCCCTGGGCCACGGTGGCCTTCACCTCGCCCCCCGACGTCGAGAGCGAGCAGTCGCCCTTGAGCGGGCCCGAAAACACCGCCCTGACGTCGCCGCCGCTCGTGTGGGCGGTGAGGGTGTTCTCCACCGCGTCAATCCGTATGTCGCCGCCTGAGGTGCGCAGGTCGGCCGGCCCGGCGACGCGCCCTGCGGAGATGTTGCCCCCGGAGGTCGACAGCTTCACGCTCCCGCGGCCCTCGTCGAGCCTGACGTTCCCGCCCGAAGTGGAGGCGTCGATCTCGTCGCCGATCTTGCCGAGCGCGATCTCCCCTCCCGAGGTGTGGGCCCGCACGGAGCCGTCCAGGTCGCCGACGACGATGTCGCCCCCGGATGTCCTCAGGTCGACCGATGCGCGGCTGGGAACGGTCACGACGAAGTCGACCTGGACAGGCGGCCAGCTGCCAAAATGAAACCCGACGCCGCCCTGGTAGGAGGCCGTGGCGACGACGCCGTCGCCGTGCTGCTCGATGACCAGGTCCAGCTTCTGCAGGAGTTCGTCCGCCTCCTCGTCGCTCTTGGCTCGGATATGCTCCTTCGCGACGACCTTGACCACGGAATCGGATGACGGGACCACGCGGATCTCGCCCCCTGAGGTCGAGACCGTGAGATGGACGCCCGGCTGGACCTGGAATGACTTCTCGACGACGCGCTCGATCTTTGCGGACGCGGTGGCGGTGAGGGCGGCAAGGATGCCGCCCGTGGCGATGATATGTTGGAGGGAGGGCATGGGGGTGTGTCCTCCATAACACGCCCCCGCGCGAAAAGTTACAGAATCCGCGCCCCCAGCTTCCGGTTCCGGGCAAACGCCGCGATTTCGCAGCCATTTGCTGCTGGTGCCCGCCAGCGGAGCGGCCTAGGGTCCCGCCCAACATTCGTAAACGCAATGCCCAAGCCGTTTTCCGAACTTTCCGAGCGCGAGGTGCTGGCGCTAGCCATTTCGCTGGAGGAGGAGGACGGGCGCATCTACGGCGACTTTGCCGAACGTCTGCACGAGGGCTTTCCATCGACGGCCGCAATGCTCCTGCAGCTGCAGCGCGAGGAGTCCACGCACCGCCAGAGGCTCATAGACCAGTACCGGAGCCAGTTCGGCGAGCACATCCCGCTCATCCATCGCTCGGACGTCAGGGGATTCGTGAGACGCAGGCCCGTTTGGCTCATACGGGCCCTCTCGGTCGCCCAGGTTCGCAGGCAGGTCGGCGTGATGGAGCTTGAGTCACGGCGCTTCTACGAGGTGGCCGCGGCCAGGACAGCGGACGCCTCGACGCGCCGGCTGCTCGGCGACCTCGCCCTGGCGGAGGCGGACCATTCGGCGATGGCCGAGAGGCTCGAGTCGGAGCAGATCGCGTCCGGAGCCCGCGCGGGCGAGGACGAAAGCCAGCGCCGGATATTCGTCCTCCAGGTCGTGCAGCCCGGCCTCGCCGGTCTCATGGACGGGTCGGTCTCGACGCTTGCCCCGCTCTTCGCGGCCGCGTTCGCGACGCATAGCAGCCGCGACGCATTCCTCGTGGGACTGGCGTCCTCCGTCGGCGCCGGGATCAGCATGGGCTTCGCGGAGGCCCTGTCGGACGACGGCACGCTCAGCGGCCGGGGCCATCCGCTCGTGCGGGGCGCCGTGTGCGGCCTCATGACCGCCGCAGGGGGCCTGGGCCACACGCTGCCCTTCATGATCTCCGCGTTCAACGTCGCGTTCACGGTCGCCGTCTGCGTCGTTCTCGTCGAGCTTGTCGTCATATCATGGATACGCCATCACTACATGGACACGCGGTTTCTCTCCGCCGCCTTCCAGGTGATCGTGGGCGGCCTGCTCGTCTTTTTCGCGGGCATGCTGATAGGCTCCTCCTGAGATGAACGCCGGCGACCTCCAGAACCCGGACCTCGCGCCGGTGCCCCCGGAAAGGCGCACGTGGCGGGTCGGAAGCTATGCCGCCCTGTGGATCTCCATGTCGGCATGCGTCCCGACCTACATGCTCGCCTCCTCGCTTGTCGGCGGGGGCATGAACTGGTGGGAGGCGATCCTGACGATCTTCCTCGGCAATGCCATCGTCCTGGTGCCGATACTCCTCAACGCCCACGCCGGCACGCGCTACGGCATCCCCTTCCCCGTCTTCTGCCGGGCGTCATTCGGCACCCGGGGCGCCAACATACCGGCGCTCCTGCGCGCGTTCGTCGCCTGCGGGTGGTTCGGCATCCAGACATGGATCGGGGGCGATGCGATCTGCAAGATCCTGGGCGTCTTCTTCCCGTCGTTCGCGGGCGGCGCCGCGAATGCCCTCGGCATCACGCTGCCGCAGTTCGGCTGCTTCATGGCGTTCTGGGCCATAAACATGTGGGTCGTTTACAAGGGAATCGACTCGATACGCATCCTGCTGAACATCAAGGCCCCGCTCCTGATCGTGCTGGGCCTTGTGTTCCTCGGGTGGGCCTACAGGAGCGCCGGCGGCTTCGGACCGATGCTCTCGCAGCCGTCGGCGTTCGACCCGGGACAGCCCAAGGCGGGGCAGTTCATGGCCTTTTTCATTCCGGGACTGACCGGGATGGTCGGCTTCTGGGCCACGCTGTCCCTCAACATCCCTGATTTTTCGCGCTACGCCGCCTCCCAGCGGGACCAGGTCCTGGGCCAGGCGCTCGGCCTGCCGCTGGCCATGGCGTTCTACTCGTTCATCGGGGTCGCCGTGACATCGGCCACCGTGATCATCTTCGGGCATACGATCTGGAATCCGATCGACGTCCTCGTCCGGTTCAGGAACCCCGCTGTCCTCATCGTCGCGATGGTGGCCCTCTGCATCGCGACCCTTGCCACCAACATCGCGGCCAACGTCGTCTCGCCCGCGAACGACTTCTCCCACCTGGCCCCGAGGAGGATCTCTTTCCGCATGGGCGGCCTCATCACCGGAATCATCGGCATCGTCATGATGCCATGGAAGCTCGTCGCCGATCCCTCCGGCTACATCTTCACGTGGCTCGTCGGCTACAGCGCGCTCCTCGGCCCCGTCGGCGGAATCATGATCGCGGATTACTTCGTCCTTCGCCGCCGTGTGCTTGACGTCCCCGCGCTCTACGACCCGGACGGCTGCTACCGTTACACGGGCGGCTGGAGCCTCGTGGCGATCGCGGCGTTCGCGGTCGCGGTGGTTCCCAACCTGCCCGGCTTCCTCGCCCAGGCGGGCTGGATTGACCGCTCGCGGGTGCCGCCCGTATTGATCGGGGTGTACGGATACGCATGGTTCGCGGGCTTCGCGATAGCGTTTGTCGCCTACCTCGCCCTGCGTAAGCTCGCGCCCAGGAAATAGCCCATGAAATCCATTCCCCTTCCCCCCTGCGACCACGTGCCGAAGCCCTACTCCGGGCCCACCGCCGAGGAGGTGCTTGCGCTGAGAAAGCAGTTCCTCAGCCCCGCGATCTTCCACTACTACAAGAAGCCGGTCATGATCGTCGAGGGAAGGGCCCAGTGGCTCTTTGACGAGAAGGGCCGGCGGTATCTGGACGGGATAGGCGGGATCGTGACGGTCAGCTGCGGGCACTGCCATCCCCACGTCGTCGCGGCCGCCCACCTGCAGAACGAGACGCTCCAGCACACGACGACCATCTACCTGCACCCCACCATCGCCCTCTATGCCAAGGAGCTCGCGTCCCGCATGCCGGGCGACCTGAAGGTGGTCTACCTGGTCAACTCGGGCTCGGAGGCCAACGACCTCGCGCTCCTGATGGCGCGGGCCTACACGGGCTCCTATGACCTCATCGCGCTTCGCAACGGCTATCACGGGGGCAGCCAGTCCACCATGGGGCTCACCTCGCACCACACCTGGAAGTTCAACGTCCCGCACGGCTTCGGGGTCCAGCACGCGGTCCTTCCCGACCTCTACCGCGGGCCGCACGGGAAGGACGACCCCGAGGCGGGCAGGAAGTACGCCGAGGACGTGAGGAGCCTCATCCAGTTCGGCACCCCCGGCAGGATCGCCGGATTCATCGCCGAGTCGATCCAGGGGGTCGGCGGAACCGTGGTTTTCCCGGAGGGATACCTTTCCCACGCCTACGCCCACGTCCGGGCGGCCGGCGGCCTGTGCATCGCCGACGAGGTCCAGGCGGGCTTCGGACGGACGGGCACGCACTTCTGGGGGTTTGAGACCCAGGGCGTCGTGCCGGACATCGTCACGATGGCGAAGGGCATCGGGAACGGCTGCGCGCTAGCGGCCGTCGTCACGACGCCCAAAATCGCCCAGGCGCTCGCGTCCCGGATACATTTCAACACGTTCGGCGGCAACCCGGTCGCCTGCGCCCAGGGGCGCGCCGTCCTCGAGGTGATCGACAGGGAGGGCCTGCAGGCCAATTCGCTCAGGATCGGAAACATCCTCAAGGCCGGCTTTGCGAGGCTGGCCGAGAAGCATTCCCTGATTGGCGACATCCGCGGCCTCGGCCTGATGCTGGGCGTCGAGCTCGTGAAGGACCGAGGGACGAAGGAGCCCGCAAAGGAGGAATGCGCCGCGGTGTTCGAGGCATGCAAGGACCTGGGCCTCCTCATCGGCAAGGGCGGCCTCTCGGGAAACACGCTGCGGATCAAGCCGCCGATGATCTTCTCGGCGTCAGACGCGGACTTCATGCTCGCGGTCCTCGACGAGGCCCTGGGGTCGGCCTAGGGGATCTTCAGCTCGGTGCCTATCTTGAGGGGCGAGTTCTCGCTCGCGAGTATGTCGCGGTTTGCCGCGAAGATGTCGCGCCACCTGGAGCGGTTTCCGTAGTACTTCTGGGCGAGACTG
>Ga0182015_10001070_pt1 | contig 37551 bp, 42 predicted proteins | sample 712P3MmetaG_FD_120478 | JGI IMG/M metagenome (GOLD analysis project Ga0182015, IMG submission 120478) | Permafrost microbial communities from Stordalen Mire, Sweden - 712P3M metaG | ecosystem: Environmental > Terrestrial > Soil > Wetlands > Permafrost | place: Sweden: Stordalen | collected...
CCGTAATGTTGCTGAACGTCGTCCCACCGTTGGTGCTCACCTGCCATTGAACCGTCGGCGTGGGACTTCCGGTGGCTGAGGCGGTGAACGTCGCCGTCGCGCCGGAGCAAACTGTTTGCGCCGCGGGCTGCAGCGAAATCCCGGGCCCCTGCAGCACCGTAACTGTATCCGTACTCGATCCGGTGACAATCGATCCGCCGCCCCCGGTGACGCTCGCCGTATTCTGGATCGACGTCAAACTGGTGGTCACGCTGACGGTCAGCGTGATGACCGCATTCGAACTCGCCGCGATTGGAGCGGTGTTGGTGCAGACCACGTCGCCGCTGCTGTTCATACAGCTCCATCCCGTGCCGGTGGCGGATACGAAACCCAGGCCGCTCGGAAGCATATCGGAGACCGTAATCGTGGAAGAAGTGGCGGCTGTGCCACTGTTGCTCACGGTGATGGAAAAGCTGCCGTTTTGATTGACCGTAAAATTGCCGGTGTGTGTTTTTGCGATGCTGAGCCCTGGCGAGCCGCCGCAACCGGTCGCGTTCGCATTGACGGTGGTGGAGGTGTCGGCCGTTGTCTTTTGTTCCACGTTACCCGCCGCGTCGATGCCCTCGCTGTAGAACGCATAGGTATGCCCGGCCACGCCCGTGTACGATGACGAAGTTAGCGCAGTGTCGACCAGCCAGGGAGTGAATGCACCACCGTTATCGGACACAAGTATGTTGTAACCCTGAATACCGGAGCCGACATCGGTGCCGGACCATGAAACCGTGAAGCAGGCCGAGCTTTCGGTACTCGGCAACGCGGCCACCGCGCTCGTCGGCGGATTCACATCCAAGGTGTTCATCCACGTCGAGGTGGAAATGGGCTGGTTGAAATCGAATACGATGGTCGCCTGGTTTTGAATCACGGTTCCCGTGCTTTGGCCGGGATATGGGACCGCGGTGAAATATACGTATCCCTGACCTTGCGGGGATGTGACATCGGGAGGAAGAAATCCTAACGAAGGATCGTTAGGAGTCTCGCCGGTATCGGGATCGATGGTCTGGTACAGCCATGTGATGGTGTTCGACGGCGCATCGTAGTGGGCGGAAATCTTCACTTCGAATGGCTGCGTGGGACGCAGATCAACCAAGGTGTTGAAATCGTTCAGCCCTCCTGGAGGAGTAAATGCCTGGGTGCCGAAACCGATCACGCCAAAGCTGATCGTGTTGGGGTTCAGGCCCGGATCGAGAGTGTCGGTTATCGTGACATTCTGAGCAGGCGCCGAAGCGGTGGACTCATTTTCAAAATAGATGTAATACGGAACCACATCTTGTCCCGCAATCCATTGAGCGGCGCCTCCGCCACCGGTTGGCCCAACTTTATCGTTTGGATCGCCTGGTTCCCGGATGTCTGTGTCGCCGCCGGCGTCGGCGTCGCTGCCGCCGTTTGTGCAGCAAGGGGAATCCACATGGATTTCATTATGGGCTGGCGTGTGGGCCGGCGTACCTGCCAAGGTGGATTCAGTGCCCTGGATAACGTAACAAGCGCCAGCCGAAAGCTTGGCCAATGCGATCTGGTAATCGTTCAGACTTGCGCTGCCGGACACTGTGGCTGCCACGTTCAGGGCGACGGTGACATTCGGGGAGATCAGAAGATCGATCGTCAGATTTAGAGCGTCCACTGTCCCCACGTTGCATGCCGAATACAGATAGATTTGCGTATGTCCCGCGCCATAGAAGGCCGGCCCGATCAGGTTCGCCGCCAGCTGAGCGTTTCCGCCGCCCGCCACCGTGAGTCCGCCGGGGCTGACCAGGAACGTGCCGTTGGGATTGTTAACGGTGAGCGTGTAGATTCCGGTCGGCGCCCCGTTCAGAGGGAGCGATACCGAAAGTCCCGATCCATCCGCGTTTACGGTGGTCCCGCTACTCATAATGGTGGCCGGGCCGGTTAATTGCACCGTGGCGCCGCTTAGGAAGACACCGGTCGGGCCGAGAATGGTAGGCGTTACCGTGCTCACGTTACCCACCGTGTTCGGGAAACTCAGAACCGTCGGCTGGACCGTGAAACCCATGGGGAGCGTCGCCGTCGCGCCATTTGGATTCACGATCGTAACGTCATAGACCGTCTGCGTGGCTCCCACCAGGTTGACTAACGCCGTGATGGACGACCCGTCCGAGGCGGTCGACGCGCCGATTCCCGTGACCGTGCCGCTGGACGAAACAAGCTGGATATTGGCGCCGGTCACGATCCCGAAACCCTGCACCGTGACCGTGATGAAATCGGAACTGCCCCCGCGAGTCGGCGTTATGGCGCCGATCGCCAGAGCTCCGCCTCCGCCATTCGTAAGTTTCGCGAGGAATGCATCCGAGCTTCCCTTGAGCGTCGATTGATAAGCGCCGAACGTGGCCGGAAAACCCGCGGCTGTCGAGGTTTGCCCGGCAATATAAACGTTTCCCGAAGGGTCGGCGGTCAGAGATTGTATTTGGGGACCGCTCGGTAAGAGAGTCGAATACGTCAGAGCACTCCCGGCCGTGTTCAGCTCCAGCACGAACTGCGAGCCTGGGGAGGCCGTGGGAGGAAGAGTGTTGATTTGGGGAAAATTCGGCGATTGCGTGGTGCCAGTCAAATAGATATTTCTGACGCTATCGATCGCCATATCGAAGATTTGATCGGCGCCTGTGCCGCCAATATAGGTGGAGTAAAGGCGAGTCTGCCCGTCCAAGCTGAGCTTGGTGACGAACCCGTCTCCCGTTCCCTGGCCCCCGCCGTATCCGGTCTGAAACGCGCCGGTTGTAGTGATGAAATTGGTAGAGCTAGTCGATCCGGCAAGATACACGCCGGTTGTATCAAGCGCGACCTTCTGGACATAATCGACACCGCTTCCGCCAATGTACGTGGACCAGACTAGCGGAAACGCCGCGGTTGTATTGAATTTCTCAACGAAGCCGTCCTGACCGCCGCCGCTCGAGCTTTGAATGGAATTCACAGTCGGAATGGTTCCCGCGCCGGAACCCGAGACCACAAAGAGCTCTCCTCCGACATAAGCGTTTCCGGAGTTATCCACGGCGACCGACACACCTTCGTTATTGGAGCCGCCAATGTAACTGGAGTAAGCCAGCGATGCGGTCGCGGACAGAGTGGTATTGAACTTACTTAGAAAACCGAGGAAGAAATTACCAAAGGTAACTCCCGAGGTGGAGTATGCATTGGAGGTCACCGGCAGAGTGTTGGATATCGTCAAACCGGTAATGTAGGCATTCCCGGCATTATCGACGGCGATTCCCAGCGCATAGCTGGCGCCGATGGTATCGCCCAGATAAGTGGAATACAGGAGGCTGGAACCGCTCGCGCTGATTTCTGTTACAAAAGCGTCTTGCGTAGCCGTGCCGGCTAGTGTCTGACTATACGCATTCGTCGTGGTCGGAAAGTTCGCCGATGTCGTGTACCCGGTAACATACGCCCTTCCGGAAGGATCAACCGCCAGGATTCCAGTGTAGTTTGCGATTCCGCCTATAATTCCCGGGTTGGCCGTTTCATTTCCACTGCCTCCCAGGTAGGTTGAGTAAACAAGGGCCGTCCCGGTTGAGTTGAACTTCGTCACAAAGTAATCGCTGGTCCCCCCGCCATACGTACCCTGCGCCGCAGTCATAGTGGGGAAGTCAGAGGCCGAGCTGGTGGTGCCGGCAATGTAAGGGTTCCCCCCGCCATCCACCGCAATGCCAAATGCCGCTTCGTCTCCCGAGCCGCCGAAGAAAGTCGCGTAGGCGATTTCTAAAGCCGGATCCACCACCAGCGGCTTGCTGTCGTCATACTTGGCCACGATAAACGCAATCTCAGTCTTCCCTGACCGCACGAATCGGCCTTCGATCGGAATCCTTCCCTGCGCGGACTCCTGGTACAGAACCGGCTTATGCAGAAGTAGATGTCCTTCACCAGCTTCCAGGCGCACGTTACCCTGCCCATCCACGCTGAGCTTGTCCGCGCCGTCGAACGCCAGACGGATTGAATCCGGTTTGGCGCCTGGTCGAACAATGAAATCAAATTCGAGCTGTCGCTGCGAACCGCGGTAGACCACATCTATGCCTGGGTAAACGTCCCGATAGGCGATCTGCGCGTAACCGGGCACGCTGCTGTGCCACTTGCCCGGATCGTTGCCGATGAAGTAGTTGGTTGTACCTGGGAGCCGGTCGCGCGCCTCTAGGGATGCCTTCGCGTTTGAACCAGGCAGGCGCATCTGGAGGGCCGGGGACAAGTTTGGAACGCCGGCTGCCTTCAACTGAATGGCCATTGCCGTGGGTGTCAGGAACAATGTATACCCGTTGCCGTGCGCCAGATATTTCACCTGGGAATCCGTTTGTCCCTGATTTTCCTCAAAACGGAGAGGCAGCTTTGCGATATTCTCACGGACTTTGGCTGACCCGGCTCCTGGAGCGCCGAGTAGTGAACAACTTCCGGCTAGGGCTCCGAGGAGCGTCAGGGTGGGCGCCATCTTATAACTCCGTGAAGAGAGAAGTTGCCTTAATTTCATTCCGTCCTCCTGAAGGTTCAAAGCTCCCGCAACGCCACCGAACCAAGACTCTCACTGGGTGTCTCCCTTTATACAGTCCGATGACCTAAATGTCCTTAGAATCGTTCTGAAGATTTGTGAGAGCCGGGTTTTACCATGAATTCGGAAATCGCTGAGATAAGCCGGCCGCACAAATATCGATTCGCCGACTTTGAACTCGCTCCCAGTCAAGGAGCGCTGTGGCGAGACGGCGCTCGAGTACCAGTGATGCCCAAGCCAATCGCGGTACTCACAGTACTCGTCGAATCGGCCGGGCAAATCGTATCGAAAGAAGAACTGCTGGAGCGGGTCTGGAACTTGTTCAAAGGTCGGCTCCCAATCGTTGATCAGCAGGAACGTGAGAATACAAGGATTATGCCGACGGCAATCAAACGAAAGTCATGATTCTGGAAGCGACGGAGTTCATCCGACGTTTCCCGCTGCATGTCCTTCCCAGCGGCTTTGTGCGCATCCGCCAGTTTGGCTTTCTGGCCAATCGAGCGCGGGGAAAGAAACTGGCGCTCTGCCGCGCATTGCTGGGCGCGGTCCCACAGACTAAACCCACTGTCCCCGACAATCGCAGCAAGGTTGAAGAGCAAGATGACAAACGATGCCCCGTGTGTAAAATCGGCCGCATGGTTCTAATCGGAATCGTGCCCAATCGGCGAGCATTCTTTCCACTCCGCCCACCGTCAGCCGCCGCAGTGAAATCCGCGTGGCCTGCTTCTGGCGCAGTAGGGTTTCGATTGTTCTCGCGAACGGACGCGTGACTTCCAGTTCGACAGTCGCGGCCGATCAGCGGGATACGGCCTTCCGCCTCTTCTTGCGGCTCCGGCACCAGCGCGCTCGCCGTCAGCCGGCCCAGGTCCGCCCGCACGTCCGCAATCGACTGATATCGGTCCTCCAGCGACTTCGCGAGCAGCCGGCGGATCAGCAGCATCAGGCCCTGGGGCAGATCGCCGCTCAGGTCCGGCGGGTCGCGCAGAATCGCCGCCATCGTGTCGGTCGTCGAAGCACGGCGGAACGGATGCGGACTTCCCAGTAATTCATCAGCGCTCTGGCAATCGCGCCGGTCCAAGTGTTTGCCCATCACGGGACGGCGGCGTTCGATACCACGAAGATGGTCAAGGTCAAGGGAACGGTCACGGATTTCCAGTTCGTCAATCCGCATGTCCAGATTTATTTCGAGTGCAAGAACGAGAAGGATGACTAGCTGCCTCCTTGACACCTCCCCTGCCGGATATATGATAAAGGACGTTGAACTAAGCCGCGAGCGGCAGTTGGAGAGGCGTTCCGTCTTCGGATTCGGTTTTCATTAAACGGTGGTTTGGTCTGTGAGCGGCCGCGTGCCCCGTTCGCTCCCAGGAACCAACTACGGAGTGAGGGGAGCATGCGCCTCCGACCTCATCGAGTACGAAGGGGTGATCAATGCCACCGACGACTCGGCGGTTGCGCTCGAACCGTTTTTCGCTCAGGTATTCGAGCAGGCATGGGCCGGGCTCAACACCGTAACCGGAGGTCTTCCAGCTTTCTCCATTTCGCCCCACGTGAACCTCGGCAATAAGCACCTGCCGCTTTTAGCCGGTTTTACACGTGGACCGCTCAATCTATAGTAGAGGCTTGTATCGGTTGCGAATTCCAAACGGTTGACGAGCTGCCAGCCTGTTGCGGGTAGCCCTGCCTCGAATTTTGGGGTCTGATAGCGTGGCAGGTTGGGATTGGCTGATCTTTCTGTCACCTCTCGCAAACTATCTGTCCACCGATGGCGGATCAATGGGCCACCGAAATTCTGCGTAGACCACCAAGGAGCCGCAGGCCTGCTTAGGTAAAATACCTCGACAGCATCCTAAGTAATTAGTTCTATTGATTAGTCAAAGTACTAGAACTACGATTGACCCAGTATCATCACGATTCGGACCAGAATGCTGCGCGGTTTCCCGGTTCTCTTGCCGGTTCGCGATCGCATCCAACCCGAGCGAGAGGAATCTTCTGATGTTGAACGACCGAGTAAGTCTGGCGACGATCACATTGTTCGTTGCTGTCCTGTTCAGTGCGGTGCAGGGCTTTGCGCAGAATCCACCCGCAACCGTCAATGTGGATGCCAACGCCAACCAGCACGCCATCAACCCCAATATCTACGGCATCGCCTACGGGGATGCGCACGACATGACGACCCTGAATGCCCCGCTCAACCGCTGGGGAGGTGACGCCACCAGCCGGTACTATTGGCAGATCGATGCTCATTCGGCTGCCGCCGACTGGTATTTCGAGACTTACTCCGACGGCAGCGGCACACCCTCGGGATCTGCCAACGCTTATGTCGCAACCACGCGCGCCAACAATGGCTCCGAGCCCCTGTTCACCATTCCGATGATCGATTATCTGGCGAAGCTTGGACCAAATCGAAGCACGCTAGAAGGCTTTTCGGTGAAGAAGTATGGGCCGCAAACAGCGACCGATCCCTATAATTCCGATGCGGGCAACGGCGTCAGCTCGGCAACTGGAGAGCACATCACGGGCAATAACCCGCTAGATACGGGCGTAGCGAACACTACCGCCATCCAGCAGGGATGGCTGCAGCATTTTGTTTCCACCTATGGCCCGGCCACAACGTCGACTGGCATCAAATATTACATCCTCGATAACGAGCCGTCGTTGTGGTATCAAACTCAACGCGACGTTCACCCCAACCCTTCCACGTACCAGGAGATGTACAACAAAATTGTGGCCTACGCCAGCGCGATCCGGTCCGCCGATCCTGCCGCGAAAATCCTTGGCTTTGAGGAGTGGAGTTGGTGGGCGATGTATGCCAGCGGATTCGATCAGGCAAACGGATTTACTGCGTCGAACTCGGACTACAACACGCACGGCCAAACTTATTACTATCCCTGGCTGCTTCAGCAACTGTATGCGTATCAGCAGCAAACGGGAACGCGACTGCTTGATGTGCTAACGGTTCATTGCTACAACGGTGCTCCGGCCAGTAACGACGACTCTCTCACCGGGCAGCTCTATCGCAATCGGGAAACACGCATCTTGTGGGATCCCACGTTCCTGGATCCTTCCTGGTATGGCGATATTGGCATTGACGGCCGCGTGATCAACTGGATTCCCACGATGAAGGCCATGGTGAGCCGATATTATCCGGGACTCGACATCGGCTGCACCGAATACAATTGGGGCGACGAACCGAATCTCAATGGAGCCACCACGCAGGCTGACGTGCTCGGAATATATGGACGCGAGGGCTTCGACCTGGCAACCCGTTGGACGGTCGCCGAGAATACCAACACAAATCCGACAACCTACTACGTGACCTATCTTGCCAGCCAGATTTACCGCAACTACGACGGAAACGACTCCACTTTCGGCGATACCAGCGTGGAGGCGAACGTGGCCAACCCGGATAATCTGTCGGCATTTGCATCGCTACGCCAATCCGACGGCGCATTGACGGTGATGGTGATCAATAAGCAGCAGGGAAGCACCCCCGTCACGCTAAGCCTGGCGAATTTCTCGAACTCCGGAACCGCGCAGGCCTGGCAGATCAATTGGGCCTCCCAAACATCTATCACCCATCTGGCTGACGTGAAGGTGGCGAACAACTCGGTCTCTACCACCGTACCGTCCCAAAGCATCACACTGCTCGTAATCCCGGCGGGCAACGTGCTCTCGCCCCCGAGCACGCCCACCGGACTTGCGGCGACAGTGGGCAATGGCACCGTCACCCTAACCTGGAAGGCCACAAGCGGTGCGACCAGCTACACGGTGAAGCGCGGTATCGCGAGCGGCGGTCCCTACTTGCCAGTTGGCGCCGTAGGCAGTTCGCCGACGCTTTTCAAGGATTCCGGCCTCACAAACGGGACAAGCTATTACTACGTCGTTACGGGCGCCAACTCCGCCGGGACCAGCTCCAACTCAACCCAAATTGCAGCGATTCCGATTGTCCCGCCGAAGTTCACTTCTTCGGCCACCGCGAGTCCGAATCCTGTGACGCAAGGCGTCTCAACGGCCATCGCCGCCACCGTGAAGGACACTGCCGGCACGTTGACGAACGGTATTGTACATGTCGCGGTTCTCGATCCGACCGGCGCTACCGCGCTCAAGGAGAACTTCACGGGGCAGAACTTCACCTCCGGTCAGTCCAAAACCTACCAGGTCAAGCTCGTTCCGTCCCTAGCGGGCACTTACACCGTCGAGATCGGCGTGTACAGCTCGACCGATCAAGTGTGGAGTTCGAATTCCTCGGCAGCGACGATCACCGTAAACTCGAATCTCACTTTCACGTCATCCGCGACTTCCACTCCTTCGACGTTCGCGGCGGGAGGTACCACAAATATAGCCCTCTCGGTCACCGACACCGGGACCGCGGGGCTCTCCAATTCGATTGTCGAGCTGCAGGTTTTCGATCAATCAGGCAACGCGGTTATGACCACCTTTTGGCAGGGCCAGAACTTCACAGCAGGTCAGACGCTGCATTTCTCCTACACCTGGGCTTCGCCGTCGGACCTGGCGACCGGCACATATTCCGTCGATCTGGGTGTGTTCAATTCGGCGTGGTCGCAGAATTACTATTGGAACGGGTCAGCGGGCTCGATCACGATTTCGAAAGCGCCATAACCCTGAGCCGACGAGTCGCTTGCCTTACTCCCAGCGTTGGCGGAAAATCAATCCTGTGGAACGCATGCATCGAACAGAACTGTATTTGATTGTTGTTTCGCTGGGATTCCTGGCTCAATCGGGGTTCTCGCAGTCCGTCGAATGGCCCTCCTACAACGGCGACCTCGGCGCAACTCGTTTCTCGCCTCTTAGCGAGATCACCACTGGCAACGTGAATACCCTGCGTCCGGCCTGCACCTATGACACGGGTGAAACCACCAACTTCCAAAGCGGCCTTCTGATGGTGCAGGGAGTGCTCTACTTCACGACTTACGACACTACCTACGCCGTGGACGCGTCCAACTGCGCCCTGAGGTGGAGATATAGCCGGCCGGGCCCAAAGGGCGGGCTCGGTGTCAACCGCGGAGCCGCCTACCTCGACGGCAAGTTGTTTCGAGGCGGCGGCGCGCATGTTTTCGCTTTGGATGCCGCGACCGGCCAACCGGCGTGGGAAGCGGATCTGGGCGATCCAGCCAACGGGGATTCCGTTCCGATGGCGCCCCTTGCTTGGAATGGAATGGTCTTTGCGGGCAATGCGGGCGGCGATAATTTTGGAGTCACCGGACGCATCTACGCCTTCCAGCGCTGCCGATGGCCATCAAATCTGGCGTTTAATGTGGTGCCCGATTCCGGCCCCGCCCGCGCTACCTGGAAGAAGGTGAGCGACCGCAACCCTCCCACCGGGGGCGCCACCTGGACCAGCTACAGCCTGGACCCCGAGGCGGGCGTCCTATGGATTTCCACTGGAAATGTGGCGCCAGATTTTCTTATCGCTCTGCATCCCGGCGACAATCTTTACACCACCTCTGTCATCGCACTGGACGCCAAAACCGGAAAACTGTTGCGCTACGTTCAGCCCGTCAAAAAGGATTTCCACGATTGGGACATGACATCTCCGCCGGCTCTGATTCGATCCAGCGGCGGACGCCAGATCGCCGCCGCATCCGGTAAAAACGGATGCTCTATGGCATCGATCGCTCCGGCGTTGCCTCGGGAGGCGCGTCCACCGAAACGGACGGCCGCAAACACACCGAAGATCCCGACCCAACCTATTTCGGCGAAGAGATCGGAAAGTGGGACGGCAATACGTTCGTCATCGACTCTGTCGGGTTCAAAGCGGACAACACCTGGGCGGACGAGAACGCCGATCCAGTCAGCGACACTCGCCACGTCGTGGAGCGTTGGACCCGCTCCGATCTCGGCCACCTTCACCTGGAGCTGCTGATCGAAGATCCGAAATTCTACACACAGCCGATCCATTTCCAAAGGAGCTGGGTCCTCTCGCCGGGACGGCAGACGCACGAGGAGGCCTGCTCCGAAAACAATATCGACGCATTTTCCGGCCATCTAGGCCCAGGACCCGGGCCGATTCGCGCGGATGGAACGCGCGGCTATGACAACCCGGCGCCGCTGCCGCCCCCTCCGTCAAAAACCAATCCTGCTCGGACTATTTTGCCACCGGACGTGAAGTAATCCAATCGAAAGGGAGAATCATTGTGAAAAGCCGATTTGCCGTAGCCGCGGCCGCAGCGGGCCTACTCGTCGCCATCGCGCCGAGTGTGCAAGCCCATCATTCCTTCGCCGCCGAATTTGACGGGCACAAACCGTGCGACTCGTGGGAAAGCTGACCAAAATCGAATGGACCAATCCGCATTCGTATTTTTATCTCGACGTGGAAGACGAAAGCAGAAAGGTCTCCAACTGGGGCTGCGAAGCTGGCGCACCCGGCGCTCTTTCCAGGCGCGGGTTCAAGAAAGGCGACATCAAGTTGGGAGACACCCTGGTGGTGGACGGCTATCTTGCCAAGGACGGCTCGCACCTAATCGATGCACGGCGTGTCACATTGCCCGACGGCTGGAGCGTGTCCGGAGGATCCGCGGGCGATGGCGGACCACAGGATACGGCGACGAGCCAGAAGAGGGAATAGCGAGCCTCCACTCCTCGGAGCCAGCTCTCTCGAAGAATTGGGCCGCTCCCTCGATCTCATTACGGCCGGATTCATACGCGATCCAAAGCATATCGGGAGAGATGCGACAGCCTTCCTGCAACAACCAACGTGCGATCATGTGGGTTGCGGGGCGCTCGCCAATCATGCGGTGCCGGCGTCGATTGCGGCGCCAATTTGAGTTTCATAGAAGACGTTTTCTAAGCTCTGAACGTTTGTGCACAGGAGAACTCACAATGCGTGTTGGTGTTTTCTATTTTCCAACGGACTACGGCATCGACATCCGCGAACTGGCGCTCGCGGCTGAGGAGCGCGGCTTCGATTCGTTGCTCCTGCCGGAGCACACGCACATTCCAAAGTCTCGCCGCACCCCATTTCCCGGCGGCGGAGAACTGCCCAAAGCTTATTCTCATACGCACGACCCGTTCGTTGCGCTGTCGTTTGCTGCTGCTGCAACAACGAAAATCTTGCTCGGCACCGGCATTTGCCTTATCCCGCAGCGCGATCCGATCGTGACGGCGAAGTGCGTGGCCAGTCTGGATCAGTTGTCGAACGGGCGGTTCCTTTTCGGTATTGGCGGCGGCTGGAATGTCGATGAAATGGAGAATCACGGCGCGCGCTACGAAACGCGCTTCAAGTTGATGCGCGAACGAATTCTGGCTATGAAGGCCCTATGGACCCAGGAGGAGGCAGCTTTCCACGGAGAAATGGTGAACTTCGATCCAGTCTGGCTTTACCCTAAGCCCGCGCAACGGCCCCACCCTCCGATACTTCTCGGCGGCGATAGCGACCATACCTTGAAGCGCGTCGTCGAATTTTGCGACGGCTGGTTGCCCATCGCCAGGCCGGGCTTCAACCCTAAAGAAGCGGTGGCGCGGCTGCGTCAGGCGGCATCGGCGGCCGGGCGGGATTTCTCGACGCTGTCAATCAGCGTGTTCGGGGCGCCGGCCGACCAGACGGTTCTGGCCGAATACCGGGAGCTTGGTATCGAACGTGCGCTACTGGCGATTCCTGACTCGACTCGTGACGAAATTCTGGGCGTGCTCGACAAGTACGCGCCATTGGCAGCGTGATTTCCGGCGCGGTTCAGAAAATACTAAAGAAGGCCAGGGTTGCGAGGCTTGCGACCTTGGATGACAAGAATCGGCCACACATCGTACCGATCTGCTTTGCTTATGACGGCGCACGTTTCTACACAGCGGTAGACCAAAAACCGAAGCGTTCTACGCCAGAACGACTCGCACGTGTGCGAAACATCCGGGCAGTACCCCGCGTGGCGCTTTTGATTGACGAATACGACGAGGACTGGACACAGCTCTGGTACATCTTGATACGTGGAAAAGCAAAACTGATTCCGAAGTCGGCGCACAAGGAGCATGCCTGGGCGATTCGCAAGTTAAGAGCAAAATACCCGCAATATGACCGAGGAATGCTCGCTGATGACGCACCGATCATCCGAATCACTCCGGAGCGGATCACATCCTGGGGCAAAATCTAATTATGTACAATGACGAACAACGTAAGTCGGTCGCGCTTGAATATCTCAAGGCGCTGGACAACGGTGGCGTGACCTCATCCGGCGGGTCGATTTTCGATCTGTTCGCGCAGGACGCCCAGGTATACTTCCCGAAGTGGGGTGTGGCTAAGGGAAGGGAGCAAATCGAGAAGCTGTTCGCCGACCTAGGCAGTACACTCAAATCAATCACTCACCACTATTCCGGTCTGAACTGGATATTCTCCGGCGGTGACACCATCGTGTGCGAGGGGACCAGCCACGGCGAACATGTGGATGGGCCATGGCGCGCCGGCAACCCGGATTGGGGCGCGGGCCGATGGTGCGATGTATTCGAGATTCGCGACGGGCTGATTCAGCGCTGCTTTATTTATCTGGACCCGGACTATGCGGGCAAGGACACTGGCCGCTATCCTTGGATCAAGTGAAAACATGGCGCAATCATCGATACAACTTGGTCCTATCGGAATCTGGACGCGGCAACTGGAAGATCAACCCGCCGCAAAAGCGCAGGAGACCGCTCACGAGCTGGAAGAGCTCGGTTACGGCGCTCTCTGGTTCGGCGAAGCGGTTGGGCGTGAAGCCCTCACCAACGCGGGCCTCTTGCTGTCCGCCACGAAGCGAATTGTCATCGCCACCGGTATCGCAAACATCTACGCGCGCGATGCGGTCGCGATGGCAGCCGGGCAGAAGACGCTCGCCGAGGCGTATCCCAATCGATTCTTGCTCGGCCTCGGCGTGAGCCACATTCCGTTGGTGGAACAGTTGCGGGGGCATCGTTATGAGAAGCCGGTGGCCACCATGCGCGCTTATTTGGAAGCCATGGATCAGGCTCCGTACAACTCCGTTCCTCCTCCGACAAAACCGGCGCGTGTTCTCGCGGCGCTGGGTCCGAAGATGCTGGAACTTTCCGGTCAACTCGCAGACGGCGCACATCCCTACAATACAAATCCGGAACATACGGCACAGGCGCGCGGGATATTGGGGCCGCAACCTTATCTATGTCCGGAGCAAGCGGTGGTGCTGGAGTCCGATCCCCAGAAAGCCCGGGGCGTCGGACGAGCGTTCCTTGGTTTTTATCTGTCGCTGCCGAACTACGCCAACAATCTTCTGCGGCTCGGCTTTGACGAAAGCGATTTCAAAGATGGCGGAAGCAATCGGCTCATTGACGCGATCATTGCGTGGGGTGATCTGAGCGCGATCCGCAATCGAATTCGCGAGCATCACTCGGCTGGCGCGGATCACGTTTGTATTCAGGTGCTGACCTCGAATCCGAAAGAGTTGCCATGGCGAGAATGGCGAGAAATGGCGTCCGGGGCGCTAGCGAAATAGATCTTGCTCAGGTTTGCGGAGGAGCGAGCGGGCTGAGCCTTCGGCGGGCTGCCAATCGAAGCCACGAATTAGCACGACCGGACATCCGGCGGGCTTGGGCATCAGGAGTCCAGCGGCTGCAGCCAGCTGGTCCGCCACGGCGATGATGGTGCTGGCGAGCTTCCGACCGTGACGGTCCGTGCGTCCGCGATGATCGTCCAAGGGGTCGAGACCCGCGACGCCAATGGCAACATCCACCAGCCCTTCCCTCCACGGCCTTCCGAAGGTATCGGTGATGATCACCGCACCGCACCCCAGGCTGGCGAGCAGACGGCGCGCCGAGGCATCCGGATCATTGGGCAGAACGGTCGCGAAATCGCCCTCGACGTTCGATTGATCGACACCCGCGTTGGCGCAGACCAGACCATGCCGCGTCTCGGCGATTATTACACCGCGATCCATTTTGACGATGCGTCGCGATTGAGAAAGGATCAGTTCGATCAAGCGAGCATCCTTCTTCCATTCGGCCGCCCAGGATCGAGCCAGCGCCGAAGGGTGAATCTCGCGCAGATCCACCACGGCCCCTTCCGCTTTCGAGGCGATCTTTTGCGCCACGGCAAGCACCACCCAGCGATCCATGGTTTGCCCTTCTGTGGCCGCGGCCTGACGGATCAGTGCTGCGAGGTCATCGCCCGGCCGCACTTCGGGCAGCGTAGAGAGGGCTACGATTTCGACGCGCATGCGGCCCGCAGGAAGGACGAAACTTGACACTCATGTGAACGGGCCAGGAGTTCGGCCACATCTTCTGGCGTGTCGATGTCAAACATCAGCCCGGGAAGGCGGAGCACATCCGCATCCAAGCCCTTGGAGCGCGCCTGATCGAGATGCGCGCGGAAGCTGCCGGGACCAAAGCGGCTCTGGATGCAATTGGGAGGCGTGCGTACCAAAGCATTGGTGCCGGTGCCATCGGAGGACGGAACAATCACGAGACCGGGGCGTAGTCCGGCGTTCGATGCAGCGGCGAGCCGGCTGAAATCGGCGGGCGTCACGGTGGGGACATCGATGGGGACCAACAGAACCGTTGATGCGCCCATTTCCATTGCGCGCAAACAGGCCGCGTCGGCGGAAACGCTGTGGCTGACCTGTTTGTCTTCTTCAAAGACCAGCGCCCCTGAGCTACGAGCGTGATCGGCGACTTCAGCGTCGCTGGTGGCGACCACCACGCGGTCGATACCCTGGGCCTGGCAGAGCGCGGCCAACGTTTGCCGATAGAGCATGCGAGCCAGCGCTTCTCGATCCTCAATTGCAAGAAATCCCGTCAAGCGCTGCTTGGCGTTTTGCGGGCTCTTGACGGGCAGGATGGCAAAGATCAAGCTCGAGTCTCCAGTTTGATCCCCAGTTCGCGAGCAACCACTCGCGCCAGCGACTTTCTTTCGCGCAGCCCACGCATGATGGTGTTGGTGACCACTGGCCGCATGCCGAACGCTTCCACTTGGGCGGCTTGCTTGCGATCAAGTTCGTCGAGGACAAAGATGTTGGTGAAATCCAGGTAGAGCTTCGCAACTTCGGCGGCCGAAGATCGAAGTTGCATACTCTTCATCATCTTTGCGGCGGGACCTTTCAGTGCGCGGCCACCCACAATAGGCGAAATAGCGGCCACCTTGTCGCGCTTGCGTTGCAACGCCGTGCGGATGCCAGGGATCGCGAGAATGGGGCCTATGCTGATAAACGGATTCGACGGACAGAGGATAATTGCCTCTGCCTGGGCGATCGCGTCTAACAATCCGGGTGCGGGCGCGGCCTCGGATGCCCCTTCGAAATGAATGGCAGTGACTCGATCGCGCGCACGGCGCTTCACGAAGTAGGTTTGAAACTCCAACTCGCCCGACGGAGTGCAAATGCGCGTGCGCACGCGCTCATTCGACATGGGAACAAGCCGGGAACGAACTTTGAGCGCGGCAGTGATCTCGGATGTGGCCTCGGCGAGACTGGCGCCTTGACGCAGACGCTCGGTCCGATACAGGTGAGTGGCCAGATCCAGATCGCCGAGTTGAAACCAGGTGTCGGCGCCTAGCCGTCCGAGCGCCTCCAGACATCGGAAGCTGTCGCCGCGAATGCCCCAACCGTGCTGCGGGTTCGACAAGCCGGCCAGCGTATAGGTGACGGTATCGAGATCCGGCGAGATGTGAAGACCGTGAATCTCAGCGTCATCGGCGGTGTTGCCGATGATGAAGATGCGCTCGGGCTCGATCACTCGTGTTAATCCATCCAGGAAACGCGCAGCACCCACACCACCGGCGAGAGCTACTACGGAACTTGGCTTCACAATCCAGTGATCCTCATGCCGGATTGTTTTACCTTGTGGCGCAAGTTCAGTGAAATAAGCAGAGCCGCTGCGCTTTCGAGCAGTCGCGCATTGTCCAACGGACCGGCATCGATGGCGCGCACGCCGGGGATCATCTCAGCGACTCGCGTAACAGCCGCTTTCGCTTCCGCGCTGTCGCCGCATATCAAGGTATCGGAGTCGAGCGGATGATCGAGATTCGCCAGTGCCTCCGCGCTCAGCGCATGAAACGCCGCAACCACCGGCACGCCCGGAACAAGCCGAGCCGCTTGTTGCGCAGCCGATCCATCCCACAGGGTCAGCGTGCGGGCAATACGGCCGCCGATCGCGATCTCGAGGGGAACCGTCGTGTCCACAAGGATCGCTCCCGGCGCAAAGCTGCCGCGAATCGATTTGAGTGTTTCCACTTGCGCCGATAGCGGAACTGTTAGAACCACGATGGCCGCTTCCGTAACTGCATCCACGTTCGTATGGCCGGTGGTTTCCGCGCCGATCCGCGTCGCCGTTTCTTGCGCCCTTTCCAAGTTGCGCGACCCAATCCGCACACGCGCGCCGGCCTGAGCAAGACGAAGCGCCAGTCCGCTGCCCTCCGCTCCAGTGCCGCCTACCACTGCGACGATTGTTTGCATCAGTACTCTTAAAATAACCCGTGCCACACACCTCGCGCTTGATGCTAACCTCGAAAGGAAGAGGAGACCACCGTGGCAGCACTTCCTGAAAACTACATCGACTTGACCCAAAAGAAGGCGTTTGCTCAATTGGCCACTCTGATGCCGGACGGCAGCCCGCATGTAGCGCCTGTCTGGTTCGAGTACGATGGCAAGAACATTCTGATCAATTCCGCCAAGGGGCGAGTGAAAGACAAGAACATCCGGCGTGACCCGCGCGTTGGCCTCGACATCCTCGATCCCGACAATCCGTATCGCCACCTTTCGATTCGCGGACGCGTGGTGGAGATCACCGAAAAAGGCGCTGACGAGCATATCGACAAGCTCGCCAAGAAGTACACCGGACAAGATAAATATGCGCATCGCGGGCCCGGCGAGGTGCGCGTGCTCTATAAAATCGAACCCGAGCACATCTATTCGATGGGCTGATCCCGTGCCGATCTCAAGATCGGCTTGAGTTTGCGCAGAACCCCTGCGCGGTCAATAGCCCATTGAGGGCATCGTCGCGTGGTTCGCTGCGGGAGCAAAGATTGGTATCGGATCGGCTGGCAGGCGCTCCTCTGCGTCCGCGTGTTCGAAGACTTTGCGAATTTGATAGGACGTGGCGCGCTCCGCGGGAATGCGCCCGATCGTTCGGATCAGGGCGCGAAACTCACCGGGAGAGACGTACTCGCCGAAATTCGCGCCGGCCGCTTTGGAGATACTCTCTTCCATCAAAGTGCCGCCGAAATCGTTGGCTCCCGCTTCCAGACAGGCCAGGGATTCTTCAAACCCAAGCTTGACCCAAGAGACTTGAATGTTGCCGATGTAGCCATTCAGCAGAACCCGCGAGAGAGCATGCACGATCAGATCCTCGTGGACCGAACGACCAGGCCGGGCGTCTCCCCTCTTAAAGAGCTTGGTTTGGGAATGGATGAATCCCAAGGGAACGAACTCGGTAAATCCGCGAGTCTCCTTCTGAATCTCGCGCAGCAGAAGCAGATGCCTGACCCAATGTTCCGGAAGCTCGATATGGCCGTACATCATGGTCGATGTCGTGGGGATGCCGAGGCTATGAGCGGTGCGAACCACTTCGATCCACTGCCGCACTTTGAGCTTGTTGGGACTCAAAGATTTGCGGACACTATCATCGAGAATTTCCGCCGCCGTTCCTGGAATACTACCCAAGCCCGCTTCTTTCAACATCAGCAGGTACTCCCGAAGCGGCAGGCGCGTTTTTTCAACACCGTAGGTAATCTCCATGGGAGAGTAGGCGTGCACGTGAAGCTGGGGCAAGCTGGCCTTGATCGCGCGCAAAAGTTGGACGTAGTAATACCCGTCGAGATCTTTTGGGAGGCCGCCTTGGATGCACACCTCAGTGGCGCCGAGTGCCACTGCTTCGGCCGATTTGGCCACCAGGGTATCGGTCGAGTGAAAATAAGCGTCCGGTGAGTCCGCCCCTCGACCGAACCCGCAAAAAGCACAGCCCACAATGCACACGTTCGTGAAGTTCAAATTTCTGTTCACCACGTATGTGATGCGATCCCCGACGACACGCCGTCGAATCTCGTCCGCAACCCTGACCAGCGCCAAAAGGTCGTCCCCTTCGGCCTTGGCCAAGATCAGGCCCTCCTCCATTCCGAGATCGATCCCGGCCAGCGCCTTCTCCAAAGCATCTGAGACCTCGGGACGTGCGGCTCGAAGGGCCCGCTCCCAGGGAATCTCCCGCCATTCAAGACTTGCCGGTTTCAGCATGTTTCACACTCCCTCGCGAGCATAGCCATTTTCGGATTGAAGTTTCCGCAGGTGCGGTTGCAGGCGGGCGCTCACGAATTCCGGCCTCGAACCGAATTCCGGATAAATCGCCAGCCGCTCGCGCAGCATGAATCCCACGCCGGCTGAGCGGGCCGCCAGTGAAGAGATTTGCGGCCAAGCGGCCTCTGGATTAATGAAGTCCTTGGTTACGGGAGAAATTCCGCCCCAATCGTTGATACCGGCCCGCAGCAAATCGGGGTAGTCTTCGGACAGCAAATTGGGCGGAGACTGAATATTCATCTCCCCGCCGAAAATCAATCGGGCCACCGCGATGGTGCGCTCCAGGTCCTCGGTGGAAGGCTCCGGCGCCTGGGCCATGCGTATATCCGGCTTGGCGCGGAAGGGTTGCACGATTACTTCTTGGACATGGCCGTACTTCCCGTGGGCAGCACGAATTGCCAGCAGCGCGTCCACGCGCTCTTCCGGAGTTTCGCCGATTCCGATCAGAACGCCGGTAGTGAAAGCCATTGACAACTGGCCCGCGTTCTCGATGGTTCGAATGCGCAGAGACGGCACTTTATCCGGCGCCTTCCAGTGCGCGCCGCCAACCCGCAGCAGCCGCGGACTGGCGCTTTCGAGCATCAACCCCACGCTAACGTTGGTCTCGCGCAGGCGGCGAAGATCCTCCCCGTTCATCACACCGGGATTGGAATGCGGTAACAGACCGGTGGTCTCGAGAACCAGCTCGCTCATCGCCGCCAGGTATTCGAGCGTGCGGCCAAAGCCCAGCTTCTTCAGAAACTCCTTGGCCTCCGGGAAGATTCGCTCAGGCTGGTCCCCCAGGCTGAACAAAGCCTCTTTGCATCCCGCTTTGCGGCCCGCTTCGGCCACAGCGAGAACTTCGTCCGGCAGCATGTAGGGTTGCACGCCGGCTTGCGGGTCAGCGCGGAAAGTGCAATAGCCGCAATAGTCGCGGCAAAGGTGGGTCAACGGAATAAAGACTTTCCTGGAATAGCTAACCGAATCGCCCTTAGAACGATCCCGGACAGCCGCCGCAGTCGTGAGCAACGCCTCGAGCGGGCCTTCCTCTAACAAGCGAAGCGCGTCTTCGCGCGCCAGGCCGCGTCCCTCGATTCCACGCTCGAGAGCAGTTTCCACGCGGTAGGGGATCGCTAGTTCGGGCACATCTCTAGTGTATCTTGGCGTTATGGGGCGTCAACGGAAGGTAGCGTCTGAAATTTGCGTTGAGAACTAGCTCTGTGCGCCAGAACGCGCAGAAGCGGCAGGATATCTATCGTTTCCGCAATTCTTCTAGGATGCTCTGAAGCGTCCGTGAGACGTCGTCAAGAACCCAAACAACCAGAGCCCCAAATCCGGCAGCGAGCAGCATTCTCGCTTGTGGTCCCGTTAGGGAGTGACCGAGCACATCCATGATCAATTCGAATGCCCCGCCAAGGAATGCGATCAGCACGGCCTTTTGTATGACCGAGGGCAGCGTGTTTTTCATAAAGGTCCGACCGTAGCGCTTCGCCAAAAGTTATCTGCTACGTCTTTTGCTCGCTCGACCACCTGTCTTTTGCGGTGAGTTGAACTTACGGTCCGGTCTGACCTTCTTGCGAGCTTTCTTACTCGCGGACTTGATAGCCTTCACCGACATTGGTTGTAAACGCAACAGGTCTCTGATCGAATTCGCTTCGTCTTCTTGCATTGTGTTTGTCCCTATCCGCGCTATGATTGTCGCATGGAGCGCGTTACCGTCAGAGTATATCTTGAGAGCAAGCCGCTGAAGAAGTTTGGTGCTTGCTGTGGACTTGCAAACGGCAAGGTCATCACGCTCGCGAGTGGAGAATTGGGATCCCAGCTTGCAAAAGACAAGGCGGCAAAAGCTGTTCGCGATTGCGAGTGGGAGCCGTTGTTCCTTGATCCCGCTGGCTACGTCCTTGACTTTGGTTATGGTTGGATAAATCATCCAGATCCAGAACCGATTTCGGCGTTATGATGGTGCCGGGATGAAGCCAAGCCCGGCGCCCCCAGTGCCCGGCAGCACGGATGCGGAACGAATGGGCAATGCGGTACGAAAGTTTCTGTCTGTCCAGGAAGTATACCTGAAGGAAGAGAAACGATTGAAAAAACTGCGGCAGCGAAGAAAGCGAACCAGGAAGGCCTGATGCATGGCCGATCCCGAACGCATGTGGTATTCGGATCTTCAAACACATCCTGCTTTCTGGGAATGAGGCAATCTTTATAACCGAATTACGCGGCGAATCTCACGCTGCCCAGAAGGTCAAGTCGCTAGACGCGACACTATCGGAGGACGAGCGGGTCGCAGGCTGGGTACATTATCTAGGTAAAGGGACCGCGAGCCGAACAATCGCGCCACCACCGCGCCGTCCCAAGAAAGTGCTAGGTGCCAGAGGTTCAAGGCCCAAAAGAAACGGCGGCAGGCGACATTAGCATCGGTATTTTGCCAAGTATGTACTTGCCCAAAGAAGGCACAACCTGGCCACATTTCTTGCAATGGTGTCGGCGAGTTTAGTCAACATCGTCGGAAGGGACCTCATGAATGACGAAACGCTCCAGCTGATAATCGCCGTTCTTCGGCTGATGGGAAACAATAGTACTCCAGGTGAAATCGAGGTTGAGTATCTTAAGGCCGGTAAACTAGTCAGCGCGTACAGGACTCATTTGGCGGAGCATCCCGCCGAAGATCCACGCCGCTCATTCCCTAAATAACACTTTTTCGCGAAAACATAGTGACTCCAACGCCTAAACGGCCAAAGAAACGTAAGTCTCCCCTGGAACTGGCGAGCGCAAGGTTATTTCGTGCCGCTATCGATTTTTGCGCGGCAGACGTGGACGTCCAGGTTGCGCGACAGGATTATCGCGAATTCATCAATGCGCATGGCGGCGGCGCGGACAGGATATGTTGCATGCCGTGGAAAGACCCGAACGATGATGAATCCGAAGAACTGGAGACTCACCTGAGTCGAGATGGTGTGCAGCATGCCTGCGATATGCCCGTGCCGTGGAAGACCGTGGAGATCCGCTGTGGAGACGGCGCTCTGCCAAGGCGCGAATGAAACGCGCTTACAAGGTTATTTTGACCGGGTCTGCTGCTGGTTTAGCGTCTGAACCCTCAACGCAGATTTCAGGCACTACCCGAACCTAGGGGGAAGCGATGGCTAATGCGCTGACCGCCGTTCGCCTGCTTCTGGTATTTCCGTTTGCGTTTTTCATGGCGCAAGCAGACCGGCGCTCCGCCATTTTCGCTCTCCTGGCATGGGTGGTGGCGTTGATCACCGATTTTCTGGACGGGCCCATCGCGCGCCGGCGAGGTACGGTGACCGCATGGAGCGGAACGTTCGATCACACCACCGATTTTCTATTCGTCACTTCCGGGTTGTTTGCCGGAGCCCTGCGCGGCGCATTCCCGTGGATCTTGCCGGTCCTGATCACGGCGGCCTTTGCCCAGTACGTTATCGATTCCTACTGGGTTCACCGGCACACCAAGCTCCGCGGGAGCAAGCTGGGCCGGTACAACGGTATGCTTTACTTCGTTCCCGCCTGCATGGATATCCTCATCCGAATGGGAGTTATCTTTTTGCAGCCCCTGCTCACGATCCTGGTCTGGTTGCTGGTGGTGAGCACACTGGTATCGATGTTCCAACGGCTGATGCTGAGCCGCGAGCGGCTTTCGCCCTAGTGCCTGGTTGCGGAAATCACCGTATACCGCTCCCTCACGGTCACGGCTCGGAAGCCCTTTCAGAGCCGCGCGCCAGCAGCACACCCGGAGACGACCGGAAGTCGTGCACTGGAGCACATCGACTCGAAGAATACCGGACTGGTGGCGCGTTAGCAAGCGGTCCCCCAAATCAGCCTACCCGAACAATTCCCGAGCCGCCCGCCTGAGAAATAGCAGGCCCACAGCGGCGTTAAAAAAGATGAAGAAATTGTGCATCACGAAGCCGAAGGCGGTCATTTGACCCGGCTTATCCGGAAAGAGCAGGACCCAAAAAAGAATAGCGACCGAGTGCATCGGTCCTGGCATTGCCGCGCCAAAGAATATCACTGGCAAGTAGCCCAGCATTTCCCCAAAGCCTACCGAGCCTCCAAACAGCCTCAAGGCCAGTGTATATACCACCACGCCAGCCAGTACCGGCGGCGCGCGCAACGCGATCACCACCGCGTAGTTCCACACTTTGGCGAGCCGGAACGCCCGGAAGATCGGGCGGTCCCGCAGGGAGATCCCAGGGCCGATTTTTCCGCTGAAGAACAACTGGAAAAATACGAAGAACACAGCTACGCCCAGGGCAATCCCGGGAATGATATGGAAGGCTGCCGGGAAACTACCCCACCGCAACAGCACGCCCACGGTGGCCCACAAAATCAGGCTGTAAATCTCGCAGAACATGATCAGGAGCATGCTGGATCCAACCTCCCAGACCGGCACTCCGTCGCGACGATTCAGATAGAGCGCGATGGCTCCTTTACTGACCTGCTCGTTCACCAGCGAGAGAATGTACGCGCTGGCGCGAATGGGCAAGATATCGGTATAGGCTATCTTGGCGTTGAACCAGTTGATCACCTTCCATACCACCAGGCTGTCGAAGATCAGATAAAAGAAGCAGTATGGAATCATGAGAGCCAGCCAGTAATACCAGTTCACATGCTCAAAGCTTTTTGCCAGGTAGGGGAGCAGCCGGGTGCCTTCAGCCGCGGCTGCATGGTTGAGGCGATTGTAGAGGAAGGCGAAGCAGGCTACCGTGATCAGCAACGGCAAGAGCCGCTGCCAGAGCTTGGCTTTTTTTACGCCCGTGGCGGGGGGAGTGGCGGTGGTCTCGTTCATATCGTTCGCTCTTGGCTCAGGCTGTTCTCGATCATCTCATCAATACCGGTCAGGCGGATTCCCAATTCACTCGCGGCAGGTTGCGGATCCAGGCGCGTGTCGGCCGTAATGACGTCGACAACATCTGGCGAAAATCCGGGGCCCGAGACGCGCTGACGAATGGCCAGAACAAACGAAAGCAATCCCTTTGAGGTCGAGAGAAACCGGACTTGGTGACCTAGCATGCGAGCAGCTCGAACGACCAGCTCTCGTTCCGGCAACGAAACCGGACCGACCAGGTCCAACGTGCGATTAGTCGCGACGGAAGATTTGGAGGCAGCAATGGCAGCCCGCGCCAAGTCGTCCACATATAGAGGCTGCTGAAAATTTCTGCCACCGCCAATCAGCCTGGCTCTGCGCCGGCTCGCATTCCGTTTCAGTGCTACCGCACCTTCTGTTGCGCCCCCCAGCAGGAGCGGAGCCCGCAGTATCGTATGGCACAGGCCTGAGTCACGCACCAAAGCTTCTGCGTGTCCCTTGCTTCGATAGTAGCCGTTGGAAGACGTTTCATCCGCTCCCGTGGCGCTGACTAAAACGAATTTCTCCGCCGCGCACCGCTTCGCGGCCTCCACGATGCTGCGGGCCGGCGCAACATTCGCCTGTTCGTACGTCGAACCCGGCCGCTCGACAAGAATTCCCGCCAGATGGATGATGGCAGAAGCCCCGCGGCACGCCGCGTCCAGGCTGCCGGGATCATCGTAGGAGATTTGGACCGCGCTCGACCCCTCGCACAGCAGCGGCCTAATCTCGTTCGCGGCGCGCTCGGAGCGAACCGCAGCGACCAGCTCGTCTGCCGGCGCCCCTGGTTGGGATCGGCATCGCAAAATGGCTCGGCCGAGGGCGCTGTTGGCGGCGGTGATGACTATTCTCATGTCTTTCTATTCCTGCCGGTCGACCGATGGCGCCAGGGCCCGGATCGTTCTTCAGTGGAGGTAGGCGGCCCCGGGGATGGGCCGCGTCACGCAGGGTTCACGCGAAAGACAGTGGCTGCCGAGACCGATGGTACCTTCCATTGGGGATATTTTCTTCCCTTAGCCTGGAGCACACCTGCTTTTTGAACCGGATCGTCGACAATTGACAAGGTACGATCAAACACTTGGTCCGCTATCTTCAGGCGCACGTGGGGATCACGGATTATATTTTCGACCCACTGTCTGCCGCGATAGGAGGTGACATACAAATTGCCGTTATATACGGCGCACCAAATAATCACCGAGTGAGGCAGCAGAAACGGGGTCTGGGTCTGAATCTTGATCTGTGGAATCTTGTCCGTGAACGACCAGTCGGTAACTGGGGTAGTGACGGGCTCGCCCTTTATCCAAAGCCCCGGCAGTTTGCACGACAAAGATCTATCAGTTGGTGGGCAGTCCTTAGGTTCGAAACCAGTGACGCTCATTAACAGCAGAACCGCGAGCAAGCCAATTACTATTGACCCAACAATCTTTACCAGTTTTCTCATACGGGGCTCCTAAAGACTAATCTATCTCAAACACGTTCTCACTCAGGCAGCACGTGAAATAGGTGCAGCACTGGACCATTGGCCGAGTTTGAAGCCAAAAGTTGAGGGTTCTGTTTTGCTCTCGGTGCGAGCACGGCAGCTCTTTCGTCCGGATCGGTGACAGGGGACAAAGTACAATCATATAAATTGTCGCCGAACTTCAGGCGGACATGCGGATCCCGCATCACATTCTTGACCCAACTCTTGCCTTCCGGAAAGGGCACTCCCTTGCCGAACATCGACGTTATGTACAGCTGACCGTTATGAAGGATGAAGGCTGTTGTCACCGAATGAGGGATGATGTACCAGGTTCGCGTCTGCAGTTTGTCTGTCTTGTATTGGGCCACGAACGACCAGTCGGTGACCGGGGTATTTACAACCGTTCCACTAAGCCATAACCCAGGATAATTGCCGGGACCGGGTGTATTGCCAATAGGGTTAAAGCCGGTGAAACGCAGCACCACCAACACCAAAACCAAACAGACCAGGATTGCGCCTACAGTTTTCGCTAACGTCCTCATCTTGAGCTCCTAAACGCGAAAGCCGGGGATCCCCATTTTCGCTTCCGGTACTGAGTCATTGTACAACTGATCGGCACGCTCGCCTACATGAGTCCCGAGCAGGTCCTCGCCGACCCTCTTGAACTCGACACACGCAGCGATGTCTATAGGCGACGCGCACGCAGACTTCGGCGAAGCCCAAGTGGTGATTGGCGGAGTGAAGAAGCCGTCCACTCGAAATTCAACAGCTTCCTTTTGTGTTTACCTGCATCGCCACTTCAATCCACTGTTAAAGCGGGCCTCCACTGTTCACCTAGGATCGTGGTTTCGAGTCCTACACGAGGAGCCAAATTTATCTTCAATAAGTTATAGGGGTATCTCGTGCCGCTGCACAAATCTTGTACCACGCCTCGTCCCACCGGCAACGATAATAGCGCTTCTGAACATGGCCCCCCCGGGACCGACCGTTAAGTAATCACCGGCGTTTCTAGGCCGACTCTATCGCGATGCCGTAGAAAAGCAAACAAGCCAATTACTTCTTCTTGGCGTACTCGCGGCAATGGTCCAGATAGGGGGCTAATCCCATTCTGCGCCCGATCTGAGGGACCGGGCGAGGTTGAGCTTCAATCGCCCCAACGGGCGCTGGTTAAGGCGCGCAGTTTTATGGCTACCGCGCCACTCGGTCCGTCGTAGTGAATCTGTTCAATCAACGCTTGAACGATTCCCGGAGTGATTTAGGCGTCTGCCACTACCAAGGCCTGCCACTGGGAATCTGAAACCTTAAAGGCGTTTCGGTTTTCCACGCCAGTCGGCCATCGAATTGCTGGTGCGAAGTTGGGCCACTAAATGTATCTTTAGAAACGAGTAGAATCGAGTCCAATGCACATCGGCGTTGGGATCACCATTTACTTGATTTGCTCACCTCTGTCAGCGCAGTGGCTGAATTACCCCACTCCGGGGATTCCTCGCCTGCAAGATGGCAAGCCGAACCTCACCGCGCCTGTGCCCCGCACTGCCGATGGCAAACCGGATCTCTCCGGAATCTGGGGCTTGGCTTGCCCGGTTGCCAACGCGGTAAACGGCACCGTCACTGGCCCGAATGTGTTTTGCGCGACCGAGGTCTCAGTCCCGCCTGAGTTTTTCAACTTCGGCCAGTCTATTAAAGGCGGTTTGCCCTATCAGCCCTGGGCTGCCGACGTGGTGAGAAAGACCAGGGCGGCTGGCCGTCCCGACGACCCCTTGAGCCGTTGCTTTCCGCCGGGCATGGTGCGGCTGGAAGTGTTTCCTTTGTTCCGCAAGATGATTCAGGTTCCAGGCCTACTGGTGATCCTGAACGAACATAACGCCAGCTACCGCCAGATCTTTACCGATGAGCGGCCACTGCCCGTGGATCCGAACCCGTCCTGGAACGGCTACTCGTCTGCGAAATGGGAAGGCGACACGCTCGTTGTGCGGACCATCGGATTCCGCGATGGGCTGTGGCTCGATACCGGAGGCAGCCCTCTCACAGATGCCGCAAAGGTCACGGAAAAATTCCGGCGTTTGAACTACGGGACACTGGAGATCGAGCTAACGATCGACGATTCGAAGGCCTACACCAAGCCGTGGAGCATCAAGGTTACGCAGATCATCGCGCCGGACACCGAACTGTTGGACTATATTTGCCTGGAAAACGAAAGGGACGTCCAGCACCTGCCCTCACAAAATAAGTAGAGATGGATTTCCCCGCACCGCGCGATAAGCGAAGAACTCGGAGCGCTCCACGGTCTCAACGATATAGTAGTTGAGCTTCACGACGTTGCGGAAGCTTCCGCCCGCTGCCTGGAGCGCGGTGTCGAGGTTCCGGAATATCTGTTCGATCTGCGCCGGATAATCGTTCTTGCCCACCACGTTTCCCGACACATCCATGGCCACCTGACCCGAAATATAAACGATCTTCCCACTCGTGACCTCCGCCACGTGCGAGTATCCGACGGGCTTGGGCATCTGGGGCGGGCTGAAGACTCGAATTTTTGACTGGTTCGACATGCCGTCATTCTGCCACAGTACCAATCTCAAGCAGTTGTTCTCGGCCTACAGGCGACGTTGGGGGCCCCGAGTGCAGTACGATACCTACAAGCCGAGCTTCCCTGCGCTGTTTCCCGAAACAAATTCCCATCCCGAATGTACCGCCGCCACCATCTGCACGCTCCGATGCCCAGTCTGCTTCATGATCGACCGTTCAGAGGCGCCCGCTATCGCCGCGCTGGTCGCATGACCCGCCCGCAGCGAATGGCCCGCGTACGCCGTAGCGTCCAGGCCGGCCGATACCGCTCAATCGGCCCGCCTGTGCCTGCCCGTGCCTGTTGATCGACCTGAATAGTGCGCCGCTCGATCGTGCGGCCAGCTCGATCCAGGCCTGAATAGTGCGGACCGGGATTCGATCCATTCGGTACGCCGATCTTGCGGCCTGCGCCGTCCTGATCGATCTTGCTACGCTGTAGGGTGACCGTCAAGCCGTCTTTGCCGAAGGCGCAATCCTCGATATCCAGCCCGATTAGTTCTGACCGGCGGAATGCCCCTGCAAACCCCAGCAGGATCACTGCGCGATCACGGGCGCCGATCAAGCCCGCGTCCGCCGCGTCTACCATCGCGCGAATGTCATCGGTGAGCGTGGCTGCTTTGGGCGCCGATGCGGTCCCAAGCGCGCGCCGAATGCCCTTGAGCGTATTGCGCACCAAAGCCGGCCGTGGTGGGCGAGTCCAAGCCCGCCGCCTTGTGCGCCTCCGCGATCGCGTTCAGCCGGCATTGGAGCCAGCCTCACGGCGCATATGAAGCGATGCCGTTGCCGAACGACCAGTCCTCCTTCGCGCACTCGACCAGATTGATGAGAAACGGCTCACCTCACATGGGTAAGCTCAAACGGCTTAATCAGCCCATCCAGCCCGTATGGGCTTACATCCTCGTGGTTGGTAAACGCTGCGTCGCGTTAGGCGCGACGTGCCACATTAAGCGGGACCGCCCGGCTGTCCGGGCTTGGCATCCTGAAGCAGCTCAATTTCCTTCTCCTCCAGGACGTAAGTGTAGTCCCGCTCCATGGTGCTGCCGCCCAATTACCCCGAAAGTGCATCCGCCGCTAGCCCGGCGGAATCAAAGTCGTGAGCGCATCGCGCCAATCACCATGCCTGACCATAACCTCTTTGAAACGATCTCCGTGCTTTCCCGCACTCCTGCCGTGCTCAACGCGCTCCTGCGTGACCTGCCCGACAGTTGGACCCGCCGGAACGAAGGGGGTGCCACCTGGACGGCCATTGATGTCGTCGGCCACCTGATTCACGGTGAGAAGACCGACTGGATGCCTCGCGTGAGGCTGATCCTGGAGCATGCCGACCTCCGCCCCTTTGAGCCGTTTGATATGAAGGGGCACGTGAGGGAAATCGCGGGCAAATCGCTCCCGGAGTTGACGGATGAGTTTGCACAAGTGCGCGCCGCGAACATTCGCGATCTTCAGGCGCTCAATCTCCAGCCAGGCGACCTATCCCGCCCTGGCCTCCATCCGGCGCTTGGTCCCGTGACACTCCGTCAACTGCTCGCCAGTTGGCCCGCGCACGACCTGACCCACATCCACCAGCTCTCGCGGATCATGGCCCATCAGTATCGCGAGGCGGTGGGCCCATGGAGTGCGTATATGGGAGTGATGCAGTGCGGCGGGCATGGATCGCGCTAGCAGCTATGAATTCAGGAGGCCGGTGACGGGAGCCATTTTGCAGACCAGACTGGCCGGGAATGACCGCGTTACCTCGCGTTGAGTCTCCTCCAGTTCCGGACGGATAAATGGCGCATCCGGAAGTGGGCGATCGAGACGCAGAAGCCCCTCCGTGATCGCTGAAGCAGTGCCAGGCACGCCGTTCAAGTTACGGAACGATATCGAGCATTTGCGCCTGACTTGCGGAACGCGTAGTCGGGCAGAGAGACTATGCCGAGGAGAAGCCCTTTCCCACGGGGCTGGGCTCCAGCGCGTGAGCTCTCATTTGCCGCCGCCAACCGCCTGAAGACCTGGGCATCCGGTTCAGTTCATTTCTGGTTGTCGAGTGTCTGGTTGGCGGACGGGGGCCCCCCGGGAAACGCGTCCAGCGGGGTGGGTCGTTCCTGTGCACCGATCAGTCCTGCCCGCGCCAGGGTCGGCCGCGGAGGTTTAGACCTGGAGTCCGTCCCATGACCAGTGTGGGACGCTGAGGCCGTTAGGCACATCATCAGCGGACTGATGGTACCGGGCCATCGTTGTCGTGGTTGCCCCCGCGAAGTAGTCGTGCAGCACTTCATTCAGGCCTTGATCGAGCGGATTGATTACGACGGGCCGAGCGGAACGGTGGCCGTGACGCTGCGAACTCCTGAGAACTCGCCCATCAACCGTCATGCTTTGGCCTTCGAATACAGGATTCCAAGCAGGCGCGGAGGCGCAAGACCCGCATCCGGCCTCCAAATGTGAACGGACACATGGATCATTTCAGCGTCGGCGTGATCCTCGTATTCGAAAAAAATCAAACTCAGTCCTGAACTGTGTAAATCCTGACCTCGGCGCTCTCGCTGCCGCGAGCCGGAACCGCCAGATAGAAGCGGTCGAAGCCCTTGCCCTGTTTCCCGTAATACCCAGCCGTTTTCGCGCCGATCGCGGTCGGGATCTTGTCCAGTAGCCGATAGTGAGCGGGGTCCGTCATTTGGAACGCGTAAATGAAGCCCTCTCCGCCGGGCATGTAGATGCGCTTGCGGTCAGCGTCGAAGTACAGATCGTCACTGTCCTGGACGCTCGGCAGCGTGGTGACTAGCCGGCCTGAGTTCGTATCAATCACCGCCAGACGAGGCGGCACATGCACGCCAACAAACAGACGATGGTCGGCCTCGTCCAGCGCCATCGGGAAGTTGCCTTCCACGCCCTTCAAGGGCCAGTGCGTGACCTGTTTGGTGACGCGATTAACCACCGCTATCTCTTTCGAGTCCGGAACGTTAACGTAGATGTTCGGCCCTGATCTCTCCAGCTGGAATGACTCTGGCTCGGCGCCCAACTTGTACTCTTCATCCAGGCGCTGGTTCGTGGTGGCGTCGATCATCGCTATCGCGCCGGTGTTCTCGTCGTCACCGCAGCCGACGTAGACGCGTTTGGTCGCCGCATCATAACGCATGTTGTCCGCGCCCCCTGCGAAATCCACTGTGGCGATCTGGTCATAGGACCTTCCATCATAGACGTAGACCTTGCCGCGGCCGCTGGCCACAAAGATCTTGTTCGTCTCTGGAGAGAAGGCTATACCCTGTGGGTCGGACACGCCGGTGATGGTGTGGGCGAGAATTCGCCCGCCAATATTGATCACCTCGACGGCGTTGCTTCCCAACGCGGCAACAAATAGTCGGCCTCCCCCCATGGCAAAGTGGTCGAACCGTCCCTTGGCGTTGTTGAGAGGAATCGCTTCTGTGAAAACCAGCGACTTGTCACGCTGCACCACCGTATTGGCTGCCGCCGAGGTTTTTTTTGCGCCTCCGGACTTGCCTTGTTGACCGCCAGCCAGCATCGCAAGCGCCGCAATCAACGCCAGTGAACAGAAAGTGCCCGTAATCGTTCTCATGTTGTCCTCCTAATAGGAATGGCGCTGTACGCACTTCCGGGTCACTGTGAGCTGGGGCGGGTAGGCGATCCGGAATCGGCCTTCGTGCCTTGCAGACTCCTGAGTGTCTCTTCGCAAATCTGCCGGAGGCGCGTGCCCGGCGCTGGGGTGAGGTCTTAACGGCCGCGAAGATGCGTGGAGTGTTATAGATTCAGGCTTCATGGAACACTTCTGTTCGCCGCTTCGAGTTGACGGCGCACGAAGCTATTACCTGGAAGTTGGCTGTCCCAGTACCTCCACAGTTCCAGGCGGCGCGATTCGATGGCGGACTTGGAGTCCGTTTGATGGACTTGTGGGTAAAGAGCGCCAAGAGCTGCGAAGACACGCGACTCTTGCAGCGCGTCCGCCAGACTCGTTCGAGGTTTGGCCCCGGCTGCCGCACCCTTCCGTAAGAGCTCCTCATACACGGCAATGGATCGCTGGAAGTTGTTATTCTCCGCTTCGTAATCCGCCAGCGCGCTGAGCGCCTTGTCTACTTCCGTCCCAGGCTTGATCGTGTCTGAGGGATAAGCGCCCAATTTGCGCAATTTGTCGAAGGCGATATCCAATCTGCGGTGAGCCTCCGCGCCTCGGCCGAGCCGTCGCAGGGCGTAGGTCGATCCTGCCAGCGTCTCCGCCTCATGCAGACGCGCTATCGGATGCTCCTTGATTTCGGCCAACCGTCTAAGCGCCTCGTCGCACAGTTCCAAAGCACGGCTGGGATCGCTGCGGCTCAGAATACCCGACATCATGACATTGGCGGAGAAGACTCTTTCGCGGCTCCCGAATTGATTCGGATCGTGTTGTGCAAGATCGTCGGCGGTCTGGCGGGCATGCTCCAGGTACGTTAGCGCCTCGTCGGGCCGATTGAGACTGATCCCACCGTCCTCACCGAGAATCGATCCCGCATGGATCAGCGCGCTGACATATGCCAAGGGCTTGCCCACGCTCTTTTCTCCAGTAGCGGGCTCCAATATCAGCGTCGCCTCTTGAATCGCCTGCAGGGCCTCGTCCAGCCGGCCCTGTTCTTGATAAACAATTGCCAGATTCAATTCCGCCGCCCCAATGTAGGCAGGCCAGTTCGCGGTGCGCGCCAGGTCGATCGCGCGGCGCGAGGTAGCGATTGAATCGTTAAACTGTTCGGCGAATCCATATATGTTGGCGACGTTCAAAAGAACCAGAATTACACCCTCTGCCTCGGCCCGATCCAACGGATGTTCCAGGCTTGCCGTTTTCAGATACGCCTGCAGTCTCTGATCTGTCTTGCGGGCGAACTGAAGTGCCTCATCCTGGTCTCTTTGGGAGGCGATCTGCATCTGTTCTTGCGAGATTTCGGCCGCGCGAAGCAGTGCTATTCGATTGGATGGTTCTGACGCCAGAACAAAATCGATCAGCGCCAGCGCTTTCTTATCGTTCCCTTCGGCGAGTTGTGTTTGACCGAGAGCCGTATCTGAACGCTGCACGCGCGCCACTCGCAGATAGGCCGTGCCCACTTCCAACGCCAGCGCTGGGGCCATGCGGACGTCTGCGGTGATTCGCCGCAAGTATTCGAGCGATGTTTCCACAATCAGTCTGCGCGTTTCCGTGCTCCCTGGCAATTTGGAGACGCGGTCGTCGATATCAAACAATTTGTTGGCCAGCTGTCGTACGTCGGTGAAGCGGCGTTCGGCGATCGCGCGTTCATGATTGGCAACTGCCAATCCCACAGTAAGACTGCCAATTGTAAGAATCGCCGCCAGAGCGGGAAGCCAATATCGGCGCAAGAATTTGCGAATTCGATACCAGACATCTCCGGTACGCGCACGAATGGGCCGGGATGCGAGGTAGTTCTCCAGATCACCAGAAAGCTGTTCCACGGAGGCGTATCGCTCCTGAGGCTCTTCCCGCAAAGCCTTCAAGAGGATTGCTTCCAGATCACCTTTCAAATCGGGCGCGAGCTTGGAGGGAGGACTAATCTTTCTGGGGGAAGTTGAACTTGCCGGCGATTTGCCCGTGGACTGGTAGGGCGACGCGCCGGTCAACAGTTTGTAGAGCACGGCTCCGAGCGAGTAGATGTCGGTTGCCGTTGTCATGCGTTCGCCCCCGGCTTGCTCCGGACTCGCGTATTCCGGCGTGAGCATGCGCACGTTGGTTACGGTTACGTCGCCGGCTGAGTCGAGAATTTTGGCAATGCCAAAGTCCAGTAATTTCGGTTCACGTTCTTCCGTGACAAGGATATTCGAGGGCTTAAGATCGCGATGCACCACTAGATTGCGATGCAAATAGCTGACTGCGGCGCATACCTTCAGGAACAATGCAATCTTATGCCTTACGCTGAGTCCGGCGCAGTAGACGTCGATGGTTTTTCCCCCGACATATTCCATGACCAAGTACGGCTGCCCATCCTCTCGATGACCTGCATCCAATAAACGGGCAATGTTGGGATGAGATAGACTTGCCAGAATCTGCCGCTCTGACAAGAACCATTGACGGAATTGGGGTGGGTCCGCTCCCGGTCGCAGCAATTTCACGGCTACGCGCTGTTTGACCTCGCCGTCCGCACGTTCGGCCACATAGACACTTCCCATGCCGCCACGTCCTAGGAGGTTTCCTAATCGATAGGGACCGCAGTGAAGACCGTTCAGCTCCACCCGTTCGGAGTGATTCGCAACAATCTCTTCGGCTAAGATCTTCGTGGTTGCAGACTCCTGAGCCAACCGTTCCTCCACTTCCTTTCTGGTTCGTTCGTCAACGCCGAGCTCGACGAAATAGCGGTCGCGGGCTTCCTGGCTTAGATTGGCTACTTGATGGAACAGTTCCGTAGTGCTGGGTCTCATTGTTCACTGTCGACTGTGGGCAGCATGAGGAGCTGCTGGATTGGCTCCAATGATTGATTATTGCGCAGTTGATGGAACTCGACCAGGCGGCGCCTGCAACGCTGAGTGTCGCTGCTCGAGCACCCGGTCGCATGTTTTCAGTCTTCTATTTCAGGGACGGTCATTGGAGCTGGAACACCGCCGGAGCAGGTTGCCGATCTGAGGGTGGATCCGAAGGTGGTTGAAATATCAAGCTGATCCAGTGTGATCCATTCAAAAACCACCTATTCCAGAACAAGAGTGTACAAGATTGCCAGTGGCTGCTATGCCGCATTCGACATTGTGGCGGAAGCCGGTTCTGGTGGGGCAGCTTGAGTTTGAGGAGTGGACGCCGGAAAAACACTTCACGCGCGGTTCAGGGCTCTTCGGGACGTAGAAGCCTAGCCAGCCAGGACGGGAAAGAAAGCAATCTTGAAGTGAGCAATACGAAAATGCGCGTCACTCGGAAATCCATCAACGACCGTGCGCCGGAGACGCCGTAAACCATCCACACCGGACTTCGCTTGCGGATATACTGAGGCCACCTGGAGGCATCATGCAAGCAAAAACTGCTCTGGCTTCGAATCTCGATACGCTGCTCGAACTCAACCGAGATTACCTACGGTCGGTGGAGAACTCAGATGTCCAGCGCTTCAGCGAGATTCTTGCGGACGATTTTCTGTGTTCCCTTCCCGACGGATCGCTGATCGACCGCGCGTGTTTCCTGGAGCGCACGTCGCAACCGGCTTATATTTCGAATCTTGAGGGCCACGACGTAAATGTCCGGCTGATGGGAGATTTCGCGATCATTCACGCGCGGACGACCTTCACGGCGCGCGACGGGCGCGCAGGCGCGGGCCGCTACACGGACGTGTGGGCGAAACGCGACGGGGCGTGGGTCGCGGTGTCGGCGCATGTGACTCGCCAATAATTTTGGCCTGCTGGACTCGCTCACTGGACAACTGCAGCGTGAGCATTTACGCCAGCTACGCTATCCGGCAATCTACAGCGTTCGGATTGAGAACGTCTTTCGTGGTGCGAAACTCTATCAGGTCGACTCCTCGTTCACCAGTTGCGCGCAATAGATCTCGCTGCTGGCGTCGTCCAGAATTACGATCAGGTCGTAGTAGCGGTCATCCTGAAACCAGCGGTAGGCAGCCCCGGCGCAACGTTGCGCTCCGTGATGAAACAGCATCCCCACAAAAGCCCCCACACTCTGCCAGCGAGTGGCGTTTTCGGGCGGACTGACCGGCTGGAAGTATTTGAAAAATTTGGCTCCTCGTGCGGGACTCGAACCTACAACCCTTCGGTTAACAACCCAGCCTGCTTTCTTCGGATGGGGAAGCCGATTTTGGCGGTATTCCAGTGTTCGGCTGTTAAATTGTACACGATGAAATCAAGTTTAGTGGTCTAGCTAAGGGTACTCTCAGTACGTACGAGCTCCAAGGTATCCGAGCGAGGATCGATCTAGTTTAACGGGGAGCCGGACACCATTTCGATAAGGGCGACTAGCTCGACGCTCAGGATGTCGAGGCCGGGATGCCATTTGCGCATGTAGGCGATGGCTTCGTGTAAATCGCAGGCGGCCACGCGTTTCACGGGCGGTTCGCCTGCACCATCCGCAGGGCCGGTGAATTGAAACAAGCGGGCTTCGCAAGCGCCGCTGCGGCCGGGCCGGAATCCAGTTTTGAACGCATGGCGTGTTCGCTCGGAGCGCGGTCTGGGCATGTGGGACAGAGTAGGCTGATTTAGCCGGGAGAAAGCAAGTGAGCTTGGTGCGCGGTGACGCTGGGCTCTCGGTTAGGCGAGTGGAAGGTTTGCTGGGTGGGCTGCTAGAACACACACCGGTTCGGTGTTATGGTCAGCGTTGTCCGCGTCAGTCCTTAGTCGCCTGGTATCGCCTCCACAACGGAAAGACTCATCCGAGCTGACTTCACGCGAACGCTGGCCACAGCGGTGAGCGAGGCTGTTAAAGAGAGGAACGCCGCCGAGCTTAGGAGAAGTCACGGCGGCGTGAGCGGAATTACTTGGAGATGATGCGATAGGTGCGCTGGCCGCCCTCTAGTTTGTTGGACGCGATGCGCAAGCCCATCTTCTTTTTGAGCGTGCCGCTCAAGAAGCCACGAACCGAGTGAGCCTGCCACCCGGTGGCTTTGCGCAGTTGGTCAAGTGAAGCGCCGCCAGGGCGCTTCAGAAGGGCAAGGACCTTGGCCGTCTTGGTCCCACGCTCGGGTGTAGCGGCCTTCTTGGTCGGGCGGGCTGGCGTGTCCGCCGGTGTGCGCTTAGGGGCGCGAGCTGGGTGGGTGTTGGCCATCGCCGGTGGGGCGGCAGCGGATTTGTTCGTGGGTGTCATGTGTGTTTTCCTTTGGCGGCAAGCTGCCGCGGTCATGACATTCATCACTCAACGTTCCTCTACATTGCAAGGCAATACTGGCCGGGTTTCGAGACCTCCGTGAAGAAACGGCGATGCCTTGCAAATCAGTCGCGGGCAGCCAGCAATTCGTCGAAGCGGGCGCGTTGGAGGTCCCAGCGGGGTTCGCGTGCAATCTGGCGCAACTCGCGCTCACCAAGAAGCCCGGCCTGCTCGGCTGGCAGAAACAAGATGTGTTCCTGAATGGCGGGTGCGAGCAGCCCGAGAACGACAATCTGGCCGACGCGGGCCGAAGAAATATGTGCCAAGCGCGCCAGTTCGGCATAGTCTTTTACTTGGCCGGTACGAACCACGCCATCGAGCTTGTGGGCAAGCGCCAGCAGGCGCGCCAGGCGCGGCGGCCGCGTGAGTGTTTCGCTTGCGGGGCGGAGCCGGAAGGCCGGGAGCGCGCGTCCGCGCCTTCGTGGAATCTTGTATTCGAACGCCACCGGGTGACCTTCGATGGGGAAGTTCACAGGAGCACGCAGGGTCACTGCCACCGCACCAGTCGGCCCGTCGTAGTCAATGCGCTCGATCAAGCTCTGAATAACTCCTGGAATAACATCCGCATCCGCCCGGACTAGGGCTTGCCATTGGGAGTCTGAAACCTTGAAAACTTGGCGTGTTTGGGCGGCGCTTAGCTGGGAGCGAAGCTGGATCGCGATCGAGGCTTCCAGCAGGTCTGCCGAGACCGACTTGGTCTGGCAGAACTTCCAGCCCTTCTCGCGCGCGGTCTGGCATACGTAATAACGGTAGCGTCGCTGGCTCCGAGTCGAATAGGTCGCAATCATCGGATGCCCGCATTGTTTGCAAATCAGCAAACCGGACAGCGCGGCATTCTGCGGAACCGGAATGTTGGGAGACTCGGGTGCTTTGGGGCGGTTGGAGAAGTCCTTATTGATGTCGTCCCAAAGCGCCGGTTCGATGACGGCTTTGTGCTCGCCTTGGTAAACCACGTCGCGATAGTTCACCTTGCCGCAGTATGTGGCGTTGGAGAGCAGCATCCGTAAAGAAGCCTTCGTGAACGGGTGTCCCGTGTGGCGGACGTTACTTCGCGACTTCCATGACTTGGTGATCCAGCCGCGTTGGGATAGCTCGGCGACCACTTCAGCC
>Ga0182015_10001071_pt1 | contig 37548 bp, 30 predicted proteins | sample 712P3MmetaG_FD_120478 | JGI IMG/M metagenome (GOLD analysis project Ga0182015, IMG submission 120478) | Permafrost microbial communities from Stordalen Mire, Sweden - 712P3M metaG | ecosystem: Environmental > Terrestrial > Soil > Wetlands > Permafrost | place: Sweden: Stordalen | collected...
AAGGCCCGCGGCGAGGCGGGCCTTTGGGGGAGAAAAGCCCTTGGGCCAATGCGCGGATGGCCGCAGAACTCTTTCCTCAGCGGCAGTTTAGAGGCGGCCTTGCTACAAGTCAAGAAGGAATCCAACAAACGCGATTGCCTGTAAACTGTTTATTTGCGGTTAGTTAGTGGATGTTAAGGCGAAGGTTGTGGAAAAATAGTGACGGTCCTAGGGCCGCGACGTCGGCCCAATGCCGTAGAAGTCCTCTGAATTGATGGGCTTACTGCCGAGTCCTAATTGCAACACATCCAGCTGATCCCCGCGGTCAAAGACACGCCCCGGCAACAGCCGCTTCACAGCGATGCGCACCCCGCCGAACGCCAATCCCGCGACGACCGCGAACATGCATAGAAAGCCCGTACCGTAAATGATTCCGACGAGCACGCTGCCGATATTGGGGTCGCTGAGCGAAAATCCCGGTTCGTTCCACGTCAACTCCGCGCCCGTGTGAACGTGGCTCAATATCAGCGCCGCCTGCGTCTGCGAATGCGCATGATAGACGAGGCCAACGAGCGTGAGCGAGCGCTTCGCAAAAATCAGCGGCTTGTCGCCCGCGCTTTCTATGCCGCCCACGTTGAAAATACTCGTCCACTCTTCCATTTTTTTCGTCGCCACCTGCGGCGTAGGGAAGTCCGCGATGAGGAGCGTGAGATCCTCGCCGTTAATTCGATAGTTCGCCACTTCCGCCTCAGCCCCGCTCCCAAATCCAAGCCAATCGCCGTCGGCGACCGGGAAGTAATCGTGCAACGCCGCAGGGCCAAGAATGTAACAGTCGGAATCGCTAACGAATCCACTGTGTGGCAAGTGGCCGTAGAGGGTTGGGTAGGGACCGGCATTGGACTTGGGAGCAACTGCCCCTACCAAGCTCTGTAGCTCGGCCCCCTGAGTACCCGCAATCGTTGGCCCAAGAACATCCAATACGAAACTCCCCTGCAGGATCAACGCGCGACCGGGAGCAATCACCGAATGATCGGTAACATCCGCGCGGTGAAAATCACCCTTCTGAGCGTATGGAGACAGCTTATACGAGACAGATTCACCATTCGCGCGGAACACTGTTAATTGTGGTGGATACGCGCGGATCGACCCTTGACGAAGGCCCGACGACCGCAAATATGAGTACAGACCATACGCGCCAGTGGGATCCTTTAGCCGGTAGAGGATTACCTGTAACGCGTCAGTTCCACGGGAATACGAGCGGGTCCACGCATCCGCCAAGCCATATTCCTGAAGAATAGCGGGGCTTGCAAGAAGACTTCCCGACGGCACGGCAGTTTCCGCGCCAGTGGCAGTCCAGTTGGCAAAGTCTGGCGGCAAAGTGTCCTGCGCGGGCGCAGCCACAAGCGGTGCAGAGAGCAGCACGAAAGCCGCGATAATCGAAAATACGATGTTGAGTTTGCGCATGCTATCAGTTATTAGATGCCGGAAACTACTTTGGGTTCCCGGAAGAATCGAGCGGCGATTCTGGCCGCGATGACATCGGCTTCTGGAGGTTATACGACAGGCTGTTCAGATTATCGAGATAGCTGGTCACGCCCTTAAATAGACCTTCCGCAATGCGCTGCCGCTGGTCGGCCTTCTTCAGCATTTTCTCGTCGTTCGAGTTGCTCAGGAAGGAAATCTCGGCCAGAACCGAGGGCATATTCGCTCCGATTAGCACGACGAAAGGCGCTTTCTTAACGCCTCGATTTTTCTCCGAATTATTCACTTGCTGCAAGCGTTTCGTGAGCGAGTCCTGAATGTCGCCCGCCAGCTCCTTCGATTCCTCGATCTTTTCGTTCCGGGCGATCTTCTGAATCATGTTCTGAAGATCGTGCAGGCCCGTATCCGCGAGCGCGTTTTCTCGCGCCGCCACTTCCATGGCGTCCTGCGACGTCGCGAAGTTCAAATAATACGTTTCCACGCCACGCGCATCGTGATCGTGGCTCGAGTTCGCGTGAATCGAGATGAAAAGATCGGCCTTGGCCTGATTCGCAATCGCGGTGCGCTCCTCAAGAGGGATGAACGTATCATCCGAGCGCGTGTAGACCACTTCCGCTCCCGGCAGTCGCTCCTGAATCATCTTCCCCAGCCGCAGCGCCACATCGAGGCAAAGATCTTTCTCCATCAAGCCGTGCGCGCCGACGGTGCCTGTGTCGTGGCCGCCATGCCCGGCGTCAATCACGATTCGATTGATTTTCAGCCCCAGAGCACGGGTCAGCGAGCGTTCCCCGTCACGCGTCGGCTTCGGTTCGGGCACGAGCGCCGCGACTTCGCGGCTCTGGCCGGACGTCGCGCGAATCGGTAGCCGGTCAACCGGTTTCGGACCAGTCGTTGCCGCCGCAGGTTTTTCAATTCCGATAGGCGGAGGAGGCGCCGCGGCGTAAACTTTCAGCCGTTTCGAATCGGGCGGTTCGGTTGCTTGTTCTGCCAGAACAGTCCGCGCCGGCGGCTCAGTCTTCTTCGTCGTGTCAGTCTTGGGCGTCGTGTCTGGCGCTGCAGCCGCACGATTCGAAGCTTCGGACGTGCGCCGCTGCGTGCCATGCACGTCCGTTCCGTGCACATCAATGACGAGCCGGTACGGATTCTGAAGCAGATACGCTGAATATTGCTTGACCGTATCCACATCCAGAACGATCCGCACCACTCCGTCTTTATTTTGCCCCAGACGAATGGACTTCAGGAAGCCACTCTCGACCTCGATGGTTTTCTGCGTGACGCCGGGATCGAGTTTCGCATCGCGCAGGTCAAAGAAGATTCGGTCGGGATTGCCGATTCGAGTGGCTCTGTACTTGATCGAGTCGCCGAGATTGATCACCACGCGCGTGTAATTCTCCGCGTTCCAGGTGCGCACGCCCGTAACGCGCGCGATGCCGGCCTCAGCTCCGCCTTCAAGCGGATTAACCGGCGCGGTAGAAGGCTCATCCGACTGATCGGAAGCAGGCTCGAGAGTATCGCGGTCCGCAGCAGCCGGCTGCCGGTTGTGCGCCGTCGTCGCGGGCATCGCGGAGGCATCGTTGCGCGCTTGCGTGATTTGCCTCATCGCGATCTTGGCTTCAACTATCCTCGGCGACTTCGGAAACCGCTGTATGAAATCTTTGTATGTCTTCTCCGCCGTATCCGGATCCTTCAATTCATTCTGCTGAATGTCCGCGATCGAGAAGAGCGCCGAAGAAGCGTACCGGCTGTGCGGATATTCCTTCAGAAGGTAATCGTAAGAGCCAATCGCGATCTTGAAAAAGGCCGGGTCATACTGGCGGCCCATTTCGATGGAAAGCTCGGCGGATGCCACAATCGAGGGCGTTACTATTTCCGCGTCCGACGTGTATGCGTAAACCTTTTTATACGCGGCGACGACCTGCCTATATGCTTCGAGAGTGCGCTGGCCCTGCGGGTGGCTTTCGAGTTCCGTGCGGAGCGAGACCGCCTTTTCAAATTGCCGGCGTGCCTGGTCAGTATTATTCTGCGCCGATGCCGGGGCGGAAAGACACACAATTGCTGTCAAAACTCCGACGGCCGCTAGAATCGTGCGGCGAATTGCGGGCATTGTTGCGCCCAGGTTTAATTCAAATCGTCTTTGCGTCATTCGTTCGTAAAAACTACCCGGCCGTTCTGATCCACTTCGCGCCGCACGGGAATTCGCGGCTTTGCAGAGAACGATGGATCTCGACCTGAGCCGGGCCGGAAGTAGGAGTCTGTGACTTTTCGGACATAAGAACGCGTTTCCGGAATGTTTGGTATACCTCCAACCCGTTCCACTGCCCCTGGCCCTGCATTATACGCGGCCAGAGACTTCTCGAGATCACCATGGAACCGGTCGAGGAGCGAGCGCAAATAAGCCGCTCCACCATTCACATTCTCTACCGGATCGAACGCATTTCCTACGCCCATTTGTCCCGCCGTTGATGGGATCAATTGCATTAATCCCAGTGCTCCCTTGCGCGAGATCGCCGTCTGGTTCCATCCGGATTCAACCCCAATTACAGCCTTCACCAGGGCTGGATCCAAATTGTGCTTCGCGGCTGCGTCCCGAACAATTCGCTCAAGACGATCCGGCGGCACCACTGCTGCGTGTACCGGCGTTTCGCTCGTTAGCCGCGTTTCAGCACCCAACTGCGGGGAAACCCGCGTGCCAAAAGGCGCTATACGATGAGATGCCGTTACCGGCGTCTCCGCGTTAACGAACACAAGATTGCCTTTGTCATTCGTACTCGACGCAATTTGTGCGCAAGCCGGCAGCGCTAATACTAGCCACGTGCCGCAAGCTACAGCCGCAATCGATATAGCTCTCTTGTTCATCATCGCAAGGGAAAGGCAGAAACTCCAACTTCCGCACGAATAATGCCACCACGTCGAGAAGGGAGGTCCTTCCGGCGTGGAACTGGCGCTTCAATGAATTATAGCATTCGTTCCAACAAGCTATAGGCATCGGAGATAGCACTTTCTAAAGCAGATGTGTCTTTTCCGCCAGCCTCGGCGATGTCGGGCCGGCCGCCGCCGGAGCCGCCGACTTTTCGGGCAAGTTCCTGAACGATTTTGCCGGCTTGGACGCGGCTCGTCAAATCCTTCGTAACCCCTGTGATTAGAGCCACTTTGCCATCGTCTGCCGCCCCTAGAATCACAACGCCGGAGCCTAATTTCTGCCGCAGGGAGTCCACAAGCTGCCGCATCCCGTCGCGATCGACTCCGGAAACCGTTGATGCCAGGACGTTTACGTCTTTTACCTTGCGCGCTGATTCGAGCAGCGTATCCACCATCGAAACGGCAGTTTTGCGCCGCTGGCCTTCGAGTTCCTTCTCTAGTTGCTTGATGGCCAGCGCCTGGCGCTCTACGGCCGCCAGAACCCCATCGGGGCTGGATTTAACGAGCCCGGCGACCTTCCGCAGCGTTTCGAGCGCCTGTTGGTACTCCGCGAGCGCCCGCTCGCCGCTGATGGCCTCAATTCGGCGCACCCCGGCGGCGGCCGATTGCTCCGAGAGAATCTTGAACACACCGATATCGCCGGAACGGGTGACGTGCGTGCCGCCGCACAACTCTTTGCTGTAGAAGCCGCGCGGGTACTCGGCGTCGGGGATCGTCACCACGCGGACATTCGCGTCCGGATACTTGTCGCCGAAAAACGCGAGGGCGCCGGATGCAAGCGCGGCGTCAATGTTCATCAGGTCGGTCTGCACTTCATAGTTGCGCCGGATTTCTTCGTTCACTTGTTGCTCGATTTCCGCAAGGTCGCTCGGATCGATGGCCGCGAAATGCGAGAAATCGAAACGCAAATGATCGGGCGCGACGAGCGAGCCAGCTTGTTTCACGTGCGTCCCAAGAATATTTCTCAGCGCGGAATGCAAAAGATGTGTCGAGGTGTGATTGCGCCGGTCGCGCGCGCGGCGGATCGGGTCCGCGACGGTCGCCACGCGGTCGCCGACATGTAGAGTTTCCTTGGCGATGACACGATGCGCCACAAGCCGCGACACCGGATAATACGCGCCGCGAACTTCGGCAAGCTGCATCGTTTCGCGATTGTCGAGAAACAAGCCCGTATCAGCGACTTGTCCGCCTGATTCAGCGTAAATCGTCGTCCGATCAAGAACGACTTCACCCTCCGCTCCCGCAGGAAGTTCGTTGACGAGCCCATCCTTCGTGACAATTGCTTCAATCCGGCAATCCCGCGTCTCCGTACCAAAATAAAAATCCGGCTCAGTCTTCGATGTTTCAGCCAGCTTCGAATACGCCGGGCTCGCCGCTTCTTTGTGCACGCCCTTCCACGACGCACGTGCACGGGTGCGCTGCTCTTCCATCGCGCGGTCAAAATCAACCCAATCCACGGTCATACCAGCATCGCGGGCAATGTCCTCGATGAAATCGCGCGGCAGGCCGTACGTGTCATAGAGCTTGAAAGCCTTTTCACCTGGGTAAGTAATTACAATTCCAGCTGCTTTCTGGTCTGGCCTTGAGCGAGCCACGGACTTCCGCTCGGACCTCCGCGCACTGTCGTGAAGTGTGAGCGTGTCTCCTGGACCCGAACGTCTAGCAACGTCTCGTAGTAGATTCTCTTCATCCTCGAACTGCCGGAGACCGTAGTCGAGGGTGTGGGCGAACCTGCTTTCTTCGGCCTTCACAAGACGTGAGATGCGGTCCGCGCTTTCAATCAGTTCAGGGTAAGCATCTTTCATAAGATCGCGCACGGCGTATACCAACTGGAAAAAGAACGGCGCCTCCTGCCCTAGTAGCCGTCCGTGATAGACAGCACGTCGCATTATCTTGCGCAGGACGTACCCGCGGCCCTCGTTTGAAGGAACGACGCCATCGTTAATAAGAAAAGTCGTCGCACGGGCGTGGTCGGCAATCACTCGCAGAGACGCGGCTCCGCCTTTGCCTTCTTCAAGAGCTTCTTCACCGCTGAAGTCGATGCCACAAAGCTCGGCCGCGCGCTTCGTCAATGGAACGAAAAGGTCGGTGTCGTAATTCGAAATCTTGCCCTGCAGCACTGCGGCGAGCCGTTCGAGTCCGAGTCCCGTATCCACCGACGGCTTCGGCAGGGGATTGAGCGTGCCGCTCGCATCTCGATTGAACTGCATGAAAACGAGATTCCAGATTTCGACATATCGCCCGCAATCGCATGGAAATTGGCAGTCCACGTGGCCCTGATCCGACGCTGCGGGCCCCATGTCGTAGTGAATCTCGCTGCACGGCCCACACGGCCCCGTATCGCCCATGGCCCAGAAATTTTCCGCGATGCCAAGTTCGTGAATGCGGCCCTTCTCGACTCCCTGATTCACCCACTGATCGTAAGCCTCGGCATCGCGCGCAATACCTTCTTCGCCTTTGAAAATCGTGACGTACAACTTGTCCTTGGGAATGCCGAACCACTGCGGCGAAGTCACCAACTCCCACGCAAACCCAATCGCATCCTTCTTGAAATAATCGCCAAAGGAAAAATTCCCAAGCATCTCAAAAAACGTGTGATGGCGATTCGTAAATCCGACATTCTCGAGATCATTATGCTTGCCGCCCGCGCGCACGCATTTCTGGCACGTCGTCGCGCGCTTATAATCGCGCTGCTCGACGCCCAGAAAAACATCCTTGAACTGGTTCATCCCCGCGTTGGTAAAAAGCAGCGTCGGATCATTCGTCGGGACGAGCGAAGAACTCCGCACGCGCCGGTGCCCCTTCTCCTCAAAAAACCCCAAAAACGTCTCGCGGATCTCGTTGCCAGTCAATTTGTCCTCAGGAATTTCCCAACAAATTCATTATCGCAGAGCGATTCCCGCCTCGCAACGAACGCCCGCGAGCGGACGGAACGAAATTGCTCGCTTGCGCGTATATAGATATGGCAGGCTTGGGGGCGATCATGAAGTTCTTATTGTGGTGCATTCTCTTGGTGCTGTGCTGGCCGCTGGCGCTACTGGCGCTGGTGCTCTATCCCATCGTTTGGCTGCTGTTGCTGCCGTTCCGCATCTTGGGAATAGCGGTGGATGGAGCGCTCGAGCTGGTTCGCGCGATCATTCTATTTCCAGTTCGCATACTGCGCGGCCCACGTACGGCCTGACCAGCCCAATCGCCGGGCTACTCTTCCTCCGGCGAAGATTCTGCAATGTCGGCGATCGCGGCGGCGTCCACGCGCGCCGCTCGCAGCGCATCTCTCACCGCGTCACCCGAAAATCCAGCACGCAGCAGCCCACGATAGAGCGAGGCAGCTTTGCGCTGATCGATCCGCCCTCGAAAACTCGCGAGTTTGCGCTTCAGCCGCACGCGGATGAGATCCGCTTCGCTCGTCTCCGCAAATACAGCGTCGAGCGCCGCTTCGATATGCCGGTCAGGCACGCCGCGCTGCCGCAGCTCCCGCGAAATGCGAAATCGTCCCTGGCGGCGCGCCAATCCGTGAACGCGCGCAAATTCCGCGGCAAATAGAGCATCATCAAGGTATTTATTTTGCTTCAGCCGAGCGAGAACCGCGCTCGCGTCGTCTGCGCTCTCGGTCCGGCGCTCAAGTAGCTGCCGCATTTCGTGCACCGAGTGCGCCCGCCGCATCAGCGCGCGCAAAGCCGCCGCATATAGTTCGGATTCCGTGGCGAGTTTACGAGGCGAACGAGACCGCACGAACTGAAGATAGAGACTTGAAACAAAAGAAGCAAGCTACTCGCGGCTAAGCGGCACGATATCATTCGTAGCGCTGGCATCTTGCCGGCGTTTTTGACTTTAGGCAGTCGAGTCGGCTCTAAAGCCACTCAGCTAATTTCCATCTCCGTCATTCCGAGAAGGACCCGACGAGGGTCCGACGAGGAATCTGCGGTATGCTTTCCGCGCTTCCGCCTTTTCAAATCTCCGCGTCCGTACTTATCGCGGACCCGAGCGCTCGAATTCGTTGATCGCGCGTTCCATTTCTTCTCGCGCGGAATCTGCCGTCGAGCGAACGCCCTGAACGCGCAGCCGGAACTCATCCGGATTCGAAGCCCGCATCAGCGCTTCCTCCAGCGTAATCAATCCGCGCGAATACAGATCGTAAATCGACTGATCGAAAGTCTGCATGCCGTACTGCGAAGTTCCGGCGGCGATCGCGTCGCGAATCATGCGCGTCTTATCCGGATTCATGATGCAATCGCGAATATATCCCGTCGCAATCATCACTTCGACAGCAGGAACGCGGCCAAGCAAATCGGCGCGTCGCACCAGCCGCTGACTGACCACAGCGCGCAGAGTGCTCGCGAGTTGCAAACGAATCTGCTTCTGCTCCGGCGGCGGAAACACAGCAATAATGCGCTGAATCGTCTCGGTCGCATCGAGAGTATGCAAGGTCGAAAGTACAAGGTGGCCAGTCTCAGCCGCAAGCAGCGCCGTCTGAATCGTCTCAATGTCGCGCATTTCGCCGACGAGTATGACGTCGGGATCTTGCCGAAGCGCAGCGCGCAGCGCCGTCGAGAAATTCGACGTATCCACTTCCACTTCGCGCTGGTTGATGAAGCCCTTCTTGTCCCGATGGAGATATTCGATCGGGTCCTCAATCGTGATGATGTGTTCCTGGCGCAGGGAATTGATGCGATCGATCATCGCGGCAAGCGTCGTGGTTTTTCCGGAGCCGGTGGTACCCGTAACGAGAATCATCCCGCGCTGCTCTTCACAAATCTTTTGCAGAACGCGCGGCAGCTCGAGCTCTTCAATCGTCCGGATTTTCGTCGGAATCACGCGCAGAACCATTCCGACGTTCCCGCGCTGCTGAAACACGTTGACGCGGAACCGCCCAAGCCCGGCCACGCCATAGGCCATATCGAGTTCAGCGGTTTCTTTGAATTTCTGCTTCTGGCGGTTTGTCATCATGCTGAACGCCATGGAAAGCATTTCTTCTGGAGTAACTCGCGGAACGTCGCCAATGGGGTTCAGAATGCCGTCAACTCGCAGATAGGGGTGATTGCCGACTTTGAGATGAAGGTCGGAAGCTCGATTTTCGACAGCACGGCGCAGCAAGTCGTCGATACTGATTGCCATTTTCGGAAATCCCTTTCACCCTCACGCCCTGCGGTCAACGTAGCATGGGGTCTGGGGAGCGGCAATCACCCGGACGGGAACAATTTCCAAACAAACAACTTGCCTGGTACTAATCGTTGAACTGCCGAAGTGCCATCTGCAGGGAAGTGTAAGACGAGGAAATTGAAGCTCGCTAAGTACAACTCACGACCCAACTTAAGATTCTTTCAGCAGAAAACTTCCGTAAATCCAGCCTGCCACAACACCGCCAAAGAGCGGCCCCACCCAGTAAACTCCTTGATTCTGCCAGTGATGCGCCACGAGCGCCGGCCCAAACGCTCGCGCCGGATTTATAGCGGCTCCGGTGAACGGCCCTGCTACAAGCACATCCATCGTCACAGCCAATCCGATCGCAAAGCCAGCGATTCTATTGAATGCACCGTTCGGATCAGCGGCCGTCCCGAACACCACGAAAACCAGCAAAAACGTCACGATCCCCTCAAGAACCATGCCATGCGCCCGCGTGAAATCGAGCGCCAGATCGGGCGTTCCGAGTCCCACCGTGCGCCAAATCGAATCCGAAATCGCGAGCGTCAGCACGTAGGCCGCGAGCGTAGCGCCGAGCAGTTGCGACACCCCGTAAAGAATCGCATCGAGCGTGCTGATCTTCTTGGTCACCCAGAACCCGATCGTCACCGCGGGATTCAGGTGCCCGCCCGAAATGTGCCCCACCGCCGTGACCATCACGGCCGTCGCCAGCCCGTACGCGACAGCAATCCCCAGAACGCCGATCCCGTGTTGCCCCTGCGCCCGCAAATACGCGTCCGCGCAAATCGAGCCCGCCCCGACAAAGATCAGCGTGAACGTGCCGACAAATTCCGAAAGCAGCTTTTGCGGCAGACTATACAGGCTAACCTCCATAACGAAATCAATATGTGCTAAAGCGTGTTCGAGCGTGGAACCGGCGCGATTCTACTCAATCAAGCGAGCAGAGTCAAAATGCAGAGGTAATCAGTCGTGGCTCAAGATGTGGAGGTAAATCTCAATCGTGGCGCCGCTACGTGTACCATTTTTTGGCCTAGCGCTGCGACCGGCACTTGTAGCGCCGGGCTTCAGCCCGGCATCTTGGTCGGCCCAGCGGCGCCAAACAAACCGCCAGCGGCACGCCGGCGCGACGAAAAAACCCAGCTCAGCGAACCCCAGCGCCTTCCTGCACCCGCACCGGCGTAAGCCAGCCGTGCAAGTCGGCCTTTTCACCGCTCGTGATAGCGAAAAACTCGTCCTGAAGGTGCTTCGTGATGGGCCCGCGCGAGCCGCTGCCAATCTTGATGTGGTCCACCGAGCGAATCGGCGTGACCTCGACGGCAGTGCCCACAAAAAATATCTCGTCGGCGAGGTAGAGCATCTCCCGAGGAATAATCTGCTCGCTGACAGGAATCTTCAGATCGCGGCAAAGCGCCATGATCGTGTCGCGCGTAATGCCGGGAAGCGGCCCATTCGATAGTGGCGGCGTAAAGAGCGAGCCGTTCTTGACGATGAAAATATTTTCTCCCGAGCCTTCGCTCACCTGCCCGTGAACATCAAGCGCGATGGCCTCGGCGTAGCCGTTCGCCTGTGCTTCCATGCGAATCAGAGCGGAACTCATGTAATTTCCCGCGGCCTTCGCCATTTGCGGCAGCGTATTCGGCGCGGGCCGCTGCCACGAACTGACGCCGACATCCACGCCATTACGCAGCGCTTCCTCGCCAAGATATCGGCCCCAATCCCAGCACGCCATGTAGACTTCAATCGGACAATTCGAGGGATTCACGCCCACGTCACCGTAACCGCGCATCACGATGGGCCGCAGATAGCACGATTCCATCTTGTTCACGCGAACCACTTCGCTGGCCGCATGGCAGATTTCATCCAGTGTGAACGGAATCTCCATCCGGTAGATCGTTCCGGAATCAATCAGGCGCTGCATGTGTTCGCGCAGGCGGAAAATCGCCGGCCCCTGCGGCGTCGAATAGCAGCGAATGCCCTCAAACACGGCGGAAGCGTAATTGACCACGTGAGAGAGCACGTGAATTCGCGCGTCGTCCCAGGCGATCATTTTTCCGTTGTGCCAAATCTTATCGGTTTTCGTCAACGCCATCGGCGCACTCCATCATGCTTTTTCGTCCGCGCTGTTCGTCCGCGAGAAAAGTATAGCACACGCATTTTCGGCGCCCCGCACGCCATCCAGCCCCCGTGACGCATCAGGAAAGACAAAATGGACGCCACGAAAAATGCAATCGTAGCGCCGGCATCTTGCCGGCGTTTTTGACTCTGCATTTTCCCTCGTTGCGAAACAAAACAGAAAGTTGTCATCCCGAACGAAGTGAGGGATCTGCGGTTCGTGTGGAGGCTCTATCACATTTCCATACCGGCAAGCGCGCCCCCCAGCACCTGTAGCGCCCGGCTTCAGCCGGGCATCTTTCGCTGATGACGGCCCGGCATTCGGACTATCTACTAATTCCGGCGCCCACGAAAAATGCATTCGTGGCGCCGGCATCTTGCCGGCGATTTTCCGCGCGGTGGCTCAGCACAAAAACGACTGCAAGATGCCGGCGCTACGATTGCGGATTTGCTCAGTTCGCGGGATTGTATTTCGTCAGCCAGTCGCAAAGTTCCTGAAACACATTCCGCCGCTGTTCCGCGAGCATTGGGAAATGCGGCGAACCCGGATACGTCACCATGCGCACCGTCTTGCCGCGTTCCGCCAACAGCACAAAATATTCCCGGCCCTGCAGCATCGGCACGCGCTGGTCCGCTTCGCCGTGCAATATCAATAGCGGCGTAGTCACCTTGTCGGCAAACATCACCGCGGAGAACTCCAGAAACGGCGCCGCATCTTTTTCCTGATAGCCCATGTCGTAATCCACCTGCGAAATGTCGCTCTCCGGAATAAAGCTCAGCCAATCCGTAATTCCCGCGCCTTCGATAGCCGCCTTGTACCGCTGCGTCCGCGTCACCGTCCACGACGTCATAAACCCGCCCGCGCTCCAGCCAAAAATCGCGAGCCGGTTCGGGTCGGCCCATCCCTGCGCAATCGCGAAATCCGTCGCGCTCTCGTCATCCTGATACGCGCGATCCCCGAAATGTTGATAAATCGCCTGAAGAAAGTCAGAACCGTATCCCGTTGAACCGCGGTATTCCGGCTGAATCACAACGTATCCGAGCCCGGCGATCGTGCGCGGAAGCGTATCGAGTCGTAGACTGTCGTTTGCTTCCGGTCCACCATGCGGCAGCACCAGAAGCGGATATTTCTTTCCGCTTACATAATTCGCCGGAAGCGTCAGCACTCCTTCTAAATGCGTGCCATCCTTTGCGGTCCAATTCACCACGCGCACTTCGCCAAGTGCCACATTCGCGAGCGTGTCGTCGCCTTCGTGCGTAATTTTCTGCAGCTCGCTGCCGTTAAGCACAGCTACGTTTGACGAATGCATCGGATCCGACACCGTAAACGCCAGCGCTGCTGACGACGACGTAAATGCACTTCGCACCGGCGCTCCAAATATCGCTCCGCCCGGCCAGCGATAGGCTGGCGCGAGTTTTCCATCGCGGTACGAATAGATTTCTGCGCTCGTCCCTTCTTGCATCATCACCCAGACGGTTCCTCGCGGGTCATTCGCAACGCTCTCGACTGATCCATCGAGCTTCGGCGTCTGATCGCCCGGCGTTCCGCCCGTCGCCGCCACGGTCCACAGATGATCGGGAGTCAACACATCGGTCGTCGTGCTCGCGAACGCCAAATCTTTCCCACCATTCGCCCACGCAATTCCCGCCACCGCGTTATTCACATCCGCAATTTGTCGCGCACCTGACGCGCCACACACATAAATCGCCGAGCGCACGTCGTGATGCCCAATCTTTTGGAATCGCGTCACCGCGGCAAGCTGCGCGCCATCGGCCGACCACGCAAAATCTGAGATGTCCTTCAACTCCGGGCACCACCACGCGCCTGCGTCGCTGCTCGCACTCGCCACGTAAAAACTCGAAACTTCGTTTTCCACCACATGGCGCACGTCCGCCAACGGATCCTTCGCGCGCGGATCGGATATCACTGCGAATCGAGTTCCGTCAGGCGAAAGTTCGAATCGATGCGCCCCATTCGGCAGGGAAATGATCCGCGTCGGCTTTGCTGAATCGAGCGGGACGATCGCGAGCTGCCCCTTCTTCGCCACTTCGAAAGATCCATAGAGCGCCGCTCCGTCTTTCATAAAATCCTGCGGCTCAAAAGACTCAGGCAACTCTAACTTCCGCCTATTCTCACCGGTCGCGTCAAACAAATACCACTCGCGTTTCGTCGGCCCCTTGTCTCCGTCGTAGCTGACTACAATTAAAATAGTCTTTCCATCCGGCGAAATCGCCACCGCGCGAGCCTGATGAAGCGCCGAATAATCGTTGATTCCAAACGGATGCTTCTCGGCGCCAGCCGCCCCCGTGCTGCCGGCACTTGCCAGCACAAACCAGCCAAACACGATCACACGCACCAAATTCAGCCGCGGTCTACTGCGCATCATAGGATTTCCCTCGAAAGTCAAAGTTCGCAAGGACCCCAACATACCATAGCCGCCTTGCTCCTCAATTGCGTCTAACTTTTGATTGGCTACTCTGCGTGCGTGTTTGCCTGCGGGTTTGCCTGAATTGTTGCGCCGTCGTAGAATGCGTTGGCATGCCCGACGCTCCTTCGCTCACCGGACGCACCATCTCGCACTATCGCGTGCTCGAAAAACTCGGGGCTGGCGGCATGGGCGTCGTCTACAAGGCCGAGGACACCCGCCTCGATCGTGCAGTCGCTCTAAAATTCCTTCCCGAGGATGTGGCGCACGACGCGCAGGCGCTCGAGCGCTTCAAGCGTGAAGCGAAAGCGACCTCTGCGCTCAATCATCCCAACATCTGCACGATCTATGACATTGGCGACGACGCAGGACGAACCTTCATCGTCATGGAGTTTCTCGACGGAACGACCCTGAAACACCGCCTCGGCGGCAAGCCGCTCGAAATTGATTTGCTCCTCGATTTCGCCATACAAATTGCCGATGCGCTTGACGCCGCACACTCCGCCGGCATCATCCACCGGGATATCAAACCCGCGAACATATTCGTCACCAAGCGCTCGCAAGTAAAAGTCCTCGACTTCGGTTTGGCGAAATCGCTGGCGCCGCCGAGCGCGCTGTCAGCGTCCGCCACCCAGGATTTTGCCGGCGTTAATCCCGAACATCTCACCAGTCCGGGAAGCACTCTGGGAACGGTCGCGTACATGTCGCCAGAACAGGCGCGCGCCCGCCCGCTCGATGCGCGCTCGGATATTTTTTCGTTCGGCACGGTACTCTACGAAATGGCGACAGGCACACTGCCTTTTCGCGGCGAGAGCATGGCCGTCATATTCGAGTCCATTCTGAGCAAAGCTCCTGTCCTGCCGGTGCGCTTGAATCCGGACGTGCCCCGAAAGCTGGAAGAGATTATCGAGAAGACGCTGGAGAAGGATCCCGACCTTCGGTGCCAGACAGCCGCCGAGCTACGCGCCGATTTGAAGCGCCTCAAGCGCGACATCGAATCTGGCCACCGGCCCGGCGCCGAGAAGAGCGTTTCGAGTTCCGGAGCGCATTCTGCCGCAGCCAAGCAAAAATCAGTGGCTGTGCTCTATTTCGAAAACCAGAGTGGCTCGAAAGAGGACGAATACTTTCGCGACGGCATTACGGAAGATATCCTCACAGAGCTCTGGAAGATTAAGCAGTTGGAAATCTTTCCTCGTGCGGAAATTCTCGCGTTCCGCGACAAGCCAATGACGGCTCTGCAGGTGGGCGAGCAACTTGGCGCTGCCTACGTCCTTGAAGGTTCCATCCGCCGCGCTGGCAATCGCGTCAGGATCACCGCGCAACTTGTCGAGGTTTCGACAAGGCATTTCGTCTGGGTCGAACGGTTCGATCGGCAACTCGAAGATGTGTTCGCCATCCAGGAAGAAATCGCCCGGAGCATCGCCCAGGCCCTGCGCATCACGCTGACTCCGCAGGAAGAAAAAACCATCGCGAGCAAGCCGACGGAAAGTCCACAGGCGTACGATTTTTATCTCCGTGGACGCGGCTACACCCGCCGCGAAAACATGGATTACGCTCTGCAGATGTTCGAACAGGCCATCCAACTGGATCCAAATTTCGCTCTGGCCCACGCCGGAATTGCGAACCTTTGCGGACTAATCTACGAGCTTCGCGAACAGAACCAGAAATGGATCGATCGGGGATTGGCTGCCTGCGACCGCGCCACGGCTCTTGCGCCCGATTTGCCGGAACTGCTGGTGGCGCGTGCGCGCATCTTTTATGCGCTGAAGAAGTACGACGAATGCGCCCTGATGGCCCAGCGCGCCATCGAGCGCAAGAACGATACGGAAGGCTCCTGGAACATTCTCGGCCGCGCGTATTTCGCTTCCGGCCGCTTCGAGGAAGCCGTGGCGCTCATCGATCGCGCCATCGATGCCAACGGAGACGATTACAACACCTACGCCCCCTATGACCAGGCCTTGGAACGGCTGGGAAGGAAAGAGGAAGCGCAAGAGCTCCGGGCGCGAGAAGTCAAAGTGCTTCGCCAACAACTCGAATTGGTTCCGGAAGACGTGCGCGCCCGAATTTTACTCGCTACCAACCTCGCCTATTCGACGCATGACGCGGACGAGTGCATCCGCCACTTGCAGACCGCCGTCGCCCTTCGCCCCGGCGATCCCAACACGCTTTACAATGCCGCTTGCACCTACGGCGTCCTCGGAAAAAAGGCAGAAGCCCTCGAAACGATCAAGAAGGCGTTCGCGGCCGGGTACGGCAACCCGGACTGGGCGGCCAATGATCCCGATCTTAGTTGCCTCCACGACAACCCCGAATTCCAAAAGCTAATCCGCCCAGGAGCAGCAGGATCAACATCGTAGCGCCGGCATCTTGCCGGCGTTTTTGACTTACTCCTCCTCGAAGTTGCCGAGGCCGGCTAGGCAACTTCATGTAGCGCCGGACCGATTTTCGTCCGGCACCTTGCAAGCACAAGCGCCCACCTGCCCTCCCTGGGCCGGCGTTTTGACTCTACATTTCCTCTCACCTCTCCAAAATATCCTTGTACGCATTGAGCGCAACTTTTTTCGGCCGGCGATCCATGATGAAATCCACAGTCCGCGTGGAATTTCCGGCGATTCCTATTTGCCCTACTCGTATCATTCCGTTTCCGAAATCGGCAAACACCGGAACAATCATCGCAAAGCGCTCGTCCACTTCACTTTGCGTAATCTCCGCATGCACCTTGATCTTTCCGCCATCGGCGGGTAGCAGTGCATAGTCGAATTTATAGCGCGGCACTTGGGTTCCATACACCCACTCATTGAAAAACCAATCCAGGCGCCCATTCTGTTGAAGGTCCATCTGTTTGGTCATGTGTTTTTCGGCGATGGCCTTGAACGTCTCGGTGGAAGCGGAAGCGTCGCGGTGGCTCTCCATGTAGTCATGCATCATGTCGATGAAAGCCTGTTCGCGATTGTCGCCGGTGCCATGATCCGCGTACATCATTGACCGCAGCATCAGCAGGACGTAGGCGCCCTTGGAATACGTCACGCCCTGATAGGCTTGCTCGGAGCGCGGAGAAATCAGCCGCAGTCCCAGCCATAGCGGGCCGGCATCGTTCGGCGAAACGCCGAAATTATTTTTCTCAAGAATTCGCACGCGCTGGCGTTCCCAGAAATCAATGTAGTCCTTCTGCCATTTAGCCCCCACCGCCTGCTGCAGAAACAATCCCGCCGCAAATTCCGCAAAGCCTTCGGAAAGCCAAATATCGTGATAGGAGGCCCATCCGACGCCGTGGCCGAACCACTGATGCGCCACCTCGTGCGCCGTAACTTCCTGCACGAATCCGTTGAACTTCGTGTCAATGCGGCCGAACATCAGCCACCGCTGTGTCGAGTCGATGTACGCCGAGATCGGCAAGTACACCAGGTTGGGCCACGATTGGCCGAAGTTAAAATTCGGCTGTTCGGTAATATTCACGTTGTCGTACGGATCCTTGCCGAAGAAAAAAGTGCACACTTGCATCTGCGCGCGAGTCTGGTCGAGCGCGTATTTCGTCATCGCGGCGGGAGACATCGAGCCCAAAAACGCGCGGCCCTCGTACGGCCTCAGGCTGTCGGGCAATTCCGTCAAATAATATCCGGAAATGTTGTAGTGGGTGATCGGGTCCGGGTAGTCGATCTTTTTATATTGCCCGTAATTGAAGCCCGCGACCGCCACCGGCACCGGCGTCGCCCAATGCGACACGGCGAAACCGGCCTCGGTGGATTGTTTGTCCAGCTTGCCGACGCTGATCACAATATTCGACGGCGGAACTTTGAACGTGAGATCGTAGAGCGCCTTTTCACCGAAGCCGTTCAGATTTGGATACCAGGATTCGCGCGCGCCCACGTAGTAACTTCCATCGCCCGCGTTGGATAGAACTTTGTCGCCGGCGTACTCGACGGTGATCGAATGTTCTTTGCCCATCGCCGGAGCTTCATCGAGCACGGCGTAGAACGACCCGTCGTCCTTCCGATTTTCCTGGATGAAATGAAGTTCCTGTCCGCTCTGCGTAGTGACCCGCGTGACGCGCAGCGTGGGAAGCAGCCCAAACTTCATCACCCGTTCCCCGGCAACGAGCGGTTCAAATGTAATTGTGGTCCGCCCGTAGAGGTGATCGTTCTTCGCGATTGCCGTTTCGATGTTGTAGCGGCGCGTTGCAAAGAGCCGCTTGTCCTCGCGCGAATCCGCTGTGCGCGCCAGCACCTCGGATTTCAAGTGCTGCGAATACCACACGCCGTCATCCATTTCCCCGCCGTCGCAGTTGACGAGCGCCACTTCCTCAGGCGAATCCAGTTGCGGAATCGCGCCCACGCGCTCGCGCATGTAAAAACGCAAGTCTTTGTGATGTGGGCCGTGCATGTAAGCGTTCAAGAATGGCGGATGTTTCGGATTGTAAATCGAAGCGAGCACGTCGGCGTCCACGTTATCTATGGTCTCGTTCTCGAGGATAGCCTGGGTGAAACCGGCAGGAATTTCGTGGCGATGGCGAATTCTCTCTTTCCAGTGCTGAAACGCGGCCGCGGCTTCGGGCGGCGTTTCGGCTTCATGTCCCATCACAGATGCGAATTGCGGATACTCCGAGCCGGTGAAACGGAAGACCGCCTCGGTGAAATCTTCCTCGGCGGTCGCGCTTCCGGCACGCCGGATCAGTTCGCGCGTATCAATCCAGCCGACGGGCTTCAGCGTGAAGTGCCCCTGTCCGACGAAAATGGCGCCCGTTTCGAAGTTATTGACTGTAGCGAGGAGGGTAATCGTTCCCGATTTAAACTCGAAGGTACCGGTGTCCACGGTCAGCGTGGAATTTTCGCAGCGATACGTATGACCCAGGCCGACATCGCGCAACTGCCGATACACGGGATCTGAATTGGCAAACGCCGTGCTCTTTTCGGTGACGTTGACACTCGTTTGCTGTGCGGCGATCGTCAGTTTTAGCGGTAGGTCGGCGGCGCCGTGAAGGTCCACCGCGGTTACGAGATCCTCGAATCCGTCCTTCGCGACGCGTATCGAATATTTCCCGGCGCCCAGATTCGGCGCGGCGAACTTACCCGATGCATCGGACGTGAGAACAATCGGCTGCGACAGGTTGCCGCCGCTGATTTCGATCCGCGCTCCGACGACGACCGCGCCCGACGGATCTTCGACCGTGCCCGTTATCGTATCCGCAAAAAGCCGAGTGCCGAGCGCCAGACAGAGCAGCGCAAGAATTGTGGCGTAAAAGACGCGTGAGTAGCGAAGTCGAAACGACCCACGGCGCCGGGCCATTCTCGGGCCGAGGGACGTCTTGAGATTGCGATTCCCAGGCCGCATTTCCTCAGATCGGCTCACAAATTCGCTTCAGAGAATCGGCACGCGGCGTTTTTCATGGCTAGGTCTTCGGTCCTGACTTTAGCTCCGCCCACTAATGGGATACGGGAGATTCGAGGACTGTTGTAGCCGAGCCCCGCGCGGGAAGCAATAGGGCCGTCAAGCCAAATTGCACAATCGATTTATACCTTGAGTGGTAAAACTGTTCTGGGATCATCACTTACACCGCGCGCCCAATTCGTTGCGACCGACGTCCGCGCGGAACAGCAGCGATCCGCCCGGCTTCATTTCGCCCCAGGCCGTTCCGTCACGGGCTTCCCACCCGCGCCCGGCAACCGTGACTTCGCCCCGCCAGCCGATTCACCCTGAATCAGCGATTCGAGGCTCGGATAGGCATAAATCGTCGGCGCGTGGCTGGCCATCAATCCGCCCGTATCCGCCGTCGGCCCATAATTACTGTGCAACTCCCGCCCAAGCATGCGCAGCATGGCGCTCTGTTGCCCGCGATGGTGCGCGGTGTGCGCGATGCGGCGGGTCATGATCCAGTTCCGCGCACGCTGCACATCGAAAAACGTCGCGTTCTCTTCCCACCACGAATTATTTTCCGCTCGCAATACCGCCAGTCGCTTCCCGCTATCCTCCGCATAACGCCGGATGAACTCGATCCGCGTCTCCGGATTCGGCAATGGCGGCGCGCCCACATCAATCCCGAGCATCGTCCGAAACCAGATGTCCTCGCTAGCGCACTGATGCACCATTTGCTCGTGGACGCTCCGTCCCCGCGGGTCTCCGTCGCGCGGCCGAAGGGGAAGCTCCTCATCCCGAAACTCACTCCACATGCTTACCACTTTGATTCGCTCGGTCTCGTAAGTCTCAACCAGAAAATCTTACGTCATGAACGAATCCTCCTGCGGGGAAGCAACGCGATGCCGGGCGATCTCACTCGCGCCCGTGAGGATATTATTTCAACGTGCGCTGGCGTCATGTTCTGGATATTTCACCTCGCGCAGCCATTTCGCGAATATGAACCACCAAATTAAAAACAGCACAACATTCGGCCAGCCTGCCTCCACGCCGAACGGCATCCCAGTCAGCCATGCCGGTCCATGAAAGCGTCCCTCAAACAAATGTCCCCTGCCCATCAGCCCGCTGCACGGCACGCCATAGAAATACACTTCACCCCAGTTCCATCCTACGTGCAGGCCTATCGGCATCCAGAGATCGCCCGTTCGTCGCAGCAGAAAACACGCAATAAGGCCGAATCCGACAATCGTAATCAGACCGAGCACCGTCCAGCCAGGATTAAACATGTGCTCCGCGCCCATCAATGCCGAAGTCGCGAACGCCGCGGGCCAGAATCCGATTCCACCCGTCAGCGTGAATTGTATATAGCCGCGATAGAAAAATTCTTCAAATAGCGCTGCTAAGAAGAGCGCCACAGCCCACAAGAACGCACTCTTCCAAATCTCGGCGCCGCGAAGCTGAACGCCTCCCATGGAATAAGCGTGTGCGAGCCGTAACACCACAAGTATCAGCGTTAGCGAAAGGAAGCCGAATGCCCCCGCGATCCAGAACTTTCCACAAAACGCGCGCCGCCACGGCAAGCCATACTCTGCAATGCTTCGCCTCTCAATTTTCGCCATGATCCACGCCGCGAGCAGGATCACGCACACGCCCACCAGAAACGTAACGATTCCAACTATCGCCCTACTGTCGTCCGGCTGCCGCCCGTGCAGTGCGGCGTCAGAAATTTTGCTCGCCGCGTATCCCAGCGCGAAAACGAGCGCAAAATAAATCAGCAGGCGCCAGCCGGCGCGAAGGCCATCCGCTCCTTTGAAGATTTTGTTGCGAATAGTGGCTAGTCCTTCCAGTTAAAAGTTGTATCTTAGCCTGGGCGGAATTTTCATCGGCGCCAAGCTACGCTGTTGCACCCGTACGGCGCTCGCTTATTGCTGGACCGGCGCGCCTGAACTTGCTAGGAATCGATTCGCGAGTTTTCTAAGTCTATACTTGTCCTGGGGCGAGGAGATACCAGTTCAGTCTAGAGGTCCTCGCGCATTGCGGGTTCCCAACAACGATGCCTAGAAGCCGCGATAATGCGAGGCCCGACGGCGCGTCCCGGCTCGTCAGTCCTGTGACCGACGAGCACCCCAACCCCGCCTCCGCCGAAGCCATTCTCAGCGAATTAGCGTCCGTTTTTTTGAATGATGCCGCATTTTCGCCGGCCGCAGTCGATTCCGCGAGCGACGGCCAGAAAAGCGTCAAACCCGACGAAGCTCTACCCCATCACGACAACATGTATCGCGTCTTGGTGGAGCAAGTTCCGGCCGTTGTCTTCATCGCCTACCTCGAACGCGGCATCAGCGAAGTGTATGTCAGCCCGCAAATTGAATCCGCGCTGGGATTTTCCCAAGCCGAATGGCTCGAAGATCCCATTCGCTGGTACGGCCAAATTCATCCCGAGGACAAGCAGCGTTGGAGTTCGGACGCCGCCGCGATGTGCCTCACCGGCAGTCCTTTGAAATCCGCATATCGTGTTATGGCGCGCGACGGCCGGGTGGTTTGGTTTCAGTGCGAAGTCAAAATGGTGCGCAGGCCGGATGGCCGCCCCTGGTTTCTTCACGGCATCGGCTTCGACATCAGCGAACTGAAGCAAACGGAAGAGGCGCTCCGGCAACGCACCATCGCGCTTCGAGATCTCTCGGCACGTTTAATTCGTTTGCAGGACGACGAGCACCGCCGGCTTTCGCGCGAGCTTCACGACAGTCTCGGTCAGTATCTCGTCGCCATCAAGATGAATCTCCTCGCGCTCAGAAATTCCGGAGGAAACGGCGCCGACGCCGTCTTTACGGAAATCGACGACTTGCTCGAGCGTTCCATCGTCGAGACACGCACGCTGTCCCATCTCCTGCATCCGCCCGCCCTCGACGAACTTGGTCTCGCGGCGGCCGCGAAATGGTACGTCGAGGGCTTCGCGAAACGCAGTGGCATCGATGTCTCGATCGAGTTGCCGCCCAAGATGGATCGTCTGCCCGACGCCGTCGAACTCACTCTCTTCCGCGTCTTGCAGGAATCGCTCACCAACATCCACCGTCATTCCGGAAGTTCAAGCGCGGAAATCCATTTCGCTATCGACGACGCCGAGGTTTCTCTCCAAATCAGGGATCACGGCCGTGGAATGCCTCAAGACCTGCTCAACCGCTCCCAAAAAACGGGCGCCGAAGCCGGCATCGGCCTGTTAGGAATACGCGAGCGAGTCAACGAGCTAGGCGCCCACCTCGAAATAACTTCCGACACGAATGGCACCGTAGTCAGCGTAACAGTCCCTCTCAACGGCAAGCCGCGCTAAACCCAGAGCTGCCTCGTACCGCCGGCGTCCCGCCGGCGTACTGCGGGAACGGTTTTCGCGCGGTGGCGAGGAATGCCCGGAGGCAGGGGCCTCCGGGCTCAGATGGGACGTTTCGTGGCCGTTTTTGGCGGCGCATTCTGCACCTTGATCTTGCAATCCAGAACCCCGCCGGCTCACGTTGTCATTCTGAAGGACATTTGGCGAGGATGTCCTGAAGAATCTGCATTCGTCCCGTCGAATTTCATCTCAAGCACAGTCGTGCGTGCAATCCCACTCTCAGAAATCTCGAATTTAAAATTGCACGACGTGTCGGCCCTTCTCTTTCTTTGAAATCTCAAATTTCAAATTTGAAATATCGGCGTTTTGCGACCCAGTCTCGCAACCAATTTCCCAAAAATTCCACTCATTAGCCAATCGCCCGGCCCACTTACGGTAGGTAGGCCAAAATGAATAAATACGGAGACTCCTATCCCGCTGATGCACATCCGTTTACCCCGCCAAGAAAAAAGTATGTGGACTGACGAAAATCAAAATTTGCGCTAGCCTTAATCAACTTTTATGAACACTAAAAATAAAAATCGGCAAGGCGCTGCTTCCGCACCGGTGGCTGGCCCTCGCCGGGTCAGCCTGAACCATCACAAGGCCCACTGTGTAATTTGCAGCTATAGTGATCGCGCTGACATCGAGGAGGAGTTCCTTCACTGGCGCAGCGCTGGCGATATCGCGGAGGAGCACCAGGTCGGCGATCGGCGAACCGTCTACCGCCACGCTCACGCCATCGGCCTTTGGGAGCGCCGCCGCCGCAACCTCCGGTCGGCTTTGGAAAGCTTGATCGAAGGCGCCGCAAGCGTGGCAGTCACCGGTGACACCGTGATCCGCGCGGTTATCGCTCATGCTCGAATCAACAAGGCCGGCAAGTACGTCGACCCAATACGTCGCATCGCCGTCACTCACAAGCGCCAGCCAATTGAAAAAATATCTAGACACACCCCGCGAGAAATAAAGGGCCCAAATGATTGAAAACAAAGGAGCCAACCCCAACATCGCGACACAAAATCGCAACTCACTAAATTCAAGACTTCAGACCCCGGAGGCTCCTGCCTCCAGGTCCCAGCCGCCTCACAAAGACGGCAAATTACCGTGTCACCGCCCTCGCGCCATGTCGCCGCGCAGAGTCAGGCAAGTGCTAGTCGCAAACGCCACGCGATCTCCCTTGGAATTCGTAACCGTGCACTCCACCAGCCCGACCGTTTTGCCTCGCTGTATCACGCGCCCGGAGGCAATCAATCGATCATTCCAAACCGGTCTAAGAAAATTGATTTTCAATTCAAGCGTGGTGAACGACTCGTCCTCTTCGAGCGTCGACGCATACGACATGCCCATCGCGGCGTCGGCGATATCGCACAGCACTCCGCCGTGCAACGTCCCCATCGGATTGGCATGGCGCGAAGGGTCAGCATCGAACTCGACAACCACTTCGCCTCGCTTCACGCTCGTGAGCCGAAATCCAACAAGGTGCGCGATCGGCGGCATCGGCGATTCGCCTCGCATCGTTCGTTCGAGGTCTTCCAGTTTCGTTGGCATTTGAATCTTTCCTCGCGCAATAGTTTGTCGTTATGGATGTTCGTCAAGGATGCCGGATGCAAAATTTTCGCACCGGCCGCCCGAGAGGCAGCCGTGGGCGCGCGCGATTCAATCCTCACCGCGCGCGTATCCCGAAAGACGCCGGTCCACTCCGGGCAAGAAAACATAAAAAATAGGCACCAGCAAGTACAGCAAGGTGGCAACACCGGGATGGAAAAATGCCACGATGATCGCGACGAGGCACGCAGCCGGGCCCGTCAGAACAAGTCTTTTCGCCAGTCGAATCATGCCCGGATGCATTGCGGGGTCAACCAGGTGCCCTGCGCCCGTCGCATACGAAAGGTGAACGTACAGCAACAAGCCCACCAGCGCGAGGTTCACTCCGTAAAAAATTATGGCGTCGCGCTGCTCGGGGTACCTACCAACAAGTATCGTCGAGAAGGGAATCAGCGTAACCGTGAAAAGGAACGCCAGATTGATCCACAGCGACTTCCGATCCGTTTTTCGGACCCAGTGAAAGTGATTGTGATGGCCAACCCAATAAATTCCCAGCACGACGAAACTGATCGCGTAGATCATAAACTCGTGCCACATGCCAAAGAGCTTTCGCGACAGTTCCCAGCCGACCGAGCCTGCGGGGATTTCGGGCACCTTCATATTGAACACCATCAGCGTCATGGCGATCGCGAAGACGCTGTCGGTCAACGTTTCGACGCGGCCCTTGGTCAGCCCGGCCATCGCTATGCTTTTCTTCTCAGCCATCGTAGGGAGTCGTGGCCCGCTCAATCGTGGTCGTCGAACGGCGACGTGGGGGAGTCGCGCAATCCGCCCGAGATGCGTCCCCAGGCGCTGGTGCGCCAATTGTCGGCGATCGCCTCCGCGTGAATCCATGGCGGCAGGCTGATGGCGAGAAATTCGGAAAGCGCGTAAATGTATGGCTCATACATTAGCCGCAATTCGTTCAGCTTCTTGTCTTCGGCGGGCCCAGCGGAAATTTTTAGCCCGGACTGAATGAGAATTTCCCGGATGCGGCGCAAATCTGCGGCGGGCAATCGATCGTGCTTCGGCGCCTGCGGCTTGGACTTGAAAATTTGCGCGAGATCCACGACGGTGTGGCGCGTCGTGGCAAAAGTCAATTGCGCCTGCTTCGTGCAAGCCCCGTCAACGCTTGCAATCATGAGCGCGCAGGAATCGAGGATGGCCGTCAGCGCGGCGAGCCAGGATTCATTGTCGTGCTGCGAGCGGTAATACGGCAATACAGGATAGGAAATGTGGCTTTCGAGAATGTCCGCGGCCGAGCGCTCCCATTCGTGGAAGAGCTCTTTGAGCGATTCCATTCCCTGCGGATACGCGTGGCGGCGCAGGAGTTCCGCGGCAGTTGGCGGCGATCCCGCACGCGCGTCCAGAAGCACTACGGCGACTTCTCGTCGCGAAAATGCCTGGTAAATAACCGGAAGATATCCGATGAGCGCAGCAAGAAATCCGAAGCCGACGCCGGCCTCGGCAACGCTCAAGAACCGGCTCCAGCCCGCTCGGGGAATTACGTCGTCGAGCCCGAGCGTAAAGAAATTCGTGCCGCTCATGTACAGCGCCGAGAGAAAATTGAAATTGCCGGGGAACGAACTCGCCGGAGGGCCGGACGCGAGCAACAGAAACGCAAATCCGGCGATCAGTCCGACCGCCCAGACCGATATCAGCATAAGAAGGGACGACGGGCCGTAGTAGGCGAAGAAAGATTCGCGCGTCTTCGGCCTGTGCAGCGTTCGACCGATGGCGCGCCACGGCCGCCACGTCATGCGATAAAAGATGCGCGCCAGGCGGATGCGGCGGGTGGCGCGGCGCGGCAAGACGACGGTCTCGAACGCGTCGAGCATGACGATGAAGAGAATGGCGATGCCGGCGACCGCTTGGAGAGTTCTCATCCGTTTTCTAGTTTCGCAGTCATTGTGATTTCGGCTTTGAGCAAGCGCGACACTGGACAATTTTTCTCAGCCGATGCGGCGGCGGTCTGAAATGCTTCGGCGGAGGCGCCGGGCACTCGCGCCGAAACGTCGAGGTGAATTTTGGAAATTGTCCAGCCTGCGTCGAGTTTCTCAAGCGTCAGCGTTGCGGTCGTCGCGATTTGGTCCGCCGTTAATTTCGCCGCAGCAAGCTGCCCCGAGAGCGCCATGGTAAAGCATCCAGCGTGCGCCGCCGCGATCAGCTCTTCGGGATTTGTGCCCGGCGCATTTTCGAATCGAGTGGTAAACGAATACGGAGTGTTCTTGAGAATGCCGCTATCGGTTGAAATCGAGCCCGCGCCTTCGCGCAGCGATCCTTTCCAAATTGCCGATGCCTTGCGTTCCATTCCATCCTCCTGGTCTGTTGAAAATATTTGTATCGCGAATGCGCGATCGTTTACCGTTTCTGTCCGCTCGAGCTTTGACGATCGAGCATCTGAAAGTGCTGCTGGATGCGGGCGAGTTGATGCCCGAACGCGCTTTCGTACGCGCCAAAAAGAAGAAAGGGAACCAGAGCCGCTACGACCCAAAGCTTCGCTTTGCCGGGAACTTTCGCTTCGGGTTCCCATCGGAACAATTGCCGCGAAACTTCAAACGCGACAACCAGCCCGACGGCCAGCGCGATTAATTCTTCGAGAAGTTCGCGGCCCCCGATATATCCGGTGGTGGACGCTTCGAGTCCCATCGCGAGATACGTCGCCGGCGAAAAGAGCGCGACTTTCTGAATCCAGACAGGGAACACGGCAAGCGGAACCGTCGCGCCCGAGAGAAAAAGAAATGCCGACCACAGGAGATTGTTAATGACCTGCGTTTCTTGCATCGTGTTCGTCACGCTGGCAACAATCAGGCCGAACGAGGAAAACGTCGCGGCGCCAACCGAGACCAGCGCAAACACCGCCCACAGATTTCCCCAGGAGACCATATGAAACGCCGCGCGGCAGATCAGAATTTCCGCCGCGACCGCTGGAAGGATCAAAACATAGTTTGCGAAAATGCTCGACGCCAGCAGCGCGCCGGCGCCGACAGGCGCAAGCCGGAATCGCCGCAAGATTCCCTGCTCGCGGAACATGACCAATTGAACGCTCAGGCCCCAGAAGCTTCCCATCACCGTGATCGTCAGCACCGCGCCCAGAATGTATGCGATCCAGCCCGTTTGCCCGTGGCCGAAGATGAGCACAAAGAAAAACAGAAATGCCAGCGGCATGATGAGGCCGAAGAACATAAACGTCTTATTCCGCAGCGCCAGCAGAATCCGAATTTTCGTGAGACTCCAGGTATTTTTCACCGCGCGCGCTCCTACGCACTCATTCGCGAAGCCTTCGGCCGGTCAGTTCGAGAAAGACATCCTCCAGCGACGGCGAAAACATTTCGAGACTTTGCAGCTCGTTATTTTCAGCTTCGAGCAATTTCACCAATGCGACGATGGTTTGCGGCGGCCGCGTCGAGTGCAGCACGTACACTCCTTCGAATTCCCGCGAATCCGAGACGCCTTCCAGTCCGTTCAGAATTCCGTCGGACACTTGCTTTGCGAGGCGCACTTCGATTCGCGTCGTTCCGGCCGAACGATGCTTCAATTCGCGTGGAGTTCCCTGCGCGATGATCTTTCCGGAATCAACGATGGCCACGCGGTCGCAGAGGCGCTCGGCTTCTTCGATGTAATGCGTGGTAAGGAGAATCGTCTTCTTCTCCTGTTTCAATTCCTCGATGATGTCGTAAATTTCGCGGCGCACTTGAGGATCGAGCCCCGCCGTCGGCTCGTCGAGGAAGAGAACAGTCGGATTGTTTACCAGCGCGAGCGCCAGAGCGAGGCGCTGCTTCTGGCCGCCGGAAAGCTGGCTGTAAAATGCCTGGCGCTTTTCTTCGAGTTGAAAGCGGCGAAGCAAGAGTTCGGGATCCGCGCGGCGGCGATAGAAGCCTGTGAACAATGCGAGCGCTTCGCTCACTCGAAGTTTGTCCGGCAACGAAGTGGACTGAAGCACGGCGCCGACTTCCTGCTTGAATTCGAGTCCCGCCGTTTGCGGATCGAGGCCGGCAACAGTGGCGACTCCCGCGTCGGGCGTGCGCAATCCCTCGAGAATTTCAATCGTCGAAGTTTTTCCGGCGCCATTCGGGCCGAGCAAGCCGAATACTTCGCCGGCCTGCACTTCAAAGCTCACGCCGCGCAATGCGGCGACGGTGCCGTAACTCTTGCGCAGATTTTCGACTCGGATAACCGGTTCGCTCACCGCACTCCTGAGTTCGTATCGCGCGACAGGATTGAAGAATTCCGCTCGCGGTTTCGGGTCAGGCGAAGAAACGGCCTGCAAATTCAGAACATCTTCTATACCACAGACGTGTCCGTGGAGCGAACGCGCCGCGCGAAGCAATCAAGTTCGCCGCGGGATTTTAGCCGGCCGCCGAACGCGCTTCCGAACGCCTTTGCGAACGGGCGGCCAGCCGTACAACTTGTAATTGATGCGCATGCCCAAGATCTCGACTCCTTCGCTTTCGAGCAAGCGCCGTTGGAGAGAGCCGTGCGGCTCACGGATGATCAGCTTTCCGCCGGCGCCGACCACGCGGTGCCAGGGAATTCCCTGGCCGGATGGCGATCCCGCCATGGCATAGCCCACCACGCGCGCGCCGCCGCGAACTTTGAGTACGCGAGCGATTTCTCCGTACGTTGTCACGCGCCCGCGTGGAATTCGTTTCACCAAACGATAGATGGCATCCCAGGACATGAGTTTAGAATATCCCTCCCGACGGCAGAGTCGCCGAACGTCCAGCGAGATTTTGCGCGTTTGTACTTGGAATTGCCGCACGAAAGTCGGTGCGGCGCTACAGGTGGCGTGGCGCGACCTCGGGCGGCTAGTAATAACTCCGCGCATCGTACCATTGACGGTGTAGTGCACGCTGCATACACTACGGCGCATTGAGGTGGAACGGAGACGGCTGTGGCGTTTGTGCGGCGCAAAGGAAATGTCTACTACCTGGTGCACAACGTGCGCCGCCGTGGAAAAATCGAGCAGATTCACCTGGCGACGCTCGGCGAGCGGCCGCGGATCACGGACGACGTGATGCGCAGCGTTTCGCGCGAATATCCCACACTGGAACTGGATTGGGCGGCGTTGCGTGAAAGGATAAATGCCCGCGTGGAACTGTTTGACATCCGTTCACCCTACGTACAGACTTTGATTCAGGCATTGCGAATTATGAATCTGGACTTGGCGGACTTACCTCCGCCGTTGTTGTCTGTAGGGCATGAAGAATTGAGCCGGGAATTGGCAACACAATTAAGGCTTCTCCGCTCGACTCTCGATACAAAGCTCGACCAGCTTGAACGGACGCGGCCGAGGGCCATTGGCCCAAGCCGCAATTTCCGGTAGGGAGCACGGTGGTGGCAACGCGGGCACAACATCTCGATCCGACGCAACGCAGCCATGAATCTCGCGATTTTGAGGCGGGACTGCGGCGGAAAATTGTAGGCCAGGTCGAAGCCGTCCAGGCTGTGGTTGATATGTACCAGGTTTTTCGCGCTGGTTTGAATTCACCGGGCCGGCCCGTCGGCAATCTGCTTTTTCTCGGACCCACCGGAGCGGGAAAGACGCGCGTGGTGGAAGCGACGGCGGAAAATCTTTTCGGCGATCCTCGTGCGGTGATCAAAGTGGATTGCGCCGAATTCCAGCATTCCCATGAAATCGCAAAACTGATTGGTTCGCCTCCGGGGTACCTCGGCCATCGCGAGACTCATCCGCTGATTACCCAGGAAGCGCTGGCGCAGTTTCACACCGACAAACTGAAAATCAGCTTTCTGCTATTCGACGAAATCGAGAAAGCGTCCGACTCGCTGTGGCAATTGCTCCTCGGAATTCTTGACAAGGCCACGCTGACGCTCGGCGACAATCGCCGCGTTGATCTTTCCCAGACGATGATTTTCATGACGTCAAACCTCGGCGGCGTCGAGATCACAGAACTGATGAACGGGAGCATGGGATTTGGTCCGCAACATCGCGCTGACACGCAAAACCGGTTGGATGAAAAGGTGGAGAAGACGGCGTCCGAGGCGGCGAAGAGAAAATTCGCGCCCGAGTTCATGAACCGGATTGATAAGGTGATCGTGTTCCATCCGTTGCGCGCCGAGCAACTCGAGCAGATTCTCGAGATCGAGCTTGGAATGGTGCAGCAGCGAGTGCTTGAAACCGCTCGGGGAAGATTTCTATTCCGCGTGACTCCCACAGCGCGCGAGTTTCTGCTAAAAGAGGGAACGGATCTGAAATACGGCGCGCGTCATTTGAAGCGCGCGATCGAACGCTATCTTGTTTATCCGATGGCGAGCCTGCTGGCCACGGAACAAATTGCGCTCGGCGACGTTCTCGCGATTGACTGGGATGCGGACGATCACCGGCTTGTCTTCCTGAAGGAAGCAGAGGGCGCGCTGGTCCCGATGCCCGCGACCGAAGCGCCGAAGGCAGCCGAAGCGGCGCGCGCCAGCTCCGACGGCCGTGCAGTCAATGTTCCCGTGACAGCGGCGCCTGCCGACGCGGCCGCACCTCCCCAAGCTTCTGCCTCGCGTGTACATACCCCGGAAAAAATCGAATCCGACAGAAAGAAGTAGTTCCTCAGAGCAACCCGGCTAGCGCTGTGTCTTGCTTTCGATCTGCGCCACTCGAGCCTTCATTAGCTTTTTTATTAGCGCAATCGGGAGTGGCTTGTTTGTGGGGAAGTGGATGGTGCCTTTGGATGTGGAGTAGCTCTTCAGTTCGTTTTTGAACTTTTCGATCACGGCTGCGGTGGGGAAAAGGCTGCAGTGATTCGGAAATGCCGCGAACCAAACCAGCACTGCTTTGTTCCTGATTGCGGGAATCCCGTAACTGATGGTCTCGGTCGCCTCCGGTGGCACAGCGGAACGGATCGCCGCGCGCATTTTATTTAGGGTGCGGCGGGCTGGATCCGGGATGCCAGCGATATATTCATCAACGTTCTTCGGAGCGGCGTTGCCTTTGGGTTTCGCGGCAGATCTGCGATTGGCGGAGTTCGTTTTCTTCATTTGCGGATGCTACAAGAAGCTACGACTCGAGTCCATGCGTCACTCGGACTGCTGCCGGACAACGTGCTGGGAGTGCCAGAGTATCCTCAGCGGCCAGTCGTGCCCTGACAGACGTAGCGCATCCGCGGCTGAAGCCGCAGAGACTTGTAGCGCGAATCTTTTCGGAGCGCTGAAGCGCTCCTCCCCCGCATGAATGCGGTGGCTCCCACCGATCAAGAGGGATCCCTCGTCCACCGCGGCGGACTCGGGATGACAGCGCTTATCCTTTTTTTCACAAGCTGTAAAGCCGTGAGGTTAGGGCGCTGTTATGTCGGAGCTGAAGCTCCGACCCCCTGAAGGAGCTCAAACTGTTACTTATTTGGCCTTCTAATCGGCCGAGGGTGCGCGGGCACGGCTCGAACAATGTAGCGTCGCCATCGCGAACGCCTAGAATAACGAAGAGAGATTCCTCGTCGGATTCTCGCCGGGTCCTCCTCGGAATGATAACGGTGAAGGTTGGCGCTTACTCGGCCCGGATCGGATCGGCGCGCAAACAGCGCAAATGACGACCGCAAATCTAGTTCGGCTCAGAAGGAGCGGGCGCGGCCGCTGTTGGCGGAGCCGGCCTGGAATTTCGGCCAGGCATTATTTAGCAGGCCGCCGTGCGTTCCGGCGAACGCGATAATGTTGCCTTCCTGCCAGGCGACATAGAGGGATCCATCAGGGGCGAGAGTGGGGGAAGAGAAAGCGCGCGCGTCCACGGGAAATTGCGCGAGTAATTTGCCGTCGGGAGACATGGCCATGAGCGCGGTGTCATTCACAAAATAGATTGTTTCGTCTTGCGCGAGAACTGGCGCTGCCGAAATCGGGCCGCCCGCGGCATCAAACGACCATTTTAGGTTTCCGTCTGGACGCAGAGCGTAGAGAATGCCGTCGTGGCTGCCGAAATAAATTGTTCCGTCGGTAGCGATCACCGGCGAGGCGGAGTTCACTGTGTGGATTTTCGTCTTGAATTCCCACTTGAAGCGCCCTTCCGATGAAATTGCAACGAAGCGGGAGTCCGGGACGCAGGCGTAGATGGTGCCGTCGTCTCCCACGGCCATCGGCGATTCGAGCCAGAAATTTCCGTCCGGAATGTATCCGTGGTTTCGGGTGATCATGTCCACGGTCACCGGAGGATTCATGACTGGATATTCCCATTGCGTTCTTCCCGTTGAATCGGCGGCATCCATTCTTCCACGTCCGTCATACACGACGAGTCCATTGGGAAGAACGATGACGGAACCATTTCGCTCGAAGCCGTAGCCTGTGGGCCAATCGAATGTTCCATTGGTCAATCGAACGGCGCGAAGCTGGCCGCGCCAGGGAGTGTAGAGATGATTTTGGTCGATGGAGGGAGCTATCGAGCCCATTCCTTTATCCGCATTGGGTCCGCCGCCGTTCGACCAACGCTGCGTACCATCGCGATTGATGGCGAAGATGAGTTGGTCCTCGTTGGTGACGTAGATCGTGTCGTCCGCTCCGAGGACGGGAGCTATCCGCACGCGTCCGGCGTTGAATTTCCATTTCAAGTTGCCGGCGGAGTCGAGGGCGTAGACGAAACCGTCTTCACTGGCGGCGTAGATCGTGCCGTCATCGCCGAGGGCGAGAGCGGCGCTGACAGATCCGGATGTTGCGAATCGCCATTTCTGCTGAATCGGCGGCGCCTGAGTGTGGATGGGTTTTCCGGGCGACCCGAATCTCGTGGAAATCAGATGCGACGATATGGCGCCGGTGATGATGCCGCCGATAATTGTGGCTGCGACGACAACCAGCACCCAACGAACCGCGCTGCTAAGTATTCGGTTCGACCTTTGGCTCATTGGGCCCTCTGAAATCTAATATGTTTTTTTTCGGCGAGCGCCGGCATGCGATTAGCCGCCTTGGCTAAAAGTTCATTCGAGAATATCAGTTGCGGTTTTTTGTCACGCGACACGTGTTGCAGTGGTTGCTTTTCTTGTCATCGGGGACTGTCGCCCGGCGCTGGCGTCGCGGTGGTTCTTTTCGCGGCTAATCGTGTGTCAGGGCTTCCAGCGGAGGATGGGCTTGCGGGCGGCGGCGACTTCGTCGAGGCGGCCGACGCGGGTGGAGTGCGGGGCGGTCTTGACGAGCTCGGGATTTTTTTCGGCTTCTTCCGCGATGGCGCGCATGGCTTGAATAAATAGATCACATTCTTCGCGCGATTCGGATTCTGTTGGCTCGATCATCAGAGCGCCGGGAACGATTAGCGGAAACGCCGTGGTGTAGGGATGAAAGCCGTAGTCGATCAGGCGCTTGGCGATGTCCATGGTGTTGACGGCGCGCTTTTTTTGGCGCGAATCGCTGAAGACGACTTCGTGCATTGACGGCAAATCGTAGGGGAGGTCGTAGGCGTCTTCGAGATGCTTGCGGATGTAATTCGCGTTTAGGACGGCGTCTTCGGTGGCCTGGCGCATTCCGGGGCCATAGGCGAGTGTGTACGCGAGAGCACGCAGCAGAACGCCGAAATTGCCGCAGTAGGCGCGGACGCGGCCGATTGATTTTGGGCGATTTGAATCCAGCGCGTAGCGGCCGGGTTCTTTCTCGATGACTACCGGCACGGGCAAGTAAGGCTCGAGGAATTTTCTTACTACGACGGGGCCGGCGCCGGGACCGCCGCCACCGTGGGGCGTTGAAAATGTTTTGTGCAGATTGAGGTGCATGACGTCCACGCCGAAGTCGCCGGGGCGCGTTACGCCTGCGAGGGCGTTCATGTTCGCGCCGTCCATGTAAAGCAAAGCGCCGCGCTGGTGAAGAATTTCCGCGATCTCACCGATGCGCTCCTCGAATACGCCGAGAGTGGTTGGATTCGTGAGCATCAGCGCGGCGACATCTTCTGTCGCATATTCGCGCAAATGATCGGTGTCGAGCTGGCCGCGCGCGTTGGACTTGATGTTTTGGACTTCGTAGCCGGCGATGACGACCGAAGCGGGATTCGTTCCGTGCGCGGAATCGGGGATCAGAACTTTCTTGCGCGGATTTCCCTGCGATTCGAGATAGGCGCGAATCATGAGCAGGCCGGTGAGTTCGCCTTGCGCACCGGCGACGGGCTCGAGAGTGGCCGCGTCCATGCCGGTGATTTCGAGAAGGCATTTTTGGAGATCGTGAAGGATGCGCAGGCAGCCTTGAGAGAGTTCGATGGGCTGATAAGGATGCTCGGTGCCGAGGCCATCCATGCGCGCGACGAATTCATTTACTCGCGGATTGTATTTCATGGTGCAGGAGCCGAGTGGATACATGCCGAGATCGATCGCGTAATTCCAGGTGGAGAGGCGCGTGAAGTGGCGAATGACTTCGATTTCGCTGACTTCGGGAAAGCCGTCAATTTCGCCGCGGGCTAGGGCGCCGAGTTCCTTTGAGGCGTCAATCGCGGGGACATCGAGAGGCGGCAATTCGATGCCGCGTTTTCCGGGCGCGGATTTTTCGAAGATCAATCCTTCGTTCTGCGTGGGGTGGCGGCGAGCCTTGGTGATTTTCGAGCTATCGTCGCTTGCCAGTGAGTTTTCTGTTTTTAGAGAATCACTCAAGAAAATTATTCTCCGTTAAGAACGCGTGATGACTTCTCGTGAATGGTGCCGAACCGCAGATTCCTCCTCCGACCCTCGTCGGGTCGTCGTCGGAATGACAAATTGAGAGATGCTGGCTGATCCGAATTGGACGAAGGAATGCAGATTCCTCGTCGGACCCTCGTCGGGTCCTTCTCGGAATGACACGTTTTTGGGATGCGGTTTCAATGTCATATCCTTATTGGGGTGCGCTTTCATTTATGGCTCGATCTCAATTGTGTTTTGTTCCTGTCTCGATAGGCCGATTGTCCAAAATGCGCTTGATGGATGCGGCGAGGCGCTCGATTTCCGCGCGCGGCATTGTTTCGGTTACGCAGATGAGGCCGCGTTTCGAAAGATCGGGATAGGCCGTGCCGATGGCGAATGGGCCGATTATTTTGTCGCGCAGAAGAAACGAATTGATCATTTTTACTGATTTCGGAAATTCGAGGACAAATTCGTTGAAGGTGGGGCCGGAGAATGCGCGACGGACGCCGGGGATTTTGGTGAGTTCAGTTTGCGCGAATTTCGCTTTCGCAAGATTCTGAAGGGCGACTTCGCGGAGGCCTTGTTTGCCGAGCAGCGTTAAATGGATTGTTGCCGCTAACGCAAAGAGCGCTTCGTTCGTGCAGATGTTGGAAGTGGCTTTTTCGCGGCGGATATGCTGTTCGCGTGTTGCTAGCGTGAGGACGAAGCCGCGGTGGCCTTCGGCGTCGGACGTTTGACCGGCGAGGCGGCCGGGGAGTTGGCGCACGAATTTATCGCGAGTGGCGATTACGCCGACGTGCGGACCGCCGTAGCTCGGCGCGACGCCGAAGCTTTGGCATTCCATCGCGACGATATCGGCCTCAGCGGGAGGGCGCACGATGCCGAGCGAGACAGCTTCGGTGATTCCGACGACGAGGAGAGCGCCGGATGCGTGAGCAATCTCAGCGAGCGCGGCGACGTCTTCAATCACGCCGAAGAAATTTGGCGACTGGACGACGATTGCCGCGAGATCCGTTACGTCGGCTTTGGCTAGCGCGTCTCGATTGATCTCGCCTGACGGCGTGAACTCTACTTCTTGAATTTTGATTCCGAGGTGCTTGGCGTAGGTTTGTAGCACCTGGCGATATTCGGGGTGAACGGTGCGCGCGATGAGAACGGAGTGGCGGCCGGTGAGGCGCTCGGCCATCAGCACGGCTTCGGTGAGCGCGGTCGAGCCGTCGTACATGGATGCGTTGGCGACTTCCTGGCCGGTGAGCTGGCAGATGAGCGTCTGAAATTCGAAGATCGCCTCGAGAGTGCCCTGCGAGATTTCAGCTTGGTAGGGAGTGTAGGAGGTCAGGAATTCGCCGCGCTGAATTAGCGAGTCGGTGACGACGGAGCGAAAGTGATTGTAGACGCCGGCGCCGAGGAATGACGTGTAGCCGCGTGAATTTTCATCGGATCGAGCTTTGAAGTACTGGATGATTTCAGGTTCCGACATCGGTCCGGGCAAGTTCAGCGGTTCGGTCAGCCGGAATTTTTCGGGGACGGTGCGAAAAAGTTCTTTGATCGAGTGTGCGCCGATGGCGTCAAGCATTGCCTGGCGCTCGGCGGGACTCTTGGGGAGGTAGCGCATCAGGCCGAGTGTTCCTTGGCTTTTTCGGCGACGTAAGTTTCGTAGGCGGCGGAATCCATGAGCGCGGACGCCTCGTTCTTATCGGCAAGTTTCAGGCGGATCAGCCAGCCGCCGGTGTGCGGTTCCTGATTTATTTTTTCCGGGGAATTCGCGAGAGCTTCATTGGTGGCGACGACTTCTCCTGTCGCGGGACTGAAAACTTCGCTGACTGCTTTTACCGATTCGATGCTGCCGAGTGTTTGGCCGGCCTTCAATTGCGCTCCGATTTTTGGCAACTCGACGAAGACGACGTCGCCGAGTTCATTCTGCGCGTAGTCGGTGATGCCGATCGTGCCGGTGTCGCCTTCAACTTTGATCCACTCATGATCCTTCGAGTAGCGGAAGTCCGCTGGATACATTTCCTCTCCTTAACGAGTCCGTGCGCGATTCGAGACAGTGCGCCCTTTCGAGACAGTGCGCCCTTTCGAGACAGTGCGAATGACGCGCGCTATTTCGGGCGCTTATAAAACGGCATGGCGACGATGCGCGCCGGGACTGGCGTTTCCCGAATGATGATTTCGATTTCGGTATCGAGGGCTGACTGATTCAAGGGAACGTAGGCCATGCCGATATTTTTCTTCAAGAATGGCGCCGGGCCGCCGCTGGTGACTCGCCCGATTTCCGCGCCAGCGATAGCGACCGGATAGCCGTCGCGGCCGATGCGCTTGTCGAGCATTTCGAAGCCGACGAGTTTACGCGCGAGGCCTTCGGCTTTCTGCTTCACGAGAATTTCGCGACCGAGGAAATCGCCTTTGTCCACTTTGCAGATCCAGCCGAGACCGGCTTCCCAGGGCGTCGTGGTTTCGTCAATTTCGTGGCCGTACAAGCACATGCCAGCTTCGAGGCGAAGAGTGTTTCGCGCGCCGAGGCCGCAGGGAATGATTCCTTCGGGCGCGCCGGCGCTGAGCAAGTTCGTCCAGATTTGTTCGGAGTATTCGGGATCGAAATAAATTTCGAAGCCGTCCTCGCCGGTGTAGCCGGTTC
>Ga0182015_10001072_pt1 | contig 37504 bp, 32 predicted proteins | sample 712P3MmetaG_FD_120478 | JGI IMG/M metagenome (GOLD analysis project Ga0182015, IMG submission 120478) | Permafrost microbial communities from Stordalen Mire, Sweden - 712P3M metaG | ecosystem: Environmental > Terrestrial > Soil > Wetlands > Permafrost | place: Sweden: Stordalen | collected...
CGCCAAGTACGCACGGCCAGCATTCTACGCCTGCAAGCGGCAACACGCTAATAGGACACTACCGGCTAGTTGCTGGGCGGGCCGAGGACTTCGCGGACTTTGCGGGAGAGGCTTTGCAGGGTGAAGGGTTTTTGCAGGAAGGCTTTGGGGCCGTCGGCGAGGTCGTTACCGGCGACGGCGTCTTCGGCGTAGCCGGAGAGATAGAGGACTTTGATGCCGGGGCGGGCCGGGATGAGTTGCTGGACGAGTTCGTGACCGCTGAGACCGGGCATGACGACATCTGTGATGACGAGGTGGATGGTGTCGGAGTGGCTGGCGGCAAGGGCTAATCCGGTGTTACCGTTCTCGGCTTCGAGGACGTGATAGCCGCGGGATTCGAGGGTCTCGCGAACCAGTTGACGGACGGACTCTTCGTCTTCGACGAGCAGGATGGTTTCCGATCCACCAGCGGCTGCGAGAGAAACGGGGGTTGCGCCGTGAGCCTCGGAGGGTTCATCGACGCGAGGGAAATAAATGGTGAAGGTGGTGCCGCGGCCGAGTTCGCTCTGCACGAAGACGTAGCCGCCGCTTTGCTTGATGATGCCGTAGACGGTGGAGAGCCCGAGGCCGGTGCCTTTGCCTTTTTCCTTGGTGGTGAAGAAAGGCTCGAAGATGCGGGCCTGGGTTTCGCGGTCCATGCCTAGACCAGTATCGCTGACGGTGATCATGACGTAGGGACCGTGCTGGATGAAAGTATTTTCGGGGCGGTAGGAGTCGTCGAGGACGACGCTGGCGGTGCGAATGGAGATTTTGCCGCCGTTGGGCATGGCGTCTTTGGCGTTGACCACGAGATTCATGATGACTTGTTCGAGCTGTCCGGCATCGGCGCGGGTGCAGCCGACGGTGGAGGCGAGATGAGTGACGAGCTCGACATTCTCGCCGATGAGCGGGCGCAGGAGACGTTCCATGTCTTCCACGATGGAGTTGACGTCGACGACTTTGAGTTCCAGGTGTTGCTTGCGGCTGAACGCGAGAAGTTGGCGGGTGAGGGTAGTGGCGCGATCGGAGGCCTGCTGAATGGCTTCGGCTTTGGCGTGCAGGGGATTGCCGGGAGTGAGGTGGTCGAGCAAAACCTCGGTGTAGCCGCTGATGACCATGAGCAGATTGTTGAAGTCATGAGCGATGCCACCGGCGAGGCGGCCGACGGCTTCCATTTTCTGGGCTTGACGGAACTGGTCTTCGAGGACGCGGCGCTCGGTGATGTCTTCGGCAATGGCTTCGAGGACGTCGGAGGGCTCATCTTCACTGGCGACGGCGCGGCCACTGATGCGGACGGTGATGGCGGCGCCGTCCTTGCGCTTCCAGCGGACTTCAAAACCATCCATACGCCCGGTGCGGCGGAACTCGTCGACCAGGCGGGCGTGTTCGCCGGGATCGACGAATACATCCTTTTGAGGATCGAGGGCCATCACTTCGAGCGCGGAGTTATATCCCAGCATTCCGATGAGGGCGGGGTTGACGTCGAGAAACTGGCCTTCGAGGCTGGAGCGATAGATTCCGTAGACAGCGGTTTGGACCAGGGAGCGATAGCGGACTTCGGAGCGGCGCAGGGTCTGCTCGTTGCGTTTGTGCTCGATGGCGGCGGCCAACTGCCGCGAGATCAGAGTGAGGACTTCCTTATCGCGATCGCGGAGGCGCGTGTTTTTGGAATAGCTCTTGAGGACGAGCGCGCCGAAGATGTGATGGTTCACTTTGAGCGGGACGCCCAGCCAGTGAAGGGCAGGCGGGCCGGCGAGTTCGACCTGGCCGCGCTGCTGCATTTGTTCGGCGAGTTCGGGAGTACAGAGCAGGGGCTCGCCCGTGCTTAGGACGTATTCGATAAGACCGCGGGCGGGTTTTGCGGGAGCGGGAGCGGACTCCTGCTCGTCGACGAAGTAGGGAAAGCTGAGCAGTTGGGATTCGGGATCGTGAATGGCGATGGAGAAATTGCGGGCACACATGAGTTCGTCGACGATGCCGTGGATGGCGGCGAAGAACTGCTGCAGGTCGTGAGTGGCGCTGGCTTTCTCGGCGATGCGATAGAGAGCGGAATTGAGAGCTTCGGCGCGCTTGCGCTCGGAGATGTCGCGATAGGTAGCGTAGAAAGCTACGATCCGGCTGTCGATGATCAGGGGCGCGGAGAAGGCGGAAACGTCGACCAGGGTGCCGTCTTTGCAGCGGCGTTGGGTTTCGAGAGAGAGCAGTTCGCCGCGCTGCAGGCACTGGGCGATCCATTGGGCTTCGGCGCAGCGATCGGGAGGGAAGATCAGCGAGTCGACGGGCTGGCCCAGGATCTCGGAGGCGGAATAGCCGAACACGCGCTGGAACTCACGGTTGACGCACTGCACGTGGAATGAGGGGTCGACCACGATGAGAGCGTCGGGGGAACTTTGAAAGAGTTGTTCGAGATACTGGCGGCGGATGTCGAGGACAGCGGTGCCTTCGGAATTCGCGGATGCGGAAGTCGTTACCTGGGAAGTCACTTCCTCGGCGAGCGGGCCCTCGGTGAGCGGGCCCAGGAGATTCCAAGAGAGGGCAGAGGGCTGCGCGACGGGGTTCGAGGCGTCGGGTGGAACGAACGCGGGTGAGGCTCCGCCTTCGAGCGCCTGGCGCAAGTTGCGAGCGCGCACAAGTTCTTGGGACTGCGCGGACCGGGTGACACGACCACCCATCTGACAGGCTCCCCCTCAAAAGCCCAATACTAGAGGCAATCGTAAAGCGGGGAACGTTTACTCGAAAGTTACTGAGGTAATTGAAAAATTGAGTGATCGGGCGATCAGGCCATCTTGGGATTGAAAATCGAAATGCACGCGCTTGACGATCGCGAAATGACCCGATGGCTCAATCGCCTGATTTAGTGGTGGCGAGGACCTCGCAGACGCGGCGGAGAATGTCGCGCTGGGGGTCGCTGAGGGTGAGGAACTCAAAGCCGTAGCGCAGACCCTGGCGGTAGCGCACAATGGCCCGGATCTTTATGGGATAAGGAGTGAGGGGCAGAGGGATATCGAGAGAAACGATTTCGCCGGTCTCCAGCTCGCCGGTGAGGGTGGCGCCGATGCCGTCCTGGCCGAGCTCGGTGGAGCGTCCCCAGCAACTGCGGAAGTCGCCGTCCTGGAACATGCGGACCTGCAGGCGGACGTCGATAGCAAAGCGCGGGAAACGGCGCACGTACGCCGCGGGGAACGGCCCGGGTTTACTGCGGTCGAATTTCTTGCCCGGAGCTGCCATAAAGTCAGTCGCCAGTCGCTAGTTGCCAGTTAAACCAAGGTTTTACTGACCACCGATCACTGATCGCTGGCCACTTTCTAGTTGCCGTGCAACAGGTAGCCGGGCTCGAGGGGGAGTTTGCCGCCGATTTTGACGACGGCGACACTGCTGTTGATGGAATACACATCGACCACGCCAACGGCACCGGGGGTGGATGCCACTCGATTCACGAGTTCTTCGTCGGAAGTAGCGATGAGGATGGCGGGATGCGTGGGGCGTCCATGATTGGAGGTAACGATGAGACTGCTGACCTCACTCTCGGACATGCCGTAGACCTTTTCGAGGACCATCTTCATTTCGGGGGCAGACGGGGAGCGCATGACGAAGGTAACGGGCTTGCCGTCGGGCCAGCGATTGGTCTGGGCCTTGCAGACCTTGACCAGATCGGAGACGGTGATGGCGCCCACCGCATTGGCTTTGTTGGCAACCAAGGCGATGTCTCGCGCCGCCGCCAGCGAGGCGCTGATGATGACGAGCATGAAAGCACACAGAAAGCGTTGGCGAAGCACTCTTTCGTCTCCCGCACTGACACAGACCTGAGTGATTGTGCTTGAGAGGGGGCATTGATTAAAGGTAACTAAGGTCATGAAGGAGCGGGGCAAGTGGGGAGGGAGTCGGAATGGGAAACGTCGGGATTAGGAGTGACCCTCAGATTTGCGTGGGCATTTGTGCGGGAGACGCTCAGATTCCTCACGGCGCAAAGAAAGCTTGTTCGGAATGAACAATCAAACTGCACCACTCGCAAAAAAGGCGCGGCTTGGGAAAGCCGCGCCTAAATGGTTTGAGCAATGGTCGGCGATCTATTTCTTCTTCTGCCGATCTGCGTGCGGCCTTATGAGCGGTCGCGGAACAAACATGTGCGACTTGGCTATTGCCGCAGAGTCCGAGGTGGAACTCTGTTGTATGAGCACCCCGGTCGCGACTTGGCCGGAGTCCGATTCTATGAACGGGAAGGTCGTGCCATCCACGCTGTAGAAAGTGAGGCCAAAGCCGCCGTTCAAAGTGCTCTTGCTACTGGTCCCAGCATCGGCCGAAAGGGCGTAGCGACCGCTGGAGTCCGGGCCGGTGTAGGCACCGTCGCTGAGCGCCAAGTCATAAAATTGGCTGCCGTTGGTGGCGTCGGGATCATAGTTTTCGTCAATTATCCCGGTCAAGGTTCCGCCCGTGGCGGCGGTAAACTCTGCGATGTCGTCCACTTCTTCTTCTTGCCCGCCAGTATTCGCCCCAAGGTAGGTACCCGTAAGGTTTAGCCCATAGCCTTGTGCTGAGGCGAAGGTGGGCAGGGGCGAGGACTGCGGGTATCCGGCACCGCTCGAGATGCCGAGGTCGTCGATCTCCAGCAGGAGCAAGCCTCCGCTAGAAGGATAGGCGGCATACACTGTCTCTCCTGCCGTGCTGGGAATAAAGCCGGAGAAGTTGTTTAGAGTGAATCGGCCGGAACCAGCGGAGGCGTAGGTAGCGGAGAAGTTTATCGGCGACGTAGGGGAAGAGACCGTTACTCCACCCTCGTTGACGTCCTCAGTGGAAGCATTGGTGATATTGCCGTTGCCGTCAGTCACGATGAAGCCGCCCGCCGCAAAAGGCTCGTCGTCGCTCGAAGGGATTAGGCCCGCCAGCGTGAAGGCGAGTGTTCCGGATATCGCGGGGCTCGTCTGGGAGTACGCGTCCCCGGAAAGTGTTCCGAGCGAGTCCATCTCGATAAACTTCAGATGGGTGGCATCAATGGCATAGACGTCGTACGTGTAATCGGTGAACGACGAAGTGCTCAACACTGTCGATGGCGAAGTGGATGGTCCGAGGACTAGCTGGCCCCCAAGTGCCTGGTTGGCGTACGCAATACCGCCGGAGTTGAAATCTTCGAGGCCGGTAATGGCTCCGCCAGAGCCGAGGGTGAAATTTCCGACCGACGCGAACGAACTGTCCGTTTGGAGGTTCAGTCCGGAAAAACTGAAGGCGTAGGTTCCGGTGGGCGTAACGCCGGCGGTCTGCACGTCAAGAGTGCCGCTGCCGCTGCCATTGCCGTCGAATTCGGTGACGAGTCCGCCAGAGCTGGAGGTCAGGACGAAGTCAAGTGTGATGGTGCCGAACGGAGTGGAAGTGCCGAGTGTGGCCTGGCCCCGTCCGTCAACTCCTACCTTATAGGTGCTGCTGCTGCTGATCGGCGAATCGGCCACTAGCTGGGTACTAAGAGTGGAGTCGGGATCATTGAGGTCAATCGTTCCGCTTGTAATTCCGCCGCTCCCATTGGCGGTGAGGGTTCCAACGATCGCATAAGGATCCCCGTTAACATCGGTTCCCGAGACGGAGAAAACGTATGTGCCATTCAGGTTGCTGGCGCTGAAGCCACCGCTGGGAGGTGCTACGGCGGTAGGAGAACTGCTGCCGCAACCGACTAGAAGTGAAAGTGTAGAAAGGGCGAGGAGCAGGACGATTCCATTACGGACTGACATAAATTCCTCCGGGGAAAGACTCGTGGAGCTGGCCATTCTTAGTTGCAGTTCTTGGTTTCGAGGTTAGCACAGACTAATTCCGTTGTAGTGAACCCGAACCATGGGAATAAGTAGCGGGAGGTTTCAAGAAAAACTTTGATTAATGGCGCAAGTTGTTACATATCTTTACATTCCAGGATGGGAGAGCTCGCGGCTTCCTGCCGCCGGGTTTCTGCATCCTATTCCGCACATCGTTTTTCGCACATCGTCGCTAGCCCGCGCGGGGGAACCTTGGTGCAGTGGAATTGTGCGGTCGGGATGGAGAATTCCAGTAGCATGGGGAAGGGAAGCAAGTCGGGGAGTGCTTGCGGTGACAGTACCCGGCAGGTTGTAGAGATCCTTCGACTGCGGTTGCGCTCCGCTTTCGCGGAGCACAACCTCCGCTCAGGATGACAGGGTTAGGGGATTTCGAGATGACAAGGTTCATGGGTTGCGCGCTGCTGATGGCCGGGCTGATGATGGGGATTAGCGCGGCGGGGCAGGCGGCAGAGGCGCGGACGAATTCGGCGCCGGCTGCGACGGACCAGACTGCGACGGAGCAGGCTGCGCCGGATAAAGACGGTGGTGGGTTGGTGATTGAGCCGACTGAGTTGCCGGGGACGTATCCGCAGGGGCCGTATCAGGTGATGCTTCAGGGGCGGGGAAACTACGTGCCGGTGCTGCACTGGCGGGTGGAGAGTGGGGCGCTGCCGCCGGGAATCACGCTGGACGAAAACGGAGTGCTGCGCGGAGCGGCGCAGCGAGCCGGCGAGTTTCAGTTTGTATTGTCGGTGAAGGACGGCGGCAAACCGCAGCAGGCCGTGCAAAAGGGATTCACCATCAAGGTGGTGGAGGCGATTACGGTGGCATGGAAGGTTCCGGCGCACGTGACGGCGAACCGGATCGATGGCAGCGTGGAAGTGTCGAACACAACGGCGGACGACATGGACTTGACCTTTGACGTGAAGGCGGTGGCGGAGAACGGGCGGGCCACGGAGATCGGGTATCAGCGCTTTCCGCTGAAGAAGGGAACGATTGGAATGGCATTGCCGTTTGGTGAGACGCTGCCGCATGGGGGCTACGTGGTGTACGTCAATGTGGTAGGCGAGATCGCGAAGCGGAACGCAATCTATAAGCAGGAGATGAAGACGCCGGCGGCGCTGCAGGTGGTAGTGGGACCGTAGGGGCAGTTTCCAGTTTCCAGTTTCCGGCTTCCAGTTCTTGATGGCGATTCGCCGCTGGTACCGTGGTAGTGTCTGAAATGTGCGTTGAACTCTATTTGCGCCGTACATCGGCAAGGCCACTCAATCCTTTGTCCTGAAAAAGAAGCTCTTCTAAGATCGTTTCCATCTTAGGAGATATCGAATAAGTGGATGCGGTAGCGCCGAGATTACTGTTGCAGACCACCACGCCCTCAGAGGCGCAATGCCGATAGGCCCAAAGGGCATTTTGCAGCTTTAGTTCAGCAGGAAGTTCCGCAGTACATCCACCACTGGAGTTAAAACTTAAAGTGCCACGCTTTCTTAAGAAGCGAAGTGCGTCTATGCCGGTCTGGCCGAGTATTCGCAAGCACTCCTTCGCTGTATCGTAATCATGCTGCTCTGCGGGTGTGCGCTTTGATTTATCTAGTAATGCGTGGATCTCTTGATCTCGTTCGTTAATGGTCTGTTCGTGGGTTGTAATTGCTTCACGCAAGTGGCTTTCCGTGTCGCGGGATACTGCTTCGAGTTTGCGATAGACCAGAAGCGGAGAGAGGAAGACTCGAAAGATAATCACACTAGCTAGCGCGGATATCGGGGCAATAAAAAGCAAGTGGGTCACTGACGTTTCCCACTGCGGGACAAGCAAAGCGATAGGGCCAACAATAGCGCCGAAGATAAGTACCATCCAGTCTGCCTTGTCTGCTGATGTTCTAAGGGCTTCATTAAGACAAAGCCGCGCAAATGCCAGGATTTTGATTGGCTCTTCTTGTGGTGGTGGCTCCGCCATGCACACTCCTGTCTTCCGCAAATTAAGCGTTGACTCTTGGGCATGGGTGCGCGAAACTCCTATCTGAGAGAGATAGGCGCACGCCACGCCACAAGTTCGACAGGCTCCGATTTACGGTCGGAGCCTGTTCGTATTTTAGGGCAAGCGGTGAGCAAATCAAGACAGGGAAATCAACTCTGCAATAGTCCAGACGTAATCGGCAAGTCCGGCTTCCATCGCAGGGGTAACGCGAAGGCTCGAATGCATGCGGCAGAAATTGTAGTAAGCGAAGTGCAGGGCGACGGCAGCTTTCAGGTGCGACAGCTTCTTGCTGAAAGCGTTGGTAAGCCGCGTGAATCGCCGCATCTGCATCCGCATCGTTAAATTCTGGCGCTCCACAAAGCTAGTCGAAATGTGCTTAGGATCAGGGTCGCCTTGTCGGACCTTGGATATAACCCCCGAGATGCGTGGTGGGGAGTACCTCGCATCGGGAGAATCAAACTGCCCGAAATCGCCAAACATCTTCGTAAGCTGCGCGAAGTCTACGTCCGTCCCGAAACACTCAGGAACGGTCACGGTGTAGTGATTGAGGCCGTCAGTGGTGAGCTGCACGCGGTTTGTGATGCGCTGATTCAAGTCCCACAGGAAAGCCCAGGTATCGGGACGCACGCGCTTGCCGATCCGAAACGAAGGGACCAATTTTGTTTCCGCATCAATCGCCACATAAACCCACTGGTCGCCTAATTCGGGCGAATCTCCGCTCCGCACGTTGCGCCGTTTCTTTCCGACATAGGTCCAGATTTCATCTACCTGTAAATACTTGCAGGTAAGATTCCGCATTCTTTCATCCATCACTTTCTCGCAGCGCTCTCCGGCCAGCAGAAGCAGCCGCATGATTGTATTGCGGTCCATTCCCGTAATTCTCTCCGTGCTCCGAATCGAGTTTCCTTCCAAGAGTAAACGCAGCGCGAGAACGGCGCGATCCTGAGGGACGTACATCGTTCCCAAGGTGCGCTCGTGCGCTTCGGTATAGGTCTTTTTGCAGACGGGGCAACGGAAACGGAGCAAGCCGTTCCGATGTTTGCCGAAACGCTGGCAGGCCGCAGAGCAAGACTCGCAGGTCATCGTGGGAGCGGATTTGGTGTGGTTCAGCATGGGGATAATGTACAGCGAGCGCTCGCTGTTTGTCAAGGGAAAAACGGTTGATTTTTCGGCTAGTAGAGACTAAATTTAATGGTACGGACGGCGGGATTTGCACCCGCAAAACCCTTGCCGGATTAGCGGATTTAGAGTCCGCCGCGTTTGCTGGTTTCGCCACGTCCGCATGTACGATCAAGACACAAAAGGGGGAGCAGACAGTCTGCTCCCCTTTCCCTTTCTGTGGTGGTCCGCGAATTGTGATCTACAGGGGCACGGCTACAGCGTGGAGGCAATTGCCTTGAAAGGCAAGGGACGTATCAGGAGAGCGCTGTTGTTTTCCGTTTCGTGAGATAAGAGGGATCGCCCTTATCTTCCGAATGCCCTTATCTTTCAAAAAGTGAGCTAAGAGCGTTTGCTGTTATTTCCCTTTTCCCTAGGCCTGCATTTTTGAGTGTTTGGAGAACGGATTGCTTAATCCGCTCGGCTGTATAACCTTCATTTTCCAGCTCCTTGTAGGGAGTTCGATAACAGAGTCTGCGTGCTGCCCATTCATAGCGAAGATCAGCGGGAGTGGTATCCCGCGCCTGCGGAATTTTGGTATAGATGCCTTGCCTCAGTGCCTCCTGAAACTGCGCCTGGAATTTCGCAGCATATTCATCGAGCGTTTTGTCGAAAGCAGCATGAGTTAGCTTTCTCCATTCGGCGATACTCTGTACAAGCGGCTCAAAAGGCGGAAGGTTGAACTTCTCCGGCCTATTGGGGATAAACATCCTGAGCCGTTGGCGCGGTAACTGAGGGAACGCCATCTTCGGCCAGAGTTTCGGGGGAATTTCAAGGCGTTCGCACGCCTGCAAAATTCGCAAACGCTCCCACTGTCGTGGTCCCTCCCGCTTCATTTCTTGCGTGGGGAAATACTTGTAGCGCGGTACGCGAAATACAGAAAGGGAGAGATTCGGAGATCGTTTTTCAGAATTATCCATCGCGCACACTTACGCCAGTGCGCGATGAGGGCTACGATGAGGGTGTCTAGGTCTCATCGAAACGCCCCGGCCACCGCGCCGGGTTTTTCGTTTTCAGAGACCAATTGTACAGGGAAGTTAGTCGGATTCCTTGCGGGGTCTACCGCCGCCGTGGGTCTTACGTTTGGCGGCGAGCTTGCGGAAGTAGTCGGAGCCGCGCTTCGCAATCACAGAGCCGCCTTTCCGCCCTAGAATAGCGGCGGCAGGTAGTTTGGTCTGTTTGAGCAGGTCATCCGTAAGGGCTATCGCGGACGTGAGCAATTCGCGGCATGCTGCCGTTCGATTTTGCGGTAAGGCGGGAGATGTTTCGAGGATGTGATCGGCTTGTGAAAGCAGATTTTTGAGAGTAGCCAGTTCGCTTCGATTCGATGCCATGCCCACACGATAATGCGAGGCTTTGTGATTAGCAAGCGTTCGCTGTTATTCTTTCAACGCACATTTCAGACACTACCGGTACCGTGGTCATGTTGACTTGAGTTTGAGGTTTCTGAAAAACTAGCTGCACGAGTTTGTTTTGCGTCTTGTGAGCGAATGTTTCCGCTAAACCGGAAACTAGAAACTGAAAACCAGAAACTGAGATGGAACTGCTGCTCAATCTTGTGTGGGTGCTGATGGCGCTGCCGGCTTACTGGCTGTGGCGGCGGGACACGGATTTGCGACCGGCGCGCAGGGTGAGTTCGCTGCAGTGTTTGGTGGCCCTGGGATGCGGACTGGTGTTGCTGTTTCCTGTGATTTCGGCTACGGACGATCTGCATGCCATGCGGGCCGAGATGGAAGAGTCGGCTACCGGCAAGCGCACGGTACGGCAGACGGGAAGCGAAAAGAATTCGGCTTGGGTAAACCGTCTGCAAGGGCCTCCGGCCGTGGTGGCGAGTGCGATGTGGCTGGTTGCTCCGGAAGTTGGACGGCTTGAAGTTTCTGTTGCATGTTTGTCGCCGCTGGCGAGGCCGGGCTCTTTCCACGCTGGCCGGGCGCCGCCTTGTTCCCTCCTCGGGTAGTTCACGAGCATCCTTAACAGAGTGGTCGTTTGCCGAATCGCTGATCGGAGGCAATAAGAAATCCGCAGCGAGCATCCTCATCTCTTAGGAAATCCTTACGGTGGGAATCGGATACTCGTTAAGAGATGCGTTTCACACGGCGATCTAAAAACATAACAAGGCACTTGAGTCTCTGCTGCACGACTCAACCCTTGAAGCCCCGGCGCCTGGAGGCGCTCTGGATTTGGTGGCCATGCGGCGGCATCCCTTCGGCTTCGCTCAGGGCAGGCCCTTTGGGTTTTGTTCGGGCAGGCTCTTTGGGCTCCGCTCGTGGCAGGGTGCTGAAGCCGGAGGCGGTCCGAGAAAGATTGCACGGAGTTTTGAATGTTTAGAACATTCTGGTGGTTCTTAATTACGGTGCCGTGGGCTGCGGGCCTGGCCGCGGCGCAGGTGATGCCGCAGACTGCGCATCCGCCGCCGCAGTCGCCGCCGCAGGCCTGGACGTGGGAACAGGTGAAAGACCGATTGGAGCTGAATAATCCAACGCTGCTGGCGGGGAAGTTGAATATCAATGAATTGCGGGCGGAGGAGATTACGGCGCATCTGCGGCCGAATCCGCAGTTGGCGCTGTTCTCCGACCAGATCGCTCCGTTTACGGCGGGGCAGCCTCACGGACCGTTTGCCTACTTGCTGCCTTCGGCGACGGTGAGTTACCTGTTCGAACGGGCGCACAAGCGCGGGTTGCGCACGGAGAGCGCGAAGAAGGAAACGGCCATCGGGATTTCGCAGCAGGATGATCTGGAAAGAGGACTTCTGTTCAATCTGCGCAGCGCGTTTGTGCAGACGCTGCAGGCCAAGGCGGTGCTGCAGGTTTCAAGAGAGAATCTGGAGTACTACGACCACGTGCTGAAGATCAGCCGCGACCGCTTCGAGGCGGGAGACATTGCACAGATCGATCTGGACCGGCTGGAGCTGCAGCGAGTGCAGTATGAATCCGATGTGCAGACGGCGGAAGTGAATTTGCGGACGGCGAAGATCCAGATGCTGATGCTGTTGAACGACCGCACTCCGATCGAGAAGTTCGATCTGGTGGGAGTGTTCGATTTCAACGATCAGATCGAGGCTCTGGATGCATACCGGCAAGACGCGCTGGATCATCGTCCAGACTTGAAGGCGGCGATACAGTCCGTGGACAAGGCGCAGACGGACTACAAACTGGCCGAGGCGAACGGATCGACCGATCCGACGGTCAGCTTCGACGTGGGCCGCAATCCTCCGATCGATTTTTATTTTGGCGTAGGAGTGGATTTTCCGCTACGGATCTTTGACCGCAACCAGGGAGAGAAGCTGCGCGCCAAGATCGACATCACGCGCAATGAACGGCTGCGGGATGCGGCGCAGGCGCAGGTGTTCAGCGACGTGGATTCGGCTTTCGCCACGTTGACCAGCAACCTGACGCTGCTGCGGCCCTACCGGCAGAAATATCTGGCGCAGGCGGTGCGGGTGCGGGACACGATTTTATTTTCTTATCAGCATGGTGGAGCTTCGCTGCTGGATTTTCTCAGCGCCGAGAGCGACTACCGCAGCGTGCAACTGAGCTACGTGAATCTTGTGGGTTCGTACTTGACGGCGGCGGCGCAACTGAACCAGGCCGTAGGGCGCGAGGTGATTCAATGAAAAGCCGATGTTTCAAATGTTTTGCCGGAGCCGCACTGGGTTTGGCTCTGGCTTCTTTCCTTACCGGATGCAATGAAGGTAAGGCGGATCCGAAGGCGGAGGCTCCGCCGCCGGCGACGGTCCAGGCCGATCTGGATGCAAACAACTTCAAGGTGGACCATCCTGACCAGTTTCCGCTGGTGACGGCGGTTGAGCATAAGGAGGCGCCGGCTTTGAACGTCACGGGAGTGGTTCAGCCGGATATCAACCGCGCCGTGCCAGTGATCTCGCTGGCCGCGGGACGAGTGGTGGAGATTAAGGCCAGGTTGGGCGATGTGGTGACGAAAGGCCAGTTGCTGCTGAAAGTGCGGAGCAATGACGTTTCGGGAGCTTACCAAACTTACTTGAAAGCGGAGAACGATGAGCGGCTGGCGCGGATACAACTCGAACGACAACAGATTCTTTACGATAAGGGCGCGGTGGCGAAGAGCGCTCTGGAACAGGCGGAAACCGCAGAAAAGGATGCGAAGATCGATCTGAATGCTGCCACCGAGCAGTTGCGGCTGCTGGGCATCGACAAGGATCATCCGTCGGGGATCGTCGACATCACGGCTCCGATTTCGGGTGTGATCACCGACCAGCAAGTTACGAACTCCTCAGGCGTGCAAGGATTGGGTTCTCCAAATCCCTTCACCATTTCTGATTTGTCCTATGTGTGGATCGTCTGCGATGTTTACGAGAACGATCTCGACGCCGTACACATTGGTGAGTATGCGGATATCCATCTGAACGCATATCCCGGCCGGGGTTTCAAGGGACGGATCGATAACATCCTGCCGGTGCTCGACCCCACTCTTCATACCGCGAAAGTCCGGCTTGAAGTTCCGAATCCGGGACTGATGCGGGTCGGGATGTTTGTCACTGCAACTTTCTACGGCAAGCAGCCGGAAGCGCGGGCGGCGGTTCCCGCAACCGCCATTCTGCATTTGCACGATCGCGAGTGGGTGTACACGCCGGTGAGCGCGGGGCATTTCAAACGGCTGGAAGTGGTGACGGGAAACATGCTTCCCGGCAACCTGCAGGAAATTGTTTCCGGACTGAAGGCCGGGGATCAAGTGGTGTCGAATGCCCTGGCGCTGCAGAACACGGTGGAGCAATAAATGATTCGTCGCGTCGTCGATTTCGCTCTGAGCAACCGGCTGCTGGTTTTGGGTCTGGCGCTGATGCTTTTCGCCGGTGGCGTGGTTTCGTTTGAGCGGCTGCCCATTGAAGCGTATCCCGACGTCGCCGACAACTACGTCGAGGTCATTACACAATGGCCGGGGATTTCGGCGGAACAGATCGAACAGCAGATCACGATTCCACTCGAGGTCGTGATGAATGGGATTCCGCATGTGGTGCATCTTCGTTCCTTCTCGCTGTTCGGGCTCTCGGACCTGAAACTGATTTTCGACGACGAATCGGACAACGACTGGAACCGGGAGCGGGTTCTCGAACGGCTGAGCCAGGTCACCCTACCGCCGGGCGTCAATCCGCAAATGGGCACGGACTGGAGCCCGGTTGGCCAGATTTATTTCTTCACGCTGCACAGCACCAATCCGGCATATGACCCGATGGAACTGAAGTCCATTGAAGACTGGGTCGTCGAAAAGAATTTCAAAGCGGTGCCGGATATTGTTGACGTTTCCAGCTTCGGCGGCCCCACCCGCGAATACCAGGTTCGTGTGGACCCAAACAAACTGGTGGCTTACGGACTGAGCCTGGCCCAGGTCGAGCAGCAACTCACCAACAATAACGTGAACGCAGGCGGAAGTTTCATACAGGAAGGTCTGCAGCAGATTAACGTGCGCTCCGTGGGATTGGTCAACCGCGTACAGGACATCGAACGGACGGTCATCATCACCAAGAACGGTACGCCGATCCGAGTGAAGGACATTGCCGTGGTTTCGCAGGGTCCAAAGATCCGGCTTGGCCAGTTCGCCAGAGCCATTCACCGCGAGGACGGAAAGATTATCGATAATGACGATGTCGTGTCAGGCATCGTGCTTTTACGGAAGGGCGCAACCGCCGAGACAGCGCTCGAGGGCATCCATCAAAAAGTGGAAGAACTCAATAACCACATCTTGCCCCCGGGAGTTAAGATCGTCCCTTTCCTCGATCGCCGTGATCTGGTTCACTACACGTCCCACACGGTCCTTCACAACCTCACCGAAGGCATGGTCCTGGTATTGATCGTTCTGCTTCTATTTCTGGGGAATGTCCGAGGCGCCATCATCGTTGCCCTAACCATTCCGTTTGCCCTCCTGTTTGCGTCCATTTGTCTGAACTTGAGTCACATTCCCGCCAACCTGCTGTCCCTTGGCGCATTGGACTTCGGCGTGGTTGTGGAAGGCGCCATCGTGTTGATCGAAAACATTGTGCGCCATTTAAGCCATTCCGACGGGACCAAGAGCTCCAACGAAACCATCAGTTTTGCGTCGCATGAAGTACAGCGCCCGGTGTTCTATGCCATAGTCATTACGATTACCGCTTTCCTGCCGATTTTTACGCTGCAGCGCGTTGAAGGCAGGCTGTTTCATCCGATGGCTTGGACCGTGGCCTTCGCGCTGTTGGGGGCATTACTCTTCTCGATCATTGTCGCACCGGTGCTGGCGAGTTTCGCGTTCGCGCAGGGGGCCGGCGAATGGCATAACCCGGTGATGACCTATGTGATTGAACGATATCGCGACGCTCTCAACTGGGCGATTCGCCGACGCGCGATCACCGTCGGTGTGTGCGTGCTGCTGACGGCCTTTGGGGGTTACCTCGCGTTCAGCGGCGCCATCGGTTCCGAATTTCTGCCTCACCTCGATGAGGGTGCGCTCTGGGTACGGGGAACGCTCGCGCCCAGCACCGGGCCGGACGAAGGTATCCGGGTCGCGAACCAGGCGCGAATCGTACTATGCTCTTTTCCTGAAGTGCCGCAATGCACCAGCCAGGTGGGCCGTCCAGATGACGGAACGGACAACACCGGTTTCTTTAACACTGAGTACTTCGTGGACCTGAAGCCGAAAGAAGAGTGGCGGCCTGTCTTTCATCAGAATAAGGATGAATTGATCGCCGCTATGAATCGCGAACTCGACAAAATTCCCGGTGTCCTCTGGGGATTTTCTCAGCCTATCGAAGACAACATGGAAGAGGCCGTGAGCGGAGTGAAAGGCGCACTGGCCACGAAGATTTACGGCGACGATTTGAAAGTTCTCGAAGAAAAGAGCGATGAAGTGGTAAAGATCATGTCGCAAATCAAGGGCGTTGAAGATCTTGGGGTTTTTCGCGTGCTGGGCCAGCCCAACCTGAACGTGACAGTGGATCGCGAAGCGGCGGCTCGCTACCAGATCAACGTCTCCGACGTGGAGGACGCAGTGCAGACCGCGGTGGGCGGAAACGCGCTCACCCAGGTCTTGAAGGGCGAGGCGCGGTACGACCTCACGCTGCGCTATCTACCGCAATACCGGGATACGAAAGAAGCGATCGAGAATATTCGTTTGCTATCGCCGGCTGGGGAACGCGTGTCGCTGGCGCAGCTTTGCAAAATCAGCGAAACGGACGGCGCTTCGGAAGTCTATCGCGAGGGCAACCGACGGTATGTTGCCATCAAGTACAGCGTCCGCGGCCGCGACCTCGGCAGTACGGTGGAAGAGGCCATCAAGAAGGTGAACGAACAGGTCAAGTTGCCGACCGGTTACAGCCTCGATTGGGAAGGAGAATACGCGAGCCAGAAGCGGGCCAACGCGCGGCTGCTCATCGTACTTCCCATTACCATCCTTATCATCTTCGTCATCCTTTACACCATGTTCAAATCCTTCAAATGGGCAATGTTGATTATGGCCAACATTGCGATTGCTCCCATTGGCGGCCTGCTTGCTCTTTGGTTCACCGGAACCAATTTCAGCGTTTCCTCCGGAGTGGGATTCCTGGCGCTGTTCGGCGTGTCGGTGCAAACCGGAGTCATCATGCTGGAATACATCAACCAGCTTCGGGCACGGCGATACGCAATCGAGGATGCGGCAGTTGAGGGCGCGGTGCTTAGGCTACGGCCGATCATGATGACGATGCTGGTGGCGACACTGGGACTGTTGCCGGCCGCGCTTTCGCACGCCATTGGTTCCGATTCGCAGCGGCCATTCGCGATCGTTATCGTCGGAGGCCTGATCGCAGCCCTCATCATGAGCATCTTCCTGCTGCCGACGATTTATGTCTGGGTGGCGGGCGAACGCGATGTGCTGCCGATGGCCGAAGAAGGGTTCGAGGTGGGAGAGCACGTGGATTAGAAGAGCAGTTCTCAGTTCTCGGTTCTCAAGTTATCAGAATAAGTTTTCAGAAAAAGAGAAACCGTGCGGGTGGTCATGCTCTCCCGCGGAACTGGATGATTTTCCTGCGATCGCGTTTGGATGGCCTGCCTGCGGGTAACTCTTCGAACTGTTTCATTGCCTTCCGCTCCGCAGCCACCTTCAGCCGCAGTTCGCGGCTGGCGTCCGTCTCGCGGTAGAGGGTTTGTGCCACTGGCGCCGGGCCGCGCACGTCGCTGAGCAGCAGGACTTCCACCTGAAAGTCGCCGCCGTCGTTGGTCACGCGCAACATATCTCCCATCCGGACCTCCCGCGCGGCCTTGGCGGGCTGCCCGTTGGATTGAATTCTGCCCAGTTCACAGGCGCGTGCGGCCAAGGCTCGCGTCTTGAAGAATCTGGCGGCCCAAAGCCATTTGTCCATTCTTACGCCGGTCATTGATCTATTTTGCTACAGGTCTGGGATTCTAGCGGGCGTGGAAGCCGTTCCGTCAAATCTTGGCGCGCGCGGAGCCACGCTTCTCATGGATCGGATTGAAGGCAAGGTGACGACGAAGCCCTCGGTGGTGCGCGTGGCGCCCACCCTGATTGTGCGCGAGTCGACGCGAGCACGGCTATCGCCTGAGAGAGTGGCTCTAATTGCGAATTCGGGTCCATCAGAAGAAGGCCATTCCGAGTTCTTGAGAAATATTTAAGCCTGGTGAGTAGTAGCACATGCTCAAATGCGCCCGAGAACTAGCAGAATGACAACGATGAAGAGGATGAATCCCACTCCTCCAGTGGGGTAATAACCCCATTCTCGACTATGCGGCCATCGTGGTAGCGCTCCAAGAAGTGCCAAAACCAAAATCACAATCAATACAGTTCCAAGCATGTTTCACTCCTTTGCCAAGCTCTGAGGCGACGTTTGAACATTGCCTCGAAGGTGACAGCCCCCGTCTGGATGCCAGCGCGGTGGTCCGATCCTGAAGTTTTGCAGGCACCGGACCCCCACACTGAAGGGGAAGCCAGCCTTGGTTATAGGCGTCTCGCTGGTTTCTTAATGGTCAAAACTGCTCAATGCGAAGAATAGGACTTAGCCGGAATTAGTGCCCTGGGGTGTCGCCGGCGATTACGGCGGGCGGATGTCGTCTCCAGATGCAGAACATCACGTCGATCGGGTAAAAGCCGAAAAAGAAATGGTGCGGGCCCACAAAGTGGACCCGCACCAATATAAGAGTTTAATCGAACTGCTTATGCCTGGAACCGCCTAGGCGCAATCTCGCAGTCAATTCGCTACTGGCGAGGGTGTTCTTCGGTCTTAGGTGCTTCTTTCGCAGCAGGACGGGGGGGAGGAGCCTGCGCATGAGCCGCAGTCTCCGCATGCGGAGCACTCTGCGCGCGTGGTGCTGCCTCAGCGCGCGGTGCGGCCGGTTGATGAGGTGCAGGCTCCGCATGAGCTGCAGTCGCAGGGCGAGGCGCGGGCTGCGCGTGAGCCGCAGGTTTCTTGTTAGACTTAGTGGACGCATGAGCCGCAGTAGGCTTTGCTGCCTTGTCTTCGTTTGTGCGAGTTGCGGCGGCTTTGCTCGCAGTCTCCTTGTTCTCGCTAGCCTCCTTGTTTGCAGCCGTCTTGTTGTCATTCGAACGGGTTGCAGCTGCCTTATTCGCAGCCGCCTTGTTCTCATTCGAACGGGTTGCAGCTGCTTTATTCTCGGTGGCCTTGTTTTCAGCCGCCTTATTCTCGGCTGCCTTATTCGCAGTCGCCTTGTTCTCATTCGAACGGGTTGCAGCTGCTTTATTCTCGGTGGCCGCAGCCTTGTAAGGTGCTCCTGCCTTCTTGGCCGCTACCACGCCCTTGCCGGTAAACTCTCCCGGTTTAGATGTCGCGGCAATTGTAGGTTGGCCATGGTTCACGGATGCCAGAAGCGCGTGGTTGGTGCTGGCAGTCTTCACATGCTCGGTCTGCATCGCGGTTGCCGGCGTGTGTTGCTGGTGGGACGCAGTCTCTTCCTCAGCAGTCGGGCGGGCGGTAATTCCACCAGTGCCGCCGTTATAGCTGACATGGTTCACCGTGGTGACGTTGATTACGGTTTTGTTGTAAACATTGTGAATGTTCGTGACGTTCACATTATTCACCGTGGTGTTGTAGAAGAAGGCGCCGTTATTCCAATATCCGCCTCCGTAACCGACACCGCCGTAGCCGAAGCCGTAGTTGACGCCGCCATAGAAGCCGATCTGCGTGCCCCAGTAGCCGCCATTCCAGGCGAATGCATCGCCGCCCCAGCCCCAGTAGCCGGGAGTCCAGAGCAAGCCAGCCTCAGGAGGTGTCACCCACGTACCCGGCACCCAGAAATAACCTTCATCGCCATTGGCCCAGTAGCCGGGCGTCCACAAATAACCATCGGCGGGGGCCATGGGTTGCTCGTACACAGGCAGCGCGGGCGGAGCCATGGTGATAGACACGGCGAACTGCGCGAAAGCGATGGCCGGTATGGCCAATACCAGAAGTCCTAGCAACATCAAACGGATAGTACGCATTAGTCACCTTGCCGGATCATCCTTCGATTGCCCGATGGTACCTTGCTGCTGCGGGCTGCGGGGAGTGAAGGGCGGACGCGTCAAAATGCTGCGTCACAGGAAAGGATTCCACGGATTCACTACCAACGTCTGTGCAATACGGCTCACTTCCCGTGAATGTGCAATGAAAGCTGCGCAAATCGATTTGCCGAGATGACCTTGCTGGCGCAGCAAAGAAAACGGCGCGAGCCCGAGCTAGGGACCCGCGCCGATCATCGTTGAGCTGGTTGCGCTCCAAGCCACAGCGGGCCGCCCGCTATAGATTGACAACGAGTGCAATGTTCACGCCTGGGTACATCGGGTTGCACAGGTAATACACGCCGTCAATGTCGACAACAAAAACGTCCTGCGTGTAGAGCCAGTTGCTGGGCCACGCGCCAACAAACCCGAACGAATAACCGCCGTATTGGAAGCTGCGATTACCGTAATCGCCTTGGCTGACATGAAAAGTGTGTTCCCGTCCAAAATTGGCCTTGTAACGGTCGTCGGGAATGCGGTTTCCACCGCCGCGCTGCGCCGGCTGTGCGGGCCTAGCCTCCGCGTTTTTCTCTTCCGGCTTGGAGTTCATCTCTTGCTGCGCGTTCTTCTCTGCCGGCTTGGAGTTCATCTCCTGCCGTGCATTCTTCTCTTCTGGCTTGACGCTCTTCTCCGGTTGCGCGCCTTTCTCCTCCGGCTTTACGGATTTTTCTGGTTGCGCCTTTTTCTCGTCCTGCGCAGGTTTGTCTTTCTGTTCTTCCTGCTGGTCGTGCTGCTCCTGCTGTGCGAACACCGGGGCAGTGGCTCCGATGGCGAAAGAAAGAACTGCTGTGCTGATAACTCCGATTAGTTTCATAGGTGTTGCCTCCGTTGTCTATATCGATCGTTTACTGCGCTCTTCTACTGCAAGCTTCCTGTTGTCGCGTTGACCGGGCTGCCAATGGCGTCGCCGGACACGAGAAGTTCCACTCTCCGGTTCTGTTGCCGGCCGGCGGAGTTGTCGTTGGAGGCCACCGGCAAGGTGTTGCCGAAGCCTTTGGCACTGACTGAATTTGTCGCCACGCCTTCTTGCACCAGGTAATCGCGTACTGAGTCGGCGCGATTCTCGGACAGCGCTTGATTCATTTGATCGCCGCCCACATTGTCCGTATAGCCGCCGACTTCAATGTTGAGGCCAGGGTAGGCGAGCAGAATGCCGGCTACTTTCGCCAGCTTCTCTCGTGCTCCGGGCTTTAACGAGTATCTCCCGGTATCGAACAAGACGTCGGACATGCTGACGATGAGCCCACGCGCGCTGTCGCGAGTCTGCAGGATGGAATTTAACTGCTCGGACAATTTGGTGCGCATGGCCGCTTTGTCGGCGTCCGCTTGTGCCGCATTCTGCTGCGCTTGCTGCGCAGCCAGGCGGGACTGTTCCGCATCAGCCTGTGCCGCGGAAAGTGCATTTGCAGACGCGGCCTGGCTTTCTGCCATGTCTGATCTAGCCTGCGCTGCCGCGGATTCCGCCTGAGCCGTGGCGACCTGGGCGTTTGCCGCATTCAATTCGGCCTGCGTCTTTGCCGCTTGATCTCGCGCCGCATCGGCCTGAGCCCGCTCCTTCAGACGAATCGCCTCATCCGCCTGCGCCTGCGATTCTGCTTGTGCGTCCGCGGAATCCTGGCGTTCATTCGCCAGGCGCAACTCATCCTCTTTCTTGACTGCGATGGCACGGGCATCTTCGGCAGTCTGCACTGCATCGCGAGAGATTGCGATCAGCGGCTTCGTATCGATGTGTTTGCTTGTCGCATACTCATCGGCATTGTTCATCAACTGGATGGCCCTCTGATAGCTGTCGCTGGCGTACTGCTCGGCGCCCTCGGATTGAGCGATGCGCACCGCATTCCGCGCTTCGAAGAATTCCAACGGCAGCCTGGCATTCAAAACCACAGGATCAAACTTGTAGCCGGTGGGAATGTAGCCGCCCCGTTCCATCAGTTCGTACTTTGCATTTACCGCCTGGCTGGTTCCCTTTGTATCTTCGCGAACCACGTTTTCGAGTATCACCGCATTGCTGGGCTGCCGGACGGCATAATAAGGCTCCGCGGTTACGATCAGAGCGAAGGCTTGAAGGTCGGTGGTTACGCGCAATTTGCTGCGATGGTTATCGCCTACTAGCACTTCCCCCAGGTTCACTGCGCGGCCCTCGGGCGAAATCGCCCACAGGACGTAGGTGAGATACTCATTGCCGAAAGTCGCTGGCTTCCGCAGGTCGCCGAATTCTGCGTCGATCTCAATAGATCCCCGCTTGCTGTTCACCTTGGCTTCCCCATTCGCTGAGGGCATCAGGTCCGTGCCTGCAAAGTCCAGCTTCGAACTTCCGCTACGATGCTCGTAGTTGACCGCTTGTACGCTGCGGCTGATGACGGTTACCCGGAATGTGGGAGTCGGACTGACATGCTCCACGTCGACGGTTGTTTGAGAATTAGTTTGAGCGACCACGGGCAGGCTCAATGCGATTGCGGCGGCGACCAATAGTGTTGATTTCATAAGATCTCCTCGAAGCGGCATCTGCGATGCCGCTTATTCAGGTTGAGCTTCGTGATGTTGCCTTCTAAGTGGCCCTCTACACTTCATCCTTTTCCGAGACGGATACTGGACAGGGAATGAAACAGGCCAAATATATTCAACAGCCACAGAACCACAGCAATGACCACCACACCGTTCAAAATAGATTTGATGGATGACTGCATGGGGATGAAGCGATTCACCAGCCACAGGAGCACACCCACCACAATGAGAACTTCCAGGAGTTGAATTAAAGGCATGGTCTTTGACCTTTCTAAGTTCACGGGCTAACTCCTCTCATCCGCCTGGAGGTGTTGCCCTTATTTCGATGTTCGAGGCTCTTAGGGTCGAATCGTGTTCGCCACAGGTTCGCGGCGCCACACACGGATGAAGAAATGCCGATTGGCTGGATGTGGTCGCGTCACCGCGTTTGTTCAGCGACCTAAGAATGAGAGCTACGAATCAGCAGTCGCGCTCCGACTACACACTCAGGAGAATAAAGAATGACAGGTGTCAACCTCGGCGTCTGAGCAAGATAGCTCACATGCGAAGATTAAGGTCGCGGGTGGGGCCGCGACCGAATCAGATCACTGGGCGCAGTGGTTTCATAAATCCGCTCGCTGCCGGCGCTCGGAACTTCCATTGGCATCCAGCCAGCGCAATAGAGAGTTCACGCTGGCCCGAGCCAGGGCAATCGAAGAGTCCGCAGCGCCATAATAGATGTTGAGGGTGTCGCCATCGCGGTCCATCGTATAGCCGCAAGGGAAGACAACATCGTCGACGTCGCCGTGGCACTCGTACTCCGCTTCCGGGCCAAAGATCCACGAATCTCCTCGCAGTAGGCATTTCGCCGGATTTTCAAGGTCGAAAAGAGCCAAGCCTAATCGATACAGACAGCCCGAGGGCGTGTGCCGGACTCCGTGGTAGAGCACGAGCCATCCCCTGGAAGTCTCGATGGGTGGAGGCGACAAGCCAATCTTGTTGGCGTCCCACCAGGCGCCGCGGCGCGCTTCCAACATGAGTCTGTGCCTGCCCCAATGGCGCAAGTCAGGGGAATAGGAAATCCACATGTGCGCTCCGAGGTTTGTGGCGGGCCGATGAATCAGCGCCCAGTAACCATCGATTCTACGGGGCAGGAGCGCCGAGTCTTTGTCGTCGGGTGACATAATCACGCCATAGCGCTCGAAACTTCGGAAGTCCTTGGTCAGTGCCAGAGACACTCCGGGGCCACCGCGTGAATAGGACGTGTAAGTGACTGCGTATTGCTGCAGCTCAGGCACGAAAGTGACGCGAGGATCTTCAATGCCCCAGATCTCTTCCGGATACTGAGCGGGATTAGGTATCAGTGTGGGTTCGCGATCGATGAGCCATCCATCAACCCCGTTTTGAGAGCGCGCGGCGCAAAGATGCGACAAACCACGGCGATCCTCGACGCGGCAAAGCAGGAGTGTAGAGCCGTCAGCGAGTAACGTCGCGCCCGGATTGAACACGCTATTAATAGAGTATGGCCAATCCTTGCTGGTTAGGATTGGGTTGCCAGGATGCCGGAGAAGCAGGGGCTCGTAGCTATTGTTCACAAGATTCGGAAGAATTTGTGCGGGGACGGTCACTATAGGATCTCCATTGGTTCAGACTGCTGCAGAGCGCGCATCTCCAGATGTGCCATCAGGAACGATAGGGTCGATTCCGCTCCTTGATTCTCATTGGCGCGGTCGGGATGAAGACCGTCCCGGCAACCGCCGGTGACGGAATCATAAAGAGGAACTTGCAGATCGTTGTCGCCGAGGAACCAGTTGAAAGCCGACCAGGCTTCGTTGCGCCAGCGGCTGTCGCCAGTGATGCGGTAGGCTTGCAGACACGCAGAAACCGCGCCGGCAGCCTCAATGGGCTGTTGATCAAAGCGGGCCCTTTCTCCACCCTGGCGATAAAAGCCTTGCGACCCGATCGGCACAAAGTGGCCGTTGGTTTCGCAACGTTGTGTTTCCTGCAGCCAATCCAGTGCTTCGAGACCGGCAGAGACCATACGATCATTCGAGCAGGCTGAACCGACCAGCAGCATGGCCTGGGGCAATCTCGCGTTACCGTAAGCCAGAATGTTCTCGAACCACTTCCAGTCCCGGCTGCGGATCGACTCATACATTTCGAGCAATCGGCGCGCCAGAGCGGATCTTATTTTCTGCGCATCACGGTCTCCGGGATACGAATCGAGATATTCCTGAATTCCGAGCAGAGTGTAGGCCCAGGCACGCGGGCTTCTGAATCCCACAGCTGCGGGAAAGGAAGACTCGAACAGACGCCCGGCAGCGCACCGCAATCCCCGATCCTTGGACCGCCCTAGAACCGTTCCAAGTCCCCACAGTGTGCGCCCGTGACAATCTTCGGAGCCCTCCGCTTCGTTCCAGCGGAGATCGTAGCTGAGAAAGTTTCTGAATCTGCCCTTCGCGGGATTGAACGCATGCTCCAGGAACGACAAATACCGGAACGACAAATCTGGGGTAGCCACCGCCGGAGTCGCTGAGCCGGGCTTTCCAGGCTGATCTTTATCCGGTCGCGCGAGATCCAATTGCGCCAGCAGCACCGCGAAAATGAGTGCGCGAGCATTGTCGTCAGTGGTGTAGCCCTCTCCGCGATTAGGGATGGTAAAGATGGCGTGCTGGACTATTCCAGTGTCATCGGTCAGCCGATTCAGGTAATCCAGTTTCAATTCAGGCAGTTGATTAAGTGTTTTGGGAGTTGCCCGGGCCGAGAACTGAACCCGGGGATTCTCCATGCGGTTGCTGCGCACTCTGGAAAAACATTCCATGTAACCTTGCGCTACTCTTTTCCAGATCATCTCCCGCGCGAACAGATACGCGCGTTTACGCATGGCATGGCGTATCGCCGGAGTGTCCAGGAGTTCAATTGTCTTTTGTGCGATCGCATCGGGATTTTGGAAAGGAACCAGCGCGCCCCGGCGGCCGTCCAACAATTCGATCGCGTGCCAATAAGGAGTCGAGATGATTGCCTTGCCTGCGCCTAACGCATATGCGAGCGTTCCGGAAACTACCTGCGCTTCATGGCGGTAGGGAGTGATGTAAATATCTGCGGCGCCAATGAACTCGACCATCTCCTCCGGACTGACGAAGCGATTATGGAAAATCACTTCGGACTCTACTCCCACTTCTTTCGCCAGAGTCTGCAAGTACGCGCGATACTGTTCGCCATTGCGACGGAGAACGTGAGGATGGGTTGCGCCTGCGACTATGTAAACAACGTTCTTATGCTTCGCCAAAATCCGGGGCAGCGCCTGAATCACGTTTTCAATTCCCTTGTTCGGCGAGAGCAGGCCGAACGTGAGTAGAACGGCCTTGCCTTCCACGCCGAACCGGTCCTTGTAGAAGTTGGGATCCAGGAACGGCAGATCTGGAACTCCGTGCGGAACCATGTCGATCTTGCTGCCCGGCACCTTAAAGACTTCCTGTAAAATTTGGGATGAGAGCTGACTCATAACGATGATGCGGTCGGAAAGCTCTGCAATCTCTTCCATCACCATGAGCTGGTTTGGATCTGGTTCGCGGAGCACCGTGTGCAGCGTGGTTACCGCCGGCATCTTCAAGCCGCGCAGCAGATGCAAAATATGGCTTCCGGCCGGACCGCCAAAGATTCCATACTCGTGCTGCAGGCACACCATGTCGATGTTGTTGAAGTTCAAGAACTGAGCAGCTTCTTCATACGACGCCACGTCGTCCTGGGCGAGCGACCACCGCACTCGCGCGGGATAGTCGTATCCTTCGCCGGTGTCGTTGACCGGCAGTGCCAACAATCGAGCGGTTCCATACTCCGCGGAGATGGCTTCGCAGAGGTCCGTGGTGAAGGTGGCGATTCCACATTGCCGCGGAAGATAATTTCCGATCACCGCGATTCGACTTGGCAGCGACGGCTTCGATTGCGCTCGCGCGCCAACCGGTGAGACCCCGTCTCTTACCAGGGGACGTGGAGAAACGACTTGCAAAATCCTGTTGGGGAACACTGTGTTCGGTATCGACATTTGTGCCTGACCTTAGGGAGAATAAATGCTGAAAGAGGCCACCATCCCGATGGGTCGGAAGCGATTCACTGCAGATGGTTTGAAAGTTGCCTCTGTTTAATATCTTAAATATCAACGAAAGTGCATGTGCACGCTGGTCAAAATTGACCAGACTGTTACCGGCCAATGGTGCAGTATGCGGCTATGAAAGCCAAGCAAGAGCAACCTTTGTCCGTACGTTGCCCCACTTGTGGCGCCAAGCCCGGGGAGAAGTGTGAGCTTAGCACTGGCCAACCCCGCACAGCGCCGCATCGGGATAGGCGCTTAGCGGTCGCGGAGACGTAAATGGACGGCCAATCCCGGCCGGTTTAGAGGTGCTTCGCATTAGCCTTACGCATCGTTCGTCGGAGTGCTGGAAGCTGGGCGCGACAGGCATCTGCTCTTCCATCAAAATCGACCGACTTGAACGCTTTTTGGCATACCCCCGCAGAAAGACCCGATTCCGCTGCAGGATTAGTCCTGCAAGCGGAATCGGGATGAGCAGCAATTGCGAGTGATGTTTAGGTTCTCACTGACTTCATTTTGCGGCGGACGATGCTTGCAATACCGATGAACCCCATACCCAGGAGGCCGAGAGTGCCGGGCTCGGGTGTGGCTGTAGTCGTGATGTTGGTGTCACCGCTCGAAATAGTGGTCGAGCCGTTGAAGAAACCCTTCCCTGTGTTAATGGTCAGTTGGACGGTGGCGCCCTGGACGGTGGTGCCGTTGTACCACGTTCCCGTCAAAGAGCCGGTCAGGGTGTAGTTGTGGGTACCGTTGGCGAGAGTTACTAGCGTCCAGCTCACTGGTCCGGTGAAAGAGCCGTTGAAGATGATGCCGGTAGGAATTCCGCCGGTGCCGTTGCCGGTAATTTCAAATGTGCCGCCCGCGGCAAATGTGCCGCCCATCTGCAAACTGCCGCTGCTAAGGGCGCCGGTACTGAAGCTCAAGGTCCCAAGACTGTCGCCGGTAATCAGGCCGCCGCCGAGACCATTCACGGCAATCAGCGTCGACCCTGACAGGGTCAGACCGCTAGTGCTGCCGGCAAGAGTTCCGCCGCTGTTGGTGAAGTCAACGCTGCTGCCGGCAAAGGCTGCAAGCGGAAGAGCCAGAACCAGAATAGTAAGGAAAACCGTGCTCCTGATCATGTGTAACGTCTCCCTGGGGATTCACGAGATCGTGGCGAAGTCGTGAGATGCAACGAATCGGCAGGTTTCGGTTGGGATTGTGCGTTTCGTTGCAAGTAAGCAAATAGTGGACTGCAAGAGATCGAAAAACTGCTCAATAGTGACCACTCTTGCTGAAATTGCCTTTTATCCCGCCGCCGCCCATGGCCCTCGCTTGCCGCAAAAGTGAGCATAATTGCTCAGTTCTCAAGCCGAATCGTCTTATAATCACAAGGTATGAAGCGGCCTGCGGCGGTTGCGAGCAACCGCGAATTCGACCCAGACACCTTCCTCGCGACGATTGGCGTGGGCAGGACGATGGTAGTTGTCCCGAAGAAAGAAGTAATATTCGCCCAAGGGGACGGAGCCGACGCAGTCTTTTATATTCAGAAAGGCAAAGTCAGGCTCACCGTGGTATCCAAAGCCGGCAAGGAAGCGACGATCGCCATCGTGAATGAGGGAAACTTTTTTGGGGAAGGTGCGCTGGCGGGCCAACTTCTGCGCATGGGCTCCGCGGCCGCTATGACAGATTGCGAGCTTCTGCGGGTGGAGAAGAGGGCGATGATGGATGCGCTTCACCGCGAGCACTCTTTTTCCGACATGTTCGTGTCGTATTTGCTGGGGCGTAATATCCGTTACGAAGAGGATCTGGTCGACCAGCTGTTCAACTCCAGCGAAAAGAGATTGGCGCGCGTTCTTCTATTGCTGGCTCATTTCGGCAAGGAAGGCATTCCTGAAACCGTGGTCCCCAAGATTAGTCAGGAAACCCTGGCCGAGATGGTGGGAACCACTCGTTCGCGAGTCAGCTTCTTCATGAATCGGTTCCGCAAATTGGGTTTCATTGACTATGCTGGAGGAGTAGAAGGCGGTCTACAGGTCCATAGCTCACTGCTCAACATAGTTCTGCACGATTAAGCGCCTCCGCATTACAAGATCCTCATTCGCTGCCGTTGCCTCCTCTTTAGTGAATTGTGAGCAATATTGAGCAGATTTTGCGGGTAGGCCGCTTATATATCTCAAGGGCATGGCTACCAACGGCACCCTGCTCTGCATACACCGGGATCCGGCGCAGCTGGGTTTGTTGCAGGAAAATGGATATGAACTGGTCACCGCGACCAATGGTCGCGAGGGTTTACAGCTTTTCATGTCGCGGCCCGTGGATGCAATTGTGCTCGAATACCACCTGGGCCTTCTGGATGGCGCAGTCATCGCGCATGAAATCAAGCAAGTCCGGCCCGAGGTACCGATTATCATGCTGGCCGACCACCTGGAATTGCCCAACGGTGCTTTGAAGTCGGTAGATGCGCTCGTGACCAAGTCAGACGGGGTTCACTTCCTGCTGGCAACCGTCTACTTTGTACTGACGGTGAAGCCGGCTCAGCGTCGCGAAGGAAAGCTAAGAGCTCAAACGCCGGCACATCTCCGTCGTCCTGCGAGGTCACGAGAAGGCGCCGGGATTTCTCAGGCTAATCCTCCACGATTGGCACCCGGCGAGAAGGATGCTCCTTTTTCCCCAAGAGCATGGAAAAGCATCCGAGATGGAATCGTTCAATTCTGAGAAGGGCCATAGGAACTCATTCGGGCAGCACGCGCTTTTCGATGCGTACCCGTTTTGGGCCGGTTCCAATCCACAGAGGCAAGATTGAACATCTTTCGAACCAGCGATGCGGAATAATGGTGGGATGAAAACAGAGAAGCTCACGTTGCGACGGATATTGTCCGTCCGTTGCCCCATGTGCAGAGCCAAGCCGAAAGAGCCGTGCACACTCAGCACAGGACACCCTTCCACCAAGACGCATCTCGCGCGCGAATTGGCCGCTGCCAAAGCTCCCCTACCTGAGACCTCCAGCCACGCGGCCCTGCGAATCCTGAAGAAAGCTACAAACCGTGGATTTCGCGCCCTCTTCCCACATAAAACATAATTAGAGACGCGTGCCGGAAAGACCAAGTACTCAATCTCTACGTATGTCTTAAAGGACAGTCCTTCACACCGAACTTCGACGGCCGCTCAGAAGGTTGATGACGAGGACCACCAGCGCTACCACCAACAGCAGGTGGATCAAACTGCCGGCCACGTGGAGACTAAAGCCCAAAAGCCACAGAACCAGGAGTACAACAAAAATCGTCCAAAGCATGATTATCTCCTTTGCATCTTAACTGCTGAATTGTCTTGCATCTTTCCCTGACTCAACTAACTCCTCCGAGCGACTTCCCGCACTCCAGACAACATCGTTTGGCTCGCGATGTAATCAAACCGCAAAAGGGACACATCCTCTGGGATCCGCAGCCCTTAATCGTTGGCGTGAGCGACGCGGACCGCTTGGTGAATAGATCAGTGATCGCCGCGAGCCGTCTGCGAAAGCGATTGCGGAGCGGATGAGAGGACATCGATGCACCTTGACGCGCTTTCTTCCGTTAGTTTGGAGGTGTTCCGTCACTGGTTAAAGAGCCGGAGTAATCGAAGATTCCTTACGAAGATTCGGATCTGCAAGGTAATCCGGCAAATCAACCATGACAGCTCAAGGCGCCCGATTCTGTGCCGGATTGCTCACATTGGAGGAAAACGCCCGGTGGAACTGCAAGCCGTCCCACCCTCGGCTTTCGCTGACAAGACGGAAGTGAGCAATTCAGACCAGCTGAAGTGAGCAATTCAGACCAGCTATTGTTGCGTACCCGGGCGATCATGATGAACGAGCCGAATACTTCCGCGGTCTCTTTCAGGTCTCTGAGCTAAGGCAGGCCATCTGGAGTTCTCCCCTCTTAGCTGCGCAACTCCTAAAAGGAACAAATTATGAAGAAGACAATTTCACTGTTATTGATCAGCCTTATGGGCATGGTTGGAACCTACGCATGGGCAGGCTCAGACCGGGAAGACACGGTCGATCGCATGCAGAAGTCCGTGGATGTTCTCCAATCGATCATGTCAACGCCCGACAAAGGTATTCCGGAAGAAGTGTTGAGTGGTGCGAAGTGCATCATCGTAGTGCCGAACTTGATCAAAGGTGGCTTCATCTTTGGTGGCAAGCACGGCCGTGGCGTGGCCTCCTGCCGAACGCCTGAAGGCTGGAGCGCTCCCGCATTCGTCTCCATTGGCGGCGGCAGTTGGGGATTGCAGATCGGCGTCGAAGGCGTGGACCTGGTCATGCTGGTTATGAACGACCGTGGTTTACAGCACCTGCTTTCCACCAAGTTCGAACTCACCGGCGAAGGATCGGTTGCAGCGGGCCCGGTTGGCCGTCACACTTCCGCCGGAACCGACATACTACTGAACACTGAAGTATTGACCTATTCGCGCTCAAAGGGCGTGTTCGCCGGCCTGACCTTGGAAGGTGCGGTAATCGAGCAGGATAACGACTCGACTCGCGCCATCTACGGCCACCACATGATGTTCCGCAACATTCTTTCGGGGAAGGCATCAACTCCCGCAAGCGCGGACGCGTTCGTGAAGGCTGTCTCGGAAGCGGGCCACCAGGCCCATGTCGCGGAAGCACGATAAGACAAGCAGTAGTCGCATTTAGGAAGCTGCCAGTGGGTGGGGATTTTGTGGCCTGACCGGGAACCGTGCAAGGGATTCCGGTCAGGCCATGTTCATTCAATTGGAGCGAGAAGTACTCGATTCCAGCAGTCGCTAAAAACTCGGGTTGCGATTCTGTTTTGCAAGCAGCCTGCCAGGCGGCGCTCACAAGGATCGCCGGTGCATGAGCCTATGATTCAACGAAATTGTCCGGAGTGCAGCAGCGAACTGGTGCGAGCCCGGCTTCCCGATTACCAGCATTTGCCGGGAAGTGTGGCGGGTCCGCCCGCCGGTTGGCGCTGCAGCGTTTGTGGACGCGGGTTTACCACAGAACAAATCCGCGACAAGAAGCATCCCAGGGCCGTCCCCAGCGAGCACGCATAAGGCTGCGATCCGATAACTCCTCCTTAATGTTGGGCCCTCATGCAACCACGCGCCCAACCCATGCAACTAATTTACTAGTTGACAGTCTCTTGACTGGCACGTCTAATGAATAGGCAGTCATTTCGGGTTATGGAGGACGGTTTTGCCCCCTAGGAAGTCGCCGACTTTGACGGAAGCTGAACTGCGGCTCATGGAAGTCCTGTGGGAGAAGGGACCTGCCACCGTCCAGCAAGTGCTGGGGGACCTTCCCGAAAAAGCGCCGCTGGCCTACAACTCGGTGCTCACGACCATCCGCATCCTTGAAAAGAAGGGCTATGTGAAACACGTGAAGGACGGGCGCGCCCACGTGTACACGCCGCTGGTAGCACGCAAGGAGGCTACCCGCTCCGAGATTCGCCGCCTGGTAAGCCGTTTTTTCGGCGACTCTCATGAGTTGCTCGTGCTCAACATTCTCGAAGATCAGAGTGTAGACGCCAATGAACTGAATCGCCTTCGAAAAATGCTGGAAGGGAGCAAGTGACGAGATGGCAATAGCGCCCCACTGGTATGCGCTGGCGCAGATATTCTCCGAGAGGATGCTGAACAGCATGGCGGAAGGTATAGCCATCGCGCTGTTCGGATGGATTCTGCTGCGAGCCCTCGGACGGCAGAATTCCAGTACCCGCTTCGCAGTATGGTTCTCGGCCCTGGTGGCCATCGCAGCGCTGCCTTTCTTTGCGAACAATTCTGTCAGCGCGTCTACTTCATTCATTGCACGCACGCATTCAGCGATCCGCCTACCCATTTCATGGTCCCTCGACCTCTTTGTTCTGTGGGCGGTCATTGCCGGGTTGGGGCTGGCAAGAATCGGTTTTGGCTTTTGGCAGTTGCACAAACTGCGCCAGAGTTGCGCGGCCATCGAACCCGGCGGTCTTCATCCCATTCTCCGCGATACTCTGAACAAGTTCGGTTCCTCCAGGCAATTGGAAGTCTGCACCTCGGACCGCGTGCGCGTACCCACGGCGGCCGGCTTTATCAAACCGGCAATCATCATTCCTTTATGGGCGCTGCAGGAACTTTCTCCCATCGAACTCAATTCCGTTCTCCTGCACGAGCTAGCGCATTTGCGCCGCTGGGACGACTGGACCAACCTGGCGCAGCGGATCCTGCGCGCGCTTCTGTTTTTTCATCCTGCGGTTTGGTGGATCGGTCACGGCCTGACTCTGGAGCGGGAGATGGCCTGCGACGATTTTGTGCTGGCCTCAAACCCCAACCCGCGTGCCTATGCTCAGTGCCTGGTTTCGATCGCCGAGAAAAGCTTCTTGCGGCACAGCTTGAGCTTGGCGCAGGCGGTAGTGAGTCGAATGCGGCAGACAACGCAGCGGGTCGCGCGAATCCTCGATGCGAACCGCCCCGGCGCGACCCGGGTTTGGATGCCAGCGCTCGGTTTGGTCGCGGCGTTTTCAGCCGTTTGTTTGGTTTCGCTGCCCCACGCGCCCAGGCTCGTCGCATTTGAGGAAAAACTTCCCAACGTTGCAGCGTCTACTGATAAAGCGCCACCCGTACCCCTTGTCGATTCTGCCGGCGCTCAAGCAAAGATGATTCCAGCAACATTCCATACCAGCGTTTCGAACGCCGCCCTTGCAAGAAACGGCGTTCGACCAAAAGATGTTCTCGCGCAAGTTGTAAGACAGCGCCACCGGAACACCAAGCAAGACGTAACTCCGGCCGCGGTGCCCGCGATGTTAGTGCAACCTCAGCCAGATTCTCAGCGGCTGGTGCGCACCAGCTTCAATGCCTCCAGCAACAACATTAGCGGATCGAATTCGCTATTGCTTGTAATGCAGACCGAGGAAGTTGACGATTCCGGCAGTATGGTCTGGAGCATCTCCGTGTGGCGCTTGACGGTATTTCATCCCGTCGATCATCAGCTCCGAAAGGGAGTCATCCCAAAATCCACTTAACCAAGTCGGTCAAGGAAGAGCATTTGTACGGCCTTAGAAACTAAATAATTAGTTGTTTAACTTGAAGTCGTTCAACAAGGAGAAAATTCGAAAATGAAAACCTGGATCAGCAAGAATCTTCTAACACGCCTGATTGCGCCCGTAATGGCAATCGCCCTGGCGATGTCGATAACCACTTACGAATTCAACAAGCCGGCGTTTGCAAGGGGGCCAGTCGCATCTCCCACGGCGACGCCGCTCGACGATAACAGTATCGGTGCGCTGCTCTCTCTCGACCAGGCCATGGAAACCCTGGCCGCGCGCGTCACTCCCGCGGTCGTGAACGTAGCCGTCACGTCACATGCCAAGTCTGAAATGGCGGACGGTCAAATGCCCCAGATGCCCGAGGGCGTGCCACCCATGTTTGGTCCATTCTTCAATCATCCCATGCGGCCACAATCGCAAATCGAGCACGGCATAGGCAGCGGTGTTCTGATCTCGCCCGACGGATACATCGTCACCAACAACCACGTGATCGATGGCGCCGTCGATATCAGCGTCACCATGAGCGACCGCAGAATCCTGCCCGCCAAGCTCATCGGGTCCGATCCGCTCACCGATCTCGCCGTGATCAAGGTAGATGGAACGAATCTACCCAACGCCCCCTGGGGCAACTCCACGGCGCTGCGCCCGGGCCAGACCGTGCTCGCGTTCGGCAATCCGTTTGGCTTCCGCTTCACCGTGACGCGTGGCATCGTCAGCGGCCTGAACCGGCCGAACCCATTCTCGCGCGACCGCCGTTCGCCGGGAAGCTTTGTTCAGACCGATGCGGCCATCAATCCCGGAAACTCCGGCGGACCGCTCGTGAATGCGCGCGGCGAGGTGATCGGTATTAACACCTTCCTCGTTTCGTCCTCCGATAGTTTTTCCGGGATGGGCTTTGCCATTCCTACTCAGATCGTGCGCCCCACCGTGGAAGCCCTGATCCGCGACGGCAAAGTTACTCACGGCTACATGGGAATCGGCATCAGCGACGTGACGCCGGAGAATGCGAAGTTCTTCCACGTCGAGAACAATGAAGGAGCAGTCGTAAGCCAGGTGGAAGACGGCTCTCCGGCTGCCAAGGCAGGCCTAAAGGTCGGCGATGTCATCACCGAACTTGACGGACAGAAAATCAGCGATGCCAGCCAGCTTCAGATCGAAGTGGGACAGAAGCAACCTGGTTCCACCATCAAGCTGCAAGTCCTGCGCGACAGCAAGAACATAAACGTTCCGGTAACGCTGGAAGCGATGGGCAGCCGTGACCATGATGGCAAAGAAGTCTCCAGCAATGGCAAACCGCGCTGGGGTCTTGGCGTCACGGACATGACTCCCGACTTGCGCCAGCAACTCCAGGCGTCGGGCGACCTTCACGGCGCGGTGGTGGAGCAAGTGCAACCCGGCAGCCCGGCCGACAATGCCGGCCTGCAACGTGGGGACGTGATCGTGGAAGTGAATCGTCACCCGGTGCAGAACGCGGATGATGTTCAGAAAGCCCTGTCCGCAGTGCCGAAAGGACAAGACGCGCTAGTCCTAGTCTGGTCCAACGGCGGCAGCACCTTCCGCGTGTTGCATGCAGGCGCCGCGAACGGAGACGCGCCGGGTATGTAGGGCTCTTCATCTCCGGTCCCGTGCTCCGAAGTCGTCGTGCAAAGTCACGCGCGACCTCGGGGCGCGGGCGCTATGACGAGTTCAACTGCCGCGGCAGGATCCCGGGCTCTCGTGCCAATGACTGCCGACACTGGGTTCAATGAGTGTAACCGCGATTTATCGTCAGCTAGAATGCAGTATGGCCGATCTTACCCAACCCTATGACGAGCTTGCCGCTCACTATGACCAAGTATTCGAGGACTGGGAAGCCAGCATTGCGCGACAGTCGACGGTGCTCGCGGACATTCTCGACCGCGAGTGCGGCGACGGGCGACCCATTCGTGTGCTGGATTGCGCCTGCGGCATAGGAACTCAGTCGCTGGGGCTCGCGATGAAAGGTTTCGATGTCACAGGTTGTGACATAAGCATCGGAGCGGTCCAACGAGCCCGTTTAGAAGCCTCGAAGCGGGAGCTTAGCGTTCCGTTCTCGGTCGCGAACATGGTGCAACTGAGCGCAATCCCGAAATCGAGCTTTGACGCGGTGATTTGTATCGACAACTCGCTTCCGCACTTGCAAACCGATGAAGACTTGTTGCAGGCCGCTCAACAAGCGTATGGGAAGCTTCGGCCAGGCGGTTCTTTCATTGGCAGCATTCGCGACTACGATCGATTGGTTGTGGAAAGACCGACAACCCAGGGGCCGAGCTTTTATTCGGATAACGGTAGCAGGCGCATTGTTTTTCAAATCTGGGATTGGCTGGATGAGCGACGCTATCGCTTCCATCTGTACATCACGCGAAACACGGAATCTGCGTGGCAGACATTCCATTTCACCTCGACGTATCGTGCAGTGCTTCGGAGCGGGTTGCAGCGCATTTTGGAAGAGGCAGGATTCATCAACATTCGATGGCTGTCGCCATCTGACAGCGGTTTCTATCAACCAATCTTTATTGCGCACCGTAACTGTTGAAATCAGGCGATTGCACTAGCTGACAACTGATTCTCCGCGCCGCCGTTGACTTGACTCCCACTCCGAGCCTACGATTTGCCTAAGGGGGAGGAGCATTCTCCCATGACGAACCAACCATCGTCCGAGAGTCGCCCGCCCACCCGGGACTGGGGATTGAAACTGAAAACCTTTCTCACCACCGTGATGAGCCTTCTAAGCCTTCTTGTAGTTGGGCTCGGAGGCATGCGGAAAGATGTGCTCTGGTTGTGGATAGGATTTGCCTGCTGCCTGGTTTCGGGAGTCTTTATTCAACTGTTTATCAGCCGCATAAAAAATGATGTTGCATCGGGTCGCAGGTAAAAAAGCTCCCAATTAGCTCGTGTGGAGCGGGCACTCCTGCCCGCTGCCTTTGACTTTGAATTTGGCCTTTACTCTGACCCCGCCGCCCTCATACCTTGTCATTCCGACCGGAGTCGGAGCGCCAGCGACGGCGTAGAGAGGAATCTGCTGTTTCTTGCTGGCGCGACCGTAAAAGAGCGCCGCTTCACCGCCGCGCTGGGTGCCCCATTTCTCGCGTCCTTTGCGAGAAGTGGGGCTTTTAGTTCGTGTGGAACGGTTCGAGTGGAACGGACACTCCTGTCCGTTGCCTTTGACGTTGATTTGGCCTCGACTATGACCCGGCCTTCACCCATCCGCCTTGTCATTCCGACCGGAGCCGGAGCGCCAGCGACGACGTAGAGAGGAATCTGCTGTCCCTCAGGCGCAACCGCGGAAGAGCGGCGCTTCAGCGCCGCGTAAGGAGCCCACCAGAATCCAGCCCCGCAGGGGCGGCATACAATAGCCCCGGACGTAAGTCCGGGGTAAGCCCGATAAAAGGGAACGGAGTCCCGGAGGGACGGCACCAACTATCAAATTCCCTCCTACCCTCACTCGGTTTCATCCATGTGCACCATCGTGAGGCGGGAAGCCGGCATCCCAGTTCAGCCCCGCCCCAAAACAATTCCTCCCAACTTGTGACATCTGACCTTGTCTTCCACAGCCTTACTCCGAAATTATATTTGGAGCTATGGGCGGGCTGGTAGAAGCTAGATCATCCGCCCTAAGTCCTGTGTTTCACGGATTTTGATATCTAAGTCCTTTGACCCGCGGATTTTGCGAGGAATTTCGTGCTAATCCGGTGATTCCAAAGATTCGGGGGGAGGGGGAGGGGGGATACCTTTGAAAGCGGCTACAGGCCGGGCCGGGGTGACGGCGCGCAGAATGTTATCCTAATTGGGATTCGTACCCGACGAGGCTGTATCCCTTTCATGTCCAATCCATCCATTTCCAATCCCAGCGTCCCTGAATCCCAACCCGCCACCGAAACCAGCGAGTCGTTCAGCGACCTGCTCTCGCAGTATGAAAAAAGCCACGCGCGCAAACGCGAAGACGGCGGCAAACAACTCGAAGGCACAGTGATCGCCATCTCCGTCGATACGGTATTCCTCGACATCGGATTCAAGAGCGAAGGCATCCTGCCGCTGACGGCGTTCCAGAGCGCAGGCGAAACGGCGAAGCGAGGAGACAAGCTGCTGGTTTCGGTGAAGGGACGCAATCCCGAGGGTTATTACGAACTCACGCGCGCCAAAGTCGAGCGGCCAAAAGATTGGTCGGCCCTGGAGAAAGCCTTCGCGGAGAAGGCGACGATCGTGGGTACGGTGACGGGCGTGATCAAAGGCGGACTCAGCGTGGATGTGGGAGTGCGCGCGTTCATGCCGGCCTCGCGCAGCGGAGCGCGCGACGCCGCCGAAATGGAGAAGATGGTCGAGCAGGAAATCCTCTGCCGCATCATCAAGCTCGACGTAACCGACGAAGACGTGGTGGTCGACCGCCGCGCCGTTGCCGAAGAGGAAGAGCGCTCGGTGAAAGATCGCCGTTACGCGGAGATGAAGGAAGGCGACACCGTGACCGGTACGGTCCGCACCCTCACCGATTACGGCGC
>Ga0182015_10001074_pt1 | contig 37421 bp, 41 predicted proteins | sample 712P3MmetaG_FD_120478 | JGI IMG/M metagenome (GOLD analysis project Ga0182015, IMG submission 120478) | Permafrost microbial communities from Stordalen Mire, Sweden - 712P3M metaG | ecosystem: Environmental > Terrestrial > Soil > Wetlands > Permafrost | place: Sweden: Stordalen | collected...
CAGGCCACGCACTCGAGTTGTTGGCCTGGACCCCCAATTCAAGATAGGGCGCGCCGTCCACAATCAGTGCAAAGTGTCCGTCTTTCTGCATGATCGCCGGAATCGGCCTCGAAACCGTACCGGTCCCAAATGTGGTTTTCCCTTGTGCGAGAGCAGGCCCTGCAAACGTTTCCATCGCCGACAACACCAGCACCACAGAAACAGCCTGGCGTACCCCAAATCTGCTCCCCATCATTTCAGTTTCTCCTTATGGCTCAATCTTGCTTGGTTCCAAACAACTCACAAAGTATACCGGTCCTTCGAAGTCGGATCTGCGAGTCTTCCCATTAGACCCGTCTTACGCAACAACACCCAGCCGCCCACATTTACACTGGCCATGGAGCTCGTCATCGTTCATGGATAAGTTCGTCATTCGCGGGGGCAATCCGCTTGTCGGCACCGTTCGCGTCTCTGGTGCAAAGAACTCTGCGCTTCCCTGCATGGCCGCCGCCATCCTCACCGAGGAAGAGGTCATCCTTGAGAATGTCCCCCAGGTTCGCGATATCGAAACTGAGCGCAAGCTGCTTTCCGCGATGGGGGCCGAAGTCGAACTCGGCTATGGCCGGGCGCAGCATCGCACCATCATCAATTGCCGTAGCCTCTCAGAGCCAGAAGCCAAGTACGAGATTGTAAAGACCATGCGTGCCAGCTCGCTGGTCCTCGGCCCCCTTGTTGCTCGCGCCGGCGTGGCCCGCGTCGCCATGCCCGGCGGATGCGCCATAGGCGGTCGGCCAATCGATCTTCACATTAAAGGCCTTGAGCGGATGGGCGCCACCATTACTCAGGCTCACGGCTACCTTGAAGCCCGTGCCGACCGCCTCAAGGGCGCACATCTGGTCTTCGATCGAATCACCGTTACGGGCACTGAAGACCTGCTCATGGCTGCCGTTCTCGCCGAAGGCGAAACCCTCATGGAAAACTGCGCGCGCGAGCCGGAAGTAAGCGATCTGGGCGCTCTGCTTGTGGCCATGGGCGCGAGAATCGAAGGCGCGGGTACGTCCACAATTCGTGTCAAGGGCGTCTCCCGACTTCACGGCGCGCGTCACCGCATCAATCCCGACCGTATCGAAGCGGGAACGCTTCTCGTTGCCGGGGCCATTACAAAGGGCGATCTCATCGTTGCCAACTGCAATCCATCTCATCTGGGCGCGATCATTTCCAAGCTTCAAGAGGTGGGCGCCCGCATCGACATTCTCGGTCCTGACGCTGTCCGCGTCCGCGCCGACGGAGCACTCCGCGCCGCCGACATCTCAACGGAAGAGTATCCCGGCTTCCCCACAGACATGCAGGCCCAATACATGGCCCTTGCGACGCAGGCTGATGGCGTGAGCCTGGTCAAAGAAAACATCTTCGAAAATCGTTTCATGCATGTGCAGGAACTTGTCCGCATGGGCGCAAGCATTAAAGTCGACGGCAGCACGGCCAGTGTGCGCGGCGCTTCTCGCCTCTCTGCCACCGCCGTGATGTGCTCTGATTTGCGCGCCTCGGCCTCTCTTGTTCTAGCGGCTCTTGTTGCCGATGGCGAGTCCATTCTCGACCGCGTTTACCACATGGATCGAGGATACGAACGCATCGAAGAGAAGCTTCGTGGCGTGGGCGCGCAGATTCGCCGAATGGGAAACATCTTTCCGTCGAAGGAAGAGTAACGACAAACCGAGTCGTCTCTTGAGGCAGAGCGACAACTAAAGCCAGCTCACCGCCAGGTGCCAACGGAGCCCGTAGAGTGCGGTCTTCCCAAGCACGCGCTGGTATTCGCGCAGTTCCGATAGCACGGTATTGGTTTCCGATGCAAGAGAAACTGGATTCTCGACGAGAAATCCAATTAAAGCCCCCACAGTCACGAGCCCTTCAGGTGCCTGAAACCACTGGGTTTGCGGAAGATGCTTAGCCCAGTCCAAATCTCCCGCCCCTTGCTCCGAAAGCAAAGCCATGGAGTTTTCATCAGCTGAAAAGAACTCGAGAAGTGGCGCCACTCGCAACTGCCTAGCAATCCGCTCCAGAGCATCCTCGTTGCGGGCCAATGCCTGTCCGTTAACGAATATGTCGAAGCCCGGGTCTTCGCCTTCTACAACAATATACAAACTGGCTGCCATCGCCTTGAGTCTAGTGGAGATATAATCGGAAGCACGATGGAATCCATCGGACGGTAACCTGAATCATCACCTTCATATTCCCGGTAGGTAATTACCCAAGTTTACCCTAACGTTAACCTAGTAATACAAAAGGGTGATGGCAACGCCCCTGAATTGGTCGATGCTAGTAAGTGTAAGGTTTTTCGCTGAGGTGATTGTAGTGAATTGGAGTGCGCTCCCGGATCTGGCAGCGGTCGGTCTGTTGACCGGAGCCTTCGCTTCCGTGGCAAAGCGCAATCAGACCGACAACTCCGATGGCTGGCTGCTCGCGTGGTTGATGATTGCACTTCACTTCGCTGCTTCGCTCTTTCAAACTCTTCCTGGGCGCGCAGGCGATTGGGCCCAACTTGTTTCAGTGGTCGCTCTGGGATGGAGTGGCATTCTCTTCATGTGGGCGTCGGTTCCTTACCGCAAGAAACAGGCCTCGAGCAAATGGTTGTTGTTTGGCCTTCTAGCGGCCAGCACGTTTTACTTGTCCCTCGCCGTCTTTGCCCCCCCAACCTCCTGGGCGTTTGTTCCCGCTGCTTTGTTGTTCGGCCTCATTCCGCTGGTAATCACGGTAGTCGCCATTCGCAAAATCAATCACCCGTTGCGCTGGGCTGCTCTTCTTCTGTTTCTCGGCCTTTCGGTGTTTCTCCTGCTAGTGCAATACCGCCCCGACAACGGACTCGACCTGGCGCTGAACGGGATCCTTTTCACGGTCTTCTTCGGCTGCTGTATTCACTTCGGGTATGCGTACCGACGATCAAGCGCTGGTTCCATCGTTACGACCTTTGGATTTCTTGCCTGGGCCTCAGTCTTTCTTGTCGGCCCATTCATCCAGATGAATTACCCCTCGATTCACGTTGAGGCCGAAGTCTGGAACCTGCCGAAATATCTCGTCGCGGTCGGCATGATTCTTCTGCTGCTGGAAGATCAGTTGGAGCACAACCGCCACCTCGCACTCCACGACCATCTCACTGGATTGCCGAATCGCCGCCTATATCAGGACCGTCTTGCCAATGCTCTTGAGCGTGCGCGCCGCAGTGAAAGCCACACCGCGCTGCTGGTTGTCGACTTGAATGGTTTCAAGCTTGTCAACGATACTTTCGGCCACCATATAGGCGATCTTGTTCTGCAACGAGTCGGCGAGCTCTTCTCTTCGCGAGTCCGCCGGTCCGACACGGTTGCCCGCACTGGCGGCGACGAATTCACGATCATTCTGGAAGAGCCCACCAGTCCTGCGGCCGCAAATCATGTCGCCATGTCCTTGATGCACTTGCTCGATCAGCCGTTGCTGATCGGTGAACAAACGGTGCAGATCGGGGCCAGCGTCGGGATTGCAATCTTTCCCGAGGACGCACGCGATATGGAGTCGCTTTGCATTGCCGCCGATCTGCGAATGTACAACATCAAGCACGGCGCATCTGAGGGCAATACGATTTCCGAATTCCCGGTTACCGGATCGTTCCCGGCGCTGCAACCGGGGATGGAGGCCGGCTTTCAGGTGGCAGACTAGAGGACCATCCTCGCATCCCTGAATTATCAATTGGAGCCACAACCGGCGCAACGCGGGAACAGGCGCGGGCAAAGCGCATTCAATGTTGACAATCGGCATAGGGGGGAGAGTCACCTCTCCTCCCCTGCCACACCACCGGACATGCGGGTCCGCATCCGGCGGTTCGGATGGATTGAGCTATGGGCCAGTGAACAACCTGGGAACACCAAGCTTGTCGAAGTAGGCGTTTGGGAGCGCATAGGTCAGGGCGGGGCTGTTGGCGATGTGCCATGGACCGTGAGCGCTTCCGGCTGTTTGGGCAGCCAGGTCTTTGCTCACGCCCAGGGCAGACAGCTTGGCGAACCGCACCTTGCCGCACTTCCACTGCTTCCAGATCATGGATCGCAGCCTTCGCCGTATCCATGGGTCCAGATTCCTGAACACCGAGGGCGTCTGCGAGAAGCCGAAGTAGCTCTTCCAGCCGCGTAAATAGCTGGCCAGTTCCTTCGTCATCCGCTCGATACTGATGCCCCGAGTCCGGCCCGTGAGTTCCCGCACTTTCTGCTTGAAGCGCACCAGAGCCTTGGGGGCGATTCGCCGCTTTGGCTCCTTTGCGCCGGTAAAGCTAAAGCCGAGGAACTTGCTTTCTGCCGGTCGAGCCACCGCGCTCTTCTGTTCATTGACTGTGAGCTTAAGCCGCCGCGCGATGAAGCCGGTAATACTCTGCTTCACCCGTTCCCCTGCCCGTTGGCTGCCGACATAGATGTTGCAGTCGTCCGCATACCGCACGAAGCAGTGTTTGCGCCGCTCCAGCTCCCGATCAAGTTCGTCGAGCACGAGGTTCGACAGCAGTGGCGATAGAGGCCCGCCTTGCGGCGTGCCCTCATCCACCGGACCCACCAGCCCGTTCTCCATCACACCCGCGGTGAGGAACGCCCGGATCAGCTTGAGCATCCTCTTGTCCGCGACCCGTCGCGCTACGGCTGCCATCAGCTTGTCGTGGTTGACTCGGTCGAAGAACTTTTCCAGATCGAGATCCACCACCCAGCGACGGCCTTCGGCGATGTACTTCTGCGCCTTGGCTACCGCTTGATGCGCCGAGCGTCCGGGCCGGAACCCATGACTGTGTTCGGAAAACTCCGCATCCCACCTGCCCTGCAAGACCTGCATCACCGCCTGCTGAACCATGCGGTCCAGCACCGTCGGGATGCCCAACTGTCGCACCCCTCCGTCCGGCTTGGGTATCTCTACCCGCTTCACCGGTTGCGGCTTGTAAGTACCTGCAAGAAGCTGTTCGCGGATCGCTGGCCAGTGCTCCAACAGGTGGCCCGATAACTCACCGACCGTCATGCCGTCGATGCCCGGACTCCCCTTGTTGGACTTCACTCGCTTGTAAGCCTGCAAGCAGTTCTCCCGCTCGCAGAGCGCTTCCATCAGTTGTTCCTGGTTAGCTGGGCTTTCAGAAATGCGCTTCGCCGTGAGCGTTTCGGACCCTTCGCAAGGAGCCATTGGAGCTTCACTCCGCCCCTCCTCGCCAAAGGCCAGCCGAAGCTGGTTATTCTGCCGCTTGATGCCCATCGAGTCGCGCTGCCTACTTGCCGCTTCCTTCCGTTTGGGCCTTCGTCCCTTGCGGAACTACTATGCCCGCTGCTGACTTCTGCCGCACGGTCAGAGTGAATCACTCCACTCTCAGTCCCGGTTCCGGGACATGCGCCAGATCTCCCGAGATAAGCCTGACCGCCTTCTACGCGCAACCGCCGAATTTACAACCAGCGCCCTTGATGGATATGGACTTCGCTGTCAGTAGCCAGCTCGTCCGGCCCCGTATGCCTCATATCCGGTTCTTGTCCATCGGCTCGCGTCTTTGCTCCACGCTTCCTTCAGACCCCACCTCACGATGACGCCCTTGCGCTTCGCTATCACTTCTCCTCCATTAGGATGTGAAGGGGACTTACACCCCCAAGCTGTCAAACATGCTCGGCGTACCGCACAGAGGCCCGAACTTTGAGTTCGGGCCTCTGTTTTCTTAGTGCGGTGAAACTCCGTTATGCGCGGTGACCGCCGCCTCCTGGGCGAGGTCCGCCACCACCACCCGGGCGACGACGCCGACGGCGACGGTTGTTGTCGCCAGCACCACCAGCACCTGCGGGCCGAGGTGCACCGGCAGGCGCTCCGGCTGTCACCGGAACTCCATCGGCGCGGTTGAAGTTGGGCTCATCACCTTCTTCAAGCTCCACCGATTCGTCGTCTTCGTCAAAGTCCCCACCCTCGATCAGGATGGTGCTCTGGTTGGAGCGAGGTTGCTTATCGTCATACTCGTGGCGGGGCCGTGCGGGAGCAGCGGGCGTGGTCGGCGCAGCTTGCGTCTCTGTCTCCGCGACTTCTTCGGTTTCTGCCGCTGCAGCAGGATTCGTCTGCGCCAGCTTCGCCTTCTGCTCGCGGATCAGCGCCTTGCGGCTCAGCTTAATGCGGTTGCCCTCAATTGCGAGCACCTTCACCATGACCTGGTCGCCTTCGCGCAGTTCGTCCTTCACTTCCTTCACGCGATGCTCGGCGATCTCGGAGATGTGCAGCAGTCCATCCGTGCCCGGGAAGAGCTCGACAAACGCGCCGAACTCCGCAAGGCGAACCACCTTGCCCAGGTAGACCTTGCCGATCTCGGGGACCGCAGTGATGTTGCCGATAATCTCCAACGCCTTTTTCAGGCCGTTCGCGTCGCTCGATGCAACACTCACCTTGCCAGTGTCGTCCACATCGATCTTCGCGCCGGTCTGCTCGATGATGCCGCGGATCGTTGCGCCGCCCTTGCCGATCAAATCGCGAATCTTGTCGGTCGGGATCATGATCGTCTCAATGCGCGGTGCGTAGGCCGAACGTTCTGTGCGGGGTCCGTCCAGAACAGCGTCCATCTTGTCCAGCAGGAATAGACGCCCAATCCGTGCCTGCGCCATCGCCTGATGCAGGATCTCGCGGGTCAACCCGCCGATCTTGATGTCCATCTGCAATGCGGTAATGCCCTTGCGGGTACCGGCAACCTTGAAGTCCATGTCGCCGTAGTGATCTTCTGCTCCGGCAATATCGGTCAGGATGGCGTAGTCGTCGCCTTCCTTCACCAGACCCATCGCCACACCGGCAACCGCACCCTTCAACTTGATGCCCGAGTCGTAGAGAGCCAGGCTCGCGCCGCAAACTGATGCCATCGATGAGGATCCGTTCGACTCCAAAATGTCGGAGACGATACGGATACTGTAAGGCGACTCTTCTGCCGTGGGCAGAACCGCTGAAATCGCGCGCTCGGCAAGTGCTCCGTGGCCAATTTCGCGACGGCCGGTGCCAGTCATACGTCCCGTTTCGCCAACGCTGAACGGCGGAAAATTGTAGTGGAGCATGAAGTTTTTCTTCTTCTCGCCCTCATAGCTCTCAAGCCGCTGTCCGTCGTCGGCAGTGCCCAACGTTGCCGTCACCAGGGCCTGCGTCTCGCCGCGCGTGAATAGCGCCGACCCGTGCGTCCGGGGCAGGACGCTGGTCTCGATGGTGATCTCGCGAATTTCGTCGAACGCGCGACGGTCGGGGCGAATGCGCTCCTTCGTTACCTGCTCACGGAAAGTCCGCTCGCGCAGAAGCTCGTAGTAAGTCGAAAGTCTCTTCTTGGCGGTTGGATCGTCCGCCGGCAATTCAGCTGCGAGCTCATCCTTGATCTTCTTCACAAGCGCATAGCTGTCGGTCTTTGCATACTTCTTGGTGTCCAGAGCGTCCTTCAGCTTATCGCCGATCTTGGCCTTCAACTCTTCGTAGTAGGCCTCGTCAGTGATCGGCGCCGTGAACGCACGCTTTGGCTTGCCGGCCAGGCCAACCAGCTCGTCGATGGCCGCAACAATTTTTTTGATCTCGACGTGAGCAAATTCAATGGCGGCCAGGATGACTTCTTCGGTTTCTTCCTTGGCTCCAGACTCGATCATCACAATGCCGTCTTTGTGGCCGACAACCATGATGTTCACCGTGGTCTCGGCGCGCTCGGCATATGTGGGGTTGATCACGAACTCGCCGTTCACGCGGCCTACACGGACAGCACCAACTGTGGCGCTAAACGGAATGTCGGAAAGCGCCAGCGCAGCAGCAGCGGCGTTGATGCCGATCACGTCAGGATCGTTTTCCTTGTCTGCGGAGAAGACGAGGGCGATGACCTGAGTCTCGTTGCGGAAGCCGTCGGGGAAGAGCGGGCGGATGGGTCGGTCGATCTGACGGCAGGTCAGAACTTCTTTTTCGCTGGGCCGGCCCTCGCGCTTGATGAAGCCTCCGGGGATGCGGCCACCGGCGTAGGTGTACTCGCGATAATCCACTGTAAGGGGGAAGAAATCGATGCCTTCCCGGGGATCGGGAGAGGCGACTGCAGTTGCCAGGACAACGGTTTCGCCGGTTGTCACCAGGGCTGCGCCGGAGGCTTGCTTGGCCATGCGCCCAGTTTCAAACACCAGGCGCTTGCCGCCGGCAAGCTCGACAGTTACTTCATGCTTAGACATAGAGTCCTCGTTTCGTTTTTTTCACTTGGGAAACTTTTTGAAAGGGTCGCGCCTGGAATGGAAGATTGAGGTTGCCTGCGGCAACCACCAGAAAGCGCGCAAATCGGAGTGTGGTACGCGAAGGATCTTCGTATTTCGGCGTCAATTGCGATGAAAAGGCCCAGTCCGTGCGCAACCGTGAGCCGCAAACGGACTTGGCGACGGTTCGATTTGCGTCAGGTACACAGTTGCCGCGGGTTCTGGGTAGAACGAGGGCCGTGACCATCGGTCGGTCTGGGCGCTTCCGGTTCAAGGTTTGCTTTCCGGCTACTTGCGGATTCCGAGCTTGCCGATTACGTCGCGGTAGCGATCCGTATCGTGCGTCTTCAGGTAATCCAACAGGCGGCGGCGCTTGCTCACCAGCATCAGAAGTCCGCGCCGGGAGGCGTGGTCCTTCTTGTGGGTTTTAAAGTGTTCGGTTAGCTCGCCAATCCGCTCGCTCAGAATCGCAATCTGGACTTCGGGGGAACCAGTGTCCGATTCATGGGTGCGGAAACGTTCAATCAGAGTTGTTTTCTTTGCGGTCGCCAGCACGGCGTAAGGTACTCCTATTTCGTCTCAGGTCCACTCTCAAGTGTCTACTGTGAGATTACCATGAATCGGCATCTACGCGCTATTGCCGGACTACCCGCCAACTGAATACCCCTCAACAAGATTTCTACGACGGGGGTACTTCGTAGACAGCGTTCACCACAGTGTCCGCGCTCATGTTCACCGTGCAGGTCTCGGTAATCGCCAATGTGCAGCCATCCCACGAGTCAAACTTACTTTGCCCTGCGGTTGCAGGTGCCGTAATCGTCACAGTCGTTCCAGCTTCATAGGTTCGCTCGATCGGGCTGATCCCGTTGCCTGTCGCATTGATGTCGTTCGGAGTAACGACGATCAACACTCCCTTGGTCGGGTTGGTGGTGTTGACGGTCAGCGTGTACATCGATGTCTGCTCAGGCGCCTGCCCGGTCCGGGTCCCTTTTCGGCAACCTGTCGCCAGCCCGCTCACCGTTGCGACCATACATAGAACAGCAACGCATCTAATCGATCCCATCGCCTCTTCTTCCCTCCGCGCTCATCGTCCTTCGGCGTCCATCACGGCTTCCCGCATCGCTGCCCCTACGGCTGCTCTTGTACAAGCCAATAGTTAGCCCGCGTTACTATCCGGGCGCCATAGTCTTCCACGGTCCGTACCCGGATCGCATGCAGTCCCTGCGTCGGGTTCGACGGGCTGAACGAGATCAGATACCGGTTCCGCGCATGCTTGGCAGCATCCACAACCCGCTGCTCAAAGCCCTTGTCGCCGGTAAACGTGGTGTACTCCCCGCCGCTCATGTGGGCTACTTCCCTGGCTACATTCTTTTTGAATGCCTGAACGATCATAGCAACAGTTGAAAACAGGTTCATCGTCCGGTCATCGCCATTGTCCTTGATATCGTGGAGCAGCTCTGCCCGCGACGGTGAAAAGCTCACACTCAGGATCAGTACATCCGACCGGCCGATCCGCTCCACCAGTTGCTCCGGCTTGGTGTGCTTGCTGCCGTGGTCGCGCTCCTCGCTCACCAGCAGCAGCACGCGCCGATACTCCTTCGGCTGCGTTTCCAGCAGGTCCACGCATGAACTCACCGTATCCAGAATTGCGTCGCCTCCGTTGCCCTGCTCAAGGTGCTTCAGAGACTCACCCAGCAGCTCGCTATGGCGCGTAAAATCGCGGAGCAGGTGCGGCTGTGAGTCGAAGCCCACAAGCGCTGCCTCGCTTCGGCCGTCGGCCAGAAACAGATCAAGCAGCGGGCCCAGCTTAGCCAGCTTGTCAAACTCGAGGGCACTCACACCGCCCTCTTCTACCGCCACCACGAGCGAGACCGGCGCTGTATCCATCTCCTCCTGCACACGAATCTTCTGGGCTACACCATTGTCCTCGAGGACAAAGTCCCTGGCGCGAAGTCCATACACAACCTCGCCGTCATGTTTCTCCACGAGAGTAGGTACAAGCACTTCATTGGTGGTAACGCGGATGGTTGGCGCCTGGTTCTGCACGCCCGGCAGCGGCTTCGGAGGCTCAATCGGCGGAAGCTGTTGCGCTCCAGCTGCAGCGCTGACCGCAACAAGCGCCAGGAAGACAAGCGAACCCATCCACCGAAACCCCAGCCTCATACGAAAAAGAACTCCACGAAATCTATACCCAATTGCGGATTGTGCTTGCTCTTTGATTCAAACCCGCTTGCGGACCTCTGTGTCGAGCCTGCCGGTCCAGGCGAGAAAGCTCAGCAACTCCCATCGCTGTGCCCATATGAAGCCGAGAATACTCCGCGTCGTCAGCGTTTCTGCCTTCTGCCCGGAGTAGGTTTCCACGCGCCAGCGCAGATACTCGCTCCGCCACGGAGCCAGGCGATGACCTCGGGTCGCATTCCAGACAAATCGAATGGGGGCGAACAAGCTCTGTCCTTTGATTCGAGTATAGACGGTGGCAGCCTTGTTTCGGCTGCCGGTCGCAGCTGAGCAATCCGCTTTTAGGGGACGCCGGGTGCGAAAGCGGCCGGTCCTCCACGCTGACTCTGCTCTAAGGTGCGCCTTAAGGCAAACTGCTGGCGTCAAGGAGTCTTCGTCTAGCTGATTCCGCCCATGGGTCTCATTGGAGTTTGGTGAAGAGGTCGTTCGTTTGGGATTCCATCTGTGCAATTACGTCTTCAAGCGCAGTCTGCTGCGTCTCAGAGAGTGAGAGCTGAGTCGATACCTGCGCCACATCCGCCTGCATCAGGTCGGTCTGCGCGCTGGTCAACTGGGTTTGGGCATTTGTCACCGCATCTCCGGCCGCGGTTACCTGGCCGATCGAGTTGTCAATCGTCACCCGCTGCTGCGATACGTAACCCATCGCAGTGCTCAGCGCCGCCGTATCGCTCACCGCTTGGCCGGTATTCACCGTACCACTTGCGTAGTCAGCCACCAGAGCGTTCAGTGCGCCAAAGACGCTGTTTGTTCCGGCGCCTAGGAATATCTGGCTGCCCGGAACATTCAGCTGAATCTTCTGCTCGTTCGGCGTCACCAGGTAGTTGATGTCCCCGTCGCCGTTGTAGCTCGTCACTGCGGGAGAAGTGGCCGTCGACGTAGTGAAAGGCGCTATCGAGGTTTGGCCGCCTGAGAAGATGTACTGCCCCTGGAAGCTCGTATTGGCCAGCGACTGGACTTCGCCCAGGATCCCTGCAATCTGATTCGAAATAGACTTCACATCGCTCGCGTTCTCGGTGCCGTTGTTTGCCTGTGTGGCCAAAGATATTGCTTGCGTCAACTGAGAAACCACGCTGCCAAGCGTTGAGTCGGCAACCTGGAGCTGCCCGGTTACGAGGTTCGTGCTTTGCGTGAACGAGTCATCCTGTTGAATCTGGTTAAGCAGCAACACGTTTTCGCCCGAAGCTACGGGGTTCTGGCTCAGCGACGTAATGCCCACACCACTCGACAACTCGGCTGTGAGTTGCTGCTGGCTCGCCTGAGCCTGATCGAGAGAACCCACAAGGTTGGTCACATAACTCGGGTCAACGCGCATTGCCAAAGCTCCTTTACTGCGGCCTTTCCAGCTTCAATATCTCCAGGATCTTTATTTATCGCCAAGCTACGAGACCGTTGACTGTTCGCCCAGATTCAACACCGAGGCCATCAGCGTGTTCAGCATCGTAAACACCTGCGAAGCTGCCTGATAACTCCGCTCGAACGTCGACATCGCAGATGCCTCGTCATTCAGATTCACTGCAGAAAGCGCATTGCTCTGCGTCTGGAGTTGCGTCACCGAAGCATTCGCCGCAGTGTTCTCTGTCTGCACATTCGAAACCGTCGCTCCCAGCTGAGATACCAGGTTGGCGAAATAGTCTGTCGGGGATTGGCCATTTACGATCATCTGGTTCCCAAGCGCCGCCATCGCCGTCGCATTCGAATTGTCTCCGGTTCCCTGGCCTGCACCGGCGGCGGCAATATGATTTGGATCGGTCATCACAACCCTCATCGAGGCCGCGCTGCCTGCCACCTGCGCTGGTTGAAAAAAAATATCCCCTGCGTTGCCGTTGTCGCCGGCGAGGTCCGTCCCCGCATTGTTGAGCGCATTCACCTGCGTCGAAACGCTGTTTGCCAGCTGATCGAGCGATCCAAGCACATTTGGAATATCCTGGTCGCGCGCCGTCAGATAGCCGCCTAACTGCCCTCCGCCACTCGCCATCTGGGCCGTAATATCTGCTCCGCCCACGAAGAAATGCGTCACGCCATTCACTGTTCCCGTGGTCAGTTGAAAGCTTTGCCCTTCTGAGACCAGCGGCTGCCCGGAAGTTGTTGTCACCGAGATCCCGTTGTTCTCGGTCGTAATCTGGTTGATCCCGATCAGCTGCGAGAGCTGGCTTAGATCCTGCTGCCGCTGGTCCTCGAGCGTCCCAGCATCCGCGTCCGGCGATGTCGACTGGATCTGCTGATCGAGCTGTGCAATGGCGCCGGTCAGGGAGTTCACCTGGCTCGTCACTCCGCTCGCTTCCTGGTCCAGAGCCGATCGTTGCGAATTCAGGCTGGCCGCAGCATTCGAAACATCCGACGCAAGCGTTGAAGCCGACGAGAGCACCTCTTCTCGCAGCGAATTGTTTGCCGGGTTCGCCTCAAGCGATGAAAAAGAATTGAAGAAACCCGTCAGATCGCTCGAAATGTCTCCGGCCGTCGCTGAGCTTGACCCTGAATCGGGCGTGAACAACGCCTGCACTGTGTTGAGAGCGGTCAACTGCGCCCCCGTCGAAGAAGCCAGTTGCTGTTGCTGATTCAGCCTCTCGGTCAGGACCCGATCCCGCACCGACGTGGCGCCAGTCTCGGTCACTCCGTCTCCGTAGGACGTGCCGCCAATCTCGAGTGGCTGGTTCTGCTGAAAGTTGGGCGCCTCCGTTGTATAGCCCGGAGTATTTGCGTTGGCTACATTGTTAGCGACCACGTTTAGAGCAGCCTGATCGGCGTCGAGCGCCTGTGTCATGATGCTGAATGCCGCGCTAATTGTCCCCATAACCTGGCTCCGAAGACGCCCAACCTCGCGCCTGCGCCTCACTGTACTCGATGTGGCCCGCTCTTATTTGCCGCAGTCGACGCATTACCGACAGATTCGCCCGAGTTGCATCCAAAACCCGTCCAAAGGCCCTCATGTCGCCCACAGCCTCGCGCGCCTGGCGTGCCAGCTTCCGATCGTTCCGCCGATTCAATGGGTCGGCATCGGTCCCGGCATGGGTTTCACCAACCCGATTCAAGGCCTGGCAAGCCATCGCCAGTTCTTCCAGCCGGGTTGCATCCAGCGTGGCTAGCGCGCGCGATGCCTCCGCCAGCACCTCGCGGATCTCCAGATCCTCTCGCGTGAGATTCAACTCGCGCATCCCATCAATCCCTTCCTTTGCCGAACTTCTCAACTCTGGTGGTCTGCGCCCAGCATCGCATCCACCAGCCTCGACGCAACCGCACTAGCCGGCACATCATAAGTGCCCGCTGCCAGCGCCGCCTGCACCGCCGCCACCTTATCCGTGCGCACACCCGAGTCGGTCAGCGCGTTAGCCACTTCGCTCCCTGCGCTGCTCACCGTCGCCCGATCGCTGTTCAGTGCGTTTGTCGTTGCCGCAGACGTGTTCTTTGTCTGCGCCGGCGCAGAACCCGGCTGGGTTACCCCCAGCAGCGATTTCAGTCCATCCAGGCTATTGCGAATATCCATTTTTGTTGCTCCTTGATTGCCCTATCGGCGGGCATGCTTATCACTCTAGTCATTCGGATAGTCTCATCACAGTCTTATAGTCTCCTTCTCTGGTTACCGGGTGGACCTTCCATGATTACCTGTATCACCACCCACATGGCCAATTTCTCCCAGAATCCGATTAGCGATTCCAAATCCTCCCGCCGCGCTCAATGCCCGTCCGAGCGACTCGGCCGCAAACTCCCCGAGCGCTCCTGCCGAGCCCGAGTCCTGATCGTCTTCGTCGCTCCCACCCGCTCCTCCACCCACCGCAGGTACCGATGTGCCCCGTGTCAGCGGCGCCATCAGTTCCTTCATCAGCTGTGCTTCGAACTCGTGAGCCGCCTTCACAAGGCGAGGCTGCGGAACAGCATTCCCGGTCCCGCTTTGAGTCGCTCCGCTTGTCGCGTTTACCCCCAAGGTCACCATGAGCCTCCCTCCGCACCACTACAGCACAACAAGGTCGGCCTCTAATGCGCCGGCCTCTTTCATCGCCTGCAGAATTGAGATCACGTCCCGCGCCCCCGCCCCTGTCTGCTGCAGCTCCTGCACAAGGTCCTCGACCGTCGCCCCAGGCTTCAGGTCGATGCGATTGACTGGCTTGTCCTGCGCCTGCACAGAGTTCTGCTGCACCACCTGCGTCGTTCCCGATGAGAAGGCATTCGGCTGCGAGACCTTCGTTTCGCTGATCACGTTCACCGAAAGTCCGCCATGCAGAATCGATACTGGTTGCAGCCGCACCGTGCCTCCAATCACCACCGTTCCTGTCCGCTCGTTCACCACCACCCGTGCCCGCGGGTAGACCTCCACCTCGACCGCCTCGACCCGGTCGAGCAGCGCCGGCAGATCCTCGCCGTCCGAGCTCGCCACTTCGACCCGGCGGCTATCGACCGCGTGCGCCCTGGTGGCGCCCAACGCGCGATCGATTGCCTCGGCCATTCGCTCGGCCGTATGAAAATCTGCGTCGTTCAGCACTACGGTTACCGTGTGCATCTGCTTCAGCTCAAACGGCACCGCCCGCTCCACCAGCGCGCCACCTGGAATCCGCGCCGTGGTTGGATGATTCATCTGCCGCGTATTACCCGCCGATGTCGCGATGTAGCCACCCAGCACCAAGGCGCCCTGCGCTTGCGCGTAGATCATCCCGTCCGGTCCATAGAGAGGCGTCATCAGCAGGATTCCCCCTTCGAGCGAGCGTGCGTCGCCCGCCGAAGACACCGTAATGTCCATCTTCTCGCCCGGACGGCTGAACGGGGGCAGCGTTGCCACCACAAACACCGCCGCCATGTTCTTCACCTGCATGTTGCTGGCGCTGTTCGATCCCGTCTGAGGCACCGTGATCCCCAGCCGTTCGAGTGTCGAAACCAGCGTCTGCGCGGGAAAGACCGTCTGCGAGCTGTCGCCCGTTCCCCTCAGCCCCACCACCAAGCCAAATCCAACGAGCTGGTTGTCACGGATTCCCTCGATGGTCGCCACATCTTTGATGCGCGCCTTTTGAACCTGAGGATCGGCCGGCGTCCCCCAGGCGTTTGCGGCCCAAAGCGTCAAGCACAGAGCAGGGCAAAGCCCCTTTCGGATGAGAGCTCCCGCCCGCCCCTGCGCTGGTCTCATTTTCGAGTTTTCCATAGCACCTGTACCCCGTCCCCGTGTTTCCCGCTCGAAGGGCAGACGTGTTCCCTGTCCCGTCTTCTCTGTTTTCTGCACTCTGTTCCCTGAGAACTGTCAGAAGATCAACAGCTTCTCGAGGAACCGCACCAGCGGATTCTGCCGGTAGGTCGAGTCGTTGATGATTCCCTTGCCTGTTACTTCAAGTTCGAGATCGGTCATCGCGGTCGACAGAACCTGATTCTGCGCGCTTACATCCTCGGGCCTTACCAGGCCTCGAAGCTTGATCACCTGCGTCTGCTGCGAGAAGGTCAGCTGGCGCGTCGCCTGCACCACCAGCATTCCGTTTGGCAGCACATCCACCACTTCGCCGCCAAAAGTCGTTGCCAGGCTCGAGTTGGTCGTACTCTGCCCCTGTGCCGCAAGTCCCGACGAAGCGGTCATTCCCACCAGATTTTGCAGAGCATTGCTCGCTTTCAGCGCGCCAAACAACGACGTTAGTCCGGAGTTTGCGTTCGAGGCGCGCGTATTCTTCACCTGCCCATCCGTCGAGGCAGCCAGGCTTTCGGTGACCACAATCGAAAGCACATCATGCAGCCGCACCGCCTTTGCGTCGGTGCCCAGGCGCACCAGACGCCCCTCCGGAGACCAGATCGAGCCCATCGTCTTGACCTCCGCCGCCTGCTGCGCCCGCACGTGTTCGACATAGGCGTGCAGCGCTTCTTCCGGCGGTGTGGGTTTGGCCTGAGGGATGAGCGAGATCTTTTTGGCGGCAGCCAACGTGGGCAAGCTCGATGAAAGCCCTGCCAGAATCAGGCCTGCGACCAGCGCTGCACCACGAATCCTTATTATGGGCACGGTCATTGCCAAATCTCCTTGTCCGGAACCAGCGCGGCGCGGCCCGGGCCCAGGGCGACCGCCAGGACGACTTTGCCGCTCATACCCAGCCGCACGCGGAATTGCGCGCCTGGAGCAGCCGGAGAGAGGGCAACCCCCTCCAGCGTCAGTTTGACGTTGACATTTGATTGCTCCACGGTCAGCCGGTCTCCGGCGCGTATCACCGGGTGCAGTTGAACGATCGCACCTTCAAGCCATCCGTGGTCCGGAACAGACTCTTCGGCCACCAGAACGCCAGGTCCGCCTGGATGGGCGGGATCGCGCATGAGGACCCAGTGCTGGCCGGTGTTAGGGTCGTCGATCTCGCGCACGACTGTGCAGCCAGAGCAATTTGGAACTCGATGCGGCTGGCCTACCCTAACCGGAGACAGAATCTGGGCATCCGCCGCGCAGAGCACCCCAAGCGCTGCGGTCGATGCAAACACTCCCAGCCGGTATGTCTTTCCCAGTCCCATAATCTCTCCAGCCCTCACCTTGATTCAGACTTCATTCTCGGCCGTTCAAGCTGACGCGCCCTAGTGCGTCATGTTGTTTACCTGGGAGTACATGTCGTCGGCTGCCTTGATCACCTTCGAGTTCGACTCGTAGGCTCGCTGCGCCAACACCATCTGCACAAACATCGTTACCACGTCTACATTGGAGTTCTCGAGGTACCCCTGCTGCAGCGTTCCCAAACCCTCGCTACCACCCGGATTGCCGAGCACCGGGTCGCCCGAGTTGAGTGTCGCCTTGAGAAGATTCGAGCCCATGCTCTCCAGCCCCCCGGGGTTGGGGAAGGTCGCTAACTGCAACTGTCCCAGCTGCGACGGATTCTGCTGGCCTGCCAATGTAGCGTTCACCACGCCATACTGGGTAATGGTCACGGCCGTGGCATTGGCGGGAATGGTAATGGTCGGGATGACCGGGTCGCCGTCTGTTGTCACCAGCGTCCCCTGGTTGTTCAACTGGAATTGCCCGGCCCGCGTATAGGCGATCGTCCCGTCCGGCCTCTGAACCTGGAAGAATCCGGCGCCCTCGATCGCCACGTCGAGCGGGTTCGAGGTCTGGTTCAGTGAACCCTGAGTCATAATCACTTCAGTCGCCGCCGATTTCGTTCCGAGGCCGATCTGCAGGCCTGCCGAAACAGTCGACTGCGATTGTGCAGCACCCGGAGTCACCAGGTTTTGATAGACCATGTCCTGAAACTCGAGGCGCAATTGGCGAAAACCCGTCGTGGACGAGTTCGCCAGGTTGTTCGCGATCGTGTCCAGGTTCATCTGCTCGGCGCTCATGCCACTCGCTGCCGTATACAAGGCTCGAATCATTACGACTCCTTCCAGTCGCCAAAGGTTCACACCTTCGGCAGATCCTCGGTTGCGATCCTGTTGAACTCGGTGTGGAAGACAGTTAGCGCGCGCTGCATCATTTCGGCCTGGCGCTGCATCACCATCAGGTCAAGCGAGCCCTGGATCACGTCCTGGTTTGCCTGCTCGATCGCTCCCTGATGGACCGAGGCATCGGTCGTCGGCTTCGGATCGACGCCTGTCGGTGCAATGTACCGGTTGGCGCCCTCCGGTGTCAGGTCGGTTGCGGCGGGGAATGCGAAGACCCCGATTGTGGCCACCACGCCACCGGCCACCGAGAGCACGCCATTGGCTCCCACGGAGGGCTCTCCAGGAGGTACGGCGATCGTCTTGCCCGCCGCGGAAAGTACAGGCGAGCCATCGGCGGTGACGAGCATCCCTCCGGGCGTGCGGTGGAAGCTGCCGTCGCGCGTATAGCGCAGGCCATTCGGTGTCTGAACCTGAAAAAAGCCCTGGCCTTCTATCGCCAGATCGAGGGGATTGCCGGTTTGCTGAAGGGCCCCCTGCGCCATGCTCAGCCGGTCGCCGCCAAGCAGGCCAAAGTTGTTTACCGTGCGGCCCAACTGCGAGTCGAGGGCATCGGGCCCGAGCAACGCCGAGCGAAAGTATTCCCGCTCAGCCCGGTAGCCGGGCGTTTGTGCGTTGGCGAGGTTAGCCGCCGCGGTGTCCAGTGCCTGAGTCCGTGCCACCAGGCCGGTCATCGCCGCATAATAGCCGCTGTCCATCGGGAAGTGCCCCCTGTCAGGGAGACTAGGAGGCAGATCGTGGACCGAAACGAGGCATGGGAGATTAGAGAGGAATCATCATGGAGGAACTCGACGCATTCAGCCGATCGTCTTCAGGACGCGGCTGGGCCAACCTCCGAGCGAACGAAGTTGGCAGAGGATTCAGCTGGTCATTGCGGTTGATGGTCCTTTCGACGATGGAGCCCGGGTTATTGCAGACCGTCGCAGACAATCGTTACTTCAAAACACGCATCCTCAAAGCGATACACATGGTGCAGTTGAAACTCGGGCGCCTGTACGTGCAGGTTGTAGTTGCTGCCGGTAATCACCGCCGGAACCGACAACCCACAATTGGCCGCCAGGTTGGGGACCTTGCCCTTCCAGGCCCCGGCCAGCATGTTGCCAATCTCCCCGATTGCGTCCTTCACCGTGTCGTCAATCGAATTGAATTCCATGCCCGTCATCAGCGCCGCGACGCGCAGCGCGGCACGCGCGCCCGAGCGGAAGACGCAGGCGCCGCTCAGAAGGCCGCCAAAACCCACCACGGCGGTCACCGACTCAGCCTCGTGAATGGGCGGGCAGCTCTCCCGCGTGCAGTTGACCCCCAGCATGAGCTGAAAGACTTCTTCCACACTCGCATCCAGGTTCCGCGGATCGGAGACCAGTTGCACGGATTCCCGCAGAGAGACCGCCATCGCACACTCCGTTTCGTCTTTGCCGGCTCTCTGGCTTCGCGCTAGAGCGGCCGTCCGCACTCCGTTTAATAACATCGCTCCCCCAGCTGTTCTGCCGGGACAGATTCTCTCGGCTTAGCTTATTCGGCCCGCGCTCATCTCCTCACGCCGCGCTCAGCAGGGGCAGAACCCGCTCCTTCACCTGTTCTGCGGTGAACGGTTTACGGATATATCCCTGTGCTCCGGAGAGGATTGCCTGTTTCACATGCTCTTCGCTGGACTCGGTTGTGATCATTACCACCGGCACGCCGGGAGCCAGATTCTGCGCGCGAATCTGGCGCAGAAACTCCAGGCCATCCATCGAAGGCATATTGATGTCAGAAAGAATCAGGTCGACGGATTGTTCCCGCAGTACATCGATCCCTTCGGTTCCGCTGCCAGCCTCGTGCACCACCAGCGGATCGAGCCCCGCCTGGCGCAGAGAGCGCTCGACGATCTTGCGCATCACCGATGAATCGTCGACGATCAAAGTGCGAATCTCGCGCATGCCAAGCTCCTCACACACCTTATCGGCACTCCCGCTCCTTCCTTGAGCCCTTCAGAGAAAAACTCGAGAGCGGGCTCGGGACTTTTCCCGACACGGCGCCGATTTCTGTCTCATGGAGTCGCTCCGTGAATTACCTGCGATCGAGGCCCCCCAGGAGCGGCCGGATCAGCCAGGGTCCAAATCGGCAAGAGCCGATCAAGTCGAGTTTCCGCTCAGGTGGCCTTCGCAAGGTTGCCCAGGTCAGTAGGAGCCGATCGAGCAGATCAGGTCGCTCACCGAGGAGGGGTCGGGGTAGGGGCCGGCCGGCCGGCGGGTCCACATCCGCAGCCACAGGCACTCGTGCGCCCGCACCAGGCGCGCGTCCATGGGCCGCGTCTTTTCCACCGAGCGTGCGATGGCCTGTGCCGCCGCAGGCTCCGAGACTGCTTCGATCAGTTGAACGGGTGGAAAGCGCGCGGCAAGCATTCGCGTGTGCGCGGACCGAAAGAGCGTGCCCTGCACCAGGCCGCTCTCCACCCGCATCCCGGTCATTTGTTCGACAGCCAGAGCCAGCGCCGGGTCGAGCCGCTCCTCAAATCCGAGGTACAGCAGCTTTCCCGCCGCGGCGCGCAAAGGCAACGCCCCAAAGGCGTCCACAAACAGACGCGGCACGAATCCCGTCATCGATTCGGGATCATGCAGGTCGAGTCCGAGAACCGGGCAGCTCCATTGAAGGCCTACCGCGCGGGTCACCAGCTCCTCGCGCACGCCCTCGCGGCGCACCAGCCACCCGCCCAGCCTGCCACCTCCCGCCGTGCGCTGCGCCTCAACGGCCCGCCGCAACTGAGCGCCTGAGATCCACCCCTGTTCGAGCATTACCAGGCCCAATGGAATCCGATGGCGGCGGGTCTCGCCACGGGCCTCGGGCGAAGAAGCGGCTCGACCGTCCCGTTCCCTGCGGATTGCCGCTTCGACCAGAGCACAGGTGCAGGCGGGCGAACAGGTCCAACCCCCTTCAAAAAATGGCGCGGAACGGCGGCGCATGAGGTGCAACCAGCCCGAGGCGCACAGCGGGTTGGCGCATGCCGGCAGGAACCCTGGTCGCGGAGCCTTGTCAGGAGTGGCATTCACCGGATTCGGCTGGAGGTCCAGCTTTGCGTGCTGCCCCCGGCTCAGTTTCCGGTCTATTTGCCAATGATTGGCTCCGAGCGCTACAGGGTTCTGAGGCTTGGCGCGATTGTGGCCTAGAAGAGGCATCGTATGCTCTCCAGCCGCTTCTTCGGCGCGGCCACCTCGGTGACCCTGAGGCCGAAGTTGCCATTTACCAGCACCACCTCGCCGCGCGCCACAATTTTGTCGCCCACAATCAGGTCGACTGGGTCGGCGACATGGCGGTCGAGTTGCACCACGTCTCCCGGCCCCATGTCGAGAATCTCGCCCAGCGGCATCTCCCGGCAGCCGAATCTCAGGCTGGCTTCGAGCTCCACGTCGAAAAGCAACTCGATGCCCGCGGACAGGCCCGCCGGGAGCGGTATATCCCGGTCTGAGACAGGGTTTGAATTGGATTGAGGGGCCGCTTGCGTCGCGGCCTCCGTCTGCGAAACCGTTCCGGCAGCCTTGAAGCCCTGAGCCGCAGCTTGCACGTCGTCCTTCACCAGCACGGTCCACGCGCGATCTCCTGCTTTTAATTGAAAAGCACGCGAAACCTTGGACTCGCCCTCGACCGGTTCAAACTTCTCCACGCGGCATTTCACTCCGGTCTGGGCCAGCAGGTCGCCGGCAGCGGCCTCGGCCACCTCGCGCAGGATCTCGGCCCAGCCTGCCTTTTGATCCATGCCTTCGCCGACCAGCGGAGATTCGAGAGCCGTCCCATCCACGACGACTGAGAAGCGGCCCTGGTGCTCTCCGCTCAGTGTTGCGGCAAAGCCAAAGGCGTTGGACCCAAGCGGTTTGGGCAGCCCATCAACCAGTTGCGGCTCGCCGGCCAGCGCCTGCGCAAAAAGCGCCGTCGCGGCCCTTACCCAGCAGTCGAGATAAGTCATCATGGCTCCCGTGCTCCTACCATTTGTTCCATGCGCGCCCCGCGGTGAGCTCCTTCGGCTACCGCGGCGGCCTGGGCCAGAGTCTGACCGCCAACCTGAAAGACTGGCAGAGTATTGGCTGCGAGGTCGAGGCGCAGTACTGTGCCGACCTCAAGATTCTCAAGGTCTCGAGCCGCCACGCGAACGGTTGGCAACTGCAGCGAGCCGCCAAAGCGCAGCCGCCGCGCGATCGACTCCATCCTTCCCCGCGTCTCCCCGGCGTGACGCCGCGGGCGGCCCCAGTCGGAGGTCAGCCTGCGCAAAATCGTGTTCGCAACCACGGCGGGAAAGGCCAGATTCAGCAGACCTGAGCTGTGCGGCATACGGATCTCGAAGCTCAGGCACAGGGTCTTCTCCGTCACCGCCATGATGCGCGCCACCTGAGTCTGCATCTGGCGGCGCTCAAAGTTGAAAATCAGCCCCACCGGCTGCCAGGCAGCAGTCAGCTCTCGGCAGATGATCTCCACCACCGAGCCGAGGATCGCTTCTTCAATGTCAGTGAGCTCACGCAGCGGGCCGTCTTTGCCTTCGCCGCCGAGGAGCAGATCGATAACGGGCGGCGCCAGCGCCAGATCCAGCTGCAGTACCGAGATCGCGCCCAGAGGCTCAAGGCGCACCGAGGCCACGTAACTGATCTCGGGAATGCGCAGCAGAAATTCATTGAATGGAATCTGTTCGGCCGAGACCAGGTTCACCTGAAACCGGGTGCGCAGCCAGGCGGCCAGGTTGTGCGTCAGATTGCGCGCAAACAGGTCGTTGAGCATGGAGATGGCGCGCAACTGCTCGGTCGAGATCTGGCCTGCGGAGGAGAAGTTGTAGGGAACGACGCGCGCCCGGACCTCGGGGCGGGCCGCATCCGAAGTCGCGCTGCGCGCAGCCTCGAAGAGAGCATCAATTTCAGCCTGTTTAAGAGTTTTCTCCATGGTTTCGGTCGCTCTTTACTCCCTTTATCTGGTTTTTCCCCGCACCCACCCGATCGTCCGGCTCAAGCCTGATGCTTCCGGCGCGTCCTACCCGCGTTTGCTCGTTCGCAGCAAGTCCCCCATTGAGCCGGACATGGTGGCAGCCGCGGCGGCGGCCCTAGTTCTCTGCTCTCCCCGGGCCTTTCGCTCACGCGCCCCCCGCTCCAGTGTTCCGCGGGCAGCCAGGTCCTTGAGTGCGGCCCTCAGATGGACAACGGCCGAGGCGTGCAGTTGCGAGACGCGCGACTCGACCACCCCCAGCGCCAGACCGATCTCGCGCATGGTCATCTCTTCGTAGTAGTAAAGAGTCATCACCAATCGCTCCCGGTCAGGCAGAGCTGCGATCGCCTCCGACAGTTTCTCCTCGAGCTCGCCTCGCAGACAGAGAAAGAGCGGATCCTCATCCGGACGGCCGGGCACGTAGGCAAGCTCCTCTTCGCCCGAGTCTTCGTTGCGCTCCATGTGCAGCGTGCCGATCTCAAGGCCTTTCAGGTCGCCCAGCAACTGCTGGTACTCCTCAAGGCTCAGCTCCATCTCGGCTGCAACCTCGCCCTCCTGCGGGGCTCGGCCCATCCGCGCCGTCAGCACGCGGATCGCCTCTTCGACCGCGCGGCCCTTTCTTCGCAGCTCGCGCGGGCTCCAGTCAAGCGTGCGCAGACTGTCGAGAATCGCGCCGCGAATGCGGAACTGCGCGTAGCTGCGGAATTGCACCTTCTTGTTCGGGTCAAACTTCGCGAATGCGTCCATAAGCCCCACGACGCCGGCCGAGACAAGATCTTCGATATCCACATGCTGGGGCAGACGCTCGTGGATGCGCCGGGCAAGAAAGCGCACGATCGGCAGGTGCTCGAGCAGCAGACGCTCCTGCTCGCCGCTCAGGTCGGCGGTTGCGGCCCCAGGCGGGTAGCCGGAGCGGGAACCAACTCTTCGATTTGCGGTTATCGTTGCCGGTTCCATCTCCATGGCTTGTTTGGTCCCCCTTGAGGCTCAATTTCTTCACATTCCCGTGCTCTGGTCCCTGGTTGCGGCCAGATTTGCCGCCCAAGGCGCTCAACGCACGGTACCAACCGGGCGCAGGCGGACCTCGGGAGGAATCTCGCCGGCCGAAAGCACCGTCAGCCGGGGCAGTATCGGTTCCAGCCAGCGGCGCACGTGATAACGGGCCGAACCCGGACAAAGGAGCACGGGAAGGACCGGAGCGGAGGCAGAACCGATAAGCTGCCTCACAGAATCGGCGAGCCGGCGAACGAGCGGGGTGGTCGAGGCCCCCCGCGCGCCAAGAAGCCGCTGGCCGGGGTCCGGGGCGAGGGTGGCCAGGATCTCTTCTTCGAGCGCTGGGTCGAGAAGGAGAACCGGTAGCTGGCCCTCCTCGTCCACCAGTGGGCGCACCAGTCTCCGGCCCAGCGCCTGGCGTGCGGCTTCGACCAGTGCGACGGGGCTCTTGTTGGTGGGAGCGGTTTCGATCAGGGCTTCGAGAATCGTGCCGAGGTCGCGGATCGAGACCCGCTCCCTGAGCAACTGGTCCAGAACTCGCTCGACCTCGCCCAGGGTCAAGAGCTTGGGCACCAGCTCCTCGAGCAGTTTTGGATGACTCTCATTCAGCGAATCGAGCAGGCGCTTGGTCTCGGCGCGGCCCAGCAGCTCCCATGCGTGATGCCGAATCAGCTCGCCAAGATGGGTCGTGATTACCGTGACCGCGTCCACCACCGAATAACCGGCGGCACTTGCCTGCTCTTCGAGGGCCGGAGCAATCCAGATCGCCGGCACGCCGAAGGCCGGCTCACGGGCCTCTTTACCGGCAAGCGGACGACGGTTGGGGTCACCCGAGACGGCGAGGCGCAGATTCCCCTCCGTTTGCCAGCGGCCGATCTCCATCGCGCGCAGCGAGAACACGTACTCGCGCGGCTTGAGGCGCAGGTTGTCGGAGATGTGCACGGGCGGCACCAGGAATCCGAGCTCAGCCGAAAGATGGCGGCGCAGCGAGCGGACCCGGCTCAATAGCTGTCCGCCCTGCTTCTCGTCGACCAGCGGGATCATCTGGAATCCGATCTCGAGGGTCAGCTCTTCGAGCTTGAGAAGGTTGGCTAGATCCGCGCCCTGCGCCTGATCGGCTTTCTTTTTGTCGACCGGAGCAGGCTCGGCCGCCGGCGCAACGGCGGCCCTTGCCGCCACCCGGCGCGCGGCCCAGAAGAGTGCGCCGGCCACGGCAAAGAATGCGACCTTGGGCAGCCCCGGAATCAAACACATGGCCGCCGAGACCAGACTGGCTAGATAGAGCGTTGAAGGCCGGCTCAGGAGCTGCTGGCGGATCTCTCCGCCCAGCAGCCCCGCGGAGTTGGCGCGCGTCAGGGTAATGGCTCCGGCAATCGAGACCAGCAGGGACGGGATCAGTGTGACCAGCCCGTCTCCAACCGTGAGAACCGTATATGTCCGCGCCGCCTCGCCGAGATCGATTCCCTGCTGCAGCGTACCGATCAGAAGGCCGGCAATAATGTTGATAGCTGTAATCAGAATGGTGGCGAGCGAGTCGCGTTGATTGAACCGCGCCGCTCCATCCATGGCTCCGTAGAACTCGGCCTCCCGCGCGATCGCCTGGCGACGCCGGCGAGCCTCGGCCTCGTCGATCAGTCCGGCATTCATGTCGGCGTCGATTGCCATCTGTTTGCCGGGAAGCGCATCGAGAGTGAAGCGCGCTGTAACCTCGGCGGTGCGCACGGCGCCGTGCGAAACCACCAGAAACTGAATCGCGATCAGGGCGAGAAACAGCACGAAGCCGACCACGTAGTTGCCGCCGACAACAAACTGTCCAAACGCCTCGATCACCTTGCCCGCGGCGGCGGTGCCCTCCTGACCATGCAGCAGGATGCGGCGGCTGGAAGCGATGTTCAGCGCCAGCCGGAAGAGCGTGAGCAGAAGAAGCAGTGTTGGAAACACGCTCAGCTCGACGGCGCGGCGGATCTGGACCGCAGACAGAAAGACCACAATCGACGCTGCCATCGAAAGAGCCAGCAAGAGGTCCAGCGCCCAAGCCGGCAGCGGCACGATCATGACAAAGATCATGCTGATCGCCGCCATGGGCAACACGTAGTCGCGCAGGCGATCGAGAATGCTGCGTGCAGCGATGCCCGGCAGTGCAATTGCAGTTGTGCTCATCGCAGACCTCCATCGGCTGGCGGGGTCTTCACGTCGCGGCCAGCTGTCCACGCGGCTCTTGATGCGGCTTCCGCCTGCGCCCGGGCTCGCTGCGCTGCTTCGCGTCCGCGCCGTTCCTGCAACTCAGCCTCAACGCGCTGGCGATAGAGGTAGGCGAGGATAGCGGCGACCGCCGCGTAGAGATCGACTGGAATCGGCTGGCCGACCTCGACCGAGCGATAGATCGATCGCGCAACCGGAGGATTTTCGACAATCGGCACGCCCGCCCAGCGCGCCTCGGCCTTGATCTCCTCTGCCAGCAGGTTGCGGCCCTTTGCCAGAACCCGTGGGGTCTCCATGGTCTTGAAGTCAAAGCCCAGCGCGACAGCGTAGTGCGTCGGATTGGTAACCACCACGGCGGCCCGCGAAACATCGGCCTTCACTCTGCGGCGGCGCATCTGGCGCTGGAGACTGCGAATGCGGCTGCGCGTCTGCGGGCTTCCTTCGGTCTCTTTCATCTCGTCGCGTAGATCCTCTCGGCTCATACGAAGGCGGGACTCGCGGCTGCGCCACTCAACCAGGTAGTCAATCGCCGACCAGCCGAAGAGCAGCCACGCAGCTGCCAGCAAAAGCCCGTACACATCGCTCCCCAGTTGCTCGATCCGGACCACGGAAAACGGCGGCATTTCAAGCTGCCGCGCTATCCGCTGCACCGCGAAGACGGCCAGAAGTGAGGCGGGAACCAGGGACTTGACCAGCCTCGATGCAGCCCGCAGCGAGAACAGGTTGCGCACATTCGCGATCGGGTTGATCCGCTCAGGCTTGAAGCCGATCGCGCTCGGGGTGATGTTCAGACCTCCAGTTTGGAGAACCCCGACACCCAAAGCTGCCGCGGCCACTGCAACCATGGTCCAAGCGGCCGGAGCCAGAACCCCGAGCGTCAGCCCGCGGATTGCGATCAGCGTTGGAGCCAGGGTTGCCGGTTCCCAGCGCGCCGGAGCCCCCAGATTAAGAAACCCCTGGAATGCTGCACGCCACGCCAGAACCGTTCGCGTCCCGAGTGCTCCCAGCACCATCACCCCGGCCAGCGTGCCTGCAGCGGCCGAAAGCTCGCGGCTGTGCAGCACGTCGCCTTCCTGCCGAGCCTTTTCCCGCCTTCGCTGGGTTGCCTGCTCTGTGCGCTCGCCGGGCATCGTCTATCCTCCCAGCCGTTGCGCCAGCGCGGAAGTGCTGCCGCCCGAGGGACCAATCAGCCGTTCAGCCAGGTCGAGCAGTGCCGCGAAGCGGGTCTCGATGAAGCGCGGCCAGAGAGCCAGCGACCCAGTCAGCAGCACAAAGCCGGTCAGGGTCTTCAGCGGCACCGTAAGCGCCATCACGGGGAGCTGCGGGCTCAGCTTTCCGAGCAGCGCCACGGCCACCTCGGCCAGAAGCGTTGCCGCCAGCACGGGAGCGGCCAGCTCGACAGCGGCGAGAAATATTCCTGAAGCAGCTTCAACCAGGATTCTGCCGCTGGCCGGCGCGAAGACAAATGCCCCCAGCGGAACCGCTCGAAAGCTGCGCACCATCGATGCCAGCAGTATCCGGTCAAGCCCCGCGGTGATCACAACCAGTGTCCCCATCAGCTGGAAGAGGTCGCCCAGAAGCGGCGTCTGAATATTCGAGGCGGGGTCGAGCAGGTTGACCAGCGAGAAGCTGAACTGCAGCCCGCAGATCTGTCCGGCAAACAGCAGCATCTCCATCATCATTGCCAGAGCCAGTCCGTAGATCAGGCCTACGGCGAGCTCACTCAGAATGGCCGAAAAGCTGATCCCGCTGTGCGAGGATGGCAACGTTGCCACGAGCGGCGCCAGAAGGTACGCGACGGCCCCGGCAAACACTGCTTTGGTACGCACGGGCAGCGCCGTCGACGAGAAGAAGGGAGCAAAGGCCACCATTCCGCTCACGCGAATCAGGACCAGCGTCATCGCGCTCAGAAAATTGGTCCAATCGGCCATACGTCCCAGGGTTCCTCAACCCACGTAGCGGTGCAGGTCCGTGATCAGGTGGACCGTGTAAGTGGCGAGCCGCGAGAGAAACCAGGGCATCGCAGCCAGCAGGATCAAGGCCACCGCGAGCAGGCGCGGCACCGAGGTCAGCGACTGTTCCTGGAGGCTTGTCAGCGTCTGCACCAGGCTCAGCAGAAAGCTCAGAAGTGCGGCCGCAATCAGGATCGGCGCGGCCAGAATCATGGCCTCCCGCATCAGCTGGCGCAGCAGTTCGGCAACCATGTCCGGGGTCATCGGGCTCTCTCTTTCCTTTTCGCTTCCAGCTCAGCCCACAAGGGGTTCAGCGACGCCTGCCCCTGTCAGAAGCTCTTCAGCAAAGAGCCCGCCAGCAGGTTCCACCCGTCCACCATCACAAACAGCAGAATCTTGAGCGGGGTTGAGACCACCACCGGCGGCAACTGAAACATGCCGATCGAGGTCGTGATCGAAGCCGTCACCATATCGATCAGCAGAAATGGCAGGTAGAGCACCGCGCCGATGGCGAATCCAGCCTTCAACTCCGAGAGAATGTAGGCGGGAACCACCACACGCATGGGCAAGTCTGCGGCCGTTGCCGGGCGTGCCACTTGTCCGGCAGCAGCAAAAAGCGCCAGGTCCTTCTCCCGCGCATAGCGCAGCAGGAACATCTTCACCGGCTCGGATCCCCGGTCGATTGCCTCCCAGCCCGTGATTTGTCCAGCGCGGTAGGGCTCAACTGCCTGCTGATCCACCTGATTGAGCACCGGCGTCATCAGAAACCAGGTCATCATCAGGGCTAGCCCCATCAGGGTTGGATTCGATGGCGCGGTCTGTGTTCCCAACGCCTGACGCAGAAAGTGGAAGACCACCAGCAACCGCACCATTGGCGTCATAGCCATCAGGATGGCGGGAAGAAGCGTGATGAGCGTCAGCACGAAGACGATCGTCCACGGCGTCGAGTCAGAGGGGTGCAGACGGCTGCTCAGATCGGGTAGCAGGGGCGCTGGAACAGGGGTGGCCAAAGCCAGTATCTCAGCCAGTCTGATTACCAAGAGACCCTCCCCCTTCGAACCCTGTCCGGTCCGATGGATTGGGCCGTTTTCCGCGTTTGCCGAACGTTAATCGGGTAGAACGCCGGCGTGCCGTCGGCCGAGGTGGCCACCAGCAGCCTCTGGCCAGATGCCTCGATCAGGGCCAGCGACTGGCGGGGCGCGAGCGTGATCCGTTCCAGCACCGCGAGCTGCGGACGGGGCCGCCCCTCTCTGTGCAGCCGCGCGATCAACCAGCCAGTCAGGCCGCCAACAATGCCACGAGAAGAGCCGGCAGGATCGCTAACTGTCGAATTCCCTTGAGTCCTTCCCCATCCGAGCCATCTTGCCTCTGTTGCCAATCCGATCCTCCTGCCCCTCATCGCTGGTACGGCATTTCTTGCTGCTGCTGGTGAGACCACCATCCCCGCTGTCCAACTTGTTCATCCGAGTCGGGTAATCCGCACCGCCAGCTGCGACTCGATCACTTCAAACTCGGTCCACGCCAACTGCACCCCTCCTGAAGCGAGGGGCACATCCTCGCCATTTCCCCAGGCCGACTCGATTACCTGCCCTGGAGCGAGCGCCAGCAGGTTCCCCACCCTGAAATCCGGGATTGGAATCGCCACATCGAGTTCCACGGGCATCCGCGCCAGGGGAGCGGTAAGTACCAGCTGCCTTGCCACCTGATCCCGTCCTGCCGATGGCACCAGCGCAGCCTCTGCTGCAATTGCGCCTGCGCCAGCAAACGCACCAGCTGGTTCAGCCAACCGGCCTGGTTCGCGCGACGGGATTTGCCCAGCGGGAAGACCGGGGTGAGTCGCTGGAGGAGACAATGTGGGCGCTGCAGCCATCGGAGATGCTAGAGGCAGAGAGATGACCAGAATTGGGACAGCTGGATTGGAAGAAACTCATTAGAAAGCTCGATATCAACCCACCCGCTCCTTCCCACCCTTCAAAACTCCTTACCCGAATCACTGCTAAACTGAAATGTGTTGCATTGCGCGCCCTGCGCAGCCCCTTTTGCCGGGCTACATTTGCAGGGTTCTGCGCCTAACGAGGTCGAAAGCTATGACGAACAAGAACGGAACCCAGCCCCCCGCCTCCACCAATCTCCGCCTTAAGATTGGCCTTGCCGAGATGCTCAAAGGCGGCGTCATCATGGATGTGATGAACGTCGAGCAGGCACGCATTGCCGAGGAGGCGGGCGCGACCTCCGTCATGGCCCTCGAGCGGGTGCCTGCCATGATCCGCGCCGAAGGCGGCGTGGCCCGCATGGCCAAGCCTTCGCTGATCAAACAGATCATCCAGGCCGTTTCAATTCCGGTGATGGCCAAGGCCCGTATTGGCCACTTTGCCGAAGCTCAGATTCTGCAGGAACTGGGCGTCGATTTCATCGATGAGAGCGAAGTCCTCACCCCGGCCGACGAGGCGCACCACATCGACAAGCACGCGTTTACGACTCCGTTTGTTTGCGGCGCGCGCAATCTTGGAGAGGCCCTGCGCCGCATTGCCGAAGGCGCGGCCATGATTCGCACGAAGGGCGAAGCGGGTACAGGTGACGTCGTACATGCCGTCCAGCACATGCGCCAGATCACAAGCGAGATGCGTGCTTTGACGGTCTTGTCGGAGCAGGAACTCTACAAAGCAGCCAAGGATCACCAGGCGCCCTACGAACTGGTCCGCATGGTCGCCAAGACCGGCAAACTGCCCGTGCCCAATTTCTCGGCCGGCGGCATTGCAACCCCGGCTGACGCAGCTCTCATGATGCAGCTCGGCGCCGAGGCAATTTTCGTCGGGTCAGGAATTTTTATGAAGGAACGGGCAACGCCCCTCGACGTCGAAAACGATCCCAAGGAGCGCGAAGAGGCCGTCTCCCGCGCCAAGGCCATCGTCATGGCCACGACGCACTACAACGACCCCAAGATCCTCGCCGAAGTCAGCGAGCAGGTCACCGGCACCATGAAGGGCCTTGCGGCCGCCGGGCTCGAAGAATCGCAGCTGTTGCAAACCCGCGGCTGGTAGCACTGCGTGCGGCGGACGCTCGCTATCCGCTCGCACTGGTTGAGTTGGGCCAGATTCTCGCCCTTGGACCTCGCGTCGCTCCGGCGTCAAAAAGAACCACAAGGAAGTGATGCCGGGCTATAGGGCCATGACCGCACTACGCGGACCTCGGGAATAGACTGTTTCATTCGAGATATCCCACTCAAGCCAGGAGAGGCTTTGGAATCAGCCGTTACACCGCGCATCGGCGTTCTCGCCATCCAGGGCGACTATGCTGCCCACGCTGAAGCCCTCGCTCAATCCGGCGCCGAGCCTGTCGAGGTGCGCAAGCCCAATCAACTCGACGGATTGGACGGCATCATCCTCCCCGGTGGCGAATCGACGACCGTCCTTCGATTCTTGGAGAAGCAAGACTTCTTTGAGACCTTGCAGCAGTTCTGCCAGGAGAAGCCAGTCTTCGGCACCTGCGCAGGAGCCATCCTGCTTGCCCGCGATGTCGTGAATCCGCCCCAGCGCTCTCTGAGTCTGCTTGACGCCGTCGTCGAGCGCAACGCCTACGGCCGGCAAATCGACTCCACCATCCTCACTGCCGAGACCGAGTTACCGGGCGGCCCGTTGGAGATGGTCTTCATACGCGCCCCGAAGATCGTCGAAGCTGGTCCCAATGTCGAAGTCCTCGCCCTCCGTGACGGTTCGCCTGTCCTCGTCCGTCAGGGCCATCTCCTCGCTGCCACGTTTCATCCCGAACTCTCTGACGATCGGCGCGTTCACCAGCTCTTTGTCGATCTCGTCCGGAATGTAACCTCCGGATAACCGGCACAAGCCCTCTGGGGATTGGATTGCAGCCAACTGGCCGAAATTATCGGGTTGCGAGGCGATCCACTACGAATCTGGATGCGTCCAAAACTAAGGGAGAGTAATCTCATCTTCTAAAGAGGTCGGCGATGCCCTCTATCTTCACTCCGACACCCACGGAAATCGAGCGCAAGAAGCCGGGCACCGGCGGCAAGCCTCCCGTCACGCGGCGTCCAACCGGCGGTGGCGGCGGCGGGGGCGACGACGATCGCAGGGACGAAAGCCGGGGGCCCGGCGAACTGCTTCGCCGCGTGCGCTTCTTTGTCTTCTTCGCACTTGCGGGAGATGTGCTTTTCTTCGCCATTGTGATCGGGGCCTTCTTCGTCAGCCACGCTGGCATTGTGATGGATCCCCGTAGTCACACTTTCTCACCCAATTGGCACCCTGTAATCCTGCCTCGCATCCTCTACGTGAACACCGCGCTACTCGTTCTCAGCAGTCTTACCATGGAGTTTGCGCGCCGCCATATATTTCGCGAGATCGATGTCCTCGAAGAGTGGCTCGGACTCGGCCGACCCGCACTGCGCAACACACTTCCCTGGATTGCAGCCACACTCGCTCTCGGTATCCTCTTCCTCATTGGCCAGGGTCTGGCCTGGAGGCAACTGAGCCAATCTGGATTCTCGTTCGATCGTTACCATGTGACCCCGGCCAGCTACTTCTTCTATCTCATGACCGGAATGCACGCCGCTCATCTGATGCTTGGGGTCCTTGCTCTCGTCGGCTGTCTCTGCGCGCTCGGACTCCTCAAGCGCGTGGAATACCGCCAGGTCGCCGTCGACTCTACCGCTTGGTTCTGGCATTTCATGGGAGCCACCTGGCTGGTGCTGTTTGCCATCCTCGCTCTCGGCCAATAAGCCGGCCGAATGTTCGGCATTCCCCTCGGTGGACCCTCAGTTTTAAAATTGCGAACACGCTGAAAGTGAAGGGGTCGGCAAATGAGGAATACCAGGCTGCTCATCGCAGCGCAGAGTCTGGTCCTCTGCCTCAGCCCTTCGCTCCAACTCCATGTCGGCCGTCCTAAATTGCGCTGTCAAGGCGCCGCTCGAACCTTGGTCTTGAAGGGCGAGCAAGGCCAGAAAGCCCGGTTGAACAATTCCCTCAACGGGAAAGTTCCCGGTTAGGGAATTTCTGTCTTTCCGCCCGAGAATACTTCGGGCTGCAGGCTCATGGTTTCTCCCTCTTAGGGATATGTTCAGTGATACCCGATCCGGGCTTCGCAGCGCGGTTCAGGAATCCCCATAGCTTTACCCGAGGAGGTCACATGACAGGAAAAATACTCATCGTCGAGGACGAGCCGATCATTGCTCTCGATCTGGAACAAGAGCTTGTCGAATTCGGATTCGAAGTGGCTGGGCGGGCTCAATGCGCCGATGAGGCGCTGATGGCCGTCGAAGAGTCATTGCCAGATCTGGCACTGATGGATCTGCACATTCTGGGATCGTTGGACGGTGTCGAGACGGCGAGGCTTCTTCGCGACGCCTATCAGATTCCGTCGGTCTTTCTAACCGCACACAGCGATGACCACACCGTGAGCAGGGCCGTTCGGGAGATGCCATATGGCTATCTCACCAAGCCCTTCCAATCGCGCGAACTCAAAGCCACTATTCAGGTGGCCATGCACAAGGCCAAGGTCGACGCAAACATGCGTGGGGCACATGCCAGGAGCTCGTCAGCAATGGATGGCATGAACGAAGCCTTGCTTGCACTTTCGCTTGAAGGTGACGTCCAGTTCATAAACACTGCGGCCGAGCAATTGACCGGCATCCCACGGGAGCAGGCCACCGGCCTCCAATTTCGCGATGTAATTCATTTGGATAATCGCCGCTCTCCGCTGACAGTCGTATCCGCACGTCGCGGACTCTCAGGGCCGATTGAGAGTTTCGGGCTCTGGCTCCGCCAGCCAGGCCGCGGCTCCTTATTGGTCGACCTGGCCATCTCGCCAACGGTCGACGAAGCCGGCATGCAAACCGGCTACGTCCTTACCATGCGCAAAGCCGAACAGCGGCTACGGTCTCAGGGGCTGCAGGGATCGCTCAATGAAATTGAGATGTTTGACCTCACACCCGTGCCAATGGTGCAGCTTGATAGCCGGGGTCACATTGTTCGTGTCAACAATGCAATGCTGCGCGACGTTAATGTTGCAGAAGAGAAACTGATCGGCCGCACGTTGGCCGGTCTCAGTCGAGACCCCGATCCGCGAATCTCCGGAAAGCTGATGTATCAGCTTCTGCAGGGCGCGCAGAATTAGCCAAAGCCCGATTTGCAGTCAACAAGCGGGAAGGATGCGCTGACATTCGTTGGCGCAGCCGCGATCTGTGTTGATAATTTGGCCAATATTTCTGGAGGGAGCGGGCATGCCGAAACAGAGTCTCGAATATGAACGCGATAACCCCTCTTGCCCGATTTTCAATGACACACAAATTGGCGATCATGGCACGCGGCTTCTGCTGGAGAGTGTTACGGATTACGCCATCTATATGCTCGACCCTCAAGGACGGGTCGTCACCTGGAACGCTGGTGCAGAAAGGCTCAAGGGATACGTTCAGGAGGAGGTATTAGGGAGAGATTTCTCGATATTTTTCACTCCCGAAGCAATTGCGGCGGGTTTGCCAAAAAAGGAACTCGATCTTGCTGCGCGCGATGGACGATTCGAAACCTACGACTGGCGGATACGAAAGAAAGGAGAGAGATTCTGGGCCTTGGTGACTCTGACAGCTATTCGAAAAAGAAACGGCGAACTGGACGGATTCGCAAAGGTTACACGCGACATGACATCGCAGAAACTGCTCCAGGAAAGCCAGGAAAAGCTGGCAACCGAGCTCGAGGATCGCGTCAAAGAGCGTACTTGGCAACTTCAAACCAAAAACGAAGAACTGCGTGTGAAGACCGAGGAGATTCAAGGCCTTTTAGCCAAGATCCGAAAGGACCTGGGCGAAAAGGAGTTGCTGCTCCGCGAAGTGCACCATCGTGTCAAGAACAACTTGCAAGTGGTGAAAAGCCTGCTGAGCATGGGGGCCCGGACGGTAGGCGCCTGTGAAGGGCGCGACGCCATTGAGGCCGCCGCGCATCGCATCCAGGTCATAGCCACTGCTCACGAACGCCTGTATCAAGTGCCTGACCTGGCCAGGCTGAAGCTCGCCACTTATGTTAGCGAGATCGTCGAAGGGGCCGTTGCCGCCCATGCGAATCCAACAACTCCGGTTCAATTGACGATGGAATTCGATGAGATTTCTCTGCCGCTCGATCTCGCCATCCCCATGGGGCTTCTCGTCAACGAACTCGTTTCAAATTGTATGAAGCATGGCTTTTCCCAGTCCCATGCTGGCACGATCTGGCTCTCCGCGCGAATCGTTCCCGGCGCGGTGCACTTTGTCGTGCATGACAACGGAAAAGGCCTGCCGGAAAACTTCAACACCTCAAAGAGCCGATCGATGGGCCTCAGGCTTGCGGACAGCCTGGCTCACCAACTCGGGGGACGACTCGCATTCTCCTCCAACGACGGATGCCGGGTCGAGGCTGACCTTAAACGATTATCTCCAACAAGGGATTCGTGAACCTGTAACCCGATTACACAAATTGCAGCAACAGGTTCTGTCCCAAATCGCAGCTCGCCTTGAGATGGCTGGTGTCAAGAGCAGGCGACGACTACTCTAGTGCTTCGACGACCCTGCGTTGCCCTTTGCTTTAGCCGGCGGAGCCGCCGCAGTCAGCGTGAACTCATCCTGCGCCTCAACAGCTAATGAGTTCGCATCGGGATTTTTCACCCGCCACATCGTCGCGTGCAGCGACCGACCATTCACGTCGAGCGTCAGGTAGTGGTACACCGGATGTCCCCGCGGATGGTCATGATAGAGGTCCGCCGACCCGCGAACAAGAAGCGGATACGGCTCCGCTCCCCCGCCTCCGGTTACAACATATTCGACTCCCTGCTGTTCAAACCGTTCGTAGTTGTGGATATGCCCGTTCAGCACCAGCACCTTCGCTCGCAGCCTATCCAGATGCGCCTCCAGCACCTTCCGATACAGCAGCGCATCGGCCGAGGGCAAGTGCAACAACGCCACGGTCTGTTCATCTGCCATCCACGGCATGTGGTAGAGAATCATCAGAAAATCCACCTGAGCCGGCACATGCTCCAACTGCTGTCCAAACCAGACCACTTGCCGGTCGGTGTTCGTGCCCTCGCTGTTCATATCCAAGGAGATCAATTCAATATTGCCAATCAGCGCAGAGTAGTTCCGGTGCCGTTCGATCTCCGGAAAATGATCCAGGTAGTTCGTGATTCCCTGATCCCTGCCACCGTAGACCTCGTGGTTGCCGGTTGTTGGCAACACCAGTATCCCCTCGTTCCGCCAGGGTTCCGTCTCCTACTCGAAGGCCTTCCAGTGGTCCGCGCTTGCCCCGTGATAGGGTGTGTCGCCCGTAATCAGAAGAACCGATGGGTGCTCCTGCGCGATGCGATCCACAAGCCACTTGCGGACGCGTGGATTCGTCCCCGACGTCAATGCCGGATCGGCAAAGCGCGAGTCGCCGTAGGCCACTATGTGTAGTGGCTTGTCAGCTGGAAACTCGTTGAATTTCAGGGTTATTCCCGGTTTGAGAGCCGTCTCTGCTTTGTTCTCGATTGCCTGACCGGACCGCAGGCTGCAGCCCAGGGCCGCGCTCACCAGGAGCACCCCGTAAATCCAATCGAATCTGCGTCCCAAACGTGTCGCCACGCCTCAGAGTACCACCTCGGCAGAGCACGTCTTACATCCTCGCCGCAGACGGACGGCCCCGCCATGGCAAGGTTCGCACGCTAAAAAAAGCAGTACGGCACCTTTTCGGAGGGCACCGTACTGCAAATCGCCTTGCTATCTGGTTTCCCCTTGGTAGGAGCTTGTGCTGCTAAATCCTCGTGTTCCTAATTCCTTGCATTCCTAGTTGGTTGCCCGATGCAGCAAGCTGCGTAGCCTCTCTCCCAGCGTCGGCACCTCAGGGCACTCGAAATAAACTCTACGGTTGAGCGCCATTAGCAACTGAACAGCCTCAAGCTGCGAGTTGCTCGCCGAAAAGGCGACGCCGCTCTTGACGAATTCGTCTGTCAGGTACTCGACTGCGTGGCCCAGCTTCTCCAGCGCTTTTCCCGCCTGGGGCGTAATCTTTCGCCTTTGTTTCCGTGCAAATTGCGCTGCGACGGACAGACGCGCTGCCGGAGGCACGGGGAATGTAGCTGCCGATAAAGTCGCCATGACCATCATCCTCACTCACTTCTTCGGCACCGACCGACTTCTTTTCAGATTACGAACGTACCGATTCCCACCTGAGAACAAAGAAGTATCCAGTTTTATTTCGGGAATCGATGTGATTTGAGTCACTCCACACGTCGAACCAGATGCAAATTGCCTAACCTCTGTCCTCGCCGGTCTTTCGGCCGCCTGCCATCCCTCCATCGACACCTTTCCGCGCTTCCTTCAATGTTTCAGCCAAACCCAAACTGCTAAATTCATGCGCAAACTTCCACGACCGCAAACCTTGCGCCTCAATCCAGGTCTCTTCACGCCTTTCGGGTGCGAATTACCGTTCCATTCAGCCCATCGATGCCTTGACGGGACGAGGCTGAAAACCTAATCTCAAACCAGCATCCTGTTGCAGAGGCACGTATGCCGGCCTTCGAAACCGGA
>Ga0182015_10001075_pt1 | contig 37417 bp, 29 predicted proteins | sample 712P3MmetaG_FD_120478 | JGI IMG/M metagenome (GOLD analysis project Ga0182015, IMG submission 120478) | Permafrost microbial communities from Stordalen Mire, Sweden - 712P3M metaG | ecosystem: Environmental > Terrestrial > Soil > Wetlands > Permafrost | place: Sweden: Stordalen | collected...
CGTATCAGACGGCGAGAACATATTGCGAGAATCGAAGGCAAAAGTAAGAGCCAGACCCCGCAGCCTTGAGGGAAACACCGCTGCGGATGCTCCTTGGCAGCACCGGATCAGAAAGTTGCGCCGGCGAAGGTCAACCGAATCATTCGTCTTCGCTGGCCAACTCAGCCGATGCCCCCGGAGTGTTCAAGAGTAGAGCCGAAATTTAACAGCCGTGCCTCCTCCGGTCAAGCTCAAGAACTATAGACATCCTTTCTCGCCATGCACCTCGTTACTCGTAGGACGCGGCTGACACTCGTGCACGTAAAGAGAGCCGGTTGCCGATATACTGCGCCAGAGGGCTGCATGATGAGACTAGTCAGCTTCTGGTTGGCATTGGTATTCACGATGCCAGCAATCGTTTTGGCACAGAAAGATTACGGTTCCGAGGTCCAATCGAAAATCATTGCCCTGGAGAAAGCCTGGAACCAGGCGTACAAGCTCGGCGACATTCGGGCACTGGACACGCTGCTCGACGATCAGATTGTATCGATTAACGACGATGGAAGTGTGCAGACCAAGGCAGAGTTCCTAGCCGGAGTAAAACCGTCCAAGTCCCAGGAGCAGCAGGTCGCGCCAGAATCGATGAGCGTGCACGTGTTCGGAAATACTGCGGTCGCGACTGGAGTGTTTCGGGCAAAGGGAGTCGAAGCAGGCAAGCCTTACACGCGGCGCGAGCGCTTTGTTGATACCTGGATTTATTCAGGCGACAGGTGGGTGTGCGTGGCCACTAACGCGACGCCCATTCTGCATTAAGCCCGCCTTGTTCATTTCATCCATCTGAGTTTGCCGGACATTGCGAATTCTTCATACAGTGTTTTCGGGGTATTGCGCGACGACGACCGAAAGATGATTTGCACTCGCTGCCGTTTCGTCGCCAAAGTGCACATCTATAATTAGCTTGCTCATCCCGAGGAGCGGCCCAATGTCCATGAGCGTCCGATACGTCCGGCGACAAATCATAGGATGGCTGACAGTGCTGGTGCTGTTCTCCCTCGGGGCTAGCAGCGCCATATTCCAGGGAACACACACCGCTACTGCAGATGCAGCGGAGGCCCATCTTGGCAAAGGCTACGACGCCTTGAAGCAAGATCAATATGAACTCGCCGCCAGCGAATTTCGCGCTGCCCTGCAGCTCGATCCAACTTTAGCCTTGCGTGCACGCTTTCCTCTGGCCGTTGCTCTTTTCGAAATGCACCAGTTCCAGGAAGCTCGCCACGAATTCGAAGCGCTGCGCCGCGAAACAGCAGATCACCCAAATGTTCTCTATTACCTTGGCAGGCTCGATCTTGAAGATCACAACTTCGAGGCGGCAATTAAGAATTTGAGCCAGGCTGCGATCAAACCGCCGTTTCCTGATACTTCTTATTATCTCGGTTACGCGTACTTCAAGCAGGGTGATTTGAAAGCCGCGGAAAAGTGGCTAACGGAAGCCGCGCGCGCTAATCCGCAGGATGCGCGCGTGCCCTATCAACTGGGTTTGGTATATCGCAAACAAGGACGCGAAGATGAGGCAGCAAAGGCTTTAGCTCTGTCCGACGAGTTGCGGCAACGCGACGCCAAGGAGACTCAACTGCAGCGCGAATGCGTACAAAAGCTCGATCAGGGATCGCGGGACGAAGCCCACGCCGTCTGCAATCAACTTTATGATCCCAATGATGCAGAAAAGTTGACAGTACTGGGGACGATTTACGGCAAGCACGGAGACTTTGAGGACGCGCTGCAACCCTTACGCAGGGCTGCTGAGTTGGCTCCCGAATCACCGCAGATGCAATACAACCTGGCGCTGACCTACTATCAGATGAATCAGTTTCAGCAGGCGCGCAAGCCTCTGGCCGCCGCCGTGAAGCGCTGGCCAGATTTATTTCAACTGAATGCGCTGTATGGAGCCGTTCTTCTGAAGCTGGGGGAGGAACTTCCGGCTTATCAGGCACTGCACCACGCATGCCAGCTCAATCCGCAGGATTCGGGAACGGAAGATTTACTTTACCTGGCCACGCTTAAGCTCGCGAGAAAAGATCTGGCGCAGAAAGAAAAAACGTCAGATGCTCTTCGATACTTTGAAGAGGCGGCAAAACTGCGGCCTCGCGAACCTGCGCCGCATCAAGGGATGGCGGAACTCTACGCTCGCATTGGCCGTCCTGCGCAGGCTACGGCCGAACGGCAGGAAGCGGATCGTCTGACTAAGAACCTGGGTCAGGATAAGTGAAGCATCAGAAAAAGCTTGCGAACGTCTGCTATATTTACCCTCTCGCGGAGGTGTATCCATGTCCCGCATAGTGCGCTGTGGCCTCATTCAGGCGGGTAACGTGCTGAGCAGCGACCGCTCGCTGCCGCAGATCAAGAAAGCCATGATCGACAAGCACCTTAAGCTGATTGCTCAAGCGGCGAAACAGAAGGTCAAAATACTCTGTCTGCAGGAACTGTTTTACGGACCTTATTTTTGCGCCGAGCAAAATATTCGCTGGTATGAATTAACGGAGCGCGTCCCCGATGGGCCCACAACCAAACTGATACAGAAGATCGCTGCCAAACATCGCATGGTGATGGTGGTTCCGGTTTACGAAGAGCAGATGCCGGGAATGTATTTCAATACGGCCGCCGTCATTGACGCGGATGGAAGTTATCTGGGCAAATACCGCAAACACCATATTCCGCACGTGCATCCCGGATTCTGGGAGAAGTTCTACTTCACGCCCGGCGACTTGGGTTATCCGGTTTTCAAAACCAAGTACGCGGCCGTCGGAGTTTATATCTGCTACGACCGGCATTTTCCTGAAGGCGCACGCATCCTGGGTCTGAACGGTGCTGAAATCGTGTTTAATCCTTCCGCCACTGTAGCTGGACTCTCCGAATACTTGTGGGAACTGGAGCAACCCGCGCATGCCGTTGCTAACGGTTATTTCGTGGGTGCAATCAACCGGGTCGGCACGGAAAAGCCCTGGAACATTGGCGAATTTTACGGCAAGAGTTATTTCTGCAATCCCCGCGGCAAGATCGTGGCGCAGGCTAGCCGCGACAAAGATGAAGTGCTGGCGGCCGATCTCGATCTCGATATGATCGCGGAAGTAAGAAAGACCTGGCAATTTTTCCGCGACCGGCGTCCCGAGACTTACGATGCGCTGACGGCGCAAAGTGGACGCGCCGTCGCGGCTGATTGATTCCGATGGCTACCCGAGAGTCGTTGCCTCCCGCAATCGAATCGAGTCCTCTTTACAACCCCGACCTGGCCCCAGTCACCCGCGAGCGGCGCACATGGAGAACCTACAACTACGCCGCGTTGTGGGTATCGATGTCGGTCAATATTCTAACTTACATGTTGGCCGCCAGCCTGATCCAGGGCGGAATGAACTGGAAGCAGGCGGCGTTTACGGTTTTTCTGGGCAATTCCATTGTTCTCATTCCGATGCTGTTGAACTCGCATCCTGGTGCGCGTTATGGAGTACCTTTTCCGGTGCTGGCTCGCGCTTCGTTCGGGGTTCTGGGCGCGAACGTAGCCGCGGTGTTGCGTGCCTTGGTGGCGTGCGGATGGTTTGGCATTCAGACCTGGATCGGCGGCGAAGCCATCAGCACGCTGATCGCGACTTTAATTCCTTCGTGGCGAAATTTTCCCTACAGCACAGCAATTTGCTTTTTTGCTTTCTGGCTGATCAACCTCGTCGTAATTCTCAAGGGTGTGGAATATATTCGTGTTCTGCAAGGCATCAGTGCGCCGGTTTTGTTGGCTGTGGGACTTCTGCTGTTGGCATGGGCATATCGCGCTGCTGGCGGCTTCGGGCCCATGCTGGCTGCTCCGTCGCGATTCGCCAGCTTTCCGGATTTTCTGAAGTTTCTCATTCCCGCCTTGAATGCTACTGTCGGCTTCTGGGCTACGGTCTCGTTGAATATTCCGGACTTCACCCGCTTTGCCCGCAGCCAGCGGCAACAGATGATCGGTCAGGCCATCGCGCTGCCGACTACAATGACGCTTTATTCATTGATCGGAATTCTGGTGACCTCGGCGACTGTTGTGATTTACGGGACTGCGATCTGGGATCCCGTCCAACTGCTGAGCCGGTTTCATTCTCCAGTTGCGGTGGTGATCTCGTTGCTGGCGATTCTGCTGGCGACGTTGAATGTGAACATTGGCGCCAACGTAGTTTCTCCAGCGAACGACTTCTCTAATTTATGGCCGCGCAAGATCAGCTTTCGCACCGGCGGAGTGATTACCTGCTTCATGGGCATTGCTATGATGCCTTGGAAACTGCTCGGCAACTACAGAACCATGATCTTCGGATGGCTCGGTGGTTACGCTGCGTTTCTGGGACCGGTGGCGGGCATTATGATCTGCGACTACTTCGTGGTGCGGCATCGCCTGCTGCTGATCGACGACCTATACTTACGCGGCGGGGCCTATGAATATTCGCGAGGCTTTAATTGGCGGGCAATCGCTGCGTTGGCGTTGGGTGCTGGAACAGCATTGATCGGGTTAGTGATCCCTGGGCTGCGAACTCTTTATGACTATTCGTGGTTCGTCGGCTTCGCGGTTTCTTTTGTCGCTTACTATCTGTTGATGAGCCTCCGACAAGAACCGGTACCGGTTCATTCTTAGTATCATATTCCCACGGCAACCATTCCCAGGTCTCCACTCCGCATTGCGATTGATAAAGCCAATCGCAATGCTCCGGTCGGGATGACAGAGTTTCTTCGTAGACTGGCTTTAGAACAATCTGCGGATACAAGTTCCCAGGTCTCGCAAAAGCGGCGAGACCTGGGGCACCCACCTTGGATTTATACGGACAACATCAGTCTTTTGGCTAGGCGCGACAGGCGCACTACCCGATATATAGGCTGCAGAGGTTTTGGCAGGCGGACTGCGTTCCATTCGCTTACGCTTGGAGTGAAGCCTAGACGTGACAGGAAGCAAGCTCGGTCCTGCCAGCGTTCCCGCAGGCGCAGCATCAGGCGAAAGTATGCTAGTGATTCCGTCTCGTAGCAGGAGCTGCATTTGATGATGGGAAGAATCTCATCGGCAAGCATGGTGGCTGCAAGGTCGTCTCTCAAGCGTCTTTGAATCGGGTGCGGAACTGCCGACCCTACCAGTTTATGAGCTAGCAGCAAATTCACATTGACGATACGCTCGATTCCCAGCCGTTGCGCTTCGGGCTGAATCGCGTTCCAGTCGAGTTGGGCAGATTTAGCCAACTTAGCGATATCGCATAGCCATGAAAGCTGGACCCAGACGTGTTTAGCGGCGTGAACGCAGAGCACGAGCAGGAGATCTTCGGCGCACAAAGTTCGCACAGGACTTCCGCCTAGGATGACTTCATCGGCTCGATCAAAAAAACCAGCCATATCAAAGTCGATGGAATAAAAACGCGGTACGATGCGCCACTGCAGGTCGAGCAAATTTCTTCCGGCTGCAGTATGAAAAACATAGCCGCATCCTGAGGCAATGTAGGCTGACTCTTCCTGCTCGCGAAGTTCTGGGCCGCACGTGTGGCCCAGGGCGAGCAATGCCGCTTTTGCCTTACGCACATCCTCGGGGCGAATGAGGATGTCGAGATCGCTGTACTGCCGTTCTGTAACGTCGCCGTACAAAGTTTTAGCCAGGACCGGTCCTTTATAGGCCAGAGCCTTGATTCCCGCAGATTCGAAACAGCGAATGGTACGCAGCAGTTCACCGGTAAACCATAATGCCTTACAGGCATTTTCCTGATAACAGGAGCGAAGCGCAGCGCGCGCATTGATGGGAAGTCGATCCGGGAATGGCGATAATCCGCCGTACACTTGCGGAATTACGCGATGGTGATCTGCCAGATGCAGCAATCGTTCCCATTGGAGAGGATGGGAAAGCATTGTGCGGATGCGATCGGGCGGCGGTTCAGCAGCGCAGCACGCTAGTAGCAAATCAAATTCATCATCATTGCTGCGCGGTCGTCTTGGCCGCAGCCTGTCGGCATCGGATGCAATCGGTCGCGGCTCGGCAGCAGTGGCCATTGATAGAGATAGTATCGTCGCGGTTGAACCGCGTTAAGTTCGAAGGAAGGTTCTCCGAACCGGCGCTTTGAGCGATTACCAACCCGTTGACACTTCTAGTTGAAATTCCTTGAAACACTCAAAGTAGTGCCTGGGTGCGAGATATCCCTCACTTTGTTCGGGATGACAGTCTTATCGGGATTGACCGTCTTATCGGTTAACCGGTCTTATGGGAATTGTTGAGGCCCGTTACTTTGGTTTCGAAGCCGGCGCCATACCGATGAATGGGATTTCCTAAGAGACGTACAATCTGAAAAGACTCATGACCTTGATTACGCAATCGTCCGAAGCGGTGCGGCGCAGCACGCGCATTCGGGCGCAGATTCCCTTTCGACTGGTAAGTATGGACCCTGCGGTTCCGTTTAGCGAGCCATGCTACACGCTGGTAGTAAACACAGAAGGTTGCGGCGTACGGCTCACCCAGCCATTGGAACCAGGGCTTGCAGTTTTGCTCGACGAACTTCCGGGTGGAACCAAGGCGACGGCGAGGGTGGCGAATTGTGTTCCCCTGGGAACGGAAGGCAAATACTGGCTGGTGGGGATTGCGCTCGAAGAGCCTGGAAATATCTGGTGCATCCGGCCTGCGCCGGCGAACTGGGAACGGGCATCGAGTACGCGGACCGCCGCAGCGGCACCTAAGGTCGCCCCGCCCAAGAAAGCGGGTCAGTGGCCTTACACAGTGTTTTCCAGCAAGGGAGAAGCTCATCCGGGAAGGAAGTAGTAGCCCGCCCCAAAATCACTGCACCGCCCTACACCTTAGCGGTTGATTTTCTCGTAATAACGGCTGTCATACATCGCGCTGGAATTCTGCACGAATTCGAGGACGCGGTGCATTTTGACTTTGTCCTCACGATTTAATTCCTTGAACTGTACTGCCACGCCTGATCCGGGATGCATTCTTGCGACAGTGCCTTCAGTTTGAAGCTTGCCATCGTCGATTGAGAACACAAGAGTTAGATTCGTACCTGGAGTGAGGATGGCACTGGTTTCGACGTAACAGCCGCCCATACTGATGTCGACCAGGTTCCCGAAAATCGGGCCGCCTTCGTTCTGTGGATTTAACTCAATCGTGATCCGGCATTTCATGCGAGGATAGAGCCGGCGGTTTTTGCGGCTTGGCTGTTTTTGCTTTTCCACATACATGCGCCGATCAGCCTCGGCAAGAAGCTCCTCCGCATCCTTGCCATGCTCCGGATACATGGCTTGCCCTAAGCTCAAAGAGAGAATTTCTTCGCCACAAACCTCGAATCCAGCTTGCTTGGCTAGCTCCCGGAGCTGGTGGGCCTTTTTGGCTGATACTTCGGCGGGCAGGCCAGGAGCGATAATGACGAATTCATCGCCTCCCATACGGGCTACGTAATCGTACTCACGACAGCTTTCTTTCAGGGCTTGCGCGAACAGCCGCAACACCCTGTTGCCCTCGAGATGGCCGAAGCGGTCGTTGATTTGCTTGAAGCCATCCATGTCACCGACCATGACAGTTAATGTGGAATTATCGCGCTTGCAGCGAGCCAGTTCGCGATCTAGCTGCAGGAACAGCGAGCGCGCATTCGGCAATCCGGTGAGATAGTCGGTCGTGGCAGAGTTTTCCGCCTGCTGATATTTGAGCGCATTCTCAATGGCCAGGGCCATTTTTGAACTGATCGCCAAAAGAATGCGCAAGTGGTCGGAGGTAAATGCGTCGCGCTCGCCCCGGTAAAGAGCGAGCACTCCAATCACACCGTTTACGCCCTCCAGCGGAATCGCTAACGCCGAGCGCAACGTACTGAACTTGGTAGGATCGTTCAAATACCCAGGCTCAACCGAAGGATTCCCGTTAATGATAGGTTTGCGATTGTGCGCGACCCATCCGGAAAGTCCTTGGCCGAGCGGAATGCGCAATGACGAAAACAGTCGAAAGTTGTCGCCATTGACGTATTCGGGAATCAGTTCTTCGTTTCGGCGAACGTAAATCGCGATGGCATCATAGGGAACCAGCGAGCGGAGCTTGACCGAAAACACAGAAAGAGTCTCGACCAAACTGAGTGAAGCTCCGAGATCCTGGCTGAGTTCGAATAAAGTCTGCGCTTCTTGCCTTGCAGCCGCAATCGAGGATAGGAACGTAGCTTCATGGCCGGAGCCATCTTTGACTGAAATGTTTTCGAATCCGGCAGCCGGGGCGAGTCCACGTTCGATCTTGAGATCGGTCGAGAGCGCTGGATTCACGTCGCCGCCAAATTGCGCAACAGCCAATTTTTCGAGACTGAGATATCGCTTCTTGAGAATATCCACTACTTTTGGATCGAACGACTTGCCCGACTCGGCTCCCAATCTCTGCATGACCTCTTCGAGGGGCAGAGCGCGCCTGTATTGCCGATCGGACGCCAGAGCATCGAGGTAATCGACCGCCGAAAGAATGCGTGCACCGATAGGAATATCGGTACCCTTGAGGCCCGCGGGATAACCCGTGCCGTCCCACTTTTCGTGGTGGGCGCGCACGATAGGAACAACTGGATAGGGAAAGCGAACCCGTTCGAGGATCTCTGCGCCCACCACCGGGTGAATCTTCATCTTCTCGAATTCTTCGAGAGTGAGCCGCCCAGGTTTCGAAATGATATGTTCAGGCACGGCCAGTTTGCCGATATCGTGCAAAAGCGCGGCGGCGTGCACCGCCTGCATTTCGTCTGGAGTCACGCCTAATTCTTTAGCTACCTCAACTGCGTATACACGGACGCGTTGCAAGTGGTCGTGGGTGGTTTGATCTTTGGCTTCAATGGCCAGCGCCAGAGCTTCGATCGTGCGCAGGTGCAGGCTGGCCATCTCTTCGACGTGACGCTTCTCATCGTCCAACTTTCCCAGGTACAAGCGGTACGAGCGATAGATTACGTAGATGGCAGGCAGTAAGAGGAGCGAGGTTTCCCAATAAAAGGTGCGGTTGAACCATCCGATTGCGCCAGCGATTCCTGCGCCCACCAGATAATAGGGGAACGACCAGAAATAACACTCCACTATGATCGTTTTGAGTTTCTTGCCTTCAGTAAGCGATATAACGGTTGCGATGGAACCGGTATTGGCAACGAAGTATGTGCAAGCGGCGAGAACCAGCAACAGGGCCTGCGCCCCGATCACGTGATTGAATATTGTGAGATGGTAGACCCAGTAGGCAACCGCCGTCGAGAATGCGCCCGCGCACACATTGAAGGTCACTTGCAGCGCGTTGGGGCGATCCGGATAAAGCGACTGCACGAGAATAGAGACGCAACCGAGAATCAAAGTCTCGGAAAAACTGAGTTCCAGAACACCGAGCAGGACGAATAAAAAGTTCACCGACATGGTGCCGGTGATGCCCGGCAGATTCACTTTCATCCGCGACGCAAGAATGCCGATCCCCAGGTAGCAGATGAATTCGGCGATGTTTTTGCTGTTCTGGTGGACGGCTCCATACACGAGCACACTGGTGCCTGCTGTCACAACCAAGCCAACAAACATCTTGGCCTGAAGTGTCAGACCTCTCCACGACTGTGAATTGCCAGCCATTAGGTCCTGTCGCCCTTGGGGAAAGAGCAGAATCTCTCCTTAGAAATAGCATCTAATGTGTTTAGGAACAATGATTTACGAGAGTTGCGGGAAACTTAGGTAACCGGTTGCGCGTACCCCGAGAACGTAACGGAAGGGAGCCACTTAGCGGTCTTCGGCGGCGGGAAGGCTTGAAGTGCAGGCGCTGTTCATGCGTAAACGTCCACAACAGCACCGGTCCATTCGGGTGTAGAACCGTTGAAATCATCGTTAGCTTCGACCGGTAACGCCTGTTGTGTCTCGTTCGCGGGATTCAGGCTGGCGATTGGCTGAACGTCTGGTTGAAACGCCATGAATGCCTGCACGGCCATGGCCGCACTGCCTGAAGACGAGATTTGTGCGTTGGTTTTTTGTATATCGTCTTGCAGATGACTTTGGGATTGTGGTTCTGGCGTATTCACCAGAGAAGTGGCGTTTATGAAAGGAACCGGGCCGATTGCCATTACACTCATGATGTACTCCGATTGAGTTGGCGCCCGTCAGGCTTGGCTTTCAGCACCACCTCTATACCTTTGATAGTCTCTTATCAGCATAGGAGTCGCGGTCAGGGATACCTAGTCCTTTCGTGAATTCGCCCAGTCCCCAGTTTTACTGAAGGATTACGGAAGTGTGAAAAGATCCTAATCTCATTGTTTTTTCAAGCACTTACGTATCCGTCCAATGCGCCAGTTAACCGCTGAACCCTTATTTTGCCCCTTTCGTTGGGTTACGCGTGCCTTACCGTATTGCCCTCAATAGGATAAATGCAAGGCAGAGTCCGCAGCGGTCTATCGAGAAGGCCATCGCGGGTGCACGTGAGGAAGTGAAGGTCAAACGGGGTAAGGCATTCAGTGCTGTTTTTCGGGTAGCTCTATCCAGTAAAAAGCGAATGCCGTAGTTAAGCAGTGGAAAGAGAGAGACATGCATAAGCCAGTAAAATATGTGGAGAAAGCGGTGACCGTCGCCGCGACGGGTGCCTGGACAGTATTCGAGCGATTCAACCGGATCAAGCAGAATCCTTCTCCCACGCCGAAGTGGTCTGACAAGCCGCTGCTCAAGTCGTATGAAAAGACCAAACCTCCACTAGGCTGGCCGCGTACCACGGACTCGCTGTGCCCGAAGTGTGTCCCGGAAATCCGCCAGCAGATTCTTGACGGCAAACTGCCCGTCGAGGTGCTCAGCAACGAAAAGATCGGCGAGATCAAAGCCCAGATCATCGAGCGCGACGGCAAAATTCTGATGGTGAAGGACTGCGAAAAACACGGTCACTTCGAAGACGTAATGTCGATTGACACCGATTTCTCGCGCCACCTCGAAGAAGTATTTCCCGGCCGCGACATCGTCGCGCACAACGACGAGAAACTGCACCACCATGGCTCCAGCACGGTTAAATACGGACGTGGTTCGGTGCTTACCATCGACCTCACCAACCGTTGCAACATGATGTGCGATCCGTGTTTCATGGACGCCAATCAGGTTGGCTTCGTACACGAGTTGAGCTGGGAAGATATCAAGACCATGCTCGACAACGCCATCACAATTAAACCGAAACGGCAGATGTCGGTGCAATTTTCCGGCGGCGAGCCCACGCTGTCGCCGTACTTCCTCGACGCGGTACGTTACGCCCGCAAAGTTGGATACAACAGCGTGCAAGCTGCGACCAACGGAATTGAATTTGCCAAGAGTCTAGAGTTCGCGCAACAGGCCGCTGAGGCTGGCATGCGCTATGCCTATCTGCAATTCGACGGCATCGGAAACGCTGCGAATGCTCACCGCAAAGTCGGAAACCTGTTCGACGTGAAGTTGAAGGCCATCGAGAACCTGCACACTGCAGGAATCGAAATCGTTCCGGTGGTCACCATCGTGAACGGAATCAACAACGAGCAAGTCGGACGCATTATCAAGTTCGCTCTCGACAATCCCAAGAAGATCGGTTTCCTCAGCTTCCAACCAGTAAGCTTCACTGGCCGCGACGAAGCCGTGACCGACGATCGCCGCCAAGCCCAGCGCTACACGTTGTCCCATCTCGCGCATGATGTAAAAAATCAAACTGGCCTCGGCGAACCAAGCCGCGACTGGTTCCCTATTTCGTTCATGGGAACTTTCAGCGATTGGGCCGATCTGATGCACGTTGACGATCCCAAGAACAACTGGGGCCAACTCTCGTGTGGCTGCCATCCGAATTGCGGAACCGGAATGGCCGTGATGATTGATAAAGAAACCAAGGAAGCGGTTCCGGTAACGGCGTTCTTGAAGGGCGATCAACTGGCCAAGGATATTCAGAAGGTCAACGATGCGGCGCGTGGAAAATTTCTCACTGTCGTGGGGATGGCGCTGTGTTTGATGAAGAACTACGATCCGTTCCAATCGCCGACACATTTCAAGCTGATGGACCTTTTGAAAAAGTTTGACAAGAATTTCAACGCCACCGGAAAGAATTACGGGAAAGTGGGTCCGGACCGGACCATTGACGACGTGATGAAACGCCGTCAGGACCGCTGGAATTTCCTGTTCATCGCAGGCATGTGGTTTCAGGATCTGTTCAACTACGATTTCCGACGGACGGAGCAGTGCATTATTCCTTACGCAACGCAGGAAGGCGAAATTTCTTTCTGCGCCTACAACACCGGCGTGGGTTGGCGGAACATTATCGAGAAGATGCACATGACGGCCACGCTCACCAAGTGGTATGAGGAGCATGGTCGGCATGAGATCTTCGCCGGCGGCAAGAATGTGAAGATGGAATCGACGGCGCACTCGCTGCTGCTGAAGGATGAACTGGTGACCAACGAAGTCCAGCACGATCTGGATAAGCTGGGTATCGCCAAGAATTCCGGGGAAGAGAAAAAACGGGCGCGTGATGCCAAGCAGGCTGCTGACGCGCGCGGTCCGCAGAAAGACGACGCGGCTTACAACGCGCGCATGGCCGCTCTCTATCGCGAAGTAGTGTTGCAGGAAAAACCAGTGGTGACGGAGAACGGATTTATTCCGCTGGGCGCATTGACCGGTTCGAAGCCAAAGGTGGATGTAGGCGAGCCCGTTTTAGGCGATTAACTCGCTACCTCGAGCGTGAAAAATGTAGAAGAAGGCCGCCAGTTTTGGCGGCCTTTTTCTGGTGCCATAATTTCTGTTCGCTTCGGAGATAACAATCGACGCAACGACGCTGCTGGTTGTATTGATCGTGTTCGTCGCCACGCTGATTCGATCGGCATTCGGATTTGGCGAAGGCTTACTCGCCGTCCCGCTGCTGGCTATCTTCATTCCGCTCGAAGTAGCTGCCCCGCTAGTCGTACTTATTTCAATCACGATCGCGGGTATCGTGGTCGTGCAGGACTGGAAAAAGATTCATCTGAGTAGCGCGGGGTGGCTTGTACTCTCAACCCTGCTGGGCATTCCGCTCGGTCTCTTGCTTCTCACCAGCAGTCATCAACGGGTGGTAAAAGGCGCGCTGGGTGTGATTCTCATCGCTTTCTCCGTTTATTCCTTCATTGGGCGCACTCCGCTAGAACTAAAGCGTGACAATCGAGCATGGCTTTGGGTTTGTGGATTCTGCGCGGGTGTGCTCGGCGGAGCCTACGGAATGAATGGCCCACCGCTGGTGATTTATGGAGCGATGCGACGCTGGTCCGCACAACATTTTCGCGCGACCCTGCAAGGATATTTTCTCCCAGCCAGCATCATTGGAATGGCCGGATATTGGCTTGCCGGACTGTGGGTTCCTGCCGTGACACATTATTATCTGGTGTCGCTTCCGGCCACGCTGGTGGCGATTTTCGTGGGTAGAGCAATTAATCATCGCCTGCATAGCGAAAACTTCTTGAGATATATCTATCTGGCCTTGATTTGCATAGGCGCGATGCTGATCGTACAAGCTACGACTGGACGGCTGTGATATATCAGCCGGCATGCACGCTGAATGTATCGACATCGCTGGTTCGGTCTTCAGAGTTGATTTCATTCAACGCTCCGATTTCCGCCAGAGTGTTCAATTCGTCTTTGCGCAACTTGGGTACGCGATGCACCAAATCACGAATCGAGATAAATGGAGCGAGGTCGCGCTGACGAACCAGCGCCTGGGCGGCGTCTTCACGCAATCCGCGGACGTAGCGGAGTCCCAGGCGGAGAGCTGGTTCTTCATCAGCTATCTGATCGACTTCAGAAAAAGCGGGCGTGGGCGCCCGCTCCACACGCTCCAGGGTGCACTGCCACTCTGATTTTGTTACATCGATTGGCAACACTTTCAGGCCGTGGCGTTGCGCATCTTTCACGATGGTGGCTGGGCGATAAAACCCCATCGGCTGATTGTTGAGCATGGCAGCGGTGAATGCCGCGAGGTAATGGCATTTCAAATAGGCGCTGGCATAAGCGATTAGCGCAAAACTGGCGGCGTGAGACTCAGGGAATCCATACAGCGCGAATGAAGTAATGGAAAGAATGATCTGTTCCTGCGCCTCGCGGGCAATGCCATTGCGTTCCATGCCGCTGCGGAGTTTGGCCTCGATATCTCGCATGCGAGCTTGCGAGCGCTTGAATCCCATGGCGCGGCGCAGCTCTTCGGCTTCGCCTCCGGTGAAGTTGGCGGCTACCATGGCAATGCGCAGCAATTGCTCCTGAAACAGAGGCACGCCTAAAGTCCGCGCCAGCACGGGTTCGAGCGAAGGATGCAAATGGTTGACGGGTTCGCGCCCCATGCGGCGCTGCAAATAAGGATTCACCATCTGTCCGACGATTGGTCCTGGGCGAATGATGGCAACTTGCACCACGATGTCGTAAAAACATTTTGGCTGCAGGCGCGGCAGGCACGCCATCTGCGCCCGGCTTTCGATTTGAAACATGCCAATCGTGTCCGCTTTCTGCAGAACCGAATACACCGTGGGATCGTCGGGCGGCAGGTGGGCAAGGTCTACTTCTTCACTGTGATGATCCTGAATCAGCTTTAAGGAATCTTCGAGCACCGCCATCATGCCCAAACCGAGCAGATCCACTTTGATGATGCCCAAGTCGGCGCAGTCTTCCTTATCCCATTGCACCACCACGCGGCCCGGCATCGACGCAGGTTCGAGCGGCACCACGGAGTCGAGTTGCCCCTGACAAATCACCATGCCGCCGGAATGCTGGCCGAGGTGGCGCGGCAAATCCTGCACTGCAACGCACAGCTCGAAATATTTGCGCAGCCGGGGATGATTCAAATCCAATCCCGCATCGCGGAAGCGATGATCGAAGGTGTCGTTGGCGTCGCGATATTCCCAAGTGGAAACGGCGGCCGATACTTTGTCGAGAGTTTCGGGATCGAAGCCCAGCGCCTTGCCCATTTCGCGCGAAGCCATGCGGCTGCGATAAGTGATGACATTGGCAGTCATAGCAGCGCCACGCTCGCCATAGCGCTTGTATAAATACTGGATCACGCGCTCACGCTGATCGCCGCTGGGAAGATCGAGATCGATGTCGGGCCACTCGCCGCGTTCTTCGGAAAGAAAACGTTCGAAGAGCAACTCCATTCTGACGGGATCGACGGCGGTGATGCCAAGCGAATAGCAGACCGCGCTGTTGGCAGCGGAACCGCGTCCTTGCACTAGAATATTTTCCTCACGACAGAACTTGACCAGATCCCACACAATAAGAAAGTAGCCGGCAAGATCGAGCTTTTCGATGAGTTGCAGTTCGCGCTCAATCTGACAGCGAGCGCGATTCTGCAGCTCTGATGAAGACCGGCCATAGCGTTCCCGAAACCCCTTCCGGGTGCGCTCTCGCATGAATGACATCATGGTCTCGCCTTCGGGTACGGGATATTTAGGGAATTCATATCCTAGATCTTTGAAAGTGAACGCGAGCCGGGAAGAAAGTTCTACCGTGTTTGCAATGGCCTCGGGAAGATCGGCAAAAAGCGCTTGCATCTCTTGCGGCGGTTTCAGATGGCGTTCGGAATTGCGCGCCAACAATTGTCCGGCAGTGGCCAGCGTACGATGGTGACGAAGGGCCGTGAAGATATCGCAAAGCTCGCGCTCCCGAGGTGTGGAATAACAAACGCCATTAGTCGCGAGTAAAGGAAGCTGAAGCGAACGGGCAATTTCGATGAGGGCGCAATTACGTGCTTCTTGTTCGCGATGAAAATGACGCTGCAATTCCACGTAGACATTTCCCCGGCCAAAAATGTTTGTAAGCTGCTCGATGCAACTGCCCGCTGCTTCTCTGCCACCGTGTGCGAGAGCAAGCGCCAGCGGTCCATCGTCGCCGCCGGTAAGGCAGATGAGTCCAGCGGCATGTTCTCGCAGTTCTTCTTCCCGCACCGCGCCTTCGTCTTTGGCTGAGCGGAGCTTCATTTTCGTAATCAGGCGGCAGAGGTTCTGATATCCCAGACGGGAGACGACGAGAAGTGGAAGACGGAATTCACCACAGAGGCACAGAGGCACAGGGAAATCTTTTAATTTTTGATTTGTGATTCTCTCTGTGGCGGAGCCTGCCCTGAGCGAAGTCGAAGGGTGACTCTGTGGTGAAAAGTATTCGCACGTCACCTCTGCTCCAATGTGCCCCGTAATCCGCGCTTTTTTCGCCGCCATGTGAAAACGTGGAGAACCATAGACGCCATCGCGATCGAGCAGCGCCATCGCCGGCATATTCAGATTGGCGCAGACTGTGATCAGATTTTCCGGCAGAGAAGCGCCTTCAAGAAAACTGAAAGCAGAACGGGCGTGAAGTTCGATATACATTAACAAGCTCTCGTCGACCTCTTGTCATTCCGAGGAGCGCCAAGCGGCGAGGAATCTGCAGTTATTTGGCCCTCGCAGAACTGCATATCCCTCGCTAAGCTCGGGATGACAAAACAATGGTTCCATCGCAGCGAACGTTGCCCATCACACACAGCATGCTAGTCATAACTACCTTCTAAAATCCATTTTCCGTTTAGCCGGTCGCGCACCAGGCGATACAAAGCGAGGCCACTTTCTCCCTGCAGTGCAATGTCCCACTCGTCTCGCGCCCAGCCTTCGTGCTTCCACCAGTCTCCGGAGGAACGCCATGGTCCGGCAACCCATAGAATTTCTCCCTGCAAGTCTTTAGTTTTTAAACAGGTGATGTAAGAAGGCTTGCCGTCTTGAATAGTCACAGCAACATTGACCGGCGGACGGAAGATGCGCAGCGCAGTCACCAAATCACCAGCACAATGAGACTCTTCGGCTACGCTCAGGGCAGGCTCCGGCACAGACGAATGTGCCGATCTTTTATTATTGATTTCTTCTTTGTCTCTGTGTCTCTGTGGTGAAAACGGCTCGGGTGCGAAATGCTGCATGCGGAATCCCTCGGGACGATGCGTGTCCAGCAGTTCCAACGATCCCACTTTATCTTCCCCAATGATGCCTGCAATCCTGGCCAGTGTAAGCTCGAGTTTTTCCGGTTCGGGCGTAGGCGGAAGAAAAAGCCCACTCTGTGCCGCCCGCGGCCGCGCCGGTTCTGCTGCCAGGCGAATCTTGATAATGGGAGCTCCGGGCGGATGCGCCTTCAAGTCAAGTTGCAACAACTTGAGAAAAATTCGGGAGTCAAGCAGCGGAATGGGAAGCCGCAGAGTGCGTTGGAAGAATCGAGATTGCTCCCGCACCGGACGGGCGAGGACGCCCGTTTCTCCACTATTCCACCCCTCTCCATTATTTGTTGAGAGATCTTCACTCTGCCAGCCATTTTGCAATTCCAAATCGAGCCGCAATTCTTGAGTTGCCAAGGCGTGCGCTTGCAGACGAGCGCACAGTCGTTCCAATAAACGTCCCAGCAGAAACGCCAGCGGTTCCAGCAGCACCAGCGGATATTCCAATTCGATCATTTCCTCGAAGACCAAGGGCGGATCGAGGGGAACCAACGTGCGGCAAATAGCGCCACGCGCCAGTTTTTGTAAATGAATTCCTGCCTGCCCCAGGCGCTCACCCAATGCCACATCCGGCAATGCCGCCAGTTCGCGCAGTTTGCGAATTCCCCAGCGGCTGAAGGTTTCCAGTAACTGCGCGGATTCCGCAGCCGCGTTTCCAAACAAAACTTCAACCCGCAGACTGCCCAACTGTTCCGCTTCTTTGCCCTCAGCAATCACGGTTACGCCAGAAAATCCGCGCGCCGCCAGCACAGCCGTATCGGGATTACCAGCTACGGCCACGCTGGTCTCAAGTCCAAGAGCGGACGCGCGCCGTGCCAAAGCTCCCGCAATTTTCGGCAGAGGACCAAAGAGCGGCTGCAGACCGGCAAGATCCAATACGATTGTGTCGCAACCCGCATCTTCCACTCGCGGAGAAAACGATTGTGCGCAATCCAGCAAAGCGGCGTGGGCTGCGGCTTCTTGTGGCAGAGAGCGGGCCCGCAATGCCACCACGGAGCAGGCTTCTATTTGCAGCTTGGACATTCCCGAACTCACCCCAGCGCGGCGCGCATTTTCATTTACCGCAAAAACTTTTTGCAGAGGAGCTTTGCCTTCGAGCACCGCTAAAGACTGCGAGCGCAACTCCGGCTCAGCGCGCAGCAGCGCCTCCACGGGAAAATCAGGAACGAAGATGCAGGCAAAAGGCATAGTGAAAAAGCTGTCAGCTTTCAGCCATCAGCTCTCAGCTTGGAGCTCTCTGCTCCGAAAACTCATCCCGCTCGCACCTTGGTTGTGAACGCGTCCGTCACTGATCCAGCCGGTTTACGATCCAATCGCGATCGCAAAATTTCCCCTTGCACCTGCAGTCCATCCAGAAACTGAGCATGCGTCGGGGTTTTTACTGAAAGCTGAGAGCTGACAGCTGACAGCTTTTTCCCTGAAACTTTCAGCAGCAAAGAAGCACAGGTCTGGGCGCAGGGAACCTGGGTAATGACGAACAACACAGTGGATGTGTGCTCTACCGCGCGTTGAAAACGAAACCAGGTGGTCAAGGGAATGCGGCGTGCCATCTTCAATGGAGTGTCGCCAAGATCAATAATCACCAGTCCAAAGCCGACACTTTGCAAAAGCAGGTCGGTAACCCGCAACGCCTGCTCAACGGGCTTTTCTAATTTTTCTTTCTTCTCTGTGCCTCTGTGTCTCTGTGGTGAGCTTGTTTTCCCGCAACGTATCCACAGCAGTCTTTCGAAATCCGCTCCTGCAGCCGCTGCCGAGGGAGGATTGAAAGCATCGCCGACGTCTACCAGAGCGCACACTTCCTGCCGTTGAGTCGCAGCCGCCAACGCCGCCAGCAATACACTGGTACGCCCCGACGAGGCTGGTCCGCAAATTTCGGTCAGACATCCGCGCGGGAGTCCGCCTGTCAGCGCATCAATCGCGCGAACTCCGCTCGAAACCATCTGCAGGGCAGGCCGCACTTCCAATCGCGACGCAGAAGTCACCCCGGCGAGTTTGGGGATTGCCGACACACGTTGAAAAGCCAGCGTGGGTCGCACCGGGGAAGCAGCGACAATAGGGCGGATTGGAGCCGCCACGGAAAAAAGCGGTAAAGATGACATGGAGCCTCAGGATTCAGAGAACGTCAGGGGCCGCAATCAGGCTCCCTGAGGCGTATTTCGCCTTTTGTTCGCTTTAATTGTTCTACTTTTGAGGTCAAATTGTCAAGCCATTAAAAATTAATTGCCGCACAGAATTTGGATACTTTTAGATACTTAAGGATCAGCAGGGCGAACCTTCACCTTCAAGAGGTGCCCCTCCCAACATCGCCGTCCGGCAGACTGAGCTTGCAGACACGGCTGAATTGCCCGGCTTTTAGAGCGTTTGCCCGAATTAACCACTTAGGTACTGTGTGCAATTGTGTGTGAGCTTTATTGAGCAGGCAAGCCAGATTCCTGAGCCGTATGATTTAGCCTCTTTTTCTAGGAAGGAGAAGAGCATTTCGATGAACCGGGGCGGGCAAAGGGGACAGATGGCGGATAAAAGTAATCTCGGTTCCAGTTCCATAGTTTTCCGCAAGAAGTTCCGTGTTGGGATGACTGTGCGGAACTACCGAGACAACGAGGTTATTTTCGCGCAAGGGGATGCAGCCGATGCAGTTTTCTACATCGAGAGCGGTACGGTGAAGCTCACGGTAGCGGCCACGCGTCGCAAAAAAGCCATAGTCGCCGTCCTGCTGCGGGGTAGCTTTTTTGGCGAAGGCTGTCTAGGTGGGCAATCTTTGCGGGTTTATACGGCGCGTTCAATTGGGCAGTCCAATGTTGCTCGTCTGGAGAAGGAGAGCGCGGTTCGCACGCTCAAGCGAGATGCGCAGTTTGCAGCCCTGTTTAATGCATATCTGCTTTCCCGCGTCATTCGAGTCGAGGAAGACTTGGTAGATCAATTCTTTAATTTCAGCGAAAAGCGACTGGCAAGGGTCTTGTTGCTGTTTGGGCAAATAATCAAGGAATCAAAGCCGGATCGCCCCTTAAAGGTGAGCCAAGCGACCCTCGCGGAGATGGTTGGTACCACCCGCGCAAGGGTAAGTAAATTTATGAATGCGTTCAAGAAGAAAGGCTTCGTCCACTACAACGGTGGCCTGCAAATAAATAGCGCACTTATCAGCTCCTTTCTGCAAAATCGGCCCATGTCCGTTGTGAGGAGGGCGTAAACCCGGCCAGAGGCGCTTCCCGGAACTGTCGAGTTGAGCACCCTGTTGTACGTGAGGTTTGTGTGACAAAAGAACTCAGCGCCAAAAAAGCACTCGCCGTCACTTGTCCGACCTGTGGAGCCGCTCCGGGAGAGAAGTGTGAACTCAGCACAGGCCAACCACGCACCGAGCCGCATCGCGACCGCCGATTGGTAGCGAAAGACCAGCCTTAGCACAATCTCGAAACACCACGAAAGCGGAAGCGCATGCGGCCGAGCGTCGGGGCACAAATAAGAATGGCTCCCCGAAAGCCATGGGTAGGCTTCCGGGGGAGTGGGCACCGCATTCGCGCGGGCTCTCAGCGCGTTAGTTTAAGTTCCGAAGGTTCGACCTACTTCCACATTTGTTGGGCTCCTACAGCGTCAGGCCGAGCTCATGGAACTGCCGCAGAACGGCAGTGGCTTCCAGATTACCTTCGAGAGCGTTTGCCTTCCAGTTCATGCTTTTCTCAGAGCCGAATGTCGTTACCCGCGCTTTCACAAAACAGAACCGTCTGATGATTTCTCGTGATTTCATCGCGCACCGGCAGCTATCCTTGAAAGCGCGGTTGGAGGCTCGTCGCCCATTGATGCGCGAGGTCCGGTTCGGGAGGAACTCGGGAGGGGAACTCGGGGACAGACGGGACGTTCCCCGGTTTCCGCAGAAAGAAAATTAGGTAAACGTCCCGTCTGTCCCCGTATTTCGTCCCCGGATTTCGTCCTTAAGGATGCGAATCCGAATTAAAGAAAAACTAGAGGTGTCCTCCCACGCCGTCCATGCTCCGGACCATTACCCTTTGTTATAATCACCATCGGCTCGTCTGGCGCTATCGTCTAGGGGTTAGGACGGAAGATTCTCAATCTTCAAACCCGGGTTCGATTCCCGGTAGCGCTACCATCCTCTCAACCACCCATCCGCGGCTGGGGAAGCGCTCATTGTCTACTGGGCGGCGCGCCGCAATTGAGCGTAGCGGAAGCAGCTAATCAGATGGTCGTTCACCATGCCTACGGCTTGCATGAAGGCGTAGCAAATGGTGGTGCCTACGAAAGAGAATCCGCGTTTTTTGAGATCTTTGCTCATGGCATCTGATTCCGTGGTGCTAGCTGGGACGTGTTTCAGAGAGCGGCGGGCATTCACCATTGGCGAGCCGCCGGTGAATTGCCAGATGTAGGCGTCGAATGATCCGAACTCGTCTTGCACTTTTAGAAACGCTTTTGCGTTTTGGATCGCGGAGGCAATTTTCAGGCGATTGCGGATTATGCCGGCATTGTTCATCAGGCTTTGGATTTTGCGGCGATCGTAGCGGGCGATTTTGGGGGGATCGAAATGGTCGAAGGCGGCGCGGTAATTTTCTCGCTTCTTGAGGATGGTGTCCCAACTCAAGCCGGCTTGGGCGCCTTCGAGGATCAGGAATTCGAAGAGCGTGCGGTCGTCGTGAACAGGCTTGCCCCATTCTTCATCGTGGTAGCGGATGGAGAGATCGTTGGTGGCCCACGGACAGCGGATTACTTCACTGGTCTTTGAGTTCATCGTACTTGTCGAGCTTCGCTCGACTGGACGGGCGAGGTACCTGTTCCACACATGCCTCTACTTTAGCGATTTTGGGTCGGAGCGGTTCTTGGGCGATTTCTGATCCAGCAGCGCTACCAGTTCCGCGGCGCAGGCGGGAGTTTTTACCTTTCCGTCGCGAATGATGTCTCGGGCGCTGACCTTTTTTCCATACAACTTTTCGTTGGCGCTGCCGTCGGAGCGCAGCGTTGAACCTTCGAGCGATACGCCAGCGAACAATCCTTTATTACGCGAATAGGAAAGAATTTCGGCGGTCATCACGATGTCGGTCGCTCCCTCGGCAGTGCGTCCTTTGGGTCCAGCGGCGGCTGACGCGTCGGCGCCGAGCTTTACTTTGCTGCTGAGAAGGGATCGGGCTCCAGCGGGATTCATTACCAGCAGCACGAAGTCGGTGGCCTGGCCCCCAAGCTGGAAGCCGATGCTGGCGCCTTCCAAGGCATACAGGGCGGGCGGTCCCCAAGGTCCGGTGTAGGAGATGCCGCCGCGGCAGATCATAACGCCGCGGCCGTAGCTTCCGCCGACGCCGAATGCGGCCTTTTTCACCGACGGCAAAACGATAATGCACTCGGCCTTGTCGAGAAGATCTTGGGGAATGTTGTCCGGGATATTGAGGATTTCCTTCATGACATGGCCGGCGTTTTCGACGCGATCTTGCTCGTGGCTGCTACTGGCTAGAGCGGGCAGGACAAGGGCGCACAACAAAAACGGGGTCAATAGCGCTTTCATCTAGTCTCCTCTTTGTGGGTTGGTGCAGCTATTTTAACCGTGTGCGCCTGTGCATGACGGACCAGCGGTGCACGCCTGTTGGCGCCGTTGATGCGGCAGGCAGTCTTTTGCCTATGACCCTCAGAGTGCTCCTTTTGTAACTTGGCATTTGTGGAAGTGTCTCCTAAAGTCCTATCAGTAAAAGCGGCATCTGGCGCGTACTTCGGCCCCCGGCGTGCATCCAATTGAGCAGCGAGTGTGACACGCAGCGGACAAACGCCCTAAGCCGGGACGGAATGTGGAATGAAGTACATAGCAAAGTATTTTTTGCTCGGCGTGTTAGCGGCCATGGCGATCGCGCCCTTGCGCGCGCAGGTCGCGAATCTCGTCTCGAGCGACACCCTGGTTTCGGCTCCCGCCCCTGGTCTTGATCCCAACCAGCCTGACGAATCCGTCCTCACCATCAAGACGCGGGTGAACGAAGTCAATGTGCTATTCATTGCCACTGACAAACATGGCAAGTTTGTGCGCAATCTTGATGAAAAAGATTTCGCGATTCTTGACGATCATCTACCGCCGCAATCGATTGTTAACTTCCGCCGTGAGACTGACCTTCCCATCCAGCTTGGGCTCTTGATTGATACCAGCGGATCGGTGCGCGGGCGTTTCGACTTCGAACAGGATGCGGCCGTGGGTTTCTTGCAGAACACCATTCGGCCGAATTTCGACAAGGCTTTCGTGGTGGCCTTCAATGGCCACAGCCAGATAATGCAGGGGTTCACCGATAATCCCGCGCTTCTGTCTGCGGCTGTACACCGCATGCGGGACGGTGGAGGAACGGCGCTGTATGACGCCATTTATAGAGCTTGCCGTGACAATCTGATGAAGGATCATCAAGACCGTCCGTCACGACGCGCGATTGTGGTGGTGAGCGACGGCGAAGATAATCAAAGCGAGTTCACCGAGGCGCAGGCTATTGAAATGGCGCAACGCGCAGAAGTCATTATTTACGCCATCTCGACGGATGACAGCGGCCTGATTCTGCGTGGCGATAAAGTTCTGCAACGGATCGCTGAGGCCACAGGTGGCCGCGCATTCTTTCCATATAAGATGAAGGACATGAAGAACGCGTTTGCGGCTATCGCAGACGAACTGCGCAGCCAATACATTATTTCCTACCATCCTGCGAACTTTGAGGCGGACGGTCGCTATCGGCCAATTGAAATTACCGCATTGAAGAAGGATCTTCAGGTGCGCTCGCGTAAGGGCTACTTCGCGCCACGCCAGTGAATCCATTCGCCAGCGAATAATTAAAGTATTTTCAGCTAGATAGCTGCCGCCAGTCCCGCTCCCTTTTGTTCTGCCTTTAACATTTCGCTGGTGTTACAATTTGGGGGTCGAAGTTAGCTATACGAATCTTTGCAAAACCGGCCGCAGCGGGCGTTCTCATGTCAGGTGAGCTATTGAAATCGAAGTTCTTCTTCCTCGTAAGCCTGGGTTTGCTCGTAGTGGGTCCGTGTTACGGCGAACGACGCCACTCTACGACTAGCCAGCCGGTAGCAGATGCGCAGCCCGCTCCGCCGCTTCCCCCGCCCACTTTGGCGCAGCAGCCCGCTACACCTCCGCAGGTTTCTTTTCAGGGCGGACAATTAACCATATCGGCGCAGAATTCGACTTTGGGAGACATTTTAAAAGCGGTGCGGGTACAGACTGGAGCCACCATCGATCTTCCAGGCACCGCATCGGAGCGCGTGATCGGACATTTCGGTCCCGGCCCAGCCCGGGACGTGCTAACCGAGCTGCTGAATGGATCACACTTCAATTATGTTCTGCTCGGGTCGTCGAGTGATCCCGGCGCGCTGGATCGTGTAATCTTGATGGCGAAATCAGGCGGTTCGTCTGAGAGCAATTCGCCGCCCCCGGCTGAACAGGCGACCGCTTACAACCAGACGTTCGCGCCTCGTCCTACTGCACCTATGGCCGCGCCGCCGCAACCCGCTCCAGGCGGAAACACAGTCGTAGTCGAAGGTCAGGACGCGCAGGAGGACGACGCAGCCGACGACGCTACGGATGCCGCCGATGATGCTCAAGCCGATGATCAAACCGACCAAAACCAAGGGGATGACCAGGCCGCGACCGACGATCAGCCGCAAAACGGACAGCAGAACGTCAAGACGCCTGAGCAACTCTTGCAGGAATTGCAACAGCGTCAGCAGCAGATACAGCAAGGAATTCAGCCCGGAGTTCCTCCGGGATTGCCAAACTTCCCGAATCCTGGAGCGGCTGGGCAGGGTGACGGAGCGAACCCGCCTCCACCACCACACAACTAGCTATGACGGCGAAGGTTAATCACAGCGATTCTTAGGACCCCAAGGGCTGCTAGTTCCCAGCGTGAGCCGCTTGGGTTCGAGTAGGAGTTAGGATTGGTTTCTCATGCGGGCTCAGGCGCGACTGGCTCGCAAAGGCATGAAGAATGCCAATGACCGTGACATAAGCGGATACAATGCCAATCGCCAGCACAGTAATTACAGTGAAGCAGAGAATGCCAACACTTAATAAACTGCCCAAGGTCCCCGCCCTCTTGCAAATTTCACTTTCTTAGAAGTTGCCGCGCTCCATGAATTTACCTGCATTGACGCTTGTCAGTGTTAGCAAATAAGATACGTAAGTAGAGCTGCGCACCTCCACTTTCCAACATCTCTGTGGACCCGTCCATATTACGGAAGGTCACTGAAGGACATCACTTTCGCTGTCTTATGGCTATTACCAAGATTTCCGTGCGCGGAGCGCGCCAGCACAACCTGAAGAACATCAACGTCGAGATTCCTCGTAATAGCCTGACGGTAATCACCGGGTTGAGCGGCTCGGGCAAATCATCGCTGGCATTTGACACCATTTACGCTGAAGGTCAGCGGCGTTATGTGGAGACGCTCTCGGCCTACGCCCGCCAGTTTCTGGACCAGATGGAACGACCGGATGTGGATGCCATCGACGGCCTCAGTCCGGCGATTTCGATTGAGCAAAAAACCACCAGCCGGAGCCCGCGCTCGACGGTGGGAACCATTACCGAGATCTACGATTATCTTCGGCTGCTATTTTCTTCGATTGGCATACCGCATTGCCCGAAGTGCGGGCGGGCAATCAGCCGCCAAACTGCTGACCAGATTGTGCAGCGGGTCATGGCGCTCACTCCCGAAGACCGCGTCATGGTATTGGCCCCGATTGTGCGTGGCCGCAAGGGTGAGTTCAAGAAAGAGATGGAAAAGTTGGTGCAGCACGGCTTCACCCGCGCGAGAGTCGACGGCGAACTCGTCAACCTTGACGATGACATTCCGCTGGACAAACGCAAGAACCATACGATTGAAGTGGTCATCGATCGTCTTCTGGTGAAACCAGGGATCGAACATCGCCTCGAACTTTCGGTCGCACTGGCAATGAAGCTGGCTGGAGGTTTGGTTCAGGTCGCTGTCGTAGGCGGCGATGAACAGCTTTACTCGGAACGGTTGGCGTGTCCAGATTGCGGCATCAGTGTGCCTCAACTCGAACCGCGATCTTTTTCCTTCAACAGTTCCTACGGTGCTTGCCCGGAATGCCATGGATTGGGCAGCCGGTATGATTTCGATCCCGCGAAAGTCATTGTCGATTGGTCGAAACCTTTGCTCGAAGGTGGATTGGGGCCAGGTTCGGCATCGCAGAATCTGATTCACATGCTGCAAATTGCGGCCACGGCGCACGGCTTGGACTTGAGCACTCCTTTCGAAAAGTTTCCGGAGAAAGTGCAAAATCTGCTCTTGTTCGGTGAAAACGGCAAATCCGGAAAGACCGGTTTCCGCGGAATTGTGGCGTATCTCAAGCAGATGCTCGAGGAATCCACATCCGCAGGCTACCGCGATTTTCTGCTGGATTACATGTCGGCGACGGAGTGCCCCGCCTGTCACGGACAGCGCCTGCGTCCTGAAAGTCTCGCGGTGAAGGTGAACGGAATGTCGATCGCGGATTTCACTGAACTGCCGGTTTCGCGTTCGCTGGAGATGGCGAGAAAGATTCACCTCACTGGACGCGAAGCTGCGATTGCCAGCCGCGTCATGCACGAAATCGTCGAACGTCTGCAGTTTCTCGATGCTGTTGGCTTGGGCTACATCTCGCTGGATCGTTCAGCAGCCACACTTTCTGGAGGTGAGGGACAGCGCATTCGCCTGGCTACGCAGATCGGTTCAAAGCTGAGAGGCGTATTGTATGTGCTCGACGAGCCTTCGATTGGCCTGCACCATCGCGACAACGCCCGCTTGCTGCAAGCGCTCGAAGAGTTACGCGATCTCGGCAACACGGTGCTGGTAGTCGAGCATGATGAGGAAACTATCCGGCGCGCTGATTACGTAATTGATTTGGGCCCGGGTGCAGGAAGGCACGGCGGCGAACTCGTCGCCCACGGCACGCCGGAAGAAATCATGGAAGCGCCCGGATCCCTCACCGGGGCTTACATCTCGGGCAAGATACAGATCGAGATGTTGTCCGAGCGCCGCCAGCCAAACGGCGCAGGCATCACTATTCTGGGAGCGCGCGAAAACAACTTGAAGAATATTGACGTCACCTTTCCGTTAGGCGTAATGACGGTAGTGACCGGAGTCTCAGGGTCTGGCAAATCTACGTTAGTCAATGACATTCTTTATCGCGCATTGGCGAAAACGCTGTATCGCTCGCGTGAGGAACCCGGCGCTCACAAAGCGCTTGCAGGCGCGGAGAATATCGACAAAGTTATTCGTATAGATCAGTCCCCGATTGGACGCACGCCGCGCTCGAATCCGGCAACCTACACCGGAGTCTTTGCGCAGATTCGCGATCTCTACGCCATGCTGCCGGAATCACGCGAACGAGGCTACAAGCCGGGCCGGTTCTCATTCAATGTGACCGGCGGGCGCTGCGAAGCCTGCCAGGGCGAGGGACAGCGTCGCATTGAAATGAGTTTTCTGCCGGATGTTTACGTGCTTTGCGAAGTTTGCGGCGGCCGCCGCTACAACCATGAAACTTTGGCCGTGAAATACAAGGGATATTCCATAGCGGACCTGCTGGAAATGCCGGCTTCCGATGCGTTACCAATTCTCGAAAATATTCCACAGGTCAGGCAGAAATTACAAACGCTGGTCGATGTTGGGCTGGGATACATTCACCTTGGCCAATCGGCAGTAACTCTCTCGGGCGGTGAGGCTCAACGCATCAAGCTGGCGCGTGAGTTGAGTAAACGGCAAACCGGAAAAACCTTATATCTGCTCGACGAACCCACCACCGGCTTGCACTTTGATGACGTCAAGAAGTTGCTGGACGTACTGCATCGCCTGACCGACCTTGGAAATACGGTTCTCATCATCGAACACAATGTGGATGTGATCCGCAATGCTGACTGGATTCTCGACCTCGGTCCTGAGGGTGGGGAAGAAGGCGGACGCATCGTGGCCCAGGGCACGCCGGAGCAGGTCGCGCGAAATAGAAAATCCTATACCGGGCAAGCGCTGGCGGAATATTTCAACGTGAAATCAAAAAAACCTTCAACAGCGGAGTTATTGGCTTAATCCATTTTTCGTGTAAAACGAGAATCGCGTGTCCTCATCTCCCAATCCGTCGTCTGAGCTTGATCAGCTTCCCCTGCCCATTCCAACAAGCTCCGAGAATCCGTCGTGGAGTGGATGGGATGTGCTGCAGATTATTTTTCTAACCATCGCCTCGGTCGCAATTTTTCTGCCGCTGGTTGGTTTTGTCGCTCAGCGAGTGCTGTATCGCGGCGTCCCCTTCGTACAAGTGGTCACGTATCCGCTGGTGACGGTCCTCGCGCAAGGCCTGGCCTATCTTCTGATCCTGGTTTTCATGATTTCGATTGTGAAACGTATGCCCAAGCGGAATTTCTGGGAGGCGATCCGCTGGAACTGGCCGCAAAATTGGTCAACGTATTTGCTCGGAGGCGTAGTGCTGGCAGTCACCCTGCAAGGAATCGCGCATTTCCTTCCCATGCCGAAAGAACTGCCCATGGACCGCTTTTTCCGGACGTCCGGTGAAGCTTGGGTGCTTTCGCTGTTCAGCGTTTCCTTCGCGCCGCTGCTCGAAGAATTGTTCTTCCGCGGATTTCTCTATCCCGTGCTGCTTCGCCGTCTCGGTATCGTAATCGCGGTACTAACGACGGCAGCCGCCTTTAGCCTTATTCACGCCCCGCAACTCGGACGCGCATGGGGTCCAGTGCTGGTGATTTTCATGGTCGGGCTGGCGCTAACTCTCGCTCGCGCGATCACCAAGTCCGTTGCCGCCAGTGTGCTCATGCACATCGCATATAACGGCACGCTTTCGGTGCTGCTCTTTGTAGGAACCGACGGATTCAGGCACCTGGAACGGTTGAACCAATGACTTACCGTTGGGCTTCGGGCTTTTAGGCGGCATTATCGCCGTTCGCCGTCGAAGCGTGCCTTATGAAACCGGAAGCCTGGCGCCCAAAGCCTGACGCCCGCTTCGTGCTATCTTAGATTTTCCATGTCTTCTGCCCGTCAGGAACTTTTGCGTCTGCTGGCAACCAAGTCTTTTCGTTTGGGAGAGTTCAAACTCTCTTCCGGCGGCAGCAGCGATTATTACGTGGATTGCCGCACCACAACTTTGGATGCGCGCGGGTCTCAACTCACCGGGCGAGTCTTCCTCGACGAAATTCAACAGCGCGGATGGCGGCCTCAGGCCATCGGCGGCTTGACGATGGGCGCCGATCCCGTAGTAGTCGCCGTCGCCGTTACTAGCGGAGAGATCCACGGCTTTCTTGTCCGCAAAGCAGATAAGCAGCACGGCACTGGGCAGCGCATCGAAGGCTTTCGGGGCAAGGGCGCGCGCGTAGTGATTGTCGACGATGTATGCACTACCGGCGCTTCTACGGTCCAGGCGATCGACACTGCCCGCGAATTCGGATTTGAAATCGCGGGCGCCATGTGCCTGGTCGAACGCGAAGAAGCCAACGGACGTCCAGCTGTAGAGAGGGCTGCAGCACCGGCGCCATTTGTATCGATATTCAGTGCGGTCGACGTGCGCCGCGAATATCTGGGGATTAAAGACCTGCCCGCGCCGCCGGTATTCGCCGTCGCGGCCACTTGCGAACTATGCGGAAGGCCCGCTATGACAAATGTTCCGCGCAACCGCTGCGAAGTGCATAAGGCGTGAGTTGTCATCCTGAGCGTAGCGGATGCTGCGCGCAACGCAGCATCCGCGGAGTCGAAGGACCCCGGAGACGCGACTGTTACGAGAAATGTGGAAAGGAGTTCCCGCGATTCAAGCGATACACGCAATAGAACTCCATCAATAGCGATTGGTGGACCTAGCTTTCCCGGGGTCCTTCGACTTCATTGCCGTCGCTTAGCGACGCCAACTTCGCTCAGGATGACTGATTGTTAAATTGAGAGAAATCATGATTCAAACCCTCGAATGGACTGACAAAGGCGTACGCTTCATCGATCAGACGAAGCTTCCTACCGAAGAAACCTACGTCACTTGCAAGAACTACGAGCAGGTGGCCGACGCTATCCGCAACATGATCGTGCGCGGCGCGCCAGCCATCGGGGTGGCTGCAGCCATGGGGATCGCTCTCGGAATAAAAAACTCGAAAGCCGAGAACGGAGGCGAACTGAAGCGCGACTTTGACCACGTCTGCGAGGTGATGAGTAAAACGCGCCCCACTGCGGTAAATCTTTTCTGGGCCATCCGCCGCATGCGAGACAAATTCGAGATGCTGCGAGTGCGTCCGCTGCCGCAGATCAAACAAGCCTTGATCGAAGAAGCTCAGCGCATGCACGCTGAAGATATCGCTGCCAACCGAGCCATGGGCCGTTTCGGCGCGACCCTCATGCCCGCGAGCGGCGGCGTCCTCACTCACTGCAATGCCGGAGCGCTGGCGACTTGCGGCTACGGCACGGCACTCGGCGTAATTCGCGCTGCGGTCGAGCAAGGAAATAGAATCCACGTCTACGCTGATGAGACTCGCCCATTTCTTCAAGGTTCGCGGCTCACCGCGTGGGAGTTAATGAAAGACGGTATTCCCACCACCGTGATCTCAGACAATATGGCTGGCTCGATCATGCAGCAAGGAAAGATTGGAGCCATCGTCGTAGGCGCGGATCGGATCGCGGCGAACGGCGACGTGGCCAATAAAATCGGGACTTATTCTGTTGCCGTGTTGGCGAAGGAGAACGGCATTCCGTTTTATGTTGCGGCGCCGCTATCGACGATTGATTTCGCCGCGACAGACGGTAGCAAAATCCCCATCGAACAACGCAACGAAAAAGAAGTCACACACATTGCAGGCAAACAGATGACGCCAGATGGAGTGCAAATCGAGAATCCCGCATTCGACGTCACGCCCGCGAAATATGTCACGGCGATTGTGACCGAGCGCGGAATCGCGCGCGCACCGTATGAGGCTTCACTGGCCCAGCTAGCTGGAGCAGAACGTCCAGCAGCCAATTCCGGGCGCTGACAGCCGAACGCTCTTCATGTATTCCATCACTCAAACCCAAGTTTCCTTCGAGAGCGGCGGCAAAGACATTCGTCTGGATTGCTTTCTGCCAGGTATCAGCGCGCCTTCCGGAAATAATGGAGCCCGGGCATCCTCGCTCGGCTGGACGGGCGAGACGCCCGTCCTCCAATGCTTTCCTGCTGTAATTGCGCTGCACGGTTCTGGAGGCGGTCACGCCTCTATGGCCGCGCCCGCAAGCCTGCTCGCCGAGCAAGGCTTCGCTGTTTACGTCCTGCATTATTTCGACCGCACCGGCACAACTGAAATTGATGGCCTGCAAACCATCTTCCGCCACTTCCCCGTTTGGATGAAAACTTTGTGGGACGCGGTCAGCTTCGTGGCACGCCAACCGCAGGTCGATGGGCAACGTATCGGATTGTTGGGATTCTCACTGGGAGCATATCTCGCGCTATCGGCTGCAGCCATCGACTCGCGCATCCAGGCCGTGGTCGAGTACTTTGGCGGCATGCCGAAGGAAATGAAACTATTCGCCCGCCGCTTATGTCCGGTATTGATCCTCCACGGAGAACAGGACAAAACCGTTCCGGTGGAGGAGGCCTATCACTTACAACAAATGCTCGACAAGAAACACATGTCTTACGAGATGCAAATCTACCCTGGAGTAGGACACGGTTTCAGCGGTGAGGTCTGGCGCGATGCCAGTTTGCGCACTCTGGCTTTTCTGAACAAGCATCTGGCTGTAGAACATTGTGCCGAGACCAAACCCTTATCGTGAGGGAACTTTTCGGCCAGAATCTTCGTAAGATAATCTAGAAGACAAGGAGCGTCTGCCATGTTCACTTTTCTCCTCTGGTGTCTGTTATTTGTGCTGTGCTGGCCGTTGGCATTGTTCGCGCTGTTGATCTATCCGTTCGTATGGTTGCTGCTCCTGCCATTTCGGATCGTTGGCATTGCCGTGCATGGAGTGTTGGAGTTGGTATGGGCGGCGGTGATGTTGCCGGCAAGACTGCTGACTGCGCCGTTTCGGCTGCGAGTGTAGGCGCAGGCGTCCTCGCCCGTGCTCTCGCGGGGAACTATTCCACACCCTTCGCCGGGATCGCCAAGCCTAATTCCTTCATCACCATCCGCAAATCTTTCCAGGTTTCTTTCTTTTGCCGGGGATCGCGTAGTAAAAACGCAGGATGATAGGTCACAGCCAGCTTGGTGCCGCGGAAATCGAACCAGCGTCCGCGAAACTCAGACATCGGCGCGTTGATCGCCAACAAGGTTTTTGCCGCGACCGCTCCCAGCGCCACTATTGCCTTTGGCTTGATGGCCGCGATCTGCCGCATCAGAAACGGAGAGCAAGTCTCGCATTCTTCGCGCTCGGGCGTCCGATTTCCCGGCGGGCGGCACTTGATAATATTTGCAATGTAAACATCCTCCCGCCGCAGGCCCATGGCTTTGATCATGTTGTTGAGCAACTGCCCGGCGCGGCCTACGAATGGCTCGCCCTGCAAGTCTTCATCCGCGCCCGGAGCTTCGCCGATAAACATGAGGTCGGCTTTTGGATTGCCCACGCCGAACACAATCTGCTTGCGGCCCTGTTTATGCAGCACACAACGCGTGCAATCACCGAGGTCTTCTCGAATGAGGCGCAGCGCTTGCACAGGATCGATCACCTTCAATTCCGGCTGGCCTAATTCGGATGAGCCTTCTTGTCGCACGTATTGCGCCGCTGCGTTAGTTCTAGGTGTCATTTCCTCTCGCTCTTCTGTTTGCATCAACGCATCTTGCATTTCGTTAAGCGTGGATTCAGCGGGCCTGCGGCGGTAAAAATCGTAGATTCCTAATTCGTTGTAGAAGCGGATCCGTTCAGCCAAAGCGCGCTTCAGTTGCGGATCGAGCACGCCAGCCATTCGCTATTTACCAATCTTTGCAGGCGTGTTTCGGAGATTTTTCAGGCGTACAACTTGATCGAGCACGCGTTGCGCCACTTCCCACTTCGTGGTCTCTGGAACGTCCACAACTTCGTGCTGAGTAATAATGGTGACCGCGTTGCGGTCGGAGTCGAACCCGACTCCTTCGCGCGAAACGTCGTTTACGACGATGGCATCGAGTGATTTCGAAGCAAGTTTCTTGCGCGCGTTTTCCAGCGCGTTCTCAGTTTCAGCGGCAAATCCGATGATCAATTGCGATTGTTTATGGCGCGCGATCTCGCTGAGAATGTCGGTCGTGGGTTCAAGTTCAAGGATCATCGGGCCGGCGCGCTTCATCTTCTGAGAGGCCGCGGACTTCGCTCGATAGTCGGAGACGGCCGCCGTCTTAATCACGATTGTCGCCTGCGGCAGAAGCTTTAAAGCTGCCCGCCGCATCTCCTCGGCAGATTCCACGCGCGTAACTTCAGCGGCGCCCGGCGGCGTCAACGCAGTTGGTCCACTTACAAGCAGCACCCGCGCTCCGCGACGCAGCGCGGCTTCCGCCAATGCGTATCCCATCCTGCCACTCGAACGATTGGTGAGGTAGCGTACCGGATCAATTTTTTCCCGCGTGGGTCCAGCCGTGATCAATACGGTTTCGCCTGCAAGTTCCTGCGATGCCCCTAACACTTCCAGCGTGGCCGCCACAATGGTTTCGTTCTCTGCCAAGCGGCCAGCACCAGTCATGCCGCAAGCCAAGTATCCAGTTCCCGGCGGCACAATCGTCACGCCGCGCTTTTTCAGAATTTCGAGATTGGTCTGGGTCGCCGGATGCTCCCACATGTTTACATTCATCGCGGGCGCGACCACGACCGGCGTAGTGGTCGCAAAATAAAGCGTGGTGAGAAAGTCGCTGGCAATACCCTGAGCAAACTTGGCAAGCACGTCGGCCGTTGCGGGAACCACCAGCAGTGCGTCGATGGATTGCGCCACGGCAATATGTTCGACGGCGGAATCAATATTCGGGTGCTCGCCCGCACCCGCGCCAAACATATCGGTAATAACTTTTTCGCCGGAAAGTGCGGCAAAAGTCAGAGGACGGATAAACTCCTGCGCGGCCTGAGTCATTACGACCTGCACGCGCACGCCGCGGTCTTGCAGCAGTCGGACAATTTCCGCCGCCTTGTAAGCCGCAATTCCGCCACTAACCCCGAGAGCGATTTTCATAATTGCCGATTGTCAATTTTCCAAATGCCAATTGTTTCGGCAGTTGGCAATCGCAAATTGGAAACGCTTATTCTTGCCCCAACGCCTTGTCGAGCATATCGCTCACGACTTCGACGGGAGTTTTGGGCGTTTCCGGAATCACCCACTTCACTTTGCCGGCTTTGATTTCATCCTGCGCGATCCGGCAGGGCTTGCGTGAGTGAGTTTCGATTACCGGGGGCGCACCGCCTTGCAACTGTCGCGCGCGGCGAGCGGCTACCAGAATGTATCGATAGTTGCTGTCGAACCCTTCAATCAACTTCATTGTGTCTCTCCCCTGTCAATCTAACGCCCACCGGTCGTCGCGGCTGTCGAAAACGAAGCCAGGATCGGTTGCAACCGCTCCCGAATATTGCTCAATCGGCAACCTTCGGCCTTGGCCAGCTTCTCTGCATCGACAGCGGATCCTTGAATTCCCGAGCGCTTTAGCCGTTCCGCAAGCAGGATCGCCGTTAGCGCTTCTATGGATTCATCCAGACGGTCGTTAACCAGAATATAGTCGTATTTCTCGTAATTCTCAATCTCCCGACTGGCTGTGACCAACCGGCGTTGAATTACTTCTTCCGCATCCAGGCTGCGTTTTCGCAGGCGCGCCTCTAAAATCTTGCGATCGGGCGGCATAATAAAAATACTCACTGCTTCGGGAAGCTTGCCCTTGATCTGTTCCGCGCCTTGCACATCGATGTCGAGCAACAGATCGCGCTCGCGCCGTTCGGCCTGCCGCAGAACGCGCCTCGCGGTGCCGTAGCAATGGCCAAACACGTCCGCATGCTCCAGAAATTCATCTTTGCGCACCATCTGGTCAAACTCGGAACGTGGTACGAAAAAATATTCCTGCCCATTCTTCTCCGTCCCCCGTGGCGGCCGCGTAGTGTAAGAAATTGAAAAGTCCAGGTCGGGAACAATTTCCCGCACTTTATCCACAAGCGTCGATTTCCCCGAACCCGAGGGCGCCGAAATAATGTAGACGGTAGTCATTCGAGGTTCTGCACCTGCTCCCGCGCTTTTTCGATATCAGCTTTCATGGATAGTCCGAGCTCGGTAATTTTCATCGCTTCGCCGGACAATCCAGAAGTCTTCGAAAGTAATGTATTCGCTTCGCGGTTCATTTCCTGCAGCAGAAAGTCCAACTTCTTCCCCACTTCCCCGCCCTGATCGAGCAAACCGAGAAGATGTTTCACGTGCTGATCGAGCCGCACCAGCTCTTCCTGAATGTCGCTGCGATCCACCAGCAGCGCCGCTTCCTGCAGAATGCGTTCCGGATCGATTTGAGAACCAATTAATTCCTGCAGCCGGCTCTTCAATCTGTCCGCATACACATGCAACGCGGCCTGCCGATGCTTCTCTACACCTTCCCTGGCTTGCTGGACGTGCCCCATGCGCTGCCGCAATTCGCGCTCCGTGCCGCGTCCTTCTTCCTCGCGCATTTGGTTAAGCCGGACCAGCGCCTCTTCCATCTTGGCAAGGACCGCGGCTTCCAAACCGTCGCCCGCCGGCAAGGTTTCCGATTCCAGTGCGCCCGGGATGCGCAGAATCGCATTGAGATCAGGATCAGCCGCAAGCTTGAACTCCGTGGCCGCCGCGCGGAATGCCTGAATGTATCCGCCCACCAAGGTGCGATTCACCGAGAAACCTTCGCTGACATTCCGCTCCACATTCAGAGTGAGCTCCACATGGCCGCGAGCCATCTTCTCTTTCAACCGCCGACGTAGCTTCATCTCCAGATCGTCGCTATCGGAAGGCATGCGGAAATGTATGTCAAGGAACCGGTGATTCACGGATTTAAGCGACAGCGTGAAGCCAAACTGGCCGTTCACCTGCCCTTTCACCTGCGCAAACCCCGTCATGGATCGGATCGACATATTCAATGTAGGCGCGGGCGTCCTCGCCCGTGCGGGATCAAACAAAACTTCAAACCTTCACTCCGCATGCACTTTCGGTTCCACTTCCGCAAACTGCAGCTCATACAACCGCCGATACGTTCCCAACTTCTTCATCAACTCTTCATGCGGCCCGATATCCGCCGTAGTGCCATTCTCCAGCACCACAATCCGATCTGCGCGCCGCACCGTCGACAGCCGATGCGCAATCACCACCACGGTGCGTCCCGTAATCAAATTCTGCAGTGCCGACTGAACCAGCGCCTCCGACTCGCTGTCGAGCGCCGAAGTGGCTTCGTCGAGAATCAAAATTGGCGCATTCTTCAGCAGCGCCCGCGCAATCGCAATGCGTTGCCTTTCCCCGCCGGAAAGCCGCACCCCGCGCTCCCCAATCACCGTCTCGTAGCCGCTGGGCAGATCCATAATAAAGTCATGGGCCAGCGCCGCGCGCGCCGCCGCCTCTACCGCTTTTTGCGACATGCCCGGTTGCCCGTAAGCGATGTTATTTCGTACCGTGTCGTTGAACAGCACAGTGTCTTGCGCTACCACGCCGATCTGCGAACGCAGCGAAGCCAGGGTAGTATCGCGCACGTCGCGGCCATCGATCATCAATTTGCCGGAGGTCACATCGAAGAATCGCGGAATCAAATGCACCAGCGTGCTCTTCCCCGCTCCGCTCGATCCCACCACCGCAAGCACTTCACCCGCGCGAACTTCGAGATTGATATCGCGCAAAATCTCGCGCCCTTCTTCGTCCTCCGAGCCGTAGGCGAAACAAACCTTCTCAAACCGTATACTGCGTGAAAACGGCGCCAGTGGCTTGGCTCCGGGCTTCTCTTTTACATCGTCCTCCGTATCCATGAACTTGAATATCTCGGAAGACGCGCCCAAAGCCTGCTGAAAATTATTGTTGAACAATGCGAACTTGCGCACTGGATCGTAAAGTTTGAACACCGCGACAATGAACGCGAGGAACGTACCCGAGGAAAACACGTGATGATTAATTTGTTCGCGCCCCAGCAACAGCAGCAGCGCAATCGCAATCGCGCCAAAAATATCCATTAGCGGCGAACTGATCGCAACCGCAGCCACTGAACGAAGATTAGCCCGGAACAGCCTCTGCGCAGCTTTGCGAAAGCGCGCAATCTCCCAGCGCTCCATGCTGAAGGCTTTCACAATGCGATTGCCGGTAATGGTCTCATGCAGGATATTCTGAATGTCGGCCAGTTGGTCCTGGCCTCGCCGCGTGGTATGCCGCACTCTGCGCCCGATTCGGCCTGCGGAAAAAATAATCACCGGCACGAACAAAACCAGAATCCAGGCAAATTTCCGACCCAGCGCTACCACCACCAGCGCGGTAAATATAAAGGTAAAGAACTGCTGCAGAAATTCCGCCAGCACACTCGACATCGCGTACTGCACCCGCTCGACGTCATTCACGATTGTCGAAACCAGAGTCCC
>Ga0182015_10001077_pt1 | contig 37362 bp, 34 predicted proteins | sample 712P3MmetaG_FD_120478 | JGI IMG/M metagenome (GOLD analysis project Ga0182015, IMG submission 120478) | Permafrost microbial communities from Stordalen Mire, Sweden - 712P3M metaG | ecosystem: Environmental > Terrestrial > Soil > Wetlands > Permafrost | place: Sweden: Stordalen | collected...
GAGCTACAACGGGGTCCGCAGCGACAGCATGCAGTTCTCCTTTGACGCCGGATGCCGGGACCAGGATCACCTCTATCACGGTCCTCAGGTAGACGCACAAGTACCACCGCTCTGACAGGTACCGATCGACGCTCGTGGCGGGGGGACCGCTATTAGGCGGCTCGAGGCAGGATGAAACGCTCGACGGCGTTCGCGAATCCTTCCTCGGCGTCAGACGTCGTCACGAAGCTTGCCGCCCGCTTGACGTCGCTCCCGGCATTGCCCATTGCGATGCTCAGCCCGGACTTGGCGAACATCAGCATGTCGTTGGGTCCGTCCCCGATCGTCGCGATCTCCTCGGGCTTGATCGCGTACCTGGCTGCCAGATCGAGGAGCACGGCGCCCTTGTTGGCCTTCGGGTGGGTGACGTCCAGGTAGTAGGGCTGTGAACTCGCCACCGAAAGGTGATCTCCGAAGCGGTCCTGCACTGCGCTGGTCGCCGCGGCGATCGCGCGCGGGTCATCGCTGACGCCAACGAGTTTGGCGACTCGGTCAGTCAGCTGGTCGTAGCTGTCGACGAGCGTGGGGGTGAACGCCACGGTGCGAGCCTCGCGGTCCACGTGCGGTGCAGACAGTCGCCGCACGTACCAGTCGGCGCCACGATAGAGCCAGGCGTCGAGTGCGTGGGACTCGAGCAGGTCGACGATGGGTAGCACGCTGCGCTGTGCGATCTCATGCTGCTCGAGCACGACGAGATGGCGGTCGACCAACAGGCCACCGTTGAATGCCGCCAGCGGCAGCTCGAGCTCCAGTGGTTCGATGAGCATCGCCATGCCCCGTGGCGGACGGCCGCTCGTGATGGCAAAGAGCACGCCCTCCGCCCCGAGTTTGCGGACGGCCGCGACGGTTCGCTCGGTCAGAGCCTTCTCCGGTGTCACGAGCGTTCCGTCGACGTCGGCGAGCAGGAGCCTGACGGATGGGCCCTCGACGTGACTCACACAACCCGCCATCGCGAGCCGGCGCATACGCGGCACAAGACGGGGCTCGCCGACCGCCGTAGGGCCAACAATCCGATAGACCGATCGAATCGCGGCGTACCGTGCTCAGGCATTGGCAGCTGTTCCATGGCCCAACCGTAGGGCATGCCGGTTGCGTTTGACGGTGAGCGCCGAGCGGACAGCGTGCCGGTACCGACGCTAGGCAGTATCGCCGAAGGCTTCGACGAGCCTGAACAGGCGTGAGTGGGAGCTCGCGATTGCGCGCAGCTCGCGGAGAGCATTGTGAACCGCGGCGGAGTCCGTGAGCGCCTGGCGGTCCTTGATGTTCGCCATCGTGATTCTGATCATCACGGCGCCGTGGTCGACGCTCTCGTAGACCTGTGCGGACACGAAGCCCTGCGTGTCGAGGAGCAGGCTGCGCGTCAGCTCGAGGATCCGTCGGAGCAGTTCCGGCTCGCGTGACGGATCGACGGTCCAAACATCGATCAGGATCGGGGATTCGGTCGTTTCCATGGCGATCAGTGTAGCCCGGCCCGGGCCCGCCGCCCAGGCGGCTGCGATCAGGCCGGTCGGCTTCCTCGACAGGCCGCGTGCCAACAACACGTACCTGAGCTTCTTCACTCGGATATCGCGTCCGAAGACACCTGGGTGCGCTCCTGCACCGTGCCGCTCCTGCCCAGCCGCGATCGCTCCGCTCAGGCTGCACGCGAGTGTTGCGTATCGTTGCATGCAGCGCTCTCGCTGGCTTCGATTCGTACGTAGACGGACTTGTCGGATTCGGACGCTAAGCTTTGTATTCCTGAAATGATGGTGACAGGGGAGCAATATGGCCGACGTACTGAGCAGGATCAGAGCTGATTTGGAGAAGCGCCTGCGTGAACTCGAACCGCTGATCGAGGAGCACGCCCATGTGCGCAGGGCGCTTGATGCATTGAATGGCGCCGGGACGCGGGCCGAGGGAACGGTTAAGAGTGCCGTCAAGCGCACGCGGTCCGCGGCGACGAGCACGGCAGCCAGGCGCCGCGGTCGTCCTAGCGGTAGTGGTGCCCGTGCGCAGGAGGCGCTGAAGCTTGTTCACAGGCATCCGGGGATCACGCTCCAGGAGCTGGCCAAGCGGATGAAGATCAAGCCCAACTATCTCTACAGGGTGTTGCCGCAGCTGGAGAAGGACGGCAAGGTGGCGAAGAAGGAGAAGGGGTACCACCCGCCAGCGAACTGATCGCGATCTGTTTGCGGGGTCGGGGCGCCCAAGCGGGGCCTGCGCTTAGAGCGGCCGCGCCTGTCGACGCTGTGCTTCGTCGCCGGCGGGTGGTGACTGCCGGCAGACGATCACGCTTTGGTCGGAGCGCAGCTCGGACGCGACCGCCGTGCGTTATGGGACCCGCGGCCGAAGTCGTCGTCGCCGTTTCCCCAGCGGCCGTGTTCGTGCAGGGCGAGTTTCTCGCAGACGTGCAGTCGTGGCTTTCCAAACGCGAACGCGAAGTCGGCCTGGATCTCTTCGGGCGGCTGGGGCACGAACGAGTCAACGATGTGCTTCGGCGGCACAATCGGCGCTGTGACACGACTTGAGGGCCACTGGTGGTAAGCCTCGGCCGAGTCAGCGGATCGCCTCTATCGGATTGGGCTGTCGCAGAGCATGCTGCTGGCGGGCGGGCGGAATTTGGGCCCTCGCTCTTGACAGCCACGAGAGAAAAGTGATATCATTTAGATTCTACTTTTCCGAAGAGGTTCCCGAGGAGGAGGAGCCGTGAACGTCACATGGGCTGACAAGAACGCCCGTGGCCCGCTGAAGCTTGTACCCCGGCTCGAATACAGGCACCCGCGGCTCTTCGCCGGTGTGCGCATGGTTGGCGGTGTCACGCTGCTCATCATCGCCACCCTTCTGATCGGCTATGACCGCGGCGGCTGGTGGCGAGTCCTGCTCATACCCGCAGCAGCAGCGGACTTCTACGTCGCCTGTCTCTTGTATCGCCTCCCACGAGAAGCCAGGGCAGGTCCAAGTGAGGATCCGACCGATGCGAAGTGACGGTCGCGCGGGGGGACTGCTGGGCATCGTTGCCCTGCAGATCGCGCTCGCGCCCGATCACCTGGTTCACACACGCTGGAAGCGGCCTCGGATCCGTGTTGCCGGGTCGTGCCGACCGCGTGTAACCAATCTTGAGATGGCACTCCACGAGGAGGAATCATGACCCAGGACATCCAGCAGGACCGCCAGCCCGAGGCGACCCCGGTCGGGCACTCAGGAACCCGCGTCGTCATCCAGGAACGCCCCGCCTGGGCGGTCAGCGGCTGGTTCGGCGTGCTCGTTGTCGCCGCCTGCATCGCCGGAGCCATCCTGCTGGCCCAGAGCTCGACCGCGGCGCTCGCCGCCGCTCCGGCATTTGTCGGCGCGCTGGTGTTCTCGTCGCTGATCATCGTGTCGCCCGGCCATACCAAGGTCGTGCGGTTCTTCGGCAGCTATGTCGGAACGGTGCGTAGCGCCGGCTTCTCGTGGATCCTGCCGCTCGCGGATCGCAGGAGCTTGAGCATTCGGGTCAGGAACTTCGAGACCAACCATCTGAAGGTCAATGACGCGGACGGCAACCCAGTCGAGATCGCAGCGATTGTCGTCTGGCAGGTCGCCGACACCTCGCGGGCGTCATACGCCGTCGATGACTACGTCAACTTCGTCGAGGTCGAGGCCGAGTCCGCATTGCGTCACGTCGCGACGACGCATCCATACGACGACCCCGCGGGCGAGGGCACCTCGTTGCGCGGCAACGTCGACCTTGTCGCCGCAGAGCTCGCCCAGGAGGTCGCCCAGCGGGTCACGATCGCCGGGGTGGAGATCGTCGAGGTACGCATCAGCCATCTCGCTTACTCCCCGGAGATCGCCCAGGCGATGCTGCGCCGGCAGCAGGCCAACGCCGTCGTCGCCGCACGTGCTCGGATCGTCGAGGGCTCTGTGGGAATGGTCGAAATGGCCCTCGCCCGCCTCGAGGAGCACGGCATCGTCGAGCTCGACGAGGAGCGCAAGGCAGCGATGGTGAGCAACCTGCTGGTTGTCCTCTGCGCGGACCAACCGGCTTCTCCGGTGGTCAACGCCGGCACGCTCTATACGTGAGCCGTGAGCGCAAGCAGGTGCTTCTCCGCATCGACCCGGCGGTGCACGACGCCCTGGGGCGCTGGGCCGCTGACGAGTTCCGCAGCCTCAACGCACAAATCGAGATGCTGCTGCGAAACGCCCTCAACGACGCCGGCCGGATGCCCCGGCAAGCGGCGCCGATGCCCAGACGTGGCCGGCCCCCAACCCGCAGCGGCTGACGGAGCGATGGCGCTGCCACGCGCCTACGGGAGGTCGGCTGATACCCACCGCGCGGCGCGGCCGCCAACCCGACCGAAGACCCCGATCGTGGTTGACAGCCGCGGCGTTCTCGGTGGCTCAGCCTGTTATCAGGCGACGCACGACGCCGGTGCCGACGTTGACTTCTTCACGGTGTAGTGGACGACGACGACCTTGTTCCCGTACTGGACGTCGCAGGTGAACACCCCGTAGTGCCCCTTGGCGACGGTGAACTTCAACCTGCCGGTCGCTTGATCGATTGCGATCTTCGTGTACCTCGACACGGCGATGACCGTGTACCTCCTGCCGGAACCGGTGACGGTCGAACCACCGCCACCCACGATCTGCGTGCTTCCGCAGCCGCACCCCGACGTCGGCAGCGCAATCGCCGTGGGCTTCACCGGCTTGGTCGTCGTCGTTGTCGTGGTGGTGGTGGACGGCGACGTCCCCTTGCTTGACGTCGAGGTCGAAGTCGAAGTCGACGTCGAGGTCGTCGTCGTGGTGACGGGCTTTGGTGTGACCGTCGTTGTGCAGCTCGTCGGAAGGAACGTGTCGGAGTCGAGCGTCACTGCTCCGTTGCGTGCCAACACTCGACCGTCGACCGTGACCCCCGTCGTGACGGTGGCCGACGTCAGGGCCATCAGCGTGCCGACGAAGGTTGAGCTCGTGCCGAGCGTGGCCGAGCTGCCAACCTGCCAGTAGACGTTGCATGCTTGGGCGCCGTTCTCCAGTACGACCCTGCTGCTCGAGGCGGTGACGACCGTCGAGCCGGCTTGGAAGATGAAGATCGCGTTGGGGTTCCCGGCGCCGTTCAGCGTGACGGTCCCCGTCAGCATCATCGAGCTCGCCGAGGTGTAGACCCCCGGGGTGAGCGTCTCGCCGCCGATGTTGCCGACATCGGGAATCGTGGTCGTCGTCTTGGCGGAGGCGGCGTCGTTGTAGGCGATCGTGAGATCGTTCTGGGCCTGGGAGGACTGCGCGTCCGCGGCATGCTTCGCGCCGTGCGCCAGACCGGGCGGGAAACCCGTGATTGCCGAACCCGGGCTCACACCCAGTTCGCCGCTGAGCACCGACGGCCCCGTGTTGGTGACGGTTGAACCGGCCAGGACCGAGTAGGGGCCTGCGGTTCCCAACGTCGGCGGGCTTGCGGCTGTCCCCGCCGAGGCGGATGGCACTGCCAGTCCGATTGCTGCCGCGGTGACCGCGAGGACCTGCAAAATGCGTGCTCTTGAGGACATGCCTCATCTGCTTTCTTGTCGGTGGACGGTAACGTCCCGTCTCGCGTTGTCGGAGTTCGGCACCCCTTGCTCATCGCGGCCAGTCCAGTCGTGTGCGGGCACCGAGCGCGGACCGAAATCCGCGGAAGAGCGCGAGGAGCAGACAATCAAGCCGGTCACGTCCAGCCTCTGGTTGGCCGTCAGCTACAAAGGGCTCCTGATTGAAAGTCCCGTCGCGCGACGCGCTCCGGGACGGCATCCCTCGGCGTCAGCCGCAACAAGCGCAGCGGCGCGAGCTCACCGGACGGGAGACAAAAGGGTCAGCGCGAAGCGACAACGTCGGCTCGATCAACGACCGCCCGGCGAGGTTATCGGCAGAAAGCCCGCAAACCTTTAGGCATCCGCCCCGGCGGTCGTACCATCGCCGAGCACGACGCGCTGGCGACACGCGAGAAGACCGCGGAATCGCGCGCACCGCGGGTCATCGCAGATGCCGTGCGCGTGCCCGGTGGATCGGTGAGGAGGAGCACCCGTAGGATTGCGGGCGAACCTAACGCGAGAGGAGCGGACATGGCTAACGGCCGACTGACACAGAGCCGGGTTGGCGTGCTCGGAAGCGGCGAGGTCGGGCGGCGCCTGGCAGCGGGGTTCGGCAGTCGTGGCCACGACGTGATGATCGGCTCTCGCGACCCCGGTAAGCCCGAGCTGCGCGAATGGCTGTCCGTCGATGGCGCCGGCATCGCGGCCGGCACGTTCGCTGAGGCTGCCGCGCACGGCGAGCTTCTGATCCTCGCGGTGCTGGGCGATGCCGCAGAGCAGGCGATCGCCGACGCCGGCCCCGACAATTTCAGCGGCAAGGTCCTCGTCGACGCGACCAACCCGCTCGACTTATCCGGCGGCTTTCCGCCCTAGCTATCGATCACGGGCGAGGACTCGCTCGGCGAGCGCGTCCAACGCGCGCTGCCCGACGCCAAGGTGGTCAAGGCGTTCAACACGATCGGCAACCAGTACTTCGTGGACCCAAGCTTTGGCGAAGGCCGGCCGACGATGCTGATCGCCGGAGACGACCAGGACGCCAAGTGCACCGTCGGCGACGCGCTGAGCGACTTCGGCTGGTCCGATGTGGTCGACATCGGCGGCATCGCAGGGTCGCGCGAGCTCGAGGCGATCTGCATCGTGTGGATCAAGATCGGCGGCATCAGGGGCGCGTGGGACCACGCGTTCAAGCTGCTCGTCGGCTAGCCAACTCCCGAGCTCGAGCCCCGCTTTGACTGGGTCGGCGTCGACCGCGGATCGGCTTGAGCTCAGGGCGCCTGCTTCGCCGCAGACGCACTGGAAAGCGCACCCCCCCGCGGCTGCGGGCCGTGGTGACCAAGAGCGCCCGATGAGGCCGTGACGCCCCTACGCGGTTGAGATCAGGCGACCCATCCGTACAAGCAGCTTCCAGGCGATCGAAGGATTGGTCTTCACGATCGAACGGAACGCCCACGAGCTGAGTGTCCAGGTGGCCAGGTCGGTCTGTGCAGTCACCGTCGCGGTCCGTTGCGCGTCGGTGATCAGCGCGATCTCGCCGAAGTAGTCGCCGGGGCCCAGCGTCGCGACCTCGCCGCCAGCGCGAATCACCGCGGCTGTGCCGTTCTCGATCACGAAGAAGCCAACGCCCAGCTTTCCCTCGGTGACGACCTCGCGACCGGCGGGGAACCGATGCTCCTGCATCGAGGCGGCGATCGCCTTCAGCTCGCGCTTGCTGAGATCGCTGAAGAGTCCGACCCGAGCGAGGAACTCGGTGGGTGCGCCAGCCATGGCGCCCATGCTACTGCGGCCGTCGCCCCCGCGTGCGGGCGCCGGCGCCGCCGCGCGCGCCCGCAGCACCGATCAAGGAGGCGCGACGCCGCGCGACCAGGCGTTCCCCGACGCCACGGCGTGGCGACTCGCCGCTCGGCTGCAACGCGCGCTCGAATGGCGCGCCGCCTGCAACGACCGCCACGCGGCGCATACTGGCCGCGGATGGCTGAGCAGACGCGGGAGGACGCGAACAGCCTGCGCCTCGTCCTCGTAATCGGCGAGGGGCCGCTCGTCGAGGTCGTGCGCCGTGCCCTCGACGACGCCGGGGCGGAGGTTCGCCACCTGGCGGCGCCGATGGACAGCGAAACTCGCGAGGCGATGAGTTCCGATGTGGAGGCGGTTTGGGTCATCTGCCCTGACGGTCGGCTCGAAACCGTCGCCGAGCACCTCCAAACGGCCGCGGGCGCGTCCCCGAGCCGGCCGGCGTAGGACGGGGCGCAAACGCACGGCGTTTGACCGCCGCTTCGGGGGCGGCGCGTCAGCGTGCGCACTCCGGCGCGATCAGCGATTCGCACGCCGTCGACGCGATCGAGTCAAGCAGGATCCCCTGTTCGACGGCGGTGCGCACGGCGTTGTGGAAGCGAGGATCGATCAGCTCGGCCAGGGGCTGGCGCACGCGATCGAAGTCGCCCAGCGCTTCAAGTGCCTGGCGATCCCAGCGTTCCGCGTAGCGCAGCAGGTCGTCAGGGAGTGCCTGTGTGCGGTCGCAGCCGGGCTCCTGGCGGCAATCGAACGGCTCCTCGAGGTTCAGCGTGCCGTAGTCGTCGGTCAGCTCCTCGCCGGGCTGAATGTCGCGAACGGCAACCTCGAAGCCGTAGGCGGTGCCGATCATGTTGGCGTCAAAGCTGTGGTTGACGAAGCGGCCCAGATCCCAGCAGTAGACGTAGCGGCCGCGTTCGTCCCGGTAGGCGTACTTCAGCACCATCGCTCGGCGAACCTCGTCGAGGCCAGCGACGACGCCGGGGTCGAGCACCAGGTCAAGGTCGTCGAGCACCCACGCGATGGTGCCCTTTGGGATCAGCTCGGTCGCGACGACGCCAAAGCCGACCTCGTCGTCGATGAAGCGCAGTTCTGTTGCCGGATGGAGCATGGCCGCCGTGTGCGAGCGGGCGAGTATACGCGGCTAGACTCACCAAAATGTTGGCGGCGCTCAGCCCGCGCTGGCTGCGCGAAGGTCTCGCGACGATGGATCTGCGGCGCTTCCAGCTCGCGGCCGCGTCGTCGTCGTTTTCGCTCTGGGCGTTCTCGGTGGTGCTCGGCGTCGTCGCCTATCGCGAGGGCGGCGCGCCCGCCGTGGGCCTTGCGGTGCTCACGCGTTTCCTGCCGGCGGCGTTTGCGGCCCCGGTCGCCGGCCTGCTCGGCGACCGTATGTCGCGCCGGCTGTTGCTGCTGTGGACACTGGCCGCGTCGACGACGCTGCTGGGCGGCCTCGTCGCGGCCATCGCGCTCGGCGCTCCCTTCGCCATCGTGCTCGTGCTCGCCTCCGGCTTCACGGTCGCGAGCACCGCCCGCTACCCCGCCCAGGCGGCGCTGATCCCGACCTACACGAACTCGCTTCGCGAGCTGGCGGCCGCGAACGGCCTGTGGAACGCGATCGAGAACATCTTCTTCGCGATCGGCTCGCTCGTCGCCGGCGTGTTGATCGCGTCCACGTCGACCCAGTTCGCGCTGGCGGTCGCGACCTTCGCCTGCGCGCTCGCCGCCGGCGCGATCGCGACGCTCAGCCCCGATGAGCGCCCGCAGTACGACGACGAGGAGGCGACATCGCTGATCGCCGAGCTCCTCGGCGGCCTCGGGGAGGTACGCCGGACGGCCGGCCTGCCCGACGCGCTCGGGCTGCTTTCGGCGTCGATGCTGCTCGACGGGCTGCTCGACGTCGTGCTGGTCGTGCTCGCCCTGCGCGTGCTCGCGGTGGGCGCGGGCGGGCTCGGCTGGTTGAACGGCGCCTGGGGCCTGGGCGGGTTGCTCGGTGGGATCGGCGGCCTTGCGCTGCTCGGGCGAGGCCGCTTCGCGCGCGCCTCCTGGGTGGCGTGCCTGCTGCTCGGCGGTGCGATCGCGGCCCTCGCGGCCCACGACGCCGTCGCGGTTGCGGCGTTCGTGTTCGTTGCCGTCGGGGCGGGCCTCGCGATCTTCGAGCTCACGAGCTCGACGCTGCTGCAGCGCCTGACGGCCGAGGAGGCGGTCGCCCGCGCATTCGGCGTGCAGGAGGCCTGTGGCCTGATTGCCGCCGCGGTCGGCTCGGCGATCGCCCCGGTGCTGATCGACAGCCTTGGAATCGGCGCGACCCTGGCCGCGGGCGCGGCGATCACGCCGCTGCTGGTGCTCGCGCGCAGCCGCGCAATCGCGCGCTTTGACGTCGAGGGTGCGGTGGCAACGCGCCAGTTCTCCATCCTCCGCGCCCTCGACGTCTTCGCGCCGCTGCCGCTCGCGACGATCGAGACGCTCGCGCGCCATTCGACCGAGGTCACCTACGCGGGCGGCGAGGTGGTGATTCGCGAGGGCGACAGCGGGGATCTGTTCTACGCGATCCTCGAGGGCAGCGCCGAGGTTTCACAGTCCGGCCGTAGCGTTAGGACGCAGGGGCCGGGCGAGTACTTCGGCGAGATCGCGCTGCTGCGCGATGTCCCGCGTACCGCCACCGTCACCGCGCGCAGCGAGCTCGTGCTGCTCTCGCTCGATCGCGACGTCTTCCTGACGGCGGTCACGGGCCATCCCCGCTCGCACCGGGCGGCGCACGCGACGGCCGAGGAACGCCTGCTGCACATGCCTGCGTGAGCGCCGGCGCGGCCCGGCTTGACGTAGTTTGGCGAACTCATGTTGCTCGCTTCGCTCTCGCGGATGGTGGGTGCGCTGTCGCTCGACGTCGCGCTGCTGCGACGCCGGCGGGACTTCGGCCTGCTCACCGCCGGCCAGGTGGTGTCGCAGGTCGGGTCGATGATGACCTTCGTCGCGCTGCCCGTGCAGTGCTATGCGCAGACGCACTCGACGCTGCTCGTGGGTCTGCTGGGGGCGGTCGAGTTCGTGCCGATTCTCTGCCTCGCGCTGGTGGGCGGCGCGATGGCGGATGGCTTCGACCGCCGGAGGCTCCTGCTCGGCGCGGAGGCGGCGACGATGCTCGTGTCCGTCGCTCTGATCGTGAACGCGAGCCTCCCCGCGCCGGCGACGTGGTTCCTGTTCGTGGCCGCGGCGTTGGCTGCGGCGTTCGAGGCCCTGCGCCGGCCGCCGCTCGACTCGCTGACGCCGCGGCTGGTCGAGCGCGGCGAACTGGGCAGCGCCCTTGCGCTGTCGTCGGGGTTGTGGAGCCTGGCGTCGCTGATCGGCCCGGCGATCGCCGGCGTGGCGATCGCGAGCCTCGGATTCGCCGGCGCCTACACGGCAGATGCTTTGACCTTCGTGGTGGCGCTGGGAACGGTGGCGGCGATCCGCACGCCGGCCTCGCCGTCGGCCCGCGTCGCTCCGAGCATGCGCTCGACGGTCGAAGCGGTGCGCTACGCGAGCGGGCGCCCCGAGCTGATCGGCACCTACGTCGTGGACATCAACGCGATGTTCTTCGGCATGCCGCTCGCGACGTTCCCGGCGCTGGCGCGCCACTTCGGCGGCGGCGACAGCCTGGTGGGCGTGATGTATGCCGCACCGGCTGCCGGAGCAATGCTCGCCGCGCTTTCGAGCGGCTGGTCGGCGAACGTCCATCGCCACGGCCGCGCGATCGTCGCGGCGGCGACAGGGTGGGGTGTCGCGATCGTGGGTCTCGGCCTCGCACCGAGCCTGCTGGTGGCGCTCGCCTGCCTGGTGCTGGCGGGCGCCGCCGATGAGATCTCAGGACTGTTTCGATCACTGATCTGGAGCCAGACGATCCCCGACGCGATGCGCGGCCGCCTGGCTGGGCTCGAGATGCTGTCTTGGTCCTCGGGCCCGACGCTGGGCAACGCCGAGGCCGGGGTTGCGAGCGCGCTCGTTGGCCTGCGCTCCTCGATCGTCCTCGGCGGCGCGCTGTGCGTGGCCGGAGGGGGCGCGCTGGCCGGCGCCCTGCCAGCGTTCTGGGCCTACGACGGACGCGCCGGCGATGCCGTGAACCCGCCTCCGGCGCGTGTCACGCCGGCGCCGGGCCCAGAGCTCTGAGTCGGCTGCGAGCCGCTCGCCGGCGCTCGCAAAATGCGCGCCGGAACGCGTTCTAAGAACGGACCCTGTAGATCGTGCCGGACTGCTCGCCGACGTAGATGTAGCCGTCCTGGACGGCGAGGCCGATGATCGGTGAGGAGAAGCCGGTGACGAACGGAGTCGGAGCCCCGCCCTTGGTCGGGATCGTGACGACCTCCGGGCCCGCGCCGCCGATGCCCGTGTAGAGCGCGACGTAGAGCTTCTTGCCGATCGAGCTGATCCCCATCGGTGACGCGTGGGGAGGGAGGAAGATCAGCGGCTTGTTGAACTTCGTGCAGGCCTTTGCCTGCGACGGCATCCACACGCAGGCGGGGAAGCCGTAGTTGGTCCCGGGCTTGGCCACGAAGATCTCATCGCGCGGGATCGTGTCGGCTGCGCCCTCATCCTGCCCGAGGTCGCTCACGTAGGGGTAGAGCGAGCCCGCCGGGAAATGCATCTGGAACGGCTGACGTACGCCGCGTGTCACGTACTCCAGATCCTTGCCGTTGGCCTTCATCGAGACTACGGCCTCCGACAGCGGATAGGTGTCCTTCGTGTGATCGAACTCCGGCTCCTTCAGCAGCAGTCCGGCGTACAGGCGCCCATCCGGACCGAAAGCGATGCCGCTGAAGCCGTTGAACAACGGGGAAGGGTCGGCGTAGATCGTCGTGTCGCTGGCGAACGCCGTGCCGGTCCAGCCGCCGAGCTTGATGATCGTCAAGCCGGTCGAGACATAGAGCGCATTGCCGTACCAGGCGAGGCCGTAGACGTCGGTCGGGCCGTTCGGCACCGGCGTCGCGACTCCGCCGGCGACCGACACCAGGCCGCCGGGACCGTAGTCGGGCAGCGACGGGCCCTCGCCCACGAACATGGCCCCCGCGCCCCAGGCGAACGACGTCGGGGTCTCGACGTATTGGGTCACGACCTGCACCGGCTCGCCATTGCTGGCGGTCGGCGTGGTGGACGAATCGGCGCCCACGGCGGCCGGCAGGGCGAGCACGAGCGTGCCCGCGAGTGCCGCCACCACGATTCGAACCGTACGAGCTGCCGGCATCAGTCCTCCCAGGTAGCGGAAATCCACGCTTCGAGCATACGAAACGCGACGGCGGGCACGGCGCACCGCGCCCGAGCGCCGGCCGGCGGCGAGGTCGCGCAGCCGGTGACGTGGGTGCCGTGGCTCAGTGCGAGAAAGCTGAAACCTGCGGTCGCGAGGCGGGCAGGGGCCCGTCGAGCGCCTCCAGCGATTCTGTCTTGAGGCGCAGGTCGCGCAGCAGCAAGTCGGCCATCTCGTGGCTCATCCCGGCCCGCACGACGATGCGCAGTACCGAGAGGTCCTCGCGGTTGGCGGGGAAGGTGTAGGCGGGCACGAGCCAGCCGCGCTCGCGCAGCCGGTCCGAAACGTCGAACACGGTGTAGTTGGTCACCTCGGGCTTCAGCGTGAAGGCGAACACGGGCAGGTCGGCGGCGTCGCTGATGAGGTCGTAGGGGCCGATATGGGCGATCTCGGCGGCGAGATAACGGGCGATGTCCGCTGAGCGCTGCTGAACGGCGCGATAGCCGCTACGGCCGAGGCTCGTGAACATCAGGTACTGGGTGACCACCTCGCTCCCGGGCCGCGAGAAGTTGAGCGCGAAGGTCGGCATATGGCCGCCGAGGTAGTTGACGTCGAAGATCAGATCTGAGGGCAGGGCGTCGCGGTCGCGCCACAGCGCCCAGCCGACCCCGGGGTAGACGAGCCCGTACTTGTGCCCGGAGGCGTTGATCGACTGGACGCGCGGGATGCGGAAGTCCCAAACCAACTCCGGCTGGATGAAGGGCGCGACGAAGCCGCCGGAGGCCGCATCGACGTGGATTGGGACGTCGATGCCCCGTTCGCGTTCCAGCGCGTCCAGCGCCTCGGCGATCTCGGCGACCGGCTCATAGCTGCCGTCAAAGGTCGAGCCGAGGATCGCCGCGACGCCGATCGTGTTCTCATCGCACAGCGCAGCGGCCTCGGCCGCGCCGAGCGTGTAGCGCGTGCCCTCCATCGGCACCAGGCGCGGCTCGACGTCCCAGTAGCGGCAGAACTTCTCCCAGCACACCTGGACGTTGATGCCGGCGACGAGGTTCGGGCGGTCGCTCGGACGGCCGGCGGCGCGCATCCGCTCGCGCCAGCGCCACTTCAGCGCGAGACCCCCGAGCATCACCGCCTCGCTGGAGCCGGTCGTCGAGCAGCCGGTCGCCTGATCGCTGCGCGGGGCGTGCCAGAGGTCGGCGAGGATCGCCACGCAGCGCGACTCGATCTCCGCCGTCTGCGGGTACTCGTCCTTGTCGATCATGTTCTTCTCGGCGGTCTGGGCCATCAGCCGGTCCGCCTGGCTGGGCATCCACGTCGTCACGAACGTAGCCAGGTTGAGCCGGGCGCTGCCATCCAGCAGCAGTTCGTTGTTGATCAGCTCATAGGCGGCTTCGTCACCGATGCCGTCCTCGGCGAGCTCGCGCAGCGGGGGATCCTCCATCGAGGGCATCGCGGCGCATGCTACGCCCCCTCGCCAGGGTCGCGTGTAACGGGCCCCGCCGAGCGCGGACTGAAGCGCTGCAAGCATCAAACCCACCCAGGAGGCTCGATGAACACCAACAGGAGAATCGGAGCTGCCGTCGCGATCGCGGCCGCGGCGATCGCGGTCAGTTCGGGCTCGGCATCCGCCGCACCGACGGTCCGCGACCTCGACCTTCACCAGCGCGACGGAGCGGTGTTCGTGCAGAGTGACAACACGGCCGCGAACACGGTCGTCGCCTACGATCGCGCGGCGGGCGGAACGCTGAGCGCGGTGGGGGTCTATCCGACCGGCGGCAAGGGCGGCGCGCTCGTCGGCGCCGTGGTCGACGACCTGGCGTCGCAGGGCTCGCTGGTCTACGACCGCGACCAGGGCCTGCTGTTCGCCGTCAACGCCGGCAGCAACACGGTCTCGGTGTTCGACGTCCGCGGCAGCGGACTCGCGCTGGCTCAGGTGATCGGCTCCGGCGGCGTCTTCCCGGTCAGCATCGCCGTCCATGACGACCTGCTTTACGTGCTCAACGCCCGCGACGGCGGCAGCGTGCAGGGCTACTACCTCCTGTTCGGCCGGCTCTTCCCGATTCCCGGCTCGACTCGCTCCCTCGGGCTCAACCCGGCGCTGACGCCGGAGTTCACCCACACGCCGGGCCAGGTCGGCTTCACGCCGGACGGGCGGCAGCTGGTCGTGACGACCAAGGGCAATGGCAGCGACATCGACGTCTTCGGCGTGGACTGGCTTGGACGCCTGTCGGCGAGCCCGGTGCTCAACAGTGAGCCGGGGCTCGTGCCGTTCAGCTTCGTCTTCGATCCGGCCGGCGGGCTCGACGTCGCCGAGGCCGGTCCGCCGAGCGCGGTCGGCACGTTCACGCTCGCGCCTGACGGCGTGCTCACGCCCGTGGCCTCGGTTGCGACCGGACAGCCCGCCACCTGCTGGGTGACGCAGGACGGCGCGGTGCTGTACGCATCGAACGCCGGCGGACCGTCGATCAGCTCGATCTCGCTGGTGCCGTGGGGCTCGCTCACGCTGCTCGCTACGACGACCATCGCCGACGCCGGAGCAGTGGACGCCACCACCTCGCCCGACGGTCGCTACCTCTACGTGCAGGCCGGCGGCCCCGGCAACGTCGACGAGTTCAGCGTCGGTGCCGGTGGAACGCTGACCGCGATCGGGTCCGTCACCGTGCCGGGTGCGGCGGGCGGCGAGGGGATCGCCGCGTCCTGACCATCGGCGGCGTCGCCGGCGCGCCAGCGTGCGCACCGGCGACGCCGCCCGGTCCTTCGGGAGATGCCAACGACCGCCACGCGCCCAGGCCGCAATCGACGTAGCGTTACCGCAGTGGACGACGATGCGCGGCTCCTCGAGCGCCTGCGGGCAGGTGACGAGGCGGCATTCGTCGCGCTCGTGGCCCTCCATCACGATGCCATGCTCCGTCTCGCCTCCAACTTCGTCTCCTCTCGCGCGGTCGCCGAGGAGGTTGTCCAGGACACCTGGCTCGGCGTTCTGCGGGGCATCGACCGCTTCGAGGGCCGCTCGTCGCTGCGCACCTGGCTGCTGGCGATCCTCGTGAATCGCGCCCGCACCACGGGCGTTCGCGAGGCTCGCAGCGTGGCGGTGGGCGATGCGACCCCGGCCGTCGACCGGACGCGCTTCAACGCCGCCGGCGCCTGGGCCTCGCCGCCCGAGCAGTGGGTCGAGGACGCCGAGGAGCGCCTCGGCGCGGCGGCGCTGGCCGCGCACATCCATGCCGCGCTCGAGCAGATGCCCCCGCGCCAGCGCGCGGTCGTCACGCTGCGCGACGTCGACGGCCTGGGCAGCGAGGAGGTCTGTGCGGTGCTCTCGCTCTCGCAGGCCAACCAGCGCGTGCTGCTGCACCGGGGCCGCAGCCAGCTGCGCCGCGCCCTCGAATCCGTTCTGGCGGCGAGCTGACGATGCTCCTCAGCCGCCCCCAGATCGTGTGCCAGGAGGTCGTCGAGCTGGTCAGCGACTACCTCGAGGGAGCGCTTTCGCGCGGCCAGCGCCGGCGCTTCGAGCGCCACCTCGCGGGCTGTCCTCACTGCAGCGAGTACCTCGCGCAGATGCGTGAGACGATCCGTCTCACCGGGCGCCTCGTGCCCGATGACCTCTCGCCGCAGATGCGCGAGGAGTTCGGCGAGCTCTTCCGGCGCTGGCGCGAGGACGCGGACGAGACGCCCTGACCGGGGCGGCCGCCGACGCTAGGGCTCGCGCCGCCCAGGCCGCGAACGCTTCAGCAGGATCAGTGAGCGGGCCGTGACCGTGAGCGAGTCGCGGGCGTGGAAGGTCGCGGACCCCGGCGCCAGGTCCGGGTCGAGCGTCGAGAGCTCGAGCGCCCACTCGCGCCCGAAGCTCGGGTTGGGCAGGCGCATCTCCACATCCTCGAAGTGGGCGTTGAACAGCACGAGGAAGCAGTCGTCGATGATCGGCTCGCCCTCGCGGGTCGTCTCGGTGATCTCGTCGCCGTTGAGGAAGACGCCGAGCGTGCCCGATACGCGGTTCGCCCAGTCACGCTGGGTCATGCGCCGGCCGTCGGCGCGAAACCACCACGCATCCGGCAGACCGGAGCCCTCCTGTTGTTGCCCGGCGAGGAAGTTGGTTCGCCGGAACACCGGATGCTCGTGGCGCAGCTCGATCAGCCGGCGGGTGAACTCGAGCAGACGCCGCTGCCACTCCTGATGCTCCCAGCCGTACCAGGAGATCGCGTTGTCCTGGCACCAGGCGTTGTTGTTGCCCTCCTGGGTGCGGCCGAACTCATCGCCGCCGAGCAGCATCGGCACGCCCTGGGAGAGAAAGAGCGTGGCGAGGAAGTTCCGCTGCTGGCGCTCGCGCAGCGCGGAGATCTCGGGATCGTCGGTCGGGCCTTCCACGCCGCAGTTCCACGAGCGGTTGTCATCGGTCCCGTCACGGTTGGACTCGCCGTTGGCCTCGTTGTGCTTGTCGTGGTAGGAGACGAGGTCGCGCAGGGTGAAGCCGTCGTGGGCGGTGATGAAGTTGATCGAGGCGAACGGCCGGCGGCCGTCTGACTGGTAGAGGTCGCTGGAGCCTGTGAAGCGCGACGCGAACTCGGCCACGCTGGCGTCGCCGCGCCAGAAATCGCGCATCGTGTCGCGGTACATCCCGTTCCACTCCGACCACAGCACGGGGAAGTTGCCGACCTGGTAGCCGCCCGGGCCGACGTCCCAGGGCTCTGCGATCAGCTTGACCTGGGAGAGCACCGGATCCTGGTAGATGATGTCGAAGAAGGCCGAGAGGCGGTCGACGTCGTAGAACTCGCGCGCCAGCGCGGCTGCGAGATCGAAGCGGAAGCCGTCGACGTGACACTCGATCACCCAGTAGCGCAGGGAGTCCATGATCAGGCGCAGCACCGTGGGCTGCACCGGGTTGAGCGAGTTTCCGGTGCCGGTGAAATCCATGTAGTGGCGTGGATCGCCGGGCATCAGGCGGTAGTAGGCGGCGTTGTCCACGCCCCTGAAGGACAGCATCGGACCGAGATGGTTGCCCTCGGCCGTGTGGTTGTAGACGACGTCGAGGATCACCTCGATACCGGCCCGGTGCAGTGCCTTGACCATCCCCTTGAACTCGTTCAGCTGCTGGCCGTGCGCGCCGGTCGCCGCGTAGCCGCCGTGGGGCGCCAGGTAGCCGATCGAGCTGTAGCCCCAGTAGTTGGAGAGACCGCGCTCGGTCAGGAAGGTCTCGTCGATGATGTGGTGGACCGGCAGCAGCTCGACGGCGGTCACGCCGAGCTGCGCCAGGTAGGAGACCGCCGGCTCGGAGGCCATCGCGGCGTAGGTCCCGCGCAGGTCCTCACGGGCCTGCTCGAGGCACCTCGTGAAGCCCTTCACGTGGGTCTCGTAGATCACCGTCTCGGCCCAGCGCCGGCGCGGATGGCGGTCGTCCTCCCAGTCGAAGCTCGCATCGACCACCACGCAGCGCGGCATCGCGGGCGCCGAGTCCTCGTCGTCGGGCTCGAGGTCGGCGTCGGCGTTGGCCGCGTCGGGCACGTAGGGCAGGACGTTGGCCGCGTCCGCACGCAGCCGGCCGACGATCGCCTTCGCGTACGGGTCGATCAGCAGCTTGGCCGGGTTGAACCGCTGTCCCTGGTCGGGGGCGTAGGGCCCGTAGACGCGGTAGCCGTATCGCTGGGGCGGTCCGACTCCCGGCAGGTAGGCGTGCCAGTTGTGCGCGGTCTGGTGTTCGAGCACCAGCCGGGTCTCGTTGTCGTCGTCGTCGAACAGGCACAGCTCGACCTTCTCCGCGCGCTCGGAGAAGAGCGAGAAGTTGGTGCCGCGGCCGTCCCAGGTCGCGCCGAGCGGGAACGGCTGTCCGCGCCAGGCGACCGTCACGGCGCTGGGGCTCCGGCCGCGGGCGCCGCGCGTGGCCGCTGATCGGCGGCGGCGCCGGTGGTGAGTGTCCTGCGCGGCATGCGGCGGCCTTTCGCGGTCGGTGGATCGGGTGGCGCGGCTGCGAAGTCGCACAGTATTCCGCCATCGGCGCGAAGCCGTGACCGCCGGCGGCGCTCCGCATCAGCCGCCATCGGTGGCGGCCATCCCCGCCGGGTCCTGCGCCTCCGGCGTCAGCCATAGCGCCCCCAGCGGCGGCAGTGTCAGCGCCACAGAGTGGCTCTGGTCGTTCCACGGCTGAGCGTCGGCGACCAGCCAGCCGGGGTTTCCCACGCCGGCGCCGCCGTAGCCGGGGGAGTCGGTGTTGAGCGCCTCACGCCAGCGCCCGCCGTGCGGCAGGCCGACGCGGTAGCCCTCGCGCACGACGGGCGAGTTGTTGGCCACGCAGACGAGCACACGCTGCCCGCCGAGGCGCATGAAGGCCAGCACGTTCGCGGCGGCGTCGCCGGCCTGCAGCCAGCGGAAGCCCTCCGCCACGTTGTCGCGCAGCCACAGCGCGGGCTCGTCGCGGTAGCTGCGGTTGAGGTCGCGCACGAGCGACTGGATTCCGGCGTGCTCGGGCTGCTCGAGCAGGTGCCAGTCGAGCGACCGTTCGTGGCTCCACTCCGCCTGCTGTGCGAACTCCTGGCCCATGAACAGCAGCTTCTTGCCGGGGTGAGCCCACATGAAGCCGTAGAGCGCCCGCAGGTTCGCGAGCTTCTGCCAGTGGTCACCGGGCATGCGCGTGTACAGGGAGCCCTTGCCGTGCACCACCTCGTCGTGACTGAGCGGCAAGATGAAGTTCTCGCTGAAGGCGTAGAGCAGGCTGAAGGTCAGCTCGTTGTGGTGGAAGGCGCGATGGATCGGGTCATGGCCGAAGTAGTCGAGCGTGTCGTGCATCCAGCCCATGTTCCATTTCGCTCCGAAGCCGAGGCCGCCGAGGTAGGTCGGGCGCGAGACGCCCGGCCACGCGGTCGACTCCTCGGCGACCGTGAGGATGCCCGGCTCGCGCCCGTAGAGGACCTCGTTGAGCTCCTTGAGGAACGCGACGGCCTCGAGGTCCTCGCGGCCGCCGTATTCGTTGGGCAGCCACTCGCCCGGAGCTCTCGAGTAGTCGCGGTAGAGCATCGAGGCGACGGCATCGACGCGGATCCCGTCCACGTGGTACTCGCGCAGCCAGAACAGCGCGTTGGCGATCAGGAAGTTGCGAACCTCGTTGCGCCCGAGGTTGAAGACCAGCGTCCCCCAGTCGGGGTGAGCGCCGCGGCGCGGGTCGGCGTGCTCGTAGAGAGCGGTGCCGTCGAAGCGCGCGAGCGCCCAGTCATCGCGGGGAAAGTGGGCGGGAACCCAGTCGAGCAGCACGCCGATGCCGTGGCCGTGCAGGCGGTCGACGAACGCGCGAAAGTCATCCGGCGAGCCGAAGCGCGGCGAGGGCGCATAGTAGGAGGTCACCTGGTAGCCCCAGGAGCCGGCGAACGGGTGGGCCATCACCGGCATCAGCTCGACGTGGGTGAAGCCGAGGTCGCCGACGTAGGCGGCCAGTTCGTCGGCCAGCTCGAGGTAGGTCAGCGAGCGGTTGCCCTCGAGCGGGTTCAGACGCCACGAGCCGAGGTGGACCTCGTAGATGCTCGCGGCCGCGGCGATCGGGTCGGCGTTCGCGCGGTGGCGCAGCCACTCCGCGTCGCCCCACTGATGACGCGCCTGGTGCACGACGGAGTTGGTCCCCGGGGGCGCTTCGGCCGCGAACGCGACCGGGTCGGCCTTCAGCATCAGCTCACCCGCCTGCGTGCGGATCTCGTACTTGTAGCGGGCGCCCTCACCGACGTCGGGCACGAAGAGCTCCCACACGCCCGAGGCGCCGAGTGAGCGCATCGGGTGCAGCCGCCCGTCCCAGGAGTTGAAGTCGGCGACCACACTGACCGAGCGGGCCGCGGGCGCCCACACCGCGAAGGAGGTCCCGACGGCACCGTCGAGCTCGCGCAGGTGAGCGCCGAGGCGCTCGTAGAGCTGCTCGTGGCGGCCCTCCGCGAGAAGGTGGATGTCGAGCTCCCCGAGCGTCGGCAGGAAGGCGTAGGGGTCGCGCAGCCGGTAGCTCGCGCCGTCGGGATAGCGCACCTCCAGCTCGTAGCGGAGCGGGAGCGTCGCGCCCTTCAGCACGCCGGAGAAGACGCCGCTCGCGGCGAGCGCGCGCAGCTTCAACGGCGGCCGCGATGTTGCGTGCACCGTGACGCCCAGTGCGTCGGGCCGGTAGGCGGTGATGCGCAGGCCGTCGTCCTGCGGATGGGCGCCGAGCACGTGGTGCGGATCGGGGTGGTCTCGCGCCACGATCCGCCGGATCTCCTGCTGGCTCAGCGCCATCGCGGCCGGCTCCGGGCTTCGCTCACGCCGACGCCTGCGCCTGGTCGAGCAGGCGCCCGATGCACGCGACCGGGATCGGGACCCAGTCGGGGCGGTTGTTGAGCTCGTAGCTGAGCTCGTACATCGCCCGCTCGAGCTCGAAGATCGCGAGCAGCTTGTTGGTGGCCGCCTCGCCGGTCGGCAGGATCGACGCATCAACCGTCGCCATGTAGCCATCCAGGAACCGCCCGCGCGCCTCTGCCACCCAGTCCTCGGGCACGCGCGCCCCGCGCAGCGCCACCGCGCCGGCGGCGGCGTAGGAGAACGACCGCAGCATGCCGGCGACGTCGCGCAGCGGCGAGCGCTTGCGCCGGCGCTCCACCAGCGGCCGCGCCGGCTCGCCCTCGAAGTCGAGGATCACCCAGTCGTCGACCCCGCGCACCGTTTGGCCGAGGTGATAGTCGCCGTGCATGCGGATCAGCCGGCCGCGCACGCCGATATGCGAGAGCGACTGGAGATGGTCGCGGATCTCCTCGCCGCGGCCGGCGATCGGCGCGAGCTCCGGCAGGTCCGGGAGCTCGTCGAAGGTCCGTTCGATCTGCTCGTCGATCGTCGCGAGCAGCAGCGCGAGCGTCTCGACCGTCGGCTCCTCCGGGGCGAAGGCGGGATCGTCGGGGGCGCTGGCGAGCACGGCATGCATGCGGCCCGTGACTGAGCCCAACTCGCCGAGGCGGTGAAGGAACGAGCGGTCCTCGGCCACCAGGGCGTCCAGCGCGAGATCCCATCCATCGCGCGCGCCGCCGACGTAGCGCTGAACGATGCCGAGCGTCGCGTCCATCAGCTCGCCGCTGTAGTCGTACCAGCCGGCCAGCGCGGCGATGTTCTCGAACCCGTGGGTCGCGAGGAAGCGCAGCATCTCGAGCTCGGGGTTGGTGCCCGGCTGGATCCGCCGGAAGACCTTGAGCGCGAACAGCTCGTCGAGCACGACCGACGTGTTGGACTGCTCCGCCCCCATCGTTCGCGTCACCGGCCTGCTCGAGGGCGGCGCGACGGCTTCGTCCCAATGGAAGCTCACGCGGCCCGCGGGGCGCTCGATCGTCGTGGCGGCCGCGAGCTGGGCGGCGAGCACGGCGTGCGCGGCGTCGTCGACCAGCGCGTCGTAGGCGATGTCGTCGCCGTCGGTGGCGATGATGCCGTCGGCCCAGCCGGAGCCCCGCGGGCGGACCGCGATCGGCACCTGGTAGACCTCGTGGCGGCCCGAGCCGAAGCGCGCCTCGGCGATCGCGATCGCGACGACCGGGTCAGCCGAGCGCAGCGGCACGAGGTCGAGCACGCGGAACTCGTGCACCTCGCGCAGCTTGGAGCTGAACCAGCGCTGTGCTGTCACCCACGCTGCGAGCGCGTCCGCGGGCAGCGCGCCCGGGTCGCCGGCCGCGACGGCACGGGCGAGATCATTTGCCGGCATCGGCCTCGTTCTCCTCGTCTGGGGCGGTGAGCAGGAACCAGAAAAAGCCGCGCGGGGCGAGCGTCAGCAGATACGGCAGCGTGCCGATGGGCGGAAAGCGCGCACGCCCGAACATCTCCTGGGGGTGGCGCCCCTGGTGGTGTGCGAGGTCCAGCTCGACCGCCTGGGCCGAACGTGCGAGGTTGTGCACGCAGAGCGCGATGTCGTCCTCGTAGCGGCGAATGTGAGCGAAGATCCGCGGGTTGGCGGGATGCAGCGGCTCGTAGCTGCCGAGGCCGAAGACCGGATGCTCCTTGCGCAGCGCGATGAAGCGCCGCAGCCAGCGCAGCAGCGAGGTCGGCGTTCGCAGCTGCGCCTCGACGTTGACGGCCTGGAAGCCGTAAACCGGGTCCATCAGCGGCGAGGAGTACAGCTGCGCGAAATCGGCACGGCTGAAGCCGCCGTTGCGATCGCCCGACCATTGCATCGGCGTGCGCACGCCGTCGCGATCGCCGAGGTACACGTTGTCGCCCATCGCGATCTCATCGCCGTAGTAGAGGACCGGGCTGCCCGGTAGCGAGAACATGATCGCGCTCAGCAGCTCGATGTCGGCCCGGCTGTTGTCGAGCAGTGGGGCTAAACGCCGGCGGATCCCGAGGTTGATCTTCATCCGAGGGTCCTTCGCGTACTCGGCGTACATGTAGTCACGCTCGTCGTCGGTGACCATCTCCAGCGTCAGTTCATCGTGGTTGCGCAGGAACAGGCCCCACTGGGCGCTCTGCGGAATCGCGGGCGTGCGGTCGAGGATCTCGAGGATCGGTGCGGCCTCCTCGCGGCGCAGCGCCATGAACATGCGCGGCATCACCGGGAAGTGGAACGCCATGTGGCACTCGTCGCCGTCGCCGAAATACTCGACGACGTCCTGCGGCCACTGGTTGGCCTCGGCGAGCAGCACGCGGTCGAGATACTCGGCGTCGACGGTTGCGCGGACCTTCCGCAGGAAGGCATGCGTCTCGGGCAGGTTCTCGCAGTTGGTGCCGTCGCGCTCGTACAGGTAGGGCACCGCGTCCAGGCGGAAACCGTCGAGCCCCAGGTCGAGCCAGAAGCGGAGAACGTCGAGCATGGCCTCCTGCACGGCGGGCTCGTCGTAGTTGAGATCGGGCTGGTGTCCGAAGAAGCGATGCCAGTAGTAGGCGCCAGCCTGCTCGTCGTAGGTCCAGTTGGATGCCTCGCTGTCGACGAAGATGATCCGTGCGTCCGGGTAGCGCGTCGGGTCCTGCGACCACACATACCAGTTGCGCTTGGGTGAGGAGGGCGAGGAGCGCGACTCCTGAAACCACGGGTGCTCGCTCGAGGTGTGGTTCATGACCAGGTCGGCGATCACACGGATCCCACGCTGATGGGCCGCCTCGATGAAGGCGCGGGCGTCCTCGATCGTGCCGTAGTCGGGGTGGACCGCCTTGAAGTCCGAGATGTCATAGCCGCCGTCACCGAGCGGCGAGGCGTACATCGGCAGCAGCCAGACGCAGTCCACGCCCAGCCAGTCGAGATAGTCGAGCTTCTCGGTCAGGCCGCGGAAGTCGCCGGAGCCGTCGCCGTTGCCGTCGAAGAAGCCGCGCAGGTGGATCTCGTAGAACACCGCGGTCTTGAACCACAGCGGGTCTGACTCGAACCACTGGCCGGGCGGGCTCAACGGGCGCTCACTGCGGCGCCGTCACGGCGAGCACGTGGGCGGGCCGCTGCGCCGGGTCCAGGCGGACGAAGTTGCGCCCGAGCCGCCAGTCGAAGCGCTCGCCGCTGAGCAGGTCGACGACGCCGAATTCGGGAGCCAGCACGAGCCGCGGGGGGACGATCACGACACCCTCCGCCGCCGCGCCGGGGTCGAGGTTGACGACGACGATCAGCGTGTCGCCCGGCGCGGTCTTGGCGTAGGCGATCAGCGCGTCGTTCTCGGTCTGCAGGAAGCTCACGTTGTCCAGCCGCTGGAGCGCTGGGTGCCCGCGGCGGATCGTGTTGAGCGCGGCGAGCATCGGCAGCAGCGGACCGTCGAGCGCGCGTTTGCGCAGCTCGTATTTCTCGGAATTCAGATACTCCTCCGAGCCGGGCGCGGCGGGGACGTTCTCGTAGTGCTCAAAGCCCGAGTAGATGCCGTAGGAGGGCGACAGCGTGGCCGCGAGCACGAGGCGCGCGCGAAACGCCGCCGGACCGCCGTCCTGCAGGTACGCGGTCAGGATGTCGGGCGTGTTGACGAAGAAGTTGGGACGGCAGTAGAGCTGCATGCCCGAGGTCGCCAGGTCGGTCACGTACTCCGTCAGCTCGTGACGGGAGTTCTTCCAGGCGAAATACGTGTAGGACTGGTTGAAGCCGATCTTGGCGAGCGCGCGCAGCTTCGCCTCACGCGTGAAGGCCTCCGCGAGGAACAGCACGTCGGGCTCGCGGCTGCGCACCTGCGCGATCAGCCATTCCCAGAACGCGAGCGGCTTGGTGTGAGGGTTGTCGACACGGAAGATCCGGACCCCGCGCGCCACCCAGAAATCGACGATCTCCAGCAGCGCCTCCCACAGCCCGCGCCAGTCTTCGCAGTCGAAGTTGACGTTGTAGATGTCCTCGTAGCGCTTGGGCGGGTTCTCGGCGTGCTTGAGCGTGCCGTCGGGGCGGCGGTAGAACCACTCCGGGTGCTCGCGCAGCCACGGGTGGTCCGCCGAGCATTGGATCGCGAAGTCCAGCGCCAGCTCGATCCCGGCCTCGCGCGCGGCCTCGATCAGCCGATCGAAGTCCTCGAGCGTGCCGAGCTCCGGGTTCACCGCCATGTGACCGCCGAGCTCCGAGCCGATCGCCCACGGGCTCCCCGGATCGCCGGGCTCCGCCACCAGCGCGTTGTTGCGTCCCTTGCGATGGGTGTGACCGATCGGATGGATCGGCGGCATGTAGACAACGTCGATGCCGAGCTCGGCGAGGCCATCAAGAACCCCTGCCACACCCGACAGGCCGCCGAACGAGCGCGGAAACAGCTCATACCAGGCGCCGAAACGGGCGCGGGGCCGGTCGACGTCGAGCTCCGCCGTCGGTGTCATGCGGGTCGAGGCAGAACGGTCCGGGTGGCGCTCGCACGCAGACGCCAGCTCGGGCGCGAGTGCGCGCTCGCGTCGCTCGCCCTCCGGGACCTGGGGATCGGCGAGCGCCGTCGCGGCCACCTCGATCAGCTTGCGGTCCTTGCCCCCGGCGCGGGCCGCGGCCGCGGTCAGCAGGGCCGCGCCCTCCAACAGCTCGGCGGAGAGGTCCTTCGCTCCGCCCTCGATCCGCCGGCGTAGCTCCTCACGCCAGGTCGCCTCGGCGTCGGTCCAGCCCTCGACCGTCCATTCCCAGCGCCCCTGGGCCGCGACGGTGAACGATCCTCCCCAGCGATCGCCGCCGAGCTCCGCATCGACGCGTGCCAGCGGCGACTCGCTCCACTCACGCTCGTCCGGCCCCCGGTAGCGCACGACGGCGCGAAGCTGGTCGTGGCCGTCCCCAATGATCGTCGCGCTGACCTCGACGGCGTCGCCGACGCAGGCCTTCACCGCGTAGCGCCCGCAGTCCAGCAGCGGTCGCGGGTCTTCGATGTGGACGCGGGGCGGTGGCTTGGAGCTCGCCGGCGGGCGCATGCACGTAGTGTCACCTACCGTCGCATCGGGCGCAGTGGAGCAGCTCCTCGCCGGTCGCGAGCGGTAGCGTCGAGTCGTGAACATCGAACGCTCAAGCGGCGTCCAGCTGCATCCGAGCTCACTGCCCGGCGGGCGCCTGGGAGCCGAGGCATACGCGTTCGTGGACTGGCTGGCTGCGGCGGGCCAGTCGTGGTGGCAGATGCTGCCGCTCGGCCCGACCGATCGCCACCGCTCCCCCTACAAGTCGCGTTCGGCGTTCGCAGCCTCGCCCGCCCTGCTCGCCGATCCCGCCGCGGCGGTCTCGCGCGCGGAGGAGGCCGCCTTCCGCGAGCGCCACGCCTTCTGGATCTCCGACTGGGAACGCCTGGCCGGCACGCGCCGGGCGCTGCGCGACCAGGTCCGCTTCGAGCGGGAGTGGACGGCGCTGCGGCGCTACGCGGCGGCTGCAGGGGTGCGCCTGATCGGCGACCTGCCGATCTATGTGGCGGCCGGCAGCGCCGACCAGCTCGCTCACCCCGAGCTGTTCCAGCGCGGCGTGGTCGCCGGTGTGCCCCCGGACGCCTACGCGACGCGGGGCCAGCTGTGGGGCAACCCGCTCTACGACTGGCCCGCTCTCGCCGTCCGCCGCTACCGCTGGTGGACCGAGCGGCTGCGCCGCAGCCTGGAGCTGTTCGATCTTGCCCGCATCGACCATTTCCGCGGCTTCGTCGCCTACTGGGCGGTCCCTGAGGGCGCCTCCGACGCAAGGGTCGGAGAGTGGCGTCGCGGTCCTGGGCGCGCGCCCTTCGACGCCGCGCGCCGCGCGCTCGGTGAGCTGCCGCTGATCGCCGAGGATCTCGGGGTCATCACCGGTCCCGTGCGGAGGCTGCGTGACGAGCTCGGGCTGCCGGGGATGGCGGTGCTCGAATTCGGGTTCGACGGGCTCGGCCGTCACAGTCCCCATCACCCTGACAACCATCGCGAGCACAGCGTCGTCTATACCGCGACCCACGACCAGGAGCCCGTGCGGGGCTGGTGGGACGGCCTGGACGCCGCCGCGCGCGCCCGCGTGCAGGACGCGCTGCGCGCGCGGTCGATCGGCGAGCCCGAGCCGTGGTGGAACCTGATCGCACTGGCTCTTTCATCGCCGGCGCGCCTGGCGATGGTCCAGGCGCAGGACGTGCTCGGCCTCGGCAGCGAGGCGCGGATGAACACGCCCGGACGGGCCGGAGGCAACTGGCGCTGGCGGCTTGCGCCGGGGGAGCTGACGGGCGAGCTGGCAGGGCGACTGCGCCGCGCGACAGCGGACGCCGGGCGCCTCGCATGCCCGCCGCCCGCGCCGGCCCCGCCGGCGCGCCCCGTCAGCTCTTCTCGATCGTGACCAGCGTCCCGATCGGCGTGTACGGCCACACCTTCGCCGCCGCGGCGAGCGGGAGCTCGACGCAGCCGAGGCTCTGCGGCGTGCCGTAGGAGGCGCGCGGGAAGGCGTGGAGCGCGTCGCCGCCGTTGAAGTAGCTGATCCAGCGGATGCCCGGGTCGTCGTAGTGCAGGCCGCCCGGGTTGATGCCCCTCATCGTCCCGACCGGGATGTGCTCGAAAACCTCAAAGGTCCCCGGAGCGGTCGGGCGCGAGGGGATGCCGGTGTTTCCAGGCGAGGTGAGAACCGTGTGTCCCGCGCTCCACAGGGTCAGCTTCTGCGGGATCTGGCTGTGAACGAAGACGTAGCTGTAGGGCGTGTCGTAGCGGCGTCCGGCGACCGCGTCGCCCAGCAGCGCGTGCCAGACCATCGGCCCGGCCAGGCCGTCCACGGCGAGGCCGTTGTTGTGCTCGAAGGTCATCACGGCGCCGCGGACGATCGGGCCCGCCGCGCCGGTCCGCCACAGTGCGGTCAACTGCGCGGGTGTGTTGGGGTAGCGCCAGCTGAAGCGCCCGGCGGGCGGCGCGATCGCCGCAGCCGCCTGCGCGGCCGCGGTGTCGGCCACCGGCGCTCCGGCTCCCTTCCAGTCAAGCGGCAGGTAGCCCTGCTGCGCCAGCAGCTGCTGCAGGCGCAGCGTCGATCCGAGCGGCACGCTCCACGACAGCTCTTCGCTGGGCGCCGCGAGAGCTCCGGAGGCCGACGCGACGGCCACGGCCTCCGGCAGTGTCACGCGCAGCTGGCTGCCGAGCGGCGCACCGACGCCGGCCGGGGTGAACACGAGTGTGTGGCTGTCGGTTTGGCGCCAGGAGCCCGGGATGGCGGGCGAAAGCGTCGGCAGCGCCGAGCCCAGCAGCGTCGACACCGGCTCCGAGAAGGTCAGCGTCACCGGGGCGAGGGGCGAGAGGTTCGAGCCCGGCGCCGGGCTGGCGAGCAGGACCGGGGAGTGCGACGGCGGGAGCCAGGTCAGCTCGAATGGCGCGCCGAGCTTCTCCCATGGCCGCACGGCGGCGCTGACCTCGGCGGTTCCCGCGCCGCCGAGGCCGGGGAGCGTGACCGTGCGCGCGGGACCGGCGAGCGCGAGCCGAACGGGTGGCTGGCCGTCGGCGGAGTAGGCGAGGGCACTGACCGCGTGATCGAAGCTGATCCGAACCGCCGCGCCCGGAGCGACGGTCAGCGACGTGTCGACGCTCTGAGCGACGGGTGCGCGCACGGTCAGGCGCTCGTCGCGGTAGCTTCCGAGCGCCCAGCTCAGCCAGCCGGGCCGGCGGATCACCACATCGACGGAGATCAGCTCACCCGCCGGCACCGCCACGAGCGGCGTGAGCCGCCCTCCGGCGCGGTGCAGCGGGATCGCCTGGCCGTCGGGCGCGAAGGCCGCGGCCCGCACGAGCGTGCCGGCGAGGGGATCCAGCGTGACCTTCGCGAGCGCGCTGGGGTCGGTCGAGAGCGTGGCACCCGACCAGACCGTGACGATCACGGCCGCGCCCGCGATCGCGAGCACCGCGAGAGCTGCAATGGCGGCCGGCATTCGGCGCCGCCGGCGGCGCCCCGGCGAGGGCACCGGACGCGGCTCGATCACCCTGACGACCACACCAACAGCATAGGCACCTCGCGGATCGCTTCAGGGCGCCCGGCGGTGCGAGCGCGGGAACCGGTGCCGGGCGCGCGATCAGCGCAGATCGCGCGCGCGCTTCAGATCGCGGGCGGCGCGCCCGCTGGACACGCGCTGCTTGAGCGCCTCGCGGTGGGCTTCCTCGTTGCGCCTGGCGACCTCCTTGATGAGGTCGTTGAACGTCGTCGACGCCGGCGTTGGTCGATCCGATCCTCGCTGTTCGGCGGGTTCGGGCATGGCCTGCCTCCTGCTGCTCCGGGTATGGCAGGGCCACTGCAGAATGCGGGAGCGTGAGCACTCAGTGGTGGAACTGCTACGCCCAGTGTATCCGCCAGGAGCCCCCGACCGCGGCCGCGCGGCCCCGCACAGCCATCGAGTCAGCCCCGGCGGGCTCGGCGACTACGTCGCGACGACGACGAACCAGCGGCCGGCGTGCAACACCTTTGCGCCGAGCTCGTCAGCGAGCTCGCCGGCGTGGAAGAAGCGCTTATAGACGCGGTGGTGTGAGCCGTCGTTCAGCACCCGCTCCTCCCAGCCCTCCGCCTGCACGCCGTCGCGCATCGCCGAGTCGACGACGAGGAGGTCCGATCCCACGCGCCTGGCCTCGGCGAGGAATGCGTCACGTTCGTGCGGCGGCAGGTGTCCGTAGAAGTGGCTCGTGAAGACGAAGTCGAAGGTGTCGTCGACGAACGGCAGCGGCAGGGCCTCGCCGCAGATCACGCGGCCGTCGCGGCGAAGGCGCTTGGCGGCGATCGCGAGCATGTCCGTGCTGCTGTCGAGCGCCGTGACCTCGCCGGGCAGATGAGCGGTGAGAAAGCCGGTGCCGCAGCCGACGTCCAGGATGCTCAGCGGGGGCAGTCCCTCGACGATCTCGATCAGCTCCGCGACCTCCTCTGCCCAGCCGGGCCGCTCGCGCTGCGCGAACAGGCCGGTCCCCAGCCACCAGTCGTCGTACTCGCCCGCGCGCTGAGAGTAGTACGAGCTGGTCGCCTCGTCGAAGAGGAAGCTGCCTTCGTCGCTCGCGCCTTGCGCCATCGCGTTCAGTCTAGGGCCGGCCGCCGTCGCCCGGCCTGCTGCGCGGCGGCGTGCGCCGGCAAGCCGCGCCGCGCGAGCCCTCCCTGCGATCGCCAGCGTCTACGCTGCGCGTCCGATGGCACGTGGTCTCCCCGCGCCCGTCCGACCACGAGGCGCATGGTTCGCATTCGCGATCACCGCGGTGCTCGGCACGATCGCCGCGGCGCTGCTCCCGACCCCCTGGGCGATCGTCTGCGGCGTGCTTGCCGCGCTGGGGGCGACCGGCGCCTTCGTGATGTTCGTCGTGATCGTCGTGCTCGAGGACAGCGCCGTCCCGAATGCTCGGGCGAAGCCGGAGGACCAGCTGCAGGGCCCGAAGGCGCCGGCCGACGACGAGCGGCGCAGCCGCCCGCCGCTACGGCCGCGCGGGCGTGGCGATCACTAGTGGGCCATGCCGCGAGCGGCCGCGCCCGCCGAGCGGCGAGGTCACGGCCGTCTGGTCCGCCGCCGCGCCAGAGCCGCGTTACCGCAGTTCGGCGATGCTCGTACAGGGCGCTTTGGCACAATCGATGCCGGGTGACGCGATCACGAACAGCGCCGGCGGGCCTCTGATGGCGAGCGGATGAGCGGGACCGAGCTGGGCCTCGCGGCGTCGGTCTTCCTCGCCTGCGCGGTCGAGGCGGTCGAGGCCCTCACGATCGTCCTCGCCGTCGGCACGACGCGCAGCTGGTCCTCGGCGCTTGCGGGAGCCGGGGGCGCCGCCGCCCTGCTGGCGGTGCTCGTCGCCGCGCTCGGCCCGGCGCTCACCTCGCTCCCGATCGATGTCCTTCGAGTCGGCGTCGGCGGCCTGCTGCTCGTGTTCGGCCTGCAGTGGCTGCGCAAGGCGATCCTCCGCGCCGCCGGCCTGAAGGCGCGCCACGACGAGACCGCCGCGTACGAGCGGGAGTCGCAGGCGGCACGCTCCGCCGCCCGCGCGCCCGGCTTCGACCCCTACGCCTTCACGGTCGCCTTCAAGGGCGTCCTGCTCGAGGGGCTCGAGGTGGCCTTCATCGTCCTGACCTTCGGCGCCAACCAGCACCACATCGCGCTCGCCGCGCTCGCCGCGGCGCTCGCGATCACGCTCGTGGTCCTCGCCGGGCTCGCGCTTCGCGCGCCGCTGGCGCGCGTGCCGGAGAACACGATGAAGTTCGCTGTCGGCGTGATGCTCACCTCGTTCGGCACCTTCTGGGGCGCCGAGGGCGCCGGCGCGTCGTGGCCGGGGAACGACGCCGCGCTGCTCGTGATCGTCCCGGCGCTGATCGCGATCGCCTCCGGCTTCGTCGTGCTGACGCGCCGCGGCTCGCGAGTCGCGGCCGCCACGGCGGCCCCGGCGGCGGTGAGCGGCTCGTGAGCGCGCTGAGGAGCGTCCTGCGCGGCGTCTTCGAGTTCGTCGTCGGTGACGACTGGCGCATCGCGCTCGGCATCGTCATCGCGCTCGCGGTCACCGCGCTGGTCGCCACCAGCGCACTCGCCGCGTGGTGGGTGCTGCCGCTCGCGGTCCTGGCATTGCTCGGCGACTCCCTCCGGCGCGCCGCGCGCAGCGCGAGGCGCTAGAAGCTAGCGGCCGAGCGTTCGCTCCAGCCGGCGAGCGCGTTCGCCCACCTCGCCGAGCAGCACGCGCACCTCCTCCAGGCCGGCGCGCAACTGCGCGTCGCCGACCTCGATCGGGAGCATCGAGTCCTGCAGGCCGCCGAGCCCGCCGTCCGCTCGCGCGACAGCCTCGACGGCGCTGTCGATCAGGCCTCGAGCGTCGTGGGCGCGCACGTGCGGCTGCTGGGTTTCGAAGCCGCGCGACGGCAGGTCGTGGCGGGCCGCAAAGTCGCCGTAAACACGTCGTGTGCGCCCGTAGGCCAGTTGCACCGGCCGAAACAGCTGCTCCTCGAGCCGCTGCGCGGCGTATTCGTCGAGCTGCTCGTAGGCCTCGCCGAGATAGGCGACCGCGATGCCGATCTGGTCGGCGGCGGCGGCAACCGCGTCAAGCACCTGCCGGCGCCCGTCGGCGGTCGTGTACGACATCAGTGGGCCCCGATGTCGCGCCCTGCCCGCTCGCTGAGCTCGGCCAATTCCTCGTCGCTGAACTCGGGGACGTCGAGCACCTCCAGCGCCCGGGCGGAGAGGGCCTCCTCGACGTAGACCTCCCGGCTGCCGCCGACGCCGAACTGCGGGTTGTCGGTCCCGAGGCCCCGCTTGCTGACCGCCGGTATCCCAGCCTCCGACAGCCGCGTGCATATCATCTGTGCCTCTGGTTCGCTCTGAGCGCTCGCTACGAAGACCAGCATCGGACCATCGTAGTCCGTGTGGCGGGCCCCACCACGAGGGAGGGATGCGATGCCCCGCAAGGCGATCGAAACGCTCGAAGCCCAGGTCGCCGAGCTGCGCAGAAGCCTCGCCCGGCTCGAAGCCGAGCTGAAGCAGGCTCAGGCCACCCACCAGGAGGCGAACGCGGCCGTGCCCGCGCGCTCGCTGCGCCGTGCGACCGCGCGGCGCGCGAGCCGCCGTCGCGCCGAAGCCCGAACGCTCAGGGCCGACACCCGGGAGAGCATCCTCGAATTCCTCGCCAAGCATCCCGGCAGCACCGCGGGGGAGGTGGCGAAAGGCCTCGATCTCAACCGCTCGAGCGTGTCGGGCCGCCTCACACAACTGGCGAAGCTCGGCCACATCCGCAAGGCCGACCGCGGTTACGCGGCGAAGTAGGGGGTGCGCGGCGTTCGCCGCACACCCGGCCATCGGTGGGGCGCCGCCGGCGCCGCCAACAGCCGCTATGTACTCGGGGCGAGCACGAGCAGCAGGTCGCCTCGTTCGACGCGAGTGCCGCTGGCGATCGCCACGCGCTCGACGCGCCCGCTGATCGGCGCGGTGATCGTCGACTCCATCTTCATCGCCTCGATCACCGCGACGGGCTCGCCGGCCTTGATTTCGGCGCCCGCGCTCACCTGGATGATCACCGCGCCGATCACCGGCGCCGCGACGTGGCCCGGGTTGGACGGATCGGCCCGTTCAATCTCGGCGGCCGCGCGCTCGATCGAGCGGTCGCGAACGTCGATCGGGCGCAGCTGGCCGTTGACGCGCGCCATCACGTTGCGCATGCCGGACTCGTCGGCCTCGCCGATCGCCTCGAGCTCGAAGATCACGCGCACGCCGGGCGCCAGGTCGACCGGCAGCGCCTCGTTCTCGCGCAGGCCGTAGAAGAAGGCGTTGGTTGGAAGCAGCGAGACGTCGCCGTGGCGCTCGCGCGCCGCAAGATAGTCCTGCAGCGGTCCCGGGAACATCAGCTCGGCCAGCGCGAGCTGTCGCTCGCGCCCCGGCTGCTGTAGCGCGGCGAGCGTCTCCGGCGCCGTGGGCGCCGGCGCGGGCGGCTTGGGGCGGCCGCTGAGCGCGCGATCGGTGAAGGGCTGGGGGAAGCCGGCCGGCGGGCGGCCGAGCGCGCCGCGCAGGAAGTCGAGCACCGATTCCGGCAGATCGAAGCGCTCGGGCTCGCGTTCCAGCTCGTCCAGGTCGATGCCCGCGGACACGGCGAAGATCGCGAGGTCGCCCACGACCTTGCTGGTCGGCGTCACCTTGATGATGTGCCCGAGCAGCGCGTTGGCGCGTTCATAGGCCGCCTCGACCTCCTCGAAGCGGTCGCCGACGCCGATCGCGCCGGCCTGGTGGCGCAGGTTCGACAGCTGGCCTCCGGGGATCTCGTGGTGGTACACGCGCCCGGTCGGGGCGGGCAGCCCGGCCTCGTAGGGGGCATAGAGCGTTCGCACCGCCTCCCAGTAGGGCTCGAGCGCCAGCGCTGCCTCCAGCGACACCGCGGTCGCCCGATCGGTGCCTGCGAGCGCCGCGATGATCGCTGCCAGCGACGGCTGGCTCGTCATCCCCGCCATCGGGGCGGCCGCGCCGTCAACGGCGTCCACGCCGGCCTCGACCGCTGCGAGGATCGTCGCGAGCGAGCCGCCGGTCGTGTCGTGAGTGTGCAGATGGACGGGGGCGTCGAAGCGTTCGCGCAGCGCAGCGACGAGCGTTTGCGCGGCGGGTGCGCGCAGCAGGCCCGCCATGTCCTTGATCGCGAGCACGTGCACGCCGGCGGACACGAGGGCGTCGGCGAGGCGCAGGTAGTGGTCGAGCGTGTACACCCGCTCGTCGGGGTTGCCCAGGTCGCCGGTGTAGCAGAGCGCACCCTCGATCAGCGCCTCGGTCTCGAGCGTCGCCGCGATCGCTGGCAGCATGCCCTCGATGTCGTTGAGCGCGTCGAAGATGCGGATCACGTCGACGCCGCTGCGCACGGCCTCGGCGACGAAGGCCTCCACGACCGCCGGCGGGAAACGCGAGTACGCCAGCAGGTTGCTGCCGCGCAGCAGCATCTGCAGGCAGATGTTCGGCACCGCCTCGCGCAGTCGGGCCAGGCGGTCCCAGGGGTCCTCGTTCAGGAAGCGCAGAGCCACGTCGAACGTGGCGCCGCCCCAGCACTCGAGCGAGAAGAGCCCGGGCATCTCGCGGGCGAGGTGCCCCGCCACGGCGAGCATGTCGAAGGTGCGCATCCGCGTGGCGAACAGCGACTGGTGGGCGTCGCGCAGCGTCGTGTCGGTGACGGCGACGGCCGGCTGCGCACGCAGCGCCGCGGCGAACGCGGCGGGACCCAGTTCGAGCAGGCGCTGGCGTCCGGCGTCCGGCGGCGGCGTCGCGTCCGCCGGCGGCAGCTTCTGGCGCGGGTCGATCAGCTCGCCGGGCGGCTCGCGCTCGCGGTTGATCGTGACATCCGTCAAGCGGTCCAGCAGTCGCGAGGCACGGTCGGCGCCAGGGTCGGCCGAGATCAGCTCCGGGTGCTCGTCGACGAAGGTCGTATGCACGGCTCCCGCGAGGAAGTCGGGGTGGCGCAGCAGCGCGCGAAGGAAGCTCTGGTTGGTGCTCACCCCGCGCACGCGCAGCTCGGCGACGGCGCGGCCCGCCCGCGCGGCCGCGCTGCGCAGGTCCGGCCCGCGCGCGGTGACCTTGACCAGCAGCGGGTCGAAGAACGGCGAGACCTCGGCGCCGACGAACGCCGAGCCCTCGTCCAGGCGGATGCCGGCGCCGCCGGGTGAGCGGTAGGCCGTGATCCGGCCGGCGTCGGGACGGAAGCCGTTCGCAGGGTTCTCCGTCGTCACGCGGCACTGCAGGGCGACGCCGCGCTGACGGATCCGCTCCTGGGAGAGTCCGAGATCCTCGAGCGTCGCGCCGCCCGCGATCAGGATCTGCGAGCGCACGAGGTCGACGTCGGTGGTCTCCTCGGTCACGGTGTGCTCGACCTGGATCCGCGGGTTCATCTCGATGAACGCGAAGCGTCCGCCGCCGTCGAGCAGGAACTCGACCGTGCCGGCGTTCTCGTAGCCGATCTCGCGCGCCACCGCCACACCGGCCTGACAGATCTGCTCGCGCAGCACGGGGTCGAGGCCGGGCGCCGGTGTCACCTCGATCACCTTCTGGTGGCGGCGCTGCAGGGAGCAGTCGCGCTCGAACAGATGCACGATGCTGCCGGCTGCGTCGGCCAGGATCTGCACCTCGATGTGGCGCGCCCGCAGCATCGCCTGCTCGAGGTAGACCGTGTCGTCGCCAAACGCCGCGAGCGCCTCGCGCATCGCGCCGTCCAGGGCGCGCGGCAGCTCCTCCGGCGAGGAGACCAACCGCATTCCGCGGCCGCCGCCGCCGAGTGCCGCCTTCACGAACAGCGGAAAGCCGAGCGCCTGCGCAACCGCGCTCGCCGCGTCGGCATCGCGAACCGGGTCGGAGGCGTCCAGGACAGGCACCCCGGCGCGCCGCGCGATCTCCCGCGCGCGCGTCTTGTCGCCGGCCAGTCCGAGCACCTCGGCAGGCGGGCCTACGAACCGCACGCCGGCCGCCTGCGCGCAGCGCGCGAGGACGGGGTTCTCGGCCATGAAGCCGTAGCCCGGGTAGATCGCGTCGGCGCCGACGGAGACGGCGAGATCGACGATCAGCTCGGCGTCGAGGTAGTTGGAGACCGGGTGGCCGGGTAGGCCGATCTCATAGCTCTCGTCCGCCTTCAGGCGGTGTACCGAGTCGCGGTCCTCGGGGACGTAGATCGCGATGCTGCGCACGCCCAGCTCGTTGGCCGCACGGAAGGCGCGAACGGCGATCTCGCCGCGATTCGCGACGAGCAGCGCCTCGATCATCCGCACGTCCGCCGGCACACGCCAGCCATCTTAAGGCTCGCACGCGCGGCGGGGTGCACACGCGTCCGGCCCGCGGGTGCGGGGCGCACTGGGCGCAGGCGCCGCACCCCCACTACGCGGCGTGATCCAGGCCCTCGCCGGCTTCGGGGAGCCAGCGGCGCAACGTCTCGGCGAGAACCTCGAAGCGCACCGGCTTGCTGACGTGGTCGTCCATCCCGACCGCCAGGCAGCGCTCGACATCGCCCTTCATCGCGCTTGCCGTCATGGCGATCACGGGCGTATGACGGCGCTCGCCTCGGGCGCGCTCGCGCCGCCGGAGTTCTTCGGTCGCGCTGAAGCCGTCCATGCCGGGCATCTGGCAATCCATCAGGACCGCGTCGAAGTGGCCGCCGGCGAGCGCTGCGAGCGCCGCTGCCCCATCGCCGACGACCTGCACAGCGCAGCCAAGGCGCTGCAGCGTCGCCACCGCCACGATCTGGTTGACCCGGTTGTCCTCGGCGACCAGCACCAGTGGTAGCCGGGATCCAGCCGGCGCAATCCCCGCCGGGAGCGCCACGGCGCGCAGCACTGGCGCGGCGGCGGCGGCGCCCAACTCCAGCTCGAACCAGAAGGTGCTGCCGACGTCCGGTTCGCTTGCGGCGCCGATCGTGCCGCCCATACGCTCGGTGAGCTCGCGGGCGATCGCCAGTCCCAGGCCCGTGCCGCCGTAGTTGCGCGTCGTCGAAGCGTCAGCCTGCTCGAACGGCTGAAACAGCCGCTCGAGGGTCTGCGGGGCGATCCCGATGCCGGTGTCGGTGACCTGCAGGCGCAGCGCGATGGCGCCGTCGGGCCGGCTCGCGCAGTCGCCGCGCACGACGATCGATCCCTGCGCGGTGAACTTGACGGCATTGGCGACGAGGTTCCCCAGCACCTGACGGATCCGCGTGCTGTCACCGCGTGCCCGCACCGGAACATCCGCGCCGAGCGTCAGGTCGATCGCAAGGCCCTTGGCGATCGCCTGCGGGCGCCCGGCGGCGCAGGTCAGCTCGATCGTGTCGCGCAGGTCGAAGTCGGTGATGTCCAGTTCGAAACGGCCCGCCTCGATCTTCGAGAGGTCGAGGATGTCATTGATGACCGTCATCATCTGGTCGCCCGAGCGGGCGACCTGTTCCGCGTAGGTGCGCTGCTGCACGTCTAGCGCGGTGTCCAGCAGCAGCTCGTTCATGCCGATCACGCCGTTCATCGGCGTGCGGATCTCGTGGCTGACGTTGGCCAGGAACGCCGACTTCACCTTCGAGGCCTCGACCGCCTGGTCACGC
>Ga0182015_10001078_pt1 | contig 37336 bp, 40 predicted proteins | sample 712P3MmetaG_FD_120478 | JGI IMG/M metagenome (GOLD analysis project Ga0182015, IMG submission 120478) | Permafrost microbial communities from Stordalen Mire, Sweden - 712P3M metaG | ecosystem: Environmental > Terrestrial > Soil > Wetlands > Permafrost | place: Sweden: Stordalen | collected...
TCCGGTAGCTGGGCTGTTTGTGGTGGAGACCTTTCAATAACCTCGACTGATTCCAAAGCACTTAACTGAATCCGGAGTGCTCAACTGCGAAAGTTCGGCTAGCCTAAGCCCGTGCGGCCACCGAATTGTCACGAAAACGTAAAAAAGGCCGGGGTTTTCAGCGAGGGAATGAAAATCAGGGTCTGGTCCCGCTAGCCTTGGGTACGGTCCTGAAATTCCTCATGCCAAGCCATCTGGATGGCTTCGAGCTTACCTTCGTTGGAGGCTCCAGGGTCGCCCTTGAAATCAGGCAACTCGGTTACGTAGCGATGCAGATCGGTGAAGCGGACGGTGAGCGGATCAACGTCGGGATGAGCCTCAGAAAGCAGGATGCCGATGTCTTCGGCGTCGTCCCAGGTGAGAGTCTTGGGCATGGGGAGTCCTTAATGAAGTTTCCAGTTTTCCGTTTCTAGTTTCCGGAAACCAGAAACAGAAAACTTCTTAGTGATGTTCTTCCGATATGTAATTGCGGTTCCAGGCTGGGATCTCAACGACTACCTTACCCGGCTTTGTGATCTGCACCTGGCAACCGAGACGTGAGTTTAATTGCAAGTCGGCGGCCATGTCTAGACGGTCGGCTTCGTCGTCGTCCATGGGGGAAAGATTTTCGGCGCCCTCTTTGATCCACACATGGCAAGTGGTGCAGGCGCAATTGCCGCCACAGGCGTGGTCGAGCGTGATTCCGTGGTTGAGCGCGATATCGAGAATCGACTCTTCCTTGCCGTGGTCTTCGTACGGCAGCTTGCCATGCTCATACTGCACGATCTTGCCCTGGGGCAGGAACGTGATCTGTACCATGTTTTCGGCGGGCACTTCTTCGGTGGCGGTTCCGGCGCCTTGGTTTTTATTTTCTTCCATAACTGCTCCTCAGATGTCGTCTCTCTTCAGCCGGCGAGTCGCCGGCGTTACTTATTCAAATTCTGCCTTCGCCATGGGATGCGGAGCAGTGGGGCCCTCGCCCAAATCGGCTTCGTCCATGGTTTTACCTTTCAGCGCGACGGAAACAGCGCTGTCCATCATTAGCTCGGCGAGACGCGTTGTGCCCTGGTTGAGCGCATCGATCGCCTTGCGGATGGCCTGGTAATCGTCTTCGCCCTGTACCCCGATCAAAGCTTTCTCCATCTTCGCAATCTTTTTCTTTTCGTCGGTGGTGAGGTGTCCCCAGGCTGGGCTCTTCTTGCCTTTGTCGAGAGCGGCCAGGATTGTCGCGGCTTCATTGCGGGCTTCGATGACTTGACGCTGCCGGAAGTCTTCTTCCGCGCTATCGAAGGAGTCGAGGATCATGCCTTCGACCTGCTCGTCGGTGAGGCCGTAACTGGGCTGAACCTGAATCTCAGCTTCCTTGCCGCTGCGCTGTTCACGGGCCGAGACATTGAGAATTCCGTTGGCGTCGATAAGGAATTTTACCTCGATGCGGGCCATGCCTGCGGCCATGGGCGGAATGCCTTTGAGATCGAAGCGCGCCAGGGAACGGCAATCCTTGGCCAACTCACGCTCGCCTTGCAACACGTGAATCGCAACGTTGGCCTGGCCGTCGATCTGTGTAGTGTAGAACTGCGTAGCCGACGCCGGAATAGTGGAGTTACGCAGAATGATTTTGTCGGTGACTCCGCCTGCGACTTCGATGCCCAGCGACAGGGGAGTGACATCGAGCAGCAGCATGTTTTCGGTGGCTTCCGAGCCGCCGCCCAAAATGTTGGCTTGCACGGCCGCGCCGAGCGCAACCACTTCGTCGGGATTTAAGTCGGTGTGCGGATCGCGGTGAAAGAGTTCTTTTACTAGCGCGCGCACTTTGGGGATGCGCGTGGATCCACCAACGAGAACGACTTCGTCAATCTGTTCGGGCTTGAGGCCTGCATCTTTCAGAGCCTGCTTGCAGGGAGCGACAGTGCGATCGATGATGGGCTGAATGAGTGGTTCGAACTGCTCGCGCGTAATCTCGCGCAGATAGCGCTTACCCCCTGGCAATTCAATATCGAGCTTCACCGAGGGCTGCGAGGAGAGCGCGATCTTGGCCTCGATCACGGCTTTGCGAATGGCTTGCACAGCTTCGGCGTTGCGGCGGAGATCGAGGCCGAGGTCGCCGAGAGTATCGTCAAGCGCAATAGTGATCAGCAGATTGTCGATGTCGTCGCCGCCGAGATGGGTGTCGCCGTTGGTGGCAACGACCTCGAAGATGCCGTCGTGCAGCTTGAGAATGGAAATATCAAAGGTGCCACCACCGAGATCGTAGACGGCGACGATCCCGTTTTGCTTTTTGTCGAGGCCATAGGCCAGCGACGCGGCGGTCGGTTCATTGACCAAACGCAGGACTTCGAGGCCGGCAATGCGGCCTGCGTCTTTTGTGGCTTGACGTTGCGCGTCGTTGAAATAGGCGGGAACCGTAATGACCGCTTTGGTCACTGGCGCCCCGAAAAAACGCTCGGCGTTGCGTTTGAGTTGGCGCAGGATGAGAGCCGAGATTTCGGGCGGGGTAAAAATCCTCTCGCCGAGCTTGATGCGCAGGACTTCACCGGCTTGCAAGTCTTCCGCGAAGCGAAAGGGGAAGAATTTCAATTCTTCCTGAACGTCGTCAACCCCGCGTCCCATGAGGCGTTTGATCGAGTAAACGGCGCGCTCGGGCGTCTCGCTTAGATACTTACGGGCTGCGTTACCGATCACTGGCTGATTTTTCTCGTCGAGTGCGACTACGGAAGGCACAAGATTCAGACCGTCCTCGCCGGGGATCACGACAGGGCTCTCCCTTTGCATGAAAGCCAGGAGAGAATTCGTGGTGCCGAGGTCGATGCCGACGATGCGATCCGTTGCCATAGCTGATAATTTCAGTTTTGGGGGCTAGCAATTAGCAGTTGGCAGTTAGCCAAATGCTAATTGCTAACTGCTTTCCAGCACCTCTGCCACATCACGCACCAAGTTGCGGATGTAGTTGCGGCGGTTCAGAAGGTCCACCATTTTGTCGCGAGCCTGTTTGCGCTCCTCGCTTGAGACGGACTGACCGGACTGTTCACGCTCAATCAATCGGTCCCAGGTTTTCCAATAGTCCCGTAACTCTTGCAACAGCGCTTCGTGCTTCTCTTCGAGTTCAAGCTTGTGCCGGCCGATTTCTTCGATTAGGGCGGGATCGTCTTCGCCAATTTTTTTCTGCATGCGGAGTTCTTCGAGCTGCATGTTCAGCTCGAAGACTTCTTCCAGCAAGTCGGGCGGAACGATCTGCTTCTTCAGCTGTCCGGTGGAGCGTGCCTGCTCAGTCGCCGATTTCGACTGCTCCTCCAGTTCCACGCCTTCCAGCTTCAAAAGATACTGCGTACGCCTGATCGGATCTTTCAGCGTGCGATGAGCGTCGTTCAGCAGAGAACTCTGTTGGAGGCTCCATTCCTGCTCCTGGCTACCGGCGCGGGCATTGATGTCGGGATGCAGCTTGCGGCTCAGCTCATAGAAATCCTTGTCCAGAGCGGCGACATCCAGATTCAATTTGCGCGTTAGAGCAAAGAACGTAAAGTAATCCACGGGCGCGGGGGGCTGAACCTTGCCACAGAATTCGCAAAAGTGCACGGCGCGCATGGTTCCACAGGACCAGCAGGATTGAGTTTCCTCCGGTGCGGGCTTCGCGGTAATTGTGGTCAAAGACGAGTTCGTCATTTCTGCCTACTTATCAAGCACAACTCCAGCCCAACGTGGCAACGGTGCAAGCCCAGGGCGCCGAAGCTGGGCGAGGACGGTCGCGCCGCCGAGCCTTCGCGGGCGAGAGCCCGCGCCACACGAGATCAGGCCGAGAACGAAGTACCGCAGCCGCACGACTTCGTGGCTTGAGGATTCACGAAGACGAAGCCCTGTTGCATGAGCGTTTCCTGGTAATCGAGGATCATCCCGTGCAGATAGATAAACGACTTCGGATCGACGAAAACGCGCACATCGTCAAACTGGAAGATGCGGTCGCGTTCGCGCGGCTGCGTGTCGAAGCGGACGTTATAGCTGAGACCGGAACAGCCGCCGCCCTGCACGCCAAGGCGCAGCCCACCCTGTTCGGGTGAAATGCCCTCCTTGGCCATCGCGCTGCGCACTTTCGCCAGGGCTTTTTCGGTGACCTGAATGCCCTTGGCGGGCGCGGTCAGAGGAGCTTGCGCGATCTGGTCCATCACTGTTGTCATAATACGCCTTGGCGCGCGCGCCCTCTGCGGTCACAGACATCGCCCGCCCGCGAGCGCGTCGACGACCATGGTCCTCCAGAGAGCTCTGCCCTCACTCGCTTACTGCGCTACGGCGGAAGTCACCGGCTTGGCGCTCTCCTGCTTCTTCTTCCAATCGCCGATGGCGGCGCGGATCGCATCTTCCGCCAACACAGAACAATGGATCTTCACCGGAGGAAGCGAAAGCTCCTTCACGATGTCCATGTTCTTGATGGAGAGGGCTTCGTCCACCGTCTTTCCTTTGACCCATTCGGTGGCCAATGAGGACGAGGCGATCGCGGAGCCGCAGCCGAAGGTCTTGAACTTGGCTTCTTCAATCACGTTGGTCTCGCGATTGACCTTGATCTGCAGCTTCATGACGTCACCGCACTCGGGTGCGCCGACAAGGCCGGTGCCCACGTCGGCACTGCTCTTATCCATAGAGCCGACGTTACGAGGATTGTTGTAGTGATCGATTACCTTATCGCTATATGACATTTGCTTCTCCTGAATTCTCCGAACTTTACCCCAGGGGCTAAAGCCCCTCTCAGTTTGGAACCTTTTGCGGCACGACTGAAGTCGTGCCCTTCCCAGTCGTGCCTACCTCCTCTTATTCACCCGCCCACTTTACGTCCTTTAGATTGATGCCTTCTTTCGCCATTTCGTACAGCGGAGAAAGCTCGCGCAAGCGCTCAACGGTCTCGATGACGCGATCGGCGACATAATCGACTTCGGCAGCCGTATTGAAGCGGCCGATACCGAAACGAATCGAACTGTGCGCCAAGTCGTCCCCCGTGCCGAGAGCCTTTAATACATAAGATGGCTCCAGCGTCGCGGAGGTGCAGGCCGAACCGCTGGAAACGGCGATGTCATTGATGCCCATCAAGAGCGACTCACCCTCAACGTAGGCAAAACTGATGTTCAGGTTGCCGGGCAAACGATGCTCCATGGAGCCGTTGATGTAAGTCTCATGCAATCGTCCCATGATCCGGTCGCGCAGACGATCGCGCAGCGCGCCTAACTGAACCGCTTCGCGAGACATTTCTTCGGAAGCGATAGCGCAGGCCTGACCCAGGCCAACAATGCCGGGAACATTGAGCGTGCCCGACCGCATGCCGCGCTCATGGCCGCCGCCATCGATGATGGCGGAAATTTGCACCCGAGGATTCTTGCGGCGTACGTATAAAGCGCCGACGCCTTTGGGACCGTACATCTTGTGCGCGGAGATCGACACGAGGTCGAGATTCTGCTTGTTCACATCTACCGGAATTTTGCCAATGGCTTGAGTCGCGTCGGTGTGGAAAATTACGCCGCGTTCGCGGCACAGCTTGCCGATTTCCGCGATGGGCTGCAGCACCCCGATTTCATTGTTAGCGGCCATGATGCTTACCAGGATGGTTTTGTCGTCCATGGCGCGCTTTAGGTCTTCGAGATCGATCAAGCCATCCTTCTGGACAGGCATGTAAGTCACGCGATAGCCGTACTTCTCCAGGCGCTTACAGGTATCAAGGACCGCCTTGTGCTCTGTGACCGCAGTGATGATGTGGTTGCCCTTCTCGCGGTACATCTCAGCTACGCCCTTGATAGCGAGGTTGTCGCTCTCGGTCGCGCCCGAGGTAAAGATGATCTCTTTCGTGGTAGCGCCGATCAGCTTGGCAATGCGCTCGCGAGCCGTTTCCACACCCTCTTCGCCCGCCCAGCCGAAGGAGTGATTGCGGCTGGCGGCGTTGCCAAACTTCTCCATGAAATAAGGCAGCATCTCTTCCAGCACCCGTGGGTCCATGGGGGTGGTGGCATGGTTATCCATATAAATCGGCAGCTTCACTCCTTGGGGAACAGAGTGCTGTGTCACTGGAAGCTGCTGGGGGATCTTTACATCAGTGCTCATAATTGCTTCTCCTAACCTGATTGAAGACTCGATCTCAAATTTGTACTTCGGTTGCCTACCTAAACGATCGTTACCAGTTCGGCCGACTTGACTGGCGCACTGTTGGCAGCTTCTGGCTCTTCTCTCATGTGCGAAATCTTGATGCGCTTCAGCACGGCTTCGATGCTCTCATTCACTTTGCGCAGCGGCTCGCGGATGTTGCAACGGTCGCTCTGGCCGCACTCCCCGCGAACGGTGACACAAGAAGTGATAAACAGCGGGCCGTCGATAACCTGAATCACCTCGAAGGCCGAAATCGTGTGCGCGGCGCGCGCCAGCCTGTAACCACCATTGGTGCCATGTTGCGATTGCAACAGACCCGCCTTGGCAAGTCGCTGGAGAATCTTGGCCAGTGCTTCAGGCGGAATGCCGAAGGAATCGGCGACATCTTTAGCGCTGGCGCTGCGAGTTCCCTCGGAAGCGTGATCGGCCAGATGCTTCATGGCCATCAACGCATAATCCGCTTTCTTGGTTAGCTTGAGCATCTCGTCTTAAATGCCGGGAACGACCGTCCTCTATGCAATACCCGACCCATTGAGTCGGATTTAATTGCGACCTTTTCTGTCGTATTTAATTTTACGTCCTTTCTGGGGAATCATGCAAGGCCTTCCAGCCAAATGGGAAAAACGGACTTGGATGGCAACTATCGGCGGCTGAATGGCTTAGGATTTGGCGATTGATTTGGCCGCAATTCAAAGGCCCAAACCTTATCCCCTGCAATGACTGTGAGAGTCTAGTCAGCAATACATACATAAGGGACTTGACAAGCGGCACAGCAGGGCTAAAATACCGGGAAATTCCCACGAATCGATCCCTCGTTAAGTTCGATGAGGGCGACGTTCCGGATTTATGACCTCAAAGCCGTTCTCCCAGCCCCCAGATGCGAAGAATCAGCCCTGCAAACATCCGCGTGTGCAGATCGTGAGCCGCGACGAGGATGCTGAATTTGTGGAATGTCTCGAGTGCCGCGAGATCTTCGAATCCAGCGAACTGAAGGACATGAGTATCGAAGAGAGGGCAGAAGCCGATTCTCAGGAGTCCTAAAGTGGAACTAGCCTTAGCACCACAGTAACCGGTTCAACCAGATTTGCGCTTGTGGTCAACAGAATGGCGCTGCTAGTCTGCGAACCGGGGGCGTGCATTCCGCACGTTGCAAGCTCATGCCTGCCGTAGCGCTCGTGGTCGACGACTCAATGCTGATTCGCTATACGGTTTGCCGCTCTTTGGAAGAGCGCGGCTTTTCCGTGGAGTCCGCGACGAATGGGCTTGAGGCTTTGCAGATTCTTGAACGGGTTCACGCCGATGTCATCGTGACTGACATGCAGATGCCTAAAATGTCAGGAAGCGAATTGATCACTGCGCTGAAGAAAAATCCATCGACCTCTCAGATTCCCATCATCATCGTGGCGGGCCGAGCCAGTGGCTTCGACGAGAAAGAAAAGCGGGCCAATTTCGCCATCTATAAAGATATCGATATCCAGAGCCAGCTCGAAAAGGCGCTGGATGCGGTGATGGGCAAGAGTCGGAGCCAAGGCGCAGGCAAGTAACCGCCTTCCTGCTTTGTTTCTAACTCTTACACTAGCGCAAGACCATACTGGCCTCAGCCGAGAAATCCATCGCAGCAAAATCCTTCGCTAGAAATTTGGGATAAGCCGCCGCGGCAATCATAGCGGCATTGTCGGTGGAAAGCGCCCGCGAGGGGAAATACACCGGCACTCCCTCCTGGGCACCATCACGTTCGAATGTTTTTCTCAACTCACTGTTAGCCGCTACTCCACCGGTGACGAAAAGCGTGGCCACGTCGTAGGCGCGAACTGCAGCCAGGGTTTTGCCGACGAGATCCTCGACAAGGGCGCGCTGAAACGAGGCGACAAGATCGAGAGTCTGTCGATCGCAGGTCGCGAGATAATCTTCGATTTTCGGCTTGGCAATATTCTTCAAGGCTTTGCGGCGGACTTCAATGGAATCCCGCATACCGTGGACCTCAACATACCGCAGCACGGCTGTCTTAATTCCGCTATAAGAAAAGTCAAAGCGCGAGCGATCCGTGCTCACTTCTTTTTGACCGCGGTGTTCCCGGCGGTCCCGGTGTTTGATCTGGGATGGCTGGAACTTCACAGCGTCGGGGTCGCCGTGCGGGGCGAGCCGGTCAACGATGGGCCCTCCGGGATAACCTAAGCCGAGCAACTTGGCGACTTTGTCAAAAGCCTCGCCGGCGGCGTCGTCACGGGTGTGACCGATGTTTTCATAGGTCCAACCATTGTTGTTCTGCTCGGCCAGATAAAGGTGCGTGTGTCCTCCCGAAACCACCAGGGCGAGGAGGGGGAATTGTAGCTCGTGATTGCCCTTCTGACGCTCTTCCAGCAGAACCGCGTGAATGTGGCCTTCGAGATGATTGACCGCAATGAGCGGCTTGTCGAGGGCAAACGCCATAGCCTTGGCATAGCTGATGCCAACCAGGAGGGCTCCGGCTAGGCCCGGGCCCTGCGTGACTGCGATCGCATCTACCGATTTGTAAGTCTGATTGGCCTCCGCAAGTGCTTGGCGAACGACAGGGACAATCGCTTTCAAATGCTCACGGGATGCGAGCTCGGGAACTACTCCACCATAAGGCTGATGGGTGGCAATCTGTGAAGCCACGACGTTCGAGATGAGCTGCTGACCCGAACGCACCACGGATGCGGCGGTTTCGTCGCAGGAGCTTTCGATGCCGAGGATGTAGGCGTCAGGCATGAAATTCAGTTTCTAGTTTCCGGTTTCGAGCTGCAAGTCGCTAGGCTCTCGAAAAAGTGAAAACTGGTAAGGACAATGTTCACCACGGTCGATCAGATAATGGCTACAGCCAGCCTTTGGTGCGCGCAATTCTTGAGGCTTCGACGCGGTTGCTGGCGCCCATTTTGCTGATCGCTTCCGAAAGATAATTCCGTATGGTGCCTTCGGAGAGTCGAAGTTCCGCTGCAATGTCACCGCTCTGCATTCCTTCACCCGCAAGACGCAAAACCTGACGTTCGCGATCGGTCAGAGGATCCATCTCAGCCCAGGCCTCAAGCGCGAGGTCAGGATGGATAACTCGCAAGCCCTGCTGGACGCGGCGGACGGCGTCGGCCAGCTCCTCGGCGCGCATGTCTTTCAATAAGTATCCCAGGGCGCCGGCTTCCATGGCGCGGCGCAAATATCCGGCGCGCGCGAAGGTGGTGAGAATGATGACTCGTGTGCTCGAACGGCGGCGTTTAAGTTCGGCGGCGGTGTCGAGCCCGGTCATCAGCGGCATCTCAATGTCAGTAATAAGGACATCGGGCTTATGTGCGAGTACTGCTTCCAGCGCCTGCTTGCCGTTGCGCACCTGGGCGACGACGGAGATGTCACCCTCGATCTCGAGCAGCGCGGCCAGGGCGCCGAGCACCATGCCTTGATCTTCGGCGAGGACAACACGAATGGTTTTGCGATTCTCTTTTGACGGTGGATTCAATTGGCGCGTACCTCGGTTTTCGGAGCGGCCGATTCCTTTAGAGGAAGAGTAATGATCAGCCTGGTGCCGGCTTCAGAGAGCCGATTGAGCGTTCCGCCTAACATTTCGACGCGCTCTCGCATGCCGCGCAGGCCGTTGCCTTCGGCTTGAACGCCGCCGCGACCGTCGTCTGCTATTTCGAGCCGGCAGGAACCGTTCTGTTGTTCCAGTCGCAGCCTGCAAGTGCGGGCGTGCGCGTGGCGCACCACGTTGGTGATGGCTTCCCTCACCGCCATCGACAGCACGCTCTCGTGCAAAGCGGGCAGCGCGATTCTGGCCGCCTCACACTGAACCGCGATCCCGGCGGTTTCCAGCGTGGCCTTAGCTTGAGCCAGTTCGGCGGGGAGTCCCTGCGAGCGATAGCCACGAATCGCATCGCGAACCTCAGACAACGCCTGACGAGAAATCTGCTCGACTTCGCGGATTTCGTTGCCCGCGCGCTGTGGATCGCGGTCCATCAGCTTCCCCGCGAGTTCTGATTTCAGGATGATGACGGAGAGCGTGTGCCCAAGGACATCGTGCAGATCGCGCGCGATGCGCTCGCGCTCGGCCACTTTGGCCAGATGCTCGATTTCTTCCTGGGCCTTGAGCAGCTTCTTATTGGTGCGAGTCCGCTGCGCGAAATGAATATCGCTGGCACCGACCACCAGAGAAAGGCCGACGGCAAAAAGCAAGAACCAACCATTGAGATGGAACACCCACCAGGTCAGGAGGGCCATGCACTCGACAGTGAGCAAGATCTTGATGGCATCGACCTCGTTATCGACAACGAATGGTCCGCAGGCCGCGACAAAAATGAAGAAGGTGGTTGCGCCGCCGTTGTACTTGGCAAAAGCCACGCCCATCAGCAGCATGGCCGCCAGGTGCAACAGGCCCTGGCGGCAACTCACCCAGAACAACGAGAAATACAAAACCAGGAAAACGACCGTCGCCGCCACGGTGATAAGCCATACCCGCGCGCTGGCGTGGTTCACGATGGGATCGATGTAGAAGAAGCCGAAGTAGAGGACGGAATAGATCGCCCAGCTGTATTCACTGTTTTTGGGCAGCAGTCTCATAAGGTCATCGCCTCGCGAGAGCGAATCGCCATGGGCCCCGCTGGATTGGGAATTGTTGGCACAGTTCTATTATCGTCTAACCCCTGCTGTCTAATCCGAGTCAGTTCCGTCGCCTTCTAAATGTCGCGGCGGTGGCCGCATACCACACCAGCACTGCTACGGGGATCAGCGCCAGAAGCCAGCGCGTATCGCCATACAATGCGAGCACGCCGAGAATGATGAAAACCATCGTCGATCCGTATTCCTTCCTCGCGTCGACACTCATGATGTTCCTTCCTTTCTCCTGCCAGCATCATCGCGAAGATGGGGACGGTGCACCAGTGCCGTTCATCACCCGATCGGCGTGACAAATGTCATGGCAATGAGGAAATTCGGTGAGGGGAATCCGCTGGTCTCAGTCGAGTCAATCGTTGGAAGTTCGAGTTTTTATGATCTTCGGGGTCCGCCGTTACGAAACCCGAACAGAACCGACGATCCGGTCTTACTGGGTTCGGCGGGAGGTTTGCTGGTGTTCAACGGTTATGTACGCGATTCCCTAAGGAAGACGCGGGCGAAACGCTGTTCGGAAATCGTAACAAAACTGCCGCGGTCAGATTTTTCGTTGCAAATTTATGCAATAAAGCGCTGCTGCCTGTTATGATTGCCGCCAATTTCTTATGATGTTTCCCACACGAATGGAGGATAGGAATGCTTCCCGCCGGTAAGAGTCTTCGGACACTTCGCGAAAAGCTTGGCTTGACGATGCGCGACATCGAGATCTCCAGTACTCGCGTGGCGGAGAAGTATCGCAACGAGGAGTTCGCAATCCCTCCAAGCCGTTTATCGGATATTGAGACAAAAGGTGTTTTGCCCAGTATTTTTCGTTTGTATACGCTCGCTGTCATCTACCGGCGGGATCTACGCGAACTGCTGGCCTGGTATGGCGTGGATATGAGCAATATGGCGGCGGACCTGGGTGTGATTGCGCCACCCCGATCGCACGTTTCCGAAGCTCTCTCCGGGATATCCTCGGTACAAATGCCGATCCGCATGGACCCTGGGTTTGACCAGCAACGCACTACCAACCTTGGCCGCATGGTTGAACAATGGGGTGTGGTCCCGCTGTCGTACTTAGCTCAATTCGCCCACAGCGAATTCACTTACGGCTACATTGGCAACCAGGACTTCACCATGTATCCGATTCTTCCGCCTGGGAGTTTCGTACAGGTTGACGAGGAGAAGACCAAAGTAATGGAGGGAACCTGGCGGTCGGAGTACGAACGGCCGATCTATTTCGTGGAAACTCGCGACGGACACACTTGCTGCTGGTGCAGCATGCGTCGCGACGACCTCATCTTACAGCCACATCCGCTCTCTCCGGTGCAGGTGCGCATTTTGCGGCATCCGCAGGAAGCCGAAATCCTCGGGCAGGTTGTGGGGGTAGCTATGAAGCTGACGGAGTGGCAGGCTTTCGGCTCTTCTCCAAGTGCGAAAGCGCAACCAGCACTGAATTAAGATGGCTGGCAGAAACGGGATCGGGCGAAGGAAGTAATTCGTTGAATTGTTCCCGCATACCTTCGATGTAAGCGCCCGCAGTCTCCTCAGCGGATCGGGTCGACTCGTTTAGGTCTTGCTCCAAATCTGAAATCGGAGTCCTAAGCACCTTAGACAGCACCTCTGTGTGCGCCGTCCTGAGCGCGCGCTCCGATGACTCCTCGCCGTGGATAAGCGTCATACCCCAGTGCTCATAGCCACCTTCCCGGCGACGCAACGAACCCAGATAAGCCAGTTTCGCAAGCAGCCCGGAAACCGCAGCCAGCGTGGTTTGCCTCAGATCTTGGAGAGCGGACTTGAGGGTCATGAGTTACGAATTCCGAACAGCTAAGGAGTTGCTGGAATGTTTCCTGCCGGTTGGCAGTCATGAAAGTATCACGACTCGATTTTCAAATACAAGGAGAAAACCACCGTGAAACGCATGCTACTGCTGCTAGCCGCCGCCGTACTCTTCCTGAATACAATGGTCGTTCCAACCGTCGCCCATGCTGATGGCGGCCCCTTGGGGGGTGGCTGTTCGGGCCAGAGTTCCTGCAGGCCGTAACAGTCTGAAATTTACAAAAAACGAACGCGACTCGCAACGGCGTTGCTGCGGAGCACGCGGCGCGCTATAGTGCCGAGCTAAGGCCATGTTGCAGCCTCATTCATTCTTGTGGCACTACTCGTGGCTTGCGCCCTGCGTGCTTCTAGCTTCACTTGCTTTCTTGATGTGGAGACGGGGGCTGCACAAGGAGTTCCCGGCCTTCTTTTGTTACGCAATTTTTGAGGCCGCGGGGGGAGGAATCCTCTACGTCATAGACATAAACCCGTCCGTCTTCTCGGATGATGTCTATTGGCGGAGCTATCTGTCCTTCCTCATCGCTGAGGTCTTCATAAAGTCCGCTGTCGTTGGCGAAATTTTCACTCACCTCCTGCGTCGCTACCCGCCGCTTGCCAGATTGGGGAAAATTCTTATCAGCGGCGTCGGTATCCTTCTTGTATTTGCAGCAACGATCATCGCAGCCTATGCAAATCCTACGGCCTTCCGGATCATTTCCACAACGCGGATCCTGGGTCGAAGCGTGAGTGTGGTCCAGTGTGGACTGATTGTATTTCTTTTTGTGTTCGCCGCTCACTTCCACCTGAGGTGGCAACGCCCGATTCTTGGAATCACGCTGGGCTTCGGAATCACGGCCGCGGTTAATCTTGCTTGTTGGGCCCTCCTCGCAGATTGGATATTTGGGCAGAAGAGCTATCTTCTCGACTTCCTGAACATGGCCACCTATCACGTTTGCGTCCTACTCTGGTGTTATTGCCTCTTAGTCCGCGAGGCAAGCAGAAGTACGTCTGCGGGCCTTCCGCCCGAGCACAACCTCGAGTTGTGGAACCGGGAATTGGAGCGTCTACTCCAACGATGAATCTGGCAGTCATCCTCGTCATTGGCGCGGCAGTTGCGCTGAGCATAATTGTGCGCATGGCTGTGACCCATAGCCTGCAGGCCAAGAAGGGCTCGCATCCGGCCGCAACCATCAGTCCTATCGATGTGGAGGCGTTCCGCAATCTGATCAACCCCGCGGAGGATGAGTACCTGCGCCGTCGTTTGCCGCCGGCACAGTTTCGATTGGTTCGCCGGGCGCGATTGCGCGCCATGGCCGCTTACGTTCAAGTTGCGGGAAGAAATGCCGCAGTGCTGGTGAGCGTGGGCGAATCCGCTCTGGCGAGCGGCGATCCGCGAGTTGCGGAAGCCGCGCAACAACTGGTGAATGATGCGCTGCTGCTCAGGCGCAACACCACGGTGGCTCTGGTACGCATCTACCTAGCCCTCGTATATCCCGGCTCGGGGTTTGCCGCAGTGCGGGTGGTCGACCGCTACGAACAGTTGAGCGGCTCGGCGATGCGATTGGGGAGACTGCAGAATCCGGCCGCGGCCGTTCGCCTCTCGTCCCACAGATAGTCGTTGTGACGACCGTCACCGCGCCGAATCCGGGGTAGCTGCTAGCAGTCGCGGCGGCATTCGCTGCCGTGCTTGAGCACGGTACCGGGGTAACTTGCTTACTACCCCACGTCATTCTTGCCTTGTTTTCGTTGCCCGTTCTGGTGTAAAAACCAGCGGGACCTGTCATCCCAAGACAATTTTGCGTAGATTTTCGCCGTCCAGCAGCGTTGGAATTGTTTTCTGCCGGCACCTTGAAGTGTCGGAAGCAAGGGAGACTCTATGATCCGCGTCGGTATGCTCCGTGTGATCTCGAACCGTAGCGTGAAGGTTTTCTCCATCTCAATGTTCGTTCTGTTGCTTTCCTGCCCTGTTTTCGGTCAGGGCGGCGTCGCGACCGGCGACTTGCATGTCACGGTGAAGGATCCCAAAGGTAGCCTGGTGACGAATGCCACTGTGACCGTGAGCGACGTTGAAAAAGGCTTGGCACGCACGGCGACTGGCGACGGTCAGGGAGGATACAGTGCTCGACAGCTGCCCCCGGGTATTTACAGCGTGACGGTGGAAGCAGCAGGCTTCGGCAAGGTGGAAGTTAGGGACGTCAGCATCACGGTGGGTGGCACGCAGGAGCTTCCGGTAACCCTGGCGATCGCGAGCGGAAAAGAACTGGTGGAGGTTAGTTCTCAGGCGGATTTGGTGGAGACTTCGCGGACGTCGACTACCGACACCATTGGACAACGGCGCATCGATAATCTGCCCATTAACGGCCGCAACTATATCAATTTCACGTTGACGGATTCTCAGGTAGTGCGCGATAACGCGCCAACTCTGGGAGCGGCGCCTACCTCGGGACTGAACATCAGTGGCCAGCGCGCCCGCTCGAACCTGGTGAACGTGGATGGCGCCGACGCGACGGACAATTCGACGAACGGCGTGCGGTCGACCGTATCGCAAGAGGCGGTGCAGGAATTTCAGATCATCACCAACAACTACGCGCCGGAGTACGGGCGCGCGGCCGGAGGTGTGGTGAATATCATCACGCGCTCGGGATCGAACGATTTTCACGGGGACGTCTTTGGCTATTTGCGCAACCGGAATTTTCAGGCGGTGAACCCGTTTAGCACGGTGTCGAATCCCGCTTACACCCGAGTGCAAGCGGGCGCTGCATTTGGCGGACCCATCAAGAAAGACAAAACTTTCTTCTATTTTTCTTACGAGGTTACGCGGCGGCACGAAACAGGATTTTCGAGTATCGCACCGGGAAGCAATATCGGATATTACGGCTTACAGAATTTTGACACCTCGACCACGGCTGGAGGCTTGATTCCGCTTCCCTTCGGCAACATTCCAGTAACGAGCGATCAGGCCGCATTTCTTGGGCCCGGAGGAACGCTGGCTCAACTCGCCGTCGCCGATCCCGCCACGTTTGCTGCGATTGCCCCGAACGTGCCGAACTACGTATTTCTTCTTGGGGCTTCGTCGGGAATGGCGCTGAATGGGGTATGGCCGACCGGGCTGACCGGTATTCCGGGCCTTAGCGGCTTCGCCACAAGCTGTTCCGCACCGCCATGTTTTGTGCCAGCGTCGTATCAGTCGCTAGGCTCGCAGGCGGGCAACTTCCCGGTATTTGAAGGCACCAGCCTCTACTCGCTGCGCCTCGACCACAACATCAACGCCAACAACCGGCTGACTCTCCGAGTCAACGTGAGCCCCAGTACCACGACCGGACTCGAAGGCAGCGGCGAAGATCAACCCTTCGGGCAGAACGCTTACTCGCGTACTTCCGAGCAAACCTACCGCGATGTGACGGGGGTGGTGCAAGATACCTGGACCATCGGCAATAACAAAGTAAATGATTTTCGCTTTCAGTATGCGCGCCGCGGACTCTCTTACTTCTATAACACGCAGACCGCTGCCGGCTCGGATCCAGCCGTCAACATTCCGGGGTTCGGCTATTTTGGTCGTGAGCCTTACTCCTACATCCAACGAGTCGAGCAACGTTATCAGTTTACCGACAACTTTTCCTGGACCATTGGACGCCACAACACCAAGTTCGGCGGGGATTTCAACTATCTGCCGCTCACTGCCACCTTTACCGTCAACTACGGTGGGGTTTACGACATCGGCTCCTTCCCCGCATTCCCTCAACCCTTCCCGACTTTGAATCCAGTGCAGGCCTATGGCGCCGGGCTGCCGGGAGACTTTGTCCAGGGTCTCGGAAGTCCCAGCGACTCCTTCCACAACGTCCCGATCGGGGCGTTTTGGCAGGACTCATGGCGCGTGAACCCCAACGTGACTCTGAACTACGGCGTGCGCTACGACGTGGAGATTCCGCCAACGTTCAAGCCGGTGACCCCGCTAGGACAGGCCGGATATAACTTCCTGGGCTTGCAGAAGGGCATTCAAACCGACACCAACAACATCCAGCCCCGCGTGGGCATGGCCTGGGATCCCCAGGGAGATGGCAAGACCGTTGTGCGCGCTTCCTACGGCATGTTCTATGACCATCCGCTGCTTGGTCTTTATTTCCTGGGCAACGCTTCGGATGGATCTTCCAGCGGACAATTGGCTTTCCCCGGTACGGGAGTATGCAATGGAGCTGGGAATCCAGCCAACTTGAACGCGATTCCTATTTTCCAGGGACTGGTCAACACCGCCTCTTGCTCTCCGGGGCCGTCAGCGCTGCTTCCCTCGCTCGGTTATCTCCCCAACCAGCAGCAGTTCACTTCCATCAACTTCCCAAGCTCCTTGTTTCTTAATCAGAACTATCTCACGGATGGATTTCCGCTTTTCTTCCAACCCTTTGGTTATCCCCAATCGAAGAACTTCGTCTTTGCTTATTCGCAGCAGGCGAACTTCACGGTTGAACGAGACCTGGGACGTGGTTTTGCCCTTAGTCTCGCCTACAATTTTAACGGTGGACGCCACTTAAACCGCCCCATCAACGCGAACGCTCAGCGTGGCGACCTGCTGGTGGCGAACTTTCTAGCGGCACAGAGTGATCCGACTTCGTACGCCACCGTCGGTGGCCCGTTGGGCGTCGGCAGCGGCCCCTCCTCGCAGGGCTTTGCCCCTTGCGGCGTCAATCCCAGCGGGCAGCCATGGGTTTCGGCCGCACTCATGAACTTCTTCCGCCCCAGCGGTCTCAACGCGTCCATCGCCAACGCTTTAACAGCTGCTGGCGCCGGCGCTTGTGTTTCTACCCTGGCCCCAACTGTGTTGGCGTTCCTCCAGGCCTCCGGTTACAGCACAGCGGGTTTCAATACTGCCTGCAATCCCTCAACTCTTGCGGGCTGCATCCCCTTCGGCGACATGGACGCCAATTATTCGAATGGCAGTTCCATCTACCATGGTTTCAGTACCAATCTGCGGAAGCGCTTTGGCAGCCATTACGAATTCCTCGCATCCTACACATGGTCGCACGCCATCGACGACTCGACCGATCTGCAATCTACCCTTACTCCTCAGGACAGCTATTATCCCGCCCAAGATCGTTCCAATTCACTGTTCGATCAGCGCCACCGCTTTGTGTTCAGCGGTGTGTATCAGACAGGCAAGATGGGAGGCAGCGGGTTCAGCGGCAAATTTTTCAGCAATTGGACGATCGCTCCGCTCATCGAGTTCGGCTCGGGAAGGCCATTCAACATCATCACCGGCAATGGCGACAACCTCCAGGAATCCGCTCTCACAGGACGACCTAACACCTTTGTGAACCCAGCCTGTACAGCTCTTGGTTATCCGGCGGTCGCGTCGAAGTATTCGCCCACCGGAGTTTTCCAGGAACCGTGCATCGCGGACTTCAACGGAACCCTGCTGTCGCTCGATGGCAATCTGGGCCGCAATGCCGGCGTTCAGCCCTGGACCGTTTTCGACGATATACGGTTCTCGAAACGAATCTACTTCACCGAGCGCTTCAACCTGGAGTTGATCGCCGACATGTTCAACATTGCCAACCGGAACAATGTGGCTGCGGTCAGTCCGCTCTTTACGAATGCCGGTCAAGCTACGGCAGCCTATGATCCGCGGCAGTTTCAGTTCGCGATTAAGTTTTATTGGTGACGTCTTTGATGAATTGCAATTCTGGATTTTTGCACATCTTGAATCCAGACGGCTTGGAACTTCGTCGCCGGTTTTCGCGTAAATTAGTTGCATGTCAGAGCCAGCGATGAACCATCCGCCGGAGCCTTCGGCTCCACAGCCGCTGGTTTCTCCGCCAGCGCCCACGAACAACGTCTTCCGCGGGCCGAACGGGATCCGCGCGGGCTGGCGGGCGCTGATCTTCCTGGGAATCATCGCTGGCCTGCTTGCTGCAGCTGGCCTGCTGATCGTGTTGGCAGCGCACTTTTTGTTGCACCGCCCCCCTCGTTTCGGCGCCGCGTCGCTCACGCCCATTGGCACTGCTATTAGCGAAGCAGCCATTTTCCTTCTTACCGTAATCTCCGCGCGCATCATGGCCAGGATTGAGCACCGCCCGTGGGGAGAATATGGCCTGCCAGCAAGATTTGCCTTCCGCCAGAACTTCTGGATCGGTACCCTCATCGGCTTTCTTGCGATCAGCACCACCTTGCTGGCAATCTTTTTCATGGGTGGATTTCGCCTGTCCGGCCTGGCTATTCACGGGGAAACGCTGGTCGCCTCCACACTCGCCTGGGGCGCGGCCTTCGTGATGGTTGGACTGGCAGAGGAATTCGCTTTTCGCGGATATCTTCAGTTCACGCTGACCACCGGTATGGGCTTCTGGCCAGCCGCAATTCTGCTATCCGCACTGTTCGGTCTCGCACATGCCGGCAATCCCGGAGAAAGCAGGTTCGGATTGCTGTCCGTGGTTTGCTTTGGGCTGCTGTTTTGCTTGTTCCTTCGCCGCAGTGGAAACCTGTGGTGGGCTGTAGGATTCCACGCAGGGTGGGACTGGGGGCAGACCTTTTTTTATGGCGTCCCGGATAGCGGCATGGCTCCGTATCACAACCTGTTCAACTCGGCATTCAGCGGACCGCAATGGCTTACTGGCGGCACCGTCGGGCCGGAAGCAAGCATGTTCACTCCGATTGTTCTGCTCATCGTCGCGATTGTCTTTAGCCGTGTGTATCGCGAGAGTCAGTATCATCCCCTTGGCAGGTAATCGTAAAAAGCCTTCCGCGACTGAGCGTGCGAAGCTACAAGTCTGAAGTGTGCTGGCCGGGTGTTACACTTTCTCTTCACCCATCCTTGGCGCTTGCCCGGAGTTCGTTCTTCCATGTCCCAACCCTATACTCCAACGCCGCGGACCCGTCTGGTCCGCGAGGCGAACCGTGGTGTCTATGATCGCGAAGCTGTATATCGCATTCTCGACGAAGGATTTCTGTGCCACGTTGGCTTCGTGGTCGACGGCCAGCCCTTCGTGATCCCGACATCTTACGGACGCGATGGCGATAGGCTCTACATTCATGGCTCGGCCGCGAGCCGCATGCTGCGTCAAATGAAAGATGGTGTCCCCGTTTGCGTGACGGTCACTCTGCTCGACGGTCTGGTGCTCGCCCGTTCCATCTTCAATCACTCTATGAATTACCGCTCGGTGGTGATTCTGGGTAAGGCGACGTTGGTGGACGAGCCAGACCAGAAACTCAAGGCGCTGCGTCTTCTCTCGGAACACATCATTCCGGGTCGCTGGGCAGACTCGCGCCAGCCTAACGAGCGCGAACTGAAGGCGACTTCCGTGTTGCGGCTACCGATCGAAGAGTTTTCGGCGAAGGTCCGGACAGGGCCGGTCATTGATGATGAAGAAGATTATTCGTTTCCTACTTGGGCGGGCGTGGTTCCGCTAGGGATGAAGGCAGGGATGCCGATTGATGATTCACGGCTTCTGACTGGGCAGACCGTGCCGGAATACGCGCACAATTACAGTCGCAAGAGATGAATCGTTCGAGCACTTCGACAACAGAGGCAGATCACTATGCTGCGGAGTCACGGCCGCGCTTCGCGCGACTGGACAGCCGAGGGCGGCTGTCCCCACATGAACTGTGCAATCCTTACGGCATCAGCAGCAGCTTTCCTGTCGTCTTCCGTCCTTCGAGATCCCGGTGCGCGCGTTGCGCCTCCGCCAGCGGGTAGATGTGCTCGATGCGAAGTTTGAGCTTGCCTGATGCCACCATGCCCAATACCGCGCCGGAGCGCGTTACCAATTCGTCTCGCGTAGCGATGTAATTTACGAGGGTGGGACGCGTCACGTAAAGCGATCCCTTTTGTGACAATACGATTAAGTCAAAGGGTGCCACGGCGCCGCTCGAGCCGCCGAAGAGGACCATTATGCCGCGCGGGCGTAGGACGTTGAGCCCCTTTTCGAATGTGGTCTTGCCAACCGAATCGTAGATTACATCCACGCCTTTGCCGTCCGTCAGATGCTTGGTTTCGGCTTCAAAATCAGACTGCGTGTACAGGATGACTTCGTGCGCGCCGGCGGCGCGCGCCAGCTTCGCCTTCTCCTCCGTGGAAACCGTGGCAATGACTCGCGCGCCAATGTTGTGTGCCATCTGTACCAGCAGGAGTCCTACTCCGCCGGCGGCTGCGTGAACCAAGGCTGTCTGACCCTGCTTCAGCGGATAGGTGTCATGCGACAGGTAGTGGGCCGTCATCCCCTGCAGCATGGCAGCGGCGGCCTCGCGCTCGTTGACACCAGGGGGAATCGGAACCAACCGCTCGACCGCAACGGCGGCGTATTCCGAATACGAACCTTGCATCCCGCACCAAGCCACTCGGTCGCCGACTTTTACGGAACTCACCTCGGAACCCACAGCGGTCACTACACCCGCGCCTTCCTGGCCCGGAGTAAAGGGCAGCGGCGTCTTATACCGTCCTTCGCGAAAGTAGACATCAATAAAGTTCACGCCCGAAGCAGCCAGTTTCACCACCGCTTCATTCGGCTTCGGCTGGGGGATGGGTAACTCCACTAATTCCATCACTTCCGGTCCGCCAACTTGTTTGACTTGAATGGCTTTCATGTTTGGCTTGGATTCCCACCTGAGAATAAAAGATTCCGGGTTCGGAGTTCCAGGTCTCCATTTCCGGTGGTTGTGAGTTTGGCTTTTGCGAGAAATGGAAGCTGAGAATTGTTCTGCTACACTTGCACGGCCACTGCAAGGAGCCCTTCGTCATGGCCGGAAAGATGCCTCAAACCTTGGCAAACCATGCCAAGCTTGATCCGCTGTTTCACTTTGTCGTATTGCCGGTTTTCGCATTCTCGGCCACTGGTGGCACTATCCACTTCCTTTGGCATCCCAGCTACCATTCGGCGTCGTTCTTCGTGATCTCGGTAGCGGCTTTGATCGCTGTGTTCAAGATTCGAATTTATGCACTCAAGGTGCAGGACCGAGTAATTCGTCTGGAAGAGCGGCTGCGGCTCGCCGCCTTGTGCTCAGAGCCATTGCGCTCGCGAATTCCGGAACTGACCGAAGGGCAACTCATCGCACTTCGCTTCGCCTCGGATGCGGAGGTGCCCAAATTGGCTGAACGGGCTCTTACCGAAAAGCTTTCCAAGGCGGACATCAAAAAGGCGATTCAGACGTGGCGGCCAGATTACTGGCGGGTGTGATCCGTACTTGGTGGGCTGGATGGCAAGCAGGAACTGAAGGTCTCTTCGAAGCATGCCTTCAAACCTTTTACCCGACTTGCGCCGTCTGACTATAGAAGCGGTGGGTAACTGTTCGCACTGTGCCGAAAGTAACGGACACAGTCCCTCTTCGGCGTTGACCGGTGGGCGACCCGAGCAGTACGATTTTTGATAGAATTCACCGGGCGTTAACAGGAGCAATCCGTATCTCATAGAAAAATATGCGAGTTGAAAAAATTAAAATGCGTATTGCGGTGCTCGCCGCATTGGCTATCGTGGGTTCCTCCTGCCAAACTGCGCAGAAGCCGGTCACCATGGTGCCTCCGGCAGCGCCCGCGCTTACCGCTAAAGCGGACGTCCCCGCTTCACCGCAACCCAGCCCCGCTGCTTCGCCGACGGATCCTCATAGTCGACAGCCAGCTCAAGCGGCGCAGGTCAGCCCGGAGTCCCCCGCCCCAAAGGTTACTCCTGATCAAGTCGACGAGTTGCTCTCTCGCGTGGAGCGGCAATACCAAACCGGATTGGCAAATTACCACGCGGGCCGCACCGATGCTGCTAAGCAGAATTTCGATGAGGCCTTCAACGCGCTGTTGGAAAGCAAGCTGGATATTCGCTCGGATAATCGGCTCGAAAAAGAATTCGACCGGATCGTGGATGGAGTGAATCATCTTGACCTGGGGGACACGGCATCCGAGTCCGAAGCCCAGCCGTCAGAGCCCGCGCCGATCGATGAAACCAACGGAATTACTCCCGCCGCTGAACCAGGAGTAAGAGCGAAGGCTCAGGCCGAGATCAAGTCGACTCACTCCGATCTGCCGCTCATGATGACGGACCAGGTCGCCGGGTACATCAGCTATTTCTCAGGCCGGGGACGTGGAACCTTCGAGCGCGCCTTCGCCCGGTCCGGCCGCTTTCACGACATGATGGTTCGGATCCTTAGGCAAGAGGGCGTTCCGCAGGATCTAATCTATCTGGCACAGGCGGAATCCGGATTCCAGCCGACGGCAGTCTCTCGCGCCGGGGCCCGCGGCATCTGGCAGTTCATGGGCAGCCGCGCTCGCGGTTATGGCTTGCAGCGCAGCCTGTGGGTCGACGATCGCCAGGATCCCGAAAAGTCTACTCGTGCCGCCGCTCGCCACCTGCGAGATCTGTATGGCCAGTTTGGCGACTGGTATCTCGCCATGGCCGCTTATAACTCTGGCCCCGGAACGGTGCAGGCCGCAGTCAAGCGAACCGGCTACGCCGACTTCTGGGAACTCTACCGACGGAATGTTCTACCCAAAGAAACGCGCAACTACGTTCCCATCATCTTGGCTGTGACTATCATGACCAAGAATCTGTCGCACTACGGCTTTGATGACGTATCGATGGACGAGCCGGTGGCGTTCGACTCGGTAACTGTTAACTATCCCGTGGATTTGCGCCTTGTCGCCGATTGCGTGGATGCGACTTCGGCGCAATTGCAGCAGCTAAATCCCAGCCTCCTGCGCCTGAGCACGCCAAAGGAAGGCACATTCGAACTGCGTCTGCCCGCGGGGACGAAGTCGCAATACCAGACTGCCATCGCGGCCATACCCGCCGATATGCGGCTCTGGTGGCGCTATCCTACCGTGCACTCCGGTGACACGCTGGCTTCCCTGGCGCGGACTTACCGCACCACGGCGCGGTCCATCGCGGAAGCGAATCAACTGGATGGCACCGAGCTCCCCTCTGACGCCAAGCTCATTATTCCCGTCGCGCCTAGCAAGCATGCCTTCAGTGATGCTGCCACCTACGCGCGCCGGATCACGCGATATAAAGTCCGCAAGGGCGACACAATCCAGACTGTGGCTGAGAACTTCGGCGTTTCCGCCCAGATGATCCGGCGTTGGAACGGATTGCGCGGTGACAGCCTCCACGGGCGGACTGTATTGGCTCTGCACCTTCCGGTTACCCCCACCGGCGAAGCCAGCGTGATCGCCTCAAGGAAGCCGACGAATCTCTCCAGGAGGGACGCACAGACAGCCAACGCCAAAGCCTCTACTGCCAAATCGACGAAGGCTTCGGATCAAACTGCTACAGAGCAGGCTAACGTGCTTCATCACAAAGTGAAATCTGGCGAGACTTTCTATTCGATCGCTACTACTTACAAAACGACCGTCGCCGCACTAAAACGCAATAACCAAAACGTGGCCACCTTGCGGCCCGGAATGATCCTCGTCGTGCAGCAAAGCCGGTAACGTCAAACCCGCGGTTCCAAAATGGTGCGCTTTAGCGTGCTTAATCCGCCTTATCTCTTCGACAACGCGCAAGGTCAGGACTACAATCGCTCCGGCACTTTGCCCTGATTAAAATTTCCATCCCCGAGGAGATTTCATGCAAATGAGCAGTCTGCTTGTATTGTTCGTAATCCTGGCAACCGCCGTATCCGTGGCTAAGCCTGCGTTCGCACAGGACGGAGCCGCTACCTATAAAGCAAAGTGTGCCGGCTGTCACGGCCCCGAAGGACAGGGCAAGGTCGGTCCGGCGCTGAAAGGCATCAGCCTTACGGCGGATCAGATTACCGAACTGCTGACCAAGGGCAATGACGCCAAGAAGCCGCCGCATAAGAAGGCCTTGAGCGGAGTCTCCGCCGACGATGCCAAGGCGGTCGCCGACTTCGTAAAAACCCTAAAGTAAGCTCAGTTCTTTACGTTAGATATTGCGCGCTTCGCACCTGCTCCTGGGGGGAGCGCGCTTTTCTATGTCTGGCGGGCTCTCGAACCACGCCCGAATTCATTCCTCGGGGTTTGGTCAAAGTTCTTTGTGGGCAACTGTCGAATCTGCTTCCATTCGGGCGGTTCGTGTGGTAACAGGATAGGCAGGCTGGTGTGACTCCGGTCTTTGCAGCCGGCCGCAAACGTCGTGTTATAATCGCGCGCCGTTCCAGCACCAAGTTTCTGTGGTCTTTTAATTTCCCGTGCCCGGCAACCTTGCGTGGCCATTTTGCGCCAGGAGCCAAAATAAGATCAGGAGGAGCAATGACGTTCTACGATCCCACACTTTACGGACGTGATGAAGAAGAAGAATTCGGTGATAGTGGCGCCTACAGCGAGTCGCTCGAAGAAGATTTTGAAGAGGAAGAGGAGGAAGAAGAAGAACCCGGCGTGCCCGAAGTAGAAGAGAGTGAGCCAGCCACACCCGCTCCTCCCCCACCTCCAGCGCCTAAACCGGCTGCCCCCAGCGGCGGCGGTCCGAAAAAACCAGCCGCCAAGAAGAAAACGCCGGCGAAGAAGGCCCCTGCCCAGAAAAAAGCGCCTCGTAAAGCGGCGAAGAAGAAAGCTGCAAAAAAGTCGGCCAAGAAGAAAGCTGCAAAAAAGTCGGCCAAGAAACCGGCGAAGAAGGCCGCGAAGAAAAAAGCCAAGAAGGGACGCCGCTAGAATACTGAGTTGGGTTGAGAAGGAGACCGCGGCTCGAGCCGCGGTCTTTTCTTGCCTATGTCTTGCCTATGTTGCGGTTCCGTTAAACGTAATAAGCTTTGAATCCTTAGTGGCTGCTCACTGTTTCTTTCCCCCCATCGCTGCCTTGCACTTCCCGTATAACTCGAGCAATTGCGCCGCGTATTCGTCGGGCTTCGATGCCGAGCCCGTACCCTGAAAACCAACGCCAGACGAGGTCGTACGTCCGTACCCCGTCGTCATTGCAATAAACTTCATCAAGTCGAGCGCAATATCCTCATCGCGGCGCGCGCTTGCATGCGAAGTCGGTGCTTCTTCCATAAGTCCCTCTCCTGATCCGGAAATATAAGGAGTTTCTTCTTCGATTTCTTCGTCTTCCATAGCCCTCAGTAGCACTCCGCCATCGATGATAGCAGGGTCGCGGGCGCAAGGCGGCCACTTGACTCCATACTTAAACGCCCGTTAGCAATTGAAAATCCACGCGCGCGGTGCGCCGCAGCCGCACCCTCAGCCACAAGGAAGCTATGAACAGCAGTGGAGACGAATAGAAACCTGGCGCGGGGCGCGGAAATGTCACCGCAGCTACCGTGTGCCCCTGGATGGTTCCGAGGGTATGCCCGAGGGCCTTCAGAAACATGATGATGGCAAAAGCCCAGGCCAGCGGGCGCAATCCATGCATGCCCCGCGCCGCCACCGGGGTCAGACAGAACAAAAGTCCGCAGACGAGGATGTGACCGATCAGAAATTCTCGGAACTCGATCGTGCGCATCGGAAACCATCCCCAGCTTTCGCGCAAGATGGTCACGGTCGGGTTACATACAGCTAGAAAGCCGGTTGTTGCTTCATCAAAGATGTGCAGCGCGAAGGCCACGCAGAGCGCAAACCATGGACTGCCCAAACCCGACGCTGAAAGTGCTGGCGGCGCTTGCCGCAAGGGATTGCCCGTCGCGCTAATTCTCAATCCTCTGCCGGCAATAAGCAATGAGAATCGATGGTTGGAAGAGTCTTGAATGGCCGTAGCTGCGAGCTTTTTGTAACAAACCCAAATTCCTAGCACTTCTTCCGACAGTTTTCCGGTTTAGAATGTCTGCCCGTGGGCAAAATATGAAAACGAGGACGATCATGCGCAGACTTCCAATCCTTGTTGCGGTGTGCTGCTTTCTAACCTTCCTCGCCGCTCAGGAAGAGGATCTCAGCAAAGTGCAGATGTAGGTCTCAAAAGTGGCCGGCAACGTCTACATGCTGGAAGGCGACGGCGCAGGAAACATTGGCGCGTCGGTAGGCGATGATGGCATCGTGATCGTCGACGACCAATATGCTCCGTTGACCGATAAAATTCAGGCCGCGCTGAAAGGCATCACCGACAAGCCCGTGCGTTTCATCATCAACACGCACTATCACCCGGATCACACTGGCGGGAACGCCTACTTTCAGAAGCAGGCCCATCAAGCGCAAGACAACGTTTGCAAGCGTCTAGAGAGTGGCGGTGGCATCGGCGATGGCGGCTCAATCCACATGGACACGAAGCCCGCGCCACACGAGGCATTACCCATCATTACATTCGATCATGATGTCACCGTGCACCTGAACGGCGAAGATATCCGCGCTCTCTTTTTCCCTGCCGGACACACAAATGGCGACTCCATCATCTTCTTTCCGCACTCGAACGTTGTACACATGGGAGACGACTTTGTCACTTAGGGCTTTCCCTTTATCGACCTAGAGAGCGGTGGCAGTATTGATGGCATGATTGATGCGGTGGACAAAGTGATTGCCCAGCTGCCGCCAGATGTTAAGGTCATTCCCGGACATGGACCTGTTTCGAGCCTCGATGACGTGAGAGCCTATCTGATAATGCTGAAGGGAACACGAGATGTCGTGCAGAAGGCATTGAAAGACGGCAAGACCCTTGATCAAATGAAGCAGGCGAAACTGCTGGAGCCGTGGAAGAAATATTCCGGAGACTTCGTCAACGAAGATGTATTCCTGGAGACTTTGTATAACTCATTGACAGGTCAGAAGACCGGGAAGTTCGTCAAACATAACTAGTCGATTGCAGCCGTATGATCTCTTGAGGAGCCTCTTTTTACTTTGAGCCTGACCCGACGCGAATTTGCGCACTCCGCCTTGGCTGGCGCCATTGCAGCCGCGTTGCCTGCAGGTTTGTTAGCGGGCTGCAGTGTGTCGAATGCAGCTCATACTGCGAATTCCGCGCCGCCTTTCAGTCCCCGCAACATGCAGTTCGATACTGTCTCTGAGACTCCGTTGCCTAAGAATTTTTTCTGGGGCACGGCCACTGCGGCTTATCAAATCGAAGGCGCGTGGAAGGAAGACGGCAAGGGCGAGTCGATCTGGGATCGATTCGCGCACACCCCAGGGAAGATCAAGCACGAAGACACGGGCGACGCTGCGTGTGATTCCTATCATCGCTGGCGCGAAGACATCGCGCTGATGCGGACGATGAATTTGAACAGCTATCGCTTTTCGATTTCCTGGCCACGCGTTCAACCTGACGGTTCGGGTCCCGCCAATTCCAAAGGCATCGATTATTACAACCGTCTTGTCGACGCCTTACTGCAAGCGCGAATCCGGCCGTTGGTCACGCTCTATCATTGGGACTTGCCTCAGGCTCTGGAAGACGCCGGCGGGTGGCCCGATCGCGATACGGCTTCTCGCTTTGCCGACTATGTGGAACTGATGGCACGCGCCATGGGCGACCGCGTCTCCGATTGGCTGCTCTTCAACGAACCCTTGGCCTTCACTTACAGAGGTTATCTCGAAGGGTCGCATGCGCCCGGACGCCACAGCCTCTTCGCCTTTCTGCGCGCGTCGCACACGGTGAACCTGGCCCAGGGCGCGGGATTTCGTGCGCTGAAGGCCGCCTGTCCAGCGGCGCGGGTGGGAACAGCATTCAGCATGTCATCGTGTGAGCCGGCTACCAATTCCGAAGAGGACAGAGTAGCCGCGGAGCGCGCCCACGCAATCACGAATGTCTGGTTCCTGGAGCCCGCGCTCAAGGGGCGCTATCCCGAAGCGTTGGCGTTTCTTCCGGACACTGCCATGGGCATCAAGTCCAGCGACCTCGAAAAGATGAGAGCGCCGTTCGATTTCGTCGGCATCAACCTCTACTACCGCACCATCGCGTCGGCATCGAGCACAGTGGAACGCATCTCGCACCCGCAGCAATGGTTGTTTCCGGTAAAGATGGCGGGCGGCGAGCAAGGACCAAGAACCGGCATTGGATGGGAGGTTTGGCCGCGGGCGCTCTATGACATGGTCATGCGCATCACGCGCGACTTCAACCGCCCGGTGATTGAGATAACCGAGAGCGGGTGCGCCTACAACGACGGTCCCGAAACCGACGGCGTAATTCGTGACCAGCGCCGTATTGATTATCACCGCGAGTATCTGCAAGCTCTGGCCCGCGCGATCAAGGATGGCGCGGATGTTCGCGGCTATCACGCATGGAGTCTGATTGATAACTTCGAATGGGCGGAAGGCTTCAGCCAGCGCTTCGGCGTGGCCTATATGGACTTCAAGACGCAGCAGCGAACGATCAAGGATTCGGGAAGATGGTATGCGAGGGTTGCTGCGGGGAATGCAGTGCCGGGGCTCGTGGCCGCTTAAACCATCCGCGCAATTCGCCAGCCTGGCTATTTCTGCTGCATCACCAGTTCACCGTTCTGCACTTTCAGATCGCCCACGTTATCCGGCAGTTTCATGCGGTCACGCTGCTCGGAGAGCTTCTTCTGCAATGCAGGATTCACCAGCGAAACCGGTACATTGAGATCACCCACTTTGAATTCTGTCGGTTCGAAGGTCGCGTAACCATCTTTCGAGGATAGGTGACCTGATACCGTCACCCAGACATCTTTGCCGGCGATCTCGGTCAGAAACTGACCGTGCACAGTGTCGCCGTCAAAACTCACCTGTTGATCTTTGATTGTGGGCTGGGCACTGCCGAGATTGGAATCAGGCGCGAGTTCCCCAGCTCCTGCAACTCCAGCGCTTCCGACAGCCTGGGCGAGAGCTGCGCCCACTTCGTCGGAATTGAGGTGAACCTCGGCTTTCGGTTGGGGACTGGAAGGAACAGTCGGCTGATTCTGGGATGTCGGCGCTTGATAATTTATGCTGGACGCGGGCGCAGCTTGCTGAGTCGGCGCAGGCTGCTGAGTCGCTTGTTGGAACTGCTCCATCTTCTGCCCGAACGACTGAGCGTTGGCGGCGACCGCCGCCGGAGTCTGGGGGTGAGCCACGGGAGCTGGCTTCTTCAACACCAGAACAATGGCGAGCAGAGAGGCTACCAGCGTAGCAATGCTGATGATACGGTCCAGCCTGATTTTCATGAAGACTCGCGAACGGTCAGCCCCGGAGAAACGGGCCCAGCATCATGGTAACCAAGAGAGGAGCAATCGCTCAGATTGCAGAAGTCACAGAGCGCGATGATACTTCGGTGACATTGCGATGACGGACAAAGGCTGATCAGTCCAGCTTCCTGGCAAGCAACTCGTTCACGAGTTGCGGATTGGCTTGGCCTTTGGAAGCTTTCATCACCTGGCCAACGAAGAATCCGATCATGGTTTTCTTGCCGGCGCGGTACTGTTCGAGCTGTTTGGGATTCGCGACAACCACTTCATCGATGATCTTTTCCAACGCCGTGGTATCCGACGACTGCTGCGGGCGGCCTTCCGCTTCGTAGACCTCTGGGAAATCCTGATTGCGTTCGAAGCTGAGGTCGTAAAGGTCTTTGAGCATTTTGCCGGAGATAGCGCCGCTCTCGACCAGATCGGCGGAGGCTGCGACGCCTTTCATGGAGATCGGGGACTGCTCGATTTCCAGCGCTTTTGTCTTGAGACGACCCATCAGTTCGCCCTGCACCAGGTTGGCAACGCGCTTGGGATTCTTCGCAATTTTCGCCGCCGACTCGAACTGGTCGGCGAGTGATTTCGAAACCGTGAGCACCTGCGCATCGTATTCCGTGATGCCGTATTCCTTCACCAGCCGCGCGCGGCGCGCTTCGGGGAGTTCGGGCAAAGTTCTGGTGATTTCGGCCTTCCACTTCTCGTCGACGACCAGCGGCAACAGATCGGGCTCAGGAAAATAGCGGTAATCGTGCGCTTGCTCCTTGGAGCGCATGCTGAAGGTCTTGCCTTCGTGCGAGTTGTAGAGGCGAGTCTCCTGCGTGATCTTGCCGCCGGACTCGACCACTTCCACCTGGCGGGCGATCTCGTAGATCAGCGCGTCGCGGATGAAGCGGAACGAATTCACATTCTTGATTTCAGTCTTCGTGCCTAATTCCTTCTGCCCACGCGAGCGGACGCTCACGTTGACATCGCAGCGCAGCGAACCCTCCTCCATGTTGCAGTCGCTGACGCCGGTGTAGAGGATGATTTCCTTCAGGCGCGTCAGATATTCGTAAGCTTCGTCGGGCGTCGCGATGTCAGGCTCGCTGACGATTTCGATCAGGGGCACGCCGGTGCGGTTGAGGTCGATGGCGGTCTTCTCGTCGGCGTCGGGAAAGCCATCGTGCAGGCTCTTGCCGGCGTCTTCTTCGAGGTGCACGCGGGTGATGCCGATTTTCTTTTTGCCGTTTGCGGCGGGGACTTCGACAAATCCGTGCTCGGCCAAGGGCTTGTCGTATTGCGAAATCTGATAGCCCTTGGGCAAGTCGGGATAGAAATAATTCTTGCGGGCGAAGATCGAGGTCTCGTTGATGCGGCCATTCAAGGCCATCGCGGCGCGCGTGGCGAACTCGACAGCTTTCCGGTTCAACACCGGCAAGGCTCCGGGCATTCCCAGGCAGACCGGGCAAACCTGGGTATTAGGCGGAGCGCCGAAGCGAGTGGAGCAGGAGCAGAAAATCTTGGTCGCGGTCCGAAGTTGGATGTGCACTTCGAGGCCGATGACCGGCTCGTAGGCGGTTTCAGCGGCGATCGAGGTGTCCGCGAAGGTCGACATATCTGGTGATTATACGGCCCTCGCGGGGATCGCGGGTTTACGCTTTGTTTGGCTAGGCGCTCAGTTACTTCTCCATTGGAATCTCGAAATACATCAGCTCCGTGCCTTTGGCATCGTTGACACCAGTTACGTACATGCGCGCGCCTTCCAAGGGTGCCGTGAGGTCTTCGACGTCGAAGAAGAGGAATCCCGATTGCGTAGTATGAGGCTCGACGGCCCTGGCGGCGAACTGCGAGGTTTCAATCTCGTCGCGCTCTTTCTGGCTCAGCCCGCCTTTCACTTTCTTCTGAGGGATAGGAACGGGGATGGGATTAGTTTCATGAGGATTCGACAGGCGGCGGAACATATCTTCGGACGTAGCAGGCGTGAGCTTGGCGCGGCTGGCGGTGGTCAGCGTGACCTGCATGTTGGCGATAGAAATGGGTTGGTCGCCGTCGTTGGTGACTACGAAGAAGATCGGAAGAAAGCCGTGCTCGCGAAAGTTCACGGAGAATATTTTTGCCTTGTCGGAAGTGTCGTAGGGGTCGGCGGCGATCGCGACCTTGTCGTTCGCGTGGTCGTCGTGGGCGGGATAAGCCTTGGCGGGCTGAGCTGCAGGTTTTACGAAATCCTTGGCGGCTAGCGAAAGTGCGAAGGCTGCGACCACGCTAAGTAAGACCAGCACACGGCGAAGATCCAGCTCGCACGAACGGGGCATGCTTTCGATTATAGAAGGTACCGCGATTGCTTTCGCGGCTGGTCTCAGAGGGAAGCCTCTCAATACCCTAAACACAGAGGACGCCCTCCGGCTTCGCTCCGGGCAGGCTACGGGTACGCAGGGACGAACTTTGTTTAGAATGGCTCAACTTGATCACTTCTCTTTACAGCCTTCTCTACAGCCTGGCGCTGGCGCTGGGGATGTCGGCGAGTTCGCCCTACTGGCTGTTCCAGATGGTACGTCACGGAAAGTATCGGAAGGGCTTTGCCGAGAGGCTGGGGCAGGTGCCTGCGCGACTTCAGTTGCCGGGGGTTCAGGAGCCGGTGATTTGGGTACATGCTGTTTCTGTGGGCGAGGTGCTGGCGGTCGCCGGTTTAGCAGAGGAACTTCGGCGCCGTTGCCCGCTCCATCGGATCTTCATTTCAACGACTACTGATACCGGGCAGGCGCTCGCCCGCAAGCGTTTTGGCGAGGCGAACGTGTTTTATTTTCCAATGGATTTCGCATTCGCCGTTCGTCCTTACTTGCGGGCACTGCATCCGGAATTAGTAGTGATTGCGGAAACGGAGTTCTGGCCAAATTTCATGCGGCTGGCGCGCGCGCGGGGTGCACGGATCGCAGTGGTAAATGCGCGCATCTCGGACCGCTCGTGGCCGAGGTACCGTCGATTCCGCGGGTTGCTGCGAAGAGTGCTGGCAAATGTGAACCTGTTCCTGGCGCAGACGTCCGAGGATGCCGTGCGGCTAAAGGATATTGGCGCGAGCGCCGAGCGCGTGCGTATTACAGGAAACTTGAAGTTCGATATTCCCGTGCCCACGCCGCCGGCAATGGTCGAGAGCCTGCAGAAGTCGATTGCAGCGACCCGCGCTGGTCCCGTATTGGTATGTGGCAGCACAGTGGATGGAGAAGAATCACTGCTGCTGAAGGCGTTTGAAAATGTGCTGGTGCAATATCCGAGGGCGGTGATGGTTCTTGCGCCCAGGCACCCGGAGCGCTTCCCTGTTGTGGCCGCACTGCTCGAACAGATGTCGATTCGCTTCTGCCGGCGATCGCTATGGAATGGCGAGCCTTTGACGGGCCAGGTTTTTCTGTTGGATACAATTGGCGAGCTGGCGGCGTTGTATGCGATCGCCGATATTGCGTTTGTGGGTGGAAGCTTGGTCCCGCGCGGTGGACACAACATTATTGAACCGGCGCAGCACGGTGTGGCTACCTTGGTGGGCAATCACACGGAGAACTTTCGCGACATCGTTAATCTATTCCAAAGCCGGGATGCGTTGCGGATTGTCGGTCCGGCGGAATTGCCGCTGGTGCTACTGGAGTTGCTGGCCAACGATTCGGAGCGGAAAGCACTCGGATGGCGCGCCGCCGAGACCATGCGATCGCAGATTGGAGCAACGACGAGGACGGCCGACGAACTGCAGAGGCTGCAGGCACGGCCATGAACTTCAATCCCCTGGCGGGCATTTACGGCGCCGTCGTCGGTACTCGCAATCGACTGTATGACCGGGGTTGGTTGCGCTCGCGAGCGTTATCTGGAGCCGTTGTCAGTGTGGGAAATGTTTCCGCCGGAGGCTCGGGGAAAACCCCGTTCGTCATTTTGTTGGGTGGGCTGTTGAAGGCGCGCGGGATCCGCTTCGATGTGCTATCGCGTGGCTACGGGCGCAGGACTCATGGAGTGCTGCTAGTTGATCCGGGTGGACTGTCGGGGGATTTCGGCGATGAGCCGCTGCTGATCGCAAGGCGATTGCAGGTTCCGGTGGTCGTTGGGGAAGATCGCTACGAGGCGGGTCAGTTTGCTGAGGCGCGGTTCGGTGCGCAGATTCATTTGCTGGATGATGGGTTTCAACATCGCGGCTTGGTGCGAGATTTCGATATCGTGTTGGTAATGCCGGATGACGCGCGCGATCAATTGCTGCCTGCGGGACGACTGCGAGAGCCGCTGCGTTCGCTGCAACGAGCCGATGCTGTGGTGCTGACGGGCGGAGCTTCGGCGGAGTCGTTCCCGTTGGAGGGGAAGAGGGTTTGGCGGGTACGACGAGGAATTGTTGCTGAAAACGTACCTTCGCGACCCGTGATGTTCTGCGGAATTGGGCGGCCACAGAATCTTCTGTTGCAGTTGCGGACTGCGGGCATCGATCCAGTCGCGGAGGCATTCTTCCGCGATCACCATGCGTACACGGAGAAAGACATTCATGACCTATTACAACTCCGGCAACGGAGTGAGGGCGATGGCTTTGTGACCACGGAAAAAGATGCAGTGAACCTTGGTGGTTATCTTGACGCGCTGGCACCACTGGTGGTGGTCCCCGTCAAGATGGAGCTTGCCGATGCAGATAACGCCGTGGATACCATGCTGCGCTTGATCGAAGAGCGCCGCGGCTGCTCGTGAGAAAATGCCCCAGACGGTAACGAAACTAATACCCATCGAATGACCAAGCATCTGAAGGAAGTTGAGCGGCTACGGAAGATTATTGAAGGGTTTCCCAAGGTCACCATCACGGTCCTGGGGGACCTGGTGGCCGATGAATTTGTATACGGTGAAATCTCGCGCGTGTCGCGCGAAGCCCCGGTGCTGATCCTGAAGCATCGCGAACGTAGGGTGGTGCCTGGCGGAGGCGCGAACGCAGTGAACAATCTGGCCGACCTGGGAGTAAACGTTTTGCCAGTAGGAGCTATTGGGGAAGACGAGCCGGGACGAATGCTGCTGAAGTTCTTTCGCCATAAACGCATTCCGATCAGCGGCGTTTTGAAAGACAAGAGTTATACGACGGTCACGAAAACTCGCATCCTGGCGGGCATGACGCACAATACGCGGCAGCAAGTGGTGCGTGTGGATCGCGAGCCGGAAAGCGCTCCGAACCAGCATCTGACGCGGGAGTTATTTCTGGCAGCGCGGGAATATTTGCGGGCTTCCGATGCTCTGCTGGTTTCCGACTATGGATATGGATCGGCCAGTCCGGCGATCGTGAACGCGTTGCGGCAAGCCGGAAGGCGAAGAGTTGTGCTGGTACCTTTGATTCTGGATTCCCGTTATCGACTGCTGGAATATTCTGGCGCCACGGCCGCTACTCCGAACGAACCTGAAGTGGAAGCGGCGCTTGGGGTTCAGATTGGCCAAGATTGGCAAAGGTTGAGTAAGGCCGGGCAACAGATTATGGAGCGGATGAAGCTCCAGTCCCTGCTGATTACGCGGGGCCGCGACGGCATGGTGGCCTTCGATCAGAGACACACGCCGGTGGACATTCCGATTTTTGGTTCCGACGAAGTGGCCGATGTCACCGGGGCCGGGGATACCGTGATAGCAGCGTTCAGCGCGGCGTTGGCCGCGGGAGCTACCACGGAAGAAGCCGCGCAGTTAGCCAACTACGCCGGGGGTATTGTGGTGATGAAGCGCGGTACGGCAACCGTTTCCCGTGAGGAATTGTTGCGCGCGATTGACCAGGCTCCGCCTTCGACAAGACCTCATTGATCTGAAGCGGTTTTGATCTGAAACAGCGATCTGCCACACGATAGATTGGAAATAACAACGAGACGAGACGACAAAATTCTGGGACGTCGCGAGCTTCGCGAACGCGTCGAACGCTGGCGGGCCTCCGGCGAACAAATCGTTCTGGCGAATGGAAATTTCGATCTGCTCCATGTGGGCCACGTGCGCTATCTGCGGGGCGCGAAAGAGTTGGGCGGGAAGATTGTGGTGGCCATCAATTCTGACGAATCAGTACGGGCGCTCAAAGGCAAGGGTCGTCCTATTATGCCCGCGGAGGAGCGCGCCGAAATTGTCGCGGCGTTGGTTGATGTGGATGCGGTTGTCATTTTTCCCGAGCTTGATGTGCGCGCGCTCATTCGCGAGATTCGTCCTGATATTCAGGCTAAGGGGACGGATTACACAAAGGAGTCGGTTCCTGAGCGCGATGCAGTCGCGGAATATGGCGGACGCGTGGCAATTGTTGGCGACCCGAAGGATCATTCCACCAGTGAGATCATTCGAACCCGGCTGAGGCCGAGGCAGCCGTGAGTCTTGCATCTGTGCCTGGGAAAAAGATTGAACGACTGCTGATCGTGCGTCTCAGCGCCATGGGCGACGTGATCCACACGCTGCCGGCAGTTCGTTTTCTGCGACAGGCGTTTCCGCAAGCATTCGTCGGCTGGCTGATCGAAGAGCGCTGGGCCGAATTGCTGTGCGCACCGGGAACTGCACGTCGCGGTTCCCGCTGTTCGCTGCGACCTCTGGTGGATGAAGTCCATACCGTTAGGCTGAAGGCCTGGGGGAAGTCTCCATTCTCCATCTCCACTTTGCAAGGTGTTGCGACGATTTGGAATGATGTGCGCGACGCGCGCTACGATACGGCAGTGGATCTGCAGGGCGCAATGCGGTCGGCGGTGCTGGCACGGTGGTCCGGCGCGCGTGCAATTTACGGAGCGGCCGAGCCGCGAGAGGCTCCGGCGAGCCTATGGTACACGCGGAAGGTGGTGGCGGGGGGTAGGCACGTTGTGGAGCAGAATCTTTCGGTAGCCGCGGCGCTGGTTGAGCGCTCATCGCGATTATCGTCGCCGGATATTTCTTGTGATTTTCCTCGCGATCCGCAAGCTGAAGCAAACGTCGGCGAGAGGCTTGCGCTAAGCGGTATTGGCGATTTCGCCATTCTGAACCCGGGCGCGGGGTGGGGAGCGAAGCGATGGCCGGCAGTGCGGTACGGGGAAGTCGCCCGCGAACTGGCAAAGCTCGGCCTGCGTTCGATTCTTAATTATGGCCCGGGCGAAGAGGAGTTGGTACGCACGACGGAGGCGGCGGGTGGAGGAGCAGCTCAGGCGATGAATTGCTCAATCACGGAATTGATTGCGTTGACGCGGCGAGCGCGGCTTTTTATCGGTGGCGACACCGGGCCGCTGCATCTGGCGGCAGGGTTGAGAATTCCGGTGCTGGCGATCTACGGGCCGACGGATCCGACACGGAACGGTCCTTATGGAACGCGGAGCATTGTGCTGCGCAGTGCGGAGAGCGTCACCTCCCATTCGCGGCGGGCTGCGGCGGATGATGGGTTGCTGGCGATCGGGGTCGAGGCGGTGATAGCGGCGGCCGGCAGGCTGCTGGACGGCGACCTCAGGGGCTAAAGCCCAGATTGACATAAGCACTTTCGCGGCGCTGAAGCGCCGCCGTTCCACATGGCTGAGTGGTCACAAATCGCGCGGCGCATTCGGGTGCCGCTGGGGTTTCTGTTTGCGGTGCTTTATTTCTGGCTGGCGCGGCCTACCTGGCGGTCCATGGCGCTGGGTGCGATTGTGCTTTTGCCCGGGCTTCTGATTCGGGCGCTGGCTTCGGGTCACGTGCGAAAGAACGAGACTCTAGCCACTTCAGGGCCTTATGCTTATACGCGCAATCCGCTTTATCTGGGATCGCTGCTGATCGGATTTGGATTCGCAGTGGCAGCACGCAGTGGGTGGGTGGGCATTGTTCTTGTGGTGATGTTCTTTGCTATCTATGTTCCGGTTATCCGCGACGAAGAGGCATTCTTGCGGAAGAAGTTTGCTGAGTTCGA